>Ga0308163_10001109_pt1 | contig 33144 bp, 30 predicted proteins | sample PhyTR1_FD_201037 | JGI IMG/M metagenome (GOLD analysis project Ga0308163, IMG submission 201037) | Phyllosphere microbial communities from UC Gill Tract Community Farm, Albany, California, United States - DLSLT.R1 | ecosystem: Host-associated > Plants > Phyllosphere > Unclassified | place: USA... | reverse complement strand
ACCTGCAGCACGCCAGCATCTTCTACACGGTCTACGGCACCGACGAGGAGCGCGCCGACACGGCCGCCGCCCTCAAGTCCGCCACCGGCATGCTCCGCAGCGAGGTCGGCAAGAACATCACCGCGCGGCTCACGCCGTCGCTCGAGTTCATCCTCGACGGCGTGCCGGAGAACGCGGCCGCGATCGACGCCCTCCTCGAGGAGGCGCGCCGCCGCGACGCCGACGTGCAGGCCCAGGCGAAGTCCGGCGTGTACGCGGGCGACGAGGACCCGTACGTCAAGCCGCGCGTCCTGGAGGACGACGAGGACGAGCTCGACGAGGACGACGACGAGGACGAGGGCGACGACCTCGGCGACCCGACGGCGCCCGGGTACACCCCGGCGCACTGATCCCCGCCGGCGCTGATCCCGTGCCCGCGCCGATCCGGCGCCGGCGCTGATCCGGCGGCCGCGCTGATCCCGCACCGAAGAGGGGGCGCGCGTCGAGGGACGCGCGCCCCCTCCTCGCGTCCGCCGGCGGATCGACGCGCCGCGCCTCAGCTCGGCAGGGCGTACGTGCCGTCGGGCTGCACGACGGCCAGCCCGTCGGCGACCAGCCCGGCGAGCGCGCGGTCGCGCTGGACCGGCTCCGGCCAGGCCGTCGCGAGGTCGGCGGCGCTCACGGGGGAGTGGCTCGACCGCAGCTCCGCGAGCAGCAGCCCGCGCACCTGGCGGTCGGATCCCTCGTAGCGCTTCTGCGTGACGCGCGCCGGTCCGTCGTACGCCGGGTACCCGCCCGCCCGCCACGCGCACAGGCCCCGGATCGGGCACTCCTCGCAGCGGGGCGCCCGTGCCGTGCAGACGACCGCGCCGAGCTCCATCGTCCCCGCGTTGAAGACGCGCGCCTCGGCGACGTCGGCCGGCAGCTGCGCCTCCATGGCGGCGAGGTCGACGGCCGTCCGCGCGGGACCCGGATCGCCCTGGCCGGCGACCGCGCGCGCGAGCACCCGCCGCACGTTGACGTCCACCACCGGGTGCCGGTGCCCGAACGCGAAGGCGGCGACGGCGCGCGCCGTGTACGGGCCGACGCCGGGGAGGTCGAGCAGGGCGTCCACGTCCTCGGGCACCTCGCCGCCGTGCCGCTCCGTGATCGCGAACGCGCACGCGTGCAGGTTGAGCGCGCGGCGCGGGTAGCCGAGCCGGCCCCACGCGCGGACGGCCTCGCTGGCGGGCGTGGAGGCGAGCGCCTGGGGCGTGGGCCAGCGCACGAGCCACTCCTCGAGCCGCGGGATCACCCGGACGACCGGCGTCTGCTGGAGCATGAACTCGCTGACGAGGATGCCCCAGGATCCGAACCCGTCGCGCCGCCAGGGCAGGTCCCGCGCGTTCTCCCGGAACCAGGCGTTGACGTCTCGGGCGAGGGCGGTCTCGGGCATGCGGCCAGCGTACGAGAACGCGGCCTACGCTCGATCCATGCCCCTGTACCGCGCCTCCCGCGCCGAGGTCCTGGCCTCGCTCGCCGACGAGTTCCTGCACAACTACGGCCGCGGGCGCGCATTCCTCGCGGTCGACGGCGGACCGCTCGCCGATCCCGCCGGCTTCGCGCGCGACCTCGCCGACGTGCTGCGCACGGGGGGACGGGGCGCGTACGTGGCGGAGGCCGCGGACCACGGCGCCGGGGACGGCGGCGGGCAGGCGGACGCGCTCCGCGACGGCCTCGTGCGCCCCTTCCGCCGGCCGGGCACGCCCTTCGCGCTGCAGCCCGGGGGCGATCCCGTGACCGACGCCCCGGACGACGCCGTGCTGGTCGTCGCGGGCGACGCCCTCCAGGCCCCCGAGCTGCGCGGCCTCTGGAACGCGGTCGTCTACCTGCTGCTGCCCGACGAGCCGCTCGCGACCACGGGCGGCGACGCCGGATCCGCCGCGCAGGAGGCCCACGCGCGCTACGTCCGCGCGGTGAACCCGCGGCGCGCGGCGACGATGATCGTCGACGTCACCGACCCCGAGCTCCCGCGCCGCGTCTTCGCCGACAGCTGCTGACCCGGTCGGCCGCGCACGCCGCCGGCCGTGAGGCCGTCGGCTGCGTCCGGATCAGCGCGGGACGAGCCGCACGAGCTCGGCGGGGGAGATGTGCCGTCCGCTCGCCTCCACCCCGTGCACGAGCTGCACGAGCGCGGCGTTCACGCGCGCGTCCTGTCCGGCGCCCGGCGCGAGCGCGGCGACGGCGCCGTTGAGGTGGTCGATCTCCGTGGGCCGGTCGCGGCGGATGCTCTGCAGGGTCGACCCCGGGTTCGGCACGCTCCCCATGGCGCGCGCGAGCGACACGGGCAGCCGACCGGCGAGGCCGACGGGCATCGACGCGAAGGCCTTCAGCCGGCGGTGCGTGAGGCCGGCGAGCGCGCCGAACACGACGCCGCGGGCCAGGCCCGTCCGGACCGTCTCCTGCATGGCGCGCGTGACGACCCGCCGCATGACGGGGTCGGCGATCACCGCCTGCGCGCTGAGGCCCGTGACCGCCGGGACCGCGTTGATCCCGTTCACGACGAGCTTCGTCCACTGCGCGCCGCGGAAGTCGGGGGCGACGCTCACGGGCATCACCGGGTCCAGCACGCGGCGCACGAGCTCGACCCCCGCGCCGTCGGGGCCGTCCGCCGAGCCGATGTGGATGCCCGCGGGTCCCGTGACGGTGACGAGCCCCGGTTCCGTCAACGAGGTGGCGAGGAGCGCGAGCCCGCCCACGACCTGGGAGCGCGGCAGGCACTCGGCGCCCATCCGCAGGCCCGACAGGCCGTTCTGCACGACGAGGACGGGGACGTCGCGGAGCCAGCCGGCGTTCTCCCGCATCGCGTCGCGGGCGTCGGCGATCTTCGTGGCGACGATGGCGAGCTCGGGCGGCCGGCCGAGGCGCTCGGCGGCGGCGACGCGCGCGACGTGGTCGCCCCATCCGCCGGCCAGCCGCAGCCCGCGGTCCTGGATGGCGCGCAGGTGCGGCCCGCGCGCGGTGACGTCCACCTGGTGGCCCGCCCGCTCCAGCAGCGCGGCGACGGTCCCTCCGACCGCGCCGGCCCCCACGACCCCGATCAGCACAGGCCCTCCCTCGACACCCGATCCTAAGCCGGGCCGCCTCCGCGGATCCGGGGACGCGGCCGGGCACGGCATGATGGTCAGGCCATGGAATCCCCGACCCCCCGCGCCGCGCCGTCCACCGCGAGCGGCCTGCTCCTCGTCGACAAGCGCGGGGAGTGGACCAGCCACGACCTCGTCGCGCGCACCCGCCGCCTCGCCGGCACGCGCAAGGTCGGGCACGCCGGCACGCTCGACCCGATGGCGACGGGCCTCATGATCCTGGGCGTCAACAGCTCCACGCGCCTGCTCACGTACCTCGTCGGCCTCGACAAGGAGTACCTGGCCACGATCCGCCTGGGCCGCGCCACCACCACCGACGACCGCGAGGGCGAGGTCGTGTCGCGCGCCGCGCCCGGCACCGTCCGCGACCTCGCCGTCGCCGACGTGGAGCGCGCCATCTCCGGCCTCCGCGGCACCATCTCGCAGGTCCCGAGCGCCGTGAGCGCCATCAAGGTCGACGGCAAGCGCGCCTACGCCCGGGTCCGCGCGGGGGAGGACGTGGAGCTCGCCGCGCGCGAGGTCACGGTCTCCGCCTTCGACGTGCTGCGCTTCGCGGCGGTCGACGCGGAGGAGGGCGAGGAGGACGGCGCGCAGCTCGACCTCGAGGTCCGCATCACCTGCTCCTCCGGCACGTACGTGCGGGCGCTCGCGCGCGACCTCGGCCGGGAGCTCGGCGTCGGGGGCCACCTCACGTCCCTCCGCCGCACGCGGGTGGGCCCGTTCCACGTCGACGACGCCGTGGCCATCGACGACATGGTCGTCGCCGACCGGCTGATCCCGCCGGCCGACGCCGCCGCGCGCCTCTTCGACGTGCTGCACCTCACGGAGCAGGAGGCCGTCGACCTCGGGCACGGCAAGAAGCTCACGACGCCCGACGAGGCGCCGACGGAGGATCCGCTCGCCGCGGTCGCGCCCGACGGCCGGCTCGTGGGGCTGGTCGGCTTCCGCGGACGCACCGGCACCTCCATCGTCAACTTCCCGGCCGACGACCGGAGCGCCTCGTGATCGGGTGGCTCACGGTGACGCAGATCGCCGTGGCCGTAGTGGCGGGCGTGCTCTGCCTCGCGGTGGGCGCGGTCGGGCGGAAGCCGAGCGACCTCACGGTGCTGCCGACCGCGCTCGTCGAGGTGCTGCTCGCCGTGCAGCTCGTCGTCGCGATCGCGGCGCCCGCCGTGGGGAACCCGCCGTCCGGCAACCTCGTCGAGTACTACGCGTACCTGCTGAGCGGCCTCGTGATCCCGCCGCTCGCGATCTTCTGGGCGCTGGTCGAGCGCACCCGCTGGAGCACGATCATCCTCGGCGCCTCGTGCCTCGCCATCGCGATCATGGTCTACCGGATGGACGTCATCTGGAACGTGCAGTCCGCGTGATCGCGGCGTTCCCCCGGTAGGGGATAATCGCTGGTGCCATGACTGACTCCCGGAACTCGCGCATGACCGGCCTCGGACGGGTCCTGGTCTTCTTCTACGGGCTGCTGGCCCTCGCCGCGACCGGGCGCTCCGTGACGCAGATCCTCACCAAGTTCGACGAGGCCCCCGTCGCCTACGCGCTCTCGGCGCTCGCCGCGGTCGTCTACATCGTCGCGACGGTCGCGCTGGTCGCGCCGGCGAGGACGCCGGAGGCCGCGCGCCGCTGGTACCGCATCGCGTTCGCCACCATCGCCTTCGAGCTCGTCGGCGTGCTCGTCGTCGGCACGCTGAGCCTCGTCGACGCCCAGCTCTTCCCGCACGACAGCGTGTGGTCCGTCTACGGCTACGGCTACGTCTTCATCCCGCTGGTGCTGCCGGTGCTCGGCCTGTGGTGGCTCCGCAGCGGCGGACGCTCGCGGGTGAGCGCGGTGGACGAGCGCCCCGTGCGCGGGGACCGCTGACGTGATCGTCGTCCACGACCCGGCCGAGGTGCCGGGCGGATTCGGGCCGAGCGCCGTCACCATCGGCAAGTTCGACGGCGTGCACGCGGGGCACCGGGCGGTGATCCGTCGCCTCCTCGGCATCGCCGCAGAGGAGTCGCTGTCGTCCGCCGTCATCACGTTCGACCGCCACCCGGCCGCGCTCCTCGCGCCCGCCGCGCGTCCGCAGAGCCTCGTGAGCAACCGGCAGAAGATCGAGCTGCTCGCCGAGCTCGGCGTCGACGCGACCCTCATGCTCCCGTTCGACGAGCGCCTCTCCCGCCTCGACCCCGCGCAGTTCGTGCGTACCGTGCTCGTCGACGCGCTGCACGCCCGCGTCGTGCTCGTGGGCGAGGACTTCCGCTTCGGGGCGAAGGGCGCGGGCGACGCGGCCACGCTCACCCGGCTCGGCGAGAGCCACGGCTTCCGCACGGTCGTGGTGGGCGACGTCATGCCCGACGGCAGCCGCAAGGTCTCCTCGACGTGGATCCGCGACCTCATGGACCGCGGCGACGTCGAGGCCGCGGCCGAGCTCCTCGGCCGCGCCCCCGCCGTCCGCGGACTCGTCGTGCACGGCGAGAAGCGCGGCCGCGAGCTGGGCTTCCCCACGGCCAACCTGTCGCCCGAGGCCGAGGGCCTCATCCCCGCCGACGGCGTCTACGCCGGCTGGCTGCGCGACGGCGACCGCACGTACCCGTCGGCGATCTCCGTGGGGACGAACCCGACATTCGCGGGCGTCCGGCCGCGCGTCGTCGAGGCCTTCGTGCTCGACGAGACGCTCGACCTCTACGACCACGAGGTCGAGGTGGTCTTCGTCGGCCGGATCCGCGGGATGGTGGCCTACGAGGGCCGCGAGCCGCTCATCGCGCAGATGACGGACGACGTGGTGCGCACCCGGTCGGTGCTCGGCCTCTAGGCCGCGTCGCCGGCCCCGGCGGCCGGGCTCGCCGCGGCGTCGCCCTCGGGGCGGGGCGTGCGGCCGAATAGGTACATGATCAGCGTCGACGCGGTGGCCTCGATGGCGGGACCGTGGCCCACGCTCCAGCCGGCGTCGGAGGCGCGGAGCGTCCGGGCGCGCAGCACCCCGCGGATCGCGGCGGGGGCGATCGCCGCGCGGGCCACCGCGACGGCGCCCGTCGACCGGTGGTCGAGCTCGAGGTCCGCCTTCAGCGCGTGCGCGATGTCGAAGGCGTGCACGACCACCTCGAGGAGCTCCGGGAGGCGCTTGCGGCCCTTCCCGGCGCGCTTGTCGGCGGCGATGGCGCGGATCCGGGCGACGAGCTCCTCGGGGGAGCGGGCGGCCTCGTCGGCGCTGAGGTCGTCCATCACGTGCATGGGGTTGAGGTGGGGGCGGCGGCGCAGCGACCCGACGGCCGTGCGCACCATGGCGGCGTTGCTCGCGCCGACCCGCCAGACGACGTGCCCGGCGACGTCGCGCACGGTCCAGCCCTCGCACATGCTGGCGGCCTCCCAGCCGTCCGCGTCGAGCGAGTCGAGGAGGTCGGCCGTGCGGTCGAGGACGTCCGCGATCTCCGCGCTCCACACGCCCGTCACACGCGCCTCGGGCTCGGAGGGACGCTGGCTGAGGGGCAGGTGCCGGGAGATCTCGCTCATGGCCGAGAGCCTATTCCGGCCGCCGTAGAATCTGGTGGTGACGACTCCTCCCGCCGCTCCCCGCGCGGGTGCGCTCCTCGCCCTCGTCGGCATCGTGCTGGTGGCCCTGAACCTCCGCACCGCCGTCGCCGTCTTCTCGCCGATCGTCGACCAGATCGGCCGCGACGTGCCGCTCGACACCGTGTCGATCGGCGTGCTCGGCGCCCTGCCGCCCGTCTGCTTCGCGCTGTTCGGCCTGCTGGCGCCCGCCATCTCGCGCCGCCTGGGTCTCGAGCTCACCGTGGTCGTGGGCCTCGCCGCGATGATCGCCGGGCACCTGGTGCGCGCCGGCTCCTCGCACGTCGTCGTGTTCGGCGTCGGCACGATCCTGGCGCTCGCGGGCATGGGCCTCGGCAACGTCCTGCTGCCGCCGCTGGTCAAGAAGTACTTCCCGGGCCGGATCGGCCCGCTCACCTCCGTCACCACCGTGATGATGTCGATCAGCACGGGCGTCCCGTCGCTCGTGGCCGCGCCGCTCGCCGACGGCGCCGGCTGGCGCGTCGCCATCGGCACGTGGGCCCTCGTCGCCGTCGTCGCGCTCGTCCCGTGGGTCGCGCTCCTGGTGGAGCACCACCGTCACGCCCGGCGCGAGCGCGCCGCCGCGCTCGCCGGCGCGGACCGGGTGGAGGAGGCGCCCGCCGCCGTCACCGGGCGCGTGTTCCGCTCGCCGGTCGCGTGGGCGCTCGTCGGGATCCAGGCCGCCTCGTCGTTCAACGCGTACGCGATGTTCGCGTGGCTGCCCGCGCTGCTGCAGGACACGGCGGGCCAGTCGCCCGTCGCATCCGGCGCGCTCCTCGCCGTCTTCGGGTTCATGGGGCTGCCCGCGGCGATCGTCATGCCGATCCTCGCGGCCCGCATGAGGAACGTCGGCATCCTGATCCAGGTCGGCGTGCTGTTCTTCGTCGTCGGCTACGTCGGCCTCCTGGTCGCGCCCGCCGCGGCGCCGCTGCTGTGGGTGGCCGCCGCCGGATCCGGGCCGCTGCTGTTCCCGCTCGTCTTCGTGCTCATCAACCTGCGCACCCGCACGCACGGGGGAGTGGTCGCGCTCAGCGGATTCGTGCAGGGCATCGGCTACTCGATCGGCGCCCTCGGGCCGCTGCTGTTCGGCATCCTCCACGAGGCGACCGGCGGCTGGACCGTGCCGCTCCTCATGCTCTTCTCGCTGGTGGCCGTGGCCTCCGCCTCGGGCTTCTACCTCGCCCGGCCGCGCATGCTCGAGGACACCTGGGACCGCGCCGCGCGCGACGAGGCCGCGCGCGTCCGCTGACCCGCCGCCGGAGCCCCCAGCCGCACGCCCGTCGCGTTCACCTCCCGACCGCCTCCCCGTCACCGCGCGTCCATCCCGCGTCGCCTTGATTCGTCAGGGTGGGAAATGCACCCGCACAGCGACTCGGAGGACACGGATGACGAACGACGCACGCACGACGGTGAGCCGCAGGGGCCTGCTCCAGGGAGGCGCCGGGGTCGGTGCCGGCGCGGCCCTCGCCGCCTTCGGATCCACCCCCGCGGCCCGCGCGGCCGGCGCACCGGCCAAGGTCGGCGGCTACCTGTGGCTCGAGGGCGACCACCACGTGCACACCCTCTTCAGCAACGACGGCAAGTACCGCGTCCGCGACCACATCCGCCAGGCCGTCGCGAACGGCGTGCAGTGGATCGTGCTCACCGACCACGGCAACACGGCCCACTCGACGAAGGGCAGCGTCGACGCGATCGTTCCCTTCCTCGAGGAGGCGCGGAAGGAGTTCGGCTCCGAGATCGTGATCTTCCACGGCCTCGAGTGGAACATCCCCGGCGCCGAGCACGCGACCGTCTTCGTGCACCCGCAGGGCGACGCGGTCGGCGTGCTGAAGGAGATCGAGGACCGCTGGGACGCCCGGGTGAAGGGCACGCGCGACGGGACCCCGGCGAACGAGGCGCTCGCGCTCGAGGGGATCCGCTTCCTCGAGCAGGCCGTGGCCTCGCGGCGCGTGAAGGACGCCGCCATGCTCCCCAACCACCCCTCGCGCCTCGGCATCGACTCCCCGCACGAGCTGCGCGCGTGGCAGGACGCCGGTCCCCGCGTGGTCCTCGGCATGGAGGGCGCGCCCGGCCACCAGGCGGGCGGGCTCCCCGCGCCGCACAGCACGGTGGGCGCGCGCGGCCTCTACGGCAACGCCGCGAGCGCGTACTCGTTCCCGGGCTACCCGGCCGAGTCGTACCGCACCTGGGGCGGCTTCGACTGGGTCACCGCCACGGTCGGCGGCGTCTGGGACTCGATGCTCGCCGAGGGCCGCCGCTTCGTCGTCACGGCCACGAGCGACAGCCACAACGTCTACCTCGACACGACCGAGACCGGCCCCGGGAGCGACTACGAGCGCGACGGCCGCATGGTGGATCCCGTCTACCGCGGCGGCGTCGACACCGACGAGAACGACTTCTGGCCCGGCCACTACAGCCGCACGCACGTGGGCGCGGTCCGCCAGGACCACACGTCCGTGCTCGACGCGATCCGCGCAGGCCGCGTGTGGGTCGACCACGGCGGCCTCGTCGACTCGCTCGACGTCCGCCTGGTCCTCGAGCGCGGCCGCACGATCCCGCTGGGCGGCACGCTCATCGGCAAGCGCGACCGGAAGGTGACCGTGACGGCGGACATCATGACGGCCTCGCGCCCGAACCGCGCCGGCTTCGTGCCCGAGCTCGCGCGCGTCGACGTGATCGTCGGCCGGATCGACGGCCCCGCCGCCGACCGCGACGCCGTGACCGCGCCCGACACCCGCGTCGTCGCGCAGCTCCCGGTCGCGAAGCTCGCCCCGATCCCGGGCGGGTACCGCCTCTCGCTCGAGATCACGCCGCCCGGCGACCGCTTCTACGTGCGCCTGCGCGGCACCGACGGCAAGCGGCAGCAGCCCGGGTTCCTCGGCGCGGCGATCGACCCGGCAGGCCCCGCCATCGACGTGCTGGGCGACGCGGACCCGTGGGAGGACCTCTGGTTCTACACGAGCCCGCTCTACGCCGAGCTGTCCTAGGCGGCGCGGATCCGGGTGCCGGCCGCGGGCCGGCACCCGGGTCCCGCTCAGAAGCTCGGGACCATCTCCTGGCGGTGCACGAGCGCGCCCGCGCCGATGAGGGGGCCGTCCTCCGAGAGGCCGGTGGGCACGACGCGCGTCTTCATGACGAAGCCGAACTGGGTGCGGAGCGCGAGCGGCTCGCGGATCATGTCGAACAGGTCGGGCGTGACGCGGCTGAAGCCGCCGCCGATCGCGACGACGTCGAGGTCGACGAGCGAGCTGGCCGACGCGATGGCCCGTCCGATCGCGAGGCCGGCCCGGCGCACGGCCGCGACGGCCGTCTCGTCGCCGTCGCGGTAGGAGGCCGCGAGGTCCTCGCCGGTGGATCCGGTCCAGCCGCGGGCGCGCGCCCACGCGACGCTGCGCGGCCCCGAGGCCACGGCCTCGACGCAGCCCTGGCCGCCGCAGCTGCAGGGGTCGTCGAATCCCGCGACCTCCACGTGGCCGATGTGGCCGGCGTTGCCCGTGGCCCCCGCGGCCGTCCGGCCGGAGAGCACGAGGCCGCCGCCGACGCCGGTGGACACGATCATGCCCATGACGTCGTCGTACCCGCGGCCGGCTCCGACCCAGTGCTCGGCGAGGGTGATGGCGAGGCCGTCGACCTGGAGGGTGACGGGCACGTCGGGCGTCAGCTCGGCGATGCGGTCGCGGAGCGGGTAGTCGCGCCAGACGGGCACGTTGAGCGGGGAGACGAGGCCGTCGCGGACGTCGACGGGGCCCGCGGCCGCGAGCCCGGTGCCCACGAGCTCCGCGTCGGCCGGTAGCGCGGCGAGCGCCTTCCGGGCGACGCCCAGGACGGAGTCGAGCAGCTCGTCGGCGGACCGCTCGGGGCCGGTGGGCCCGCGGAAGCGGCTCCCCTCGAGCACGCGGCCGGCGTCGTCCACGAGCGCGGAGTCGACCTTGGTGCCGCCGAAGTCGACGGCGAGCGCGAGCGTGCGAGGCATCTTCGTCCTGTCCCGGTCCCGGATCCACCCGGCCACCGGCGTCCAGGATAGGGGCGGGCACCCGCCCCGCCCGGAGACGCGCGGCCCGCACGGGAGCCTCCGCCGGCCCGGGTGCCCTGACACCTGTGTGGAATTCATGGGCCGACCAGCGGCTCCGCGCCTAGGCTCGGCACGTGGATCCCGATCACACTCCCGGACAGGCCCCCAGAGAGCCCTCCGACCCGCGCTCCGAGCACGCGGCACCCGCGCGCCGCGGCACCGCTCCCGCGCTCGACTTCGCCGACGCGACCGAGGCGCGCCTCGCCTCCCGCGAGCTCGACGAGGGGATGCCCGCCTCCGTCGGCCTCGAGGACGAGGTCACCGAGACCCGGGCCCGCTTCCCGTCCTTCGCCGGCGCGCTGCTCGACGAGGCGAAGGCGTCCACCGTCTTCCTGCCGTACCAGTTCGTCTTCCGCCGTCTCGTCGACCTGCCCGCGCCCATCGTGTGGGACGCGGTGTCCGACGGGGACATGCTCTCCGGCTGGCTCGCGGAGGCCACCGTCGAGCCGCGGGAGGGCGGCGACTTCTGGTTCGAGTGGATGACCGTGCCGGACCGGAGCCTCTCCTCGGCCGCCGGCGGGATCGTCAGCCGCTTCGACGAGGAGCGCCAGATCCAGTACACGTTCCTGCACGAGGGCGAGGTCACCGCGCACTTCCACTTCCGCCTGGAGGACGTCCCCGGCGGGCCGCGCGACCGGCAGACCGAGCTCGTCGTGACGGTCTCGGGGGTGCTGCCCTCGGGCATCGCGAACGTGCTCAAGGCGAGCTGGCGCCTGCACCTCGACCTGCTGGAGGACCTGGTCCACGGCATGCCGGTCGACTGGTCCACGTGCGAGGCGGAGCACGGCTCCACCTGGCGCCGGTACCTCGCCGAGCTCGAGTCCGCCGAGGGCTGATCCCCGGCCGTCGTCCATGCGGCGTCCCGGCTCCTGGGAGCCGCTTGCCAGGCTGATTGCCTAGCGTGAGGGAATGACATCGCCGAGCGTCGCCTCCCGTCTCGCCCTCGTGACCGGAGCGACGGGCTACATCGGCGGTCGGCTCGTGCCGCGCCTCATCGAGGCCGGCTTCCGGGTGCGCGTGCTCGTCCGCGACCCGCGCCGCCTCACGGACGTCCCGTGGCGCGGCGACGTGGAGGTCGTCCAGGGCGACCTCTCCGACGCGTCCACCCTCGGCCCGGCGGTCGACGGCGTCGACGTCCTCTACTACCTCGTGCACGGGATGGGCGCGAAGGGCGACTTCGCCGCATCCGAGCGCACGTCCGCCCAGAACGTCGCCGAGGCCGCGAAGGCGGCGGGCGTCGGCCGCATCGTCTACCTCGGCGGGCTGCATCCGGACACCGAGGAGCTCTCGAAGCACCTCGCGAGCCGCAAGGCCGTCGGCGACGTGCTGCTCGCGAGCGGCGTGCCGACCATCGCGCTGCAGGCGGGCGTGGTCATCGGATCCGGGTCCACGTCGTTCGAGATGATCCGCCACCTCACCGAGGTGCTGCCCTTCATGCCCGCGCCCGGCTGGGTGCGCAACTTCATCCAGCCCATCGCGATCCGCGACGTCCTCTACTACCTCGTCGTCGCGGCCGACCTGCCCGCCGACCTCAACCGCACCTTCGACATCGGCGGCCCCGACGTCCTCCGCTACGGCCAGATGATGAACGGCTACGCGGTCGAGGCGGGCCTGCCGCAGCGGCCCATCGCCTCCATCCCGGTCTTCGCCCCGCGCCTGGCCGCCCACTGGGTGAACGTGGTCACGCCCATCCCGCGCACGCTCGCCGTGCCGATCATCGAGTCGCTGCAGTACGACTGCGTGATGGGGGAGCACGACATCTCCACCTTCATCCCGGATCCCGAGGGCGGCCTCACGAGCTACCGCCGCTCGGTCCGGCTCGCCCTCGGCAGGATGCGCGACGGCGTCGTCGAGACGAGCTGGAAGGACTCCGCCGTCGTCGGCGCGCCCAGCGACCTGCTGCCGAGCGACCCGGACTGGTCGGGCCACACCGTGTACCTCGACCTCAAGGAGCGCTCGACCGACGCGGCCCCCGAGGACCTGTGGGCCGTCATCGAGTCGATCGGCGGCGACAACGGCTGGTACTCCCTGCCCGTGGCCTGGGCCGCCCGCGGCTACATGGACAAGCTCGTCGGTGGGGTGGGCCTCCGCCGCGGCCGACGCAGCGCGACCAGCCTGCAGACCGGCGACGCGCTCGACTTCTGGCGCGTCGAGCACATCGAGCACGGATCCAGCCTGCGGCTCCGCGCCGAGATGAAGCTACCGGGCGAGGCCTGGCTGGAGCTCAGCGCGACGCCGCGCGAGGGCGGCGGCAGCGAGTACCGGCAGCGGGCGATCTTCTTCCCGTCCGGGCTCGCGGGCCGGCTCTACTGGTTCTCGATCCTGCCGTTCCATGGCGTGATCTTCACCTCGATGGCGAACCGCATCACCGCGAAGGCGCTCGCGGCGACGCGCGCCCGGGAGCCGGAGCGGACGCCCGCGGAGGCCGCCCGGTGAGCCGGCGGACCGGGGCGCCGCGCATCGGCCTCATCGTCCTGACCCTCGTGGGCATCGCGCTCGCGTCCGCGGGCCTCGCCACCGCCGTCACCATGAGCGTGTCCGCGCCGGTGCAGGCGCAGGCCGACCTCGCGCTCCTCGGCGGATCGGATGCGGGAGCGGGCGCAGCACGCGGGCCCGAGCCGCGCACGACGCCCTCCGAGGCGTGGACGCCCCTGCCCGCCGAGGCCGCGGACGGCGGCCGCATCACCGACCTCACGCAGCACGCCGCGACGCGCGTGACCCTCGACGTGCTCGGCATGCGGATCACCCCGGGCCAGGCGGGCGCGCTGCTCGCGACGGTCCTCAGCCTGCCCGTCGTGGTCGCCGTGGCCGCGCTCGTGGCGGGCCCCCGGCGGCGACGTCGCTGGGGCGGCGCGCTGCGTCGGAACCGCGGCTAGCCGGGAGCGCCGCCCCGTGACATCGCCCAGGGCGGGGTCCATGATGGGCACGACGAGAGGCGACACCATGGCACCGGGCACGCGGACCACCGTCCTGCTGGGCGACAGCCTCACCGGGGACGGCGGATGGAGCGCCCTCCTCCCGGCCGGCGACGCGGACGACGCCGCCGCGACGATCGACCTCGGCCGCGCCGACCAGACGACCGACGACGTGCTCGCGCTCCTGCCGGAGGTGGTGGCCGCGGATCCCGCGACCGTCGTGCTCTCGGTCGGCACGCACGACCTGGGCCGGCTCCGCCGCGGCCCCGAGCCCACGGTGCGGGCGCTCGAGACGATCCTCGCCCACCTCCGCCGCGACCTGCCGACCGCGCGCCTCGTGGTGCTCTCGGTGCCGCCGCGCGGGCGCGAGATGGCCGAGCGGATCCGCGTGGTGAACATCCACCTGCGGCAGTTCGCGCCCGTCGTGCGCGCGGAGCACGTGGACCTGTGGCCGGTGCTCGGCTTCGGCGACGGCGAGCTCAACCCGGCGTTCACGGACGACCGGCTGCACCTCGGGCCCGACGGCGCGGCCGCGGTGCGGGAGGTGCTGGCCGCGGTGCTCGCGGACGGCCGCGGCGAGGACGGCGACGACGCGACCGCGGGGGACGCCCCGGCCTCCTAGCGCCCGGTCCCGATCAGGCGTCGCGACGCGCGGTCGCCGCGGCGTCGACCTCGGCCGCGCCGCCCGCGCCACGCAGCTCGGCGACGCCCGCGAGGATCACGGCGAGCTTCCGCCGCCACCAGTCGCGCGGCGTCGTGGCGGTGCCCGTCGCGACCTCGCCCGCGAAGCGCGCCGTGACGCGGACCATCGTGCCGAGCGCGTCGCGCTGGGCCTCCTCCTCGCGCGCGTGCCCGGCGTCGGGCGCTCCGGCGGAGTGCGCGGGGCCGCCCCGGCGGGACGCGTGCGGCGGGTGCGCGGCGTCCTCCTCGGCGACGCGGTCCGCGGCGATCCGGCCGGAGGCGCGCGTCAGCAGGCCCCTCCCGACGGAGGCCGACGAGGCGGCGTCGACGATGGGGGCGGTGGAGGCCGGGCGGTCCGCCGCGTCGCCGCCCGCGTCGAGCGCCAGCGCCCGCTCCCACGCGACGTACGACTCCACGGCGATGTCCATCACGGTGTCGAGGACCAGCACCGCCTCGGCCTCGGCGAAGCCCAGGCGGACGAGGTCGCGGATCGCGCCCGTGAAGCGCAGCACGACCTGGTCGGGCGCCGCGTGCAGGTGGTGGATGGCGCCCGCGAGGCCGGGGTAGAGGTCGTACATGTCCCAGACGCGCTCGACGGCCTCCTCGAGGTACGCGCGCCAGGACGCGTCGCCCGGCTCGCGGAGCTCCGCATCGGGGACGTCGGGCACGTCCGGCCAGTCCATGCGGGCGATGGCCGTGTCGCAGGCGAGGAGCACGATGTCGTCGCGGCTGGCCACGTGGCGGTACAGCGTGGAGTGGTCGACGCCCAGCCGGTGCGCGAGCGTGGTGAGGGTGAGCGTGCTCAGGCCGACCTCGAGGGCGGCCTCGGCGATGAGCCTCCGCGACACCCGCGCGGGCCTCCCGATCCGACCGGCTCGCCGCTCCATGCGCCCGATCCTATCGGCTCGCCGCCGACGGTTTGGGCGCAAACCGTCGCCCGCCGGGGCGCCCTCGCGCGGCGCGTGCCCGGGACCCGCGACAGGGCCGCGGCTAGCGTAGGAGGATGCCCGACTCCCGCATCCCCTTCTCCGAGCTCGACGACTTCATCGCCATCCCGCGCCTCGGCGGCCTCGTGCTCTCCCCCGACGGACGCCGCGCGGTGCTCACCGTCACGACCCTCGACCCCGCGCGCACCGGCTACCGCCACGCGCTCTGGGTCGTGCCCGCGGCGGGCGGCGGCGCACCGCAGCGCCTCACCCGCTCCGCGACGAGCGAGGGCGGCGCGGCCTTCACCGCCGACGGCGACCTGCTCTTCGTCTCCTCCCGCCCCGACGCCGACGACGCCGACGGGGGAGAGGCCGCGCAGCTGTGGATCCTGCCCGCGGCCGGCGGCGAGGCCCGCGCCCTCACCCGCCTCGCCGGCGGCGTCGACGGCATCGCGGCCGTCGCGCGCGACGCGGCCACGGTGGTGCTCCAGGCTCCGCTGCTGCCGGGATCCGGCTCGCTCGAGGCCGACGCCGTGGCGCGGAGGAAGCGCGCGGACCTGAAGGTGAACGCGATCCTGCACGAGAGCTACCCCGTGCGGTACTGGGACCACGACCTCGGCCCCGCCGAGACGCACCTCCTCGCGCTCGACCTCGCCGGCGCGCTCGTCGAGGAGCCCGCCCGGCCCACGGCCGCCGACGCGGCCGCCGCGCTCGCTGCCGAGGCCGAGGCGGAGGACGGCGGATCCGCCGCGTCCGCGCCCGGCGCCTCCGCGCAGCCGTACCCCGCGTCGCTCCCGCGCCCGCGCGACCTCACGCCCCGACCCGGCCGCACGCTCGAGCACGCCACCGCCGCGATCAGCCCGGACGGCCGCACGCTCGTGGCCGCCGTCGGCGTGAAGGAGCGCCGCGGCTTCCGGCAGGCGCTCGTGTCGATCGACGTCGCGTCGGGGGAGAGCACCACGCTCCTCGACCTGGCGGGCGCCGACCTCGAGATGCCGGTCATCAGCCCCGACGGCGCCCTCCTCGCCTACGTGCGCACCGACCGGGCGACGCCGGCCGCGCCCACGCAGCAGGAGATCTGGGTCTCCGCGCTCGACGGATCCGACGCCCGCCGCGTCGCCGCCGACTGGGACCGCTGGCCGTCGTCCCTGCAGTTCGACGCCGACTCGCAGGCGCTCGTGGTCACGGCCGACCAGGACGGCCGCGGACCCGTGTTCCGCATCGGCCTCGACGGCTCCGTCGCGCAGCTCACGACCGACGACCACGCCTACGCCGACGTGCGGGTCGACCGCGAGACCGGCGACGTGCTGGCCCTCCGCTCCTCGTGGATGGCGCCCGCGCACCCCGTGCGCGTGTCGGCGGCGGACGGATCCGTGACGGAGCTCGCGACGCCCGCGCCCGTCCCCGCGACCACCGGCACCATGACCGAGGTCGAGACGACGGCCGCCGACGGCGCGCGCGTGCGCGGCTGGCTGATGCTGCCGGATGGCGCGTCGGCCGAGGCGCCCGCGCCGCTGCTGCTGTGGATCCACGGCGGTCCGCTCAACAGCTGGAACGCGTGGAGCTGGCGCTGGACCCCGCAGGTGATGGTGGCGCGCGGCTACGCGGTGCTGCTCCCGGATCCCGCGCTCAGCACCGGCTACGGCCTCGACTTCATCGCGCGCGGCTGGGACGCGTGGGGCGAGGCGCCGTACACCGACCTCATGTCGATCACCGACGCCGTCGAGGCGCGCGCCGACGTCGACGCGACCCGCACGGCCGCGCTGGGCGGATCGTTCGGCGGCTACATGGCCAACTGGGTCGCGGGCCACACCGACCGCTTCCGCGCGATCGTCAGCCACGCGAGCCTGTGGGCGCTCGACCAGTTCGGGCCCACCACGGACTCGTCGCAGTACTGGCAGAGCATCTTCTCGGCCGAGGGGCTCGACCGGAACTCGCCGCACCACTCGGTGCGCGACATCGTGACGCCCATGCTCGTGATCCACGGCGACCGCGACTACCGCGTACCGATCGGCGAGAGCCTCCGCCTGTGGTCGGAGCTCGCCGAGCACCACGCGGCCGACGACGGCACGACGCCGCACCGGTTCCTCGTCTTCCCGGACGAGAACCACTGGGTGCTGAAGCCGCAGCAGTCGGTGGTCTGGTACCGCACGGTGCTCGCGTTCCTCGACCAGCACGTGCACGGGAAGGACTTCGTGCGGCCCGAGGTGCTCGGCTAGGGGCTCCGGTGCGGGCGGCGGGCGGGATGACCGCCCGCCGCCCGTGCGCGTCAGCGCGTCAGAGGCGGAACGGGTTCGCGCCCAGCGCCGCGAGCAGGTACCAGGCGGTGGCGCCCGTGTGCAGGCTCGCGTCGTAGGTGTCGCCGAAGCCCGTGACCAGGCCGTCGCTCGAGGCGGCGACGAGGCCGCGGCCGTCGGCGTTGGGCGCCTGCGCCTGGGCGCGCTCGAGGGTGGCCATGAGGTCGGCGTAGCGCGCCGGATCCCCGGATGCCCCGCGCGCCCGCACCGCCAGCGCGAGGTGGGCCGTGCCCTCGAACCACACCTTGGAGCGGTCGGCCGAGCTGTACGACGAGCCCGTGAACCCGCCGTCGGTCGCGGCCAGCTGCCCGATGACCCAGGTCACGGCCGGCGAGTACGCGCTGCTGCCCGTGGCGAGGTAGGCCCAGTTCTGGACGTCGCCCGGGATGGGCGTGCGGTTGATCGTCGTGCCATCGACGTCGGTGCCCGTCCAGAGGTGGCCGTCGCCGCTGTCCCGCATCGCGGCGATGAACGAGGACGCCGTCGCCGCGCGGCTGGTCCACGCGGCGTCGCCCGTGAGCGTCGCGAGCATGGTGAAGAAGGCGAAGACGTCGATCGCGTGCTCCGTGGACTTGAACGCGTACGGCACGTCGGATCCGTCGCGCCCGCCGGTGTAGCCGTACGGGGCGCGGGTCGTGTCGAGCGTCTTCACGCGGATCCAGTCGCCGAGCCGCACCGCCCCCGCGAGGAAGCGGCCCTGCCCGGTGGCCCGGCCGAGGCGCGCGAGGGCCATGCCCACCCACGCCTGGTTGCCCGTGTTCGCCGCGGGGGAGCCGATGTACGGCGCCCCGCTCGCGGTGACGAACGGATCCGGCTGGTACGAGGCGCGCGTGCGGCCGTCGCCGATCGGGTCGTGCGCCTGCGCGTAGAGCAGCGCGTCGCCGAGCACGGCCGCGCGCTGGAGGTCGTCCGCGGTGCCGCGCGCGACCCACGCCAGGATCATGATGGCGTCGTCGTACGCGAAGCTCGACACGAAGCCGGCGGCGCCCGGCTTCCCGCCCGTGTAGCTCTGCGGGACGCGGAGGGTGGATCCGGATCCGCGCTGGTCGAGCTTCGCCGCGAGGAACCCGAAGGCGCTCGCGATCGAGCCGGCGGACGGGACGGCGGCTGCCGTAGCGGCCCGGGCCGCCGGCGCGCCCACGGGGAGCGGAGCGGCGGCGGCGAGGCCGGCGAGGCCGAGGCCCGCCGCCCCGAGGAGGGCGGCGCGGCGCGAGATCGTCCCGCGGCCGTCGGCGCCGTCGGCGCCGGTGCCGGCGCCCGTGCCCGGGGCGCTCACCGCGACCGCGGTCCGCCGAGGCGGAACGGGTTGGTGAGCGTGGCCGCGAGGAGGAACCACGCGGTGGCGCCGGTGTGCAGGCTCGCGTAGTAGATGTCGCCGAAGCCGGTGTCGAGGCCGTCGCTCGAGGCGGAGACCACGCCCTTCCCGTCCCCGTTCGGCTGCTCGGCCTGCGCCACCTGGATGCTGCGGAACAGCTCGATCGCGCGCGCCCGGTCGCCCGGCGCGCGGCGGATGCGGAGGCACAGGGCCAGGTGCCCGGAGCCCTCGAACCACACCTTGCTCGTGTCGGTGTCGCTGTAGGAGGGGCCCGTGTACGGCCCGTCGACCGCGGACAGGTTCGCCACCACCCAGTCGAGCGAGCGGGAGTACCGCGGGTCGAGGGTGGCGAGGTAGGCCCAGGTGTGCACGTCCTCGGGCACGACCGTGCGGTTGATCGTGACGCCGTCGGGGTCGGTGCCGGTCCAGAGGTGGCCGTCGGCCGGATCCTGCATGGCCTCCACGAAGGACCGCGCGACGGCGGCGTCCGCGGCCCACGACGCGTCGCGCGTGAGCTTCGCGAGCTGCGTGAAGAAGCCCGTGACGTCGATGTTGTGCTCGGTGGACTTGAACGTGATCGGCCGGTCGTCCGCGTCCCGCCCGCCCGTGAAGCCGAAGGGCGCGCGGGCGGTGTCGGTCGCGTGGGCGCGGATCCACTCGCCGAGCCGCACGGCGCCGTCGAGGAACCGGCGCTGGCCCGTCACGACGAAGAGCCGCGCGAGCGCCATGCCCACCCAGCTCTGGTTGCCGGTGTACGCGGCGGGGGAGCCGATGTCCAGGGCGCCCGAGGGCGCGCCCGTGGCCGGGAAGGTGTCCGGCTGGTAGGACGCGCGGGTGCGGCCGTCGCCGATCGGGTCGCGGGCCTGCACGAACAGGAGCGCGTCGCCGAGGACGGTGGCGCGGCGGACGTCGGCACGGGATCCGCGGCCGAGGTAGGCGAGGATCACGAGCGCGTCGTCGTACGCGAACGACGACACGAAGTCGAAGGTCGGCGTGGTGAAGAAGCCGCCCTGGTAGCTGCGGGGGAGGCGGAGCTGGCCGCCGGTCGCGTGTTCGTCGACGCGGCCGTCGAGGAACTCGTACGCGGAGGCGGCGCTGCGCATGAGCGCGCGGGACGCGGTGGGCGAGCCGAGGTCGGGGGCCCCGAGGAGCGGGCCGGAGGCGGATGCGGCCTGCGGGGCCGCGAGGAGCGCGGTGCCGACGGCGGCCGCGGATCCGCCGAGCAGGGCCCGGCGGCTGAGGGGACGGGCGCCGAGCGGGTGGTCGCCGGCGGGTCGGGGGTCGGTCATGTCATCTCTCCATCTTCATCGATCGGGGGACAGCTGGCGGTGCGGGGGGTCAGCGGGGCAGGGGCAGGTCGAGCTCGTGCGCGGGCCGCAGCAGGGCGGCGCCCACGGACGCGGCCGGGAGGTCGGGCGGCAGCAGGCGCACCCGGTCGGGGATGTCGAGGCTCGCGAGGAACGGCGACGTCGCCGCCTGCGTCGCCAGCACGGCGAGCACGTCGGCGAGCAGCGGCGCGCCGAGCCGGCTGACGCCGCCGCCGACGACCACGGCGTCCACGTCGTTGGTGAGCACGAGGATCCGGACCGCGGCGGCGATGCCCTCGGCCAGGCGCAGCCGGATCCCGGACGCGACCGGGTCGCCGGCCTCGGCGGCGGCGAACACGGCGGAGGCGGCGTGCGCCCCGGATCCGCGCCACTGCCGCGCGATGCCCGCGCCGGACGCCATGGTCTCGAGGCAGCCGCGCTGGCCGCACGGGCAGGGGAGCCCTGCGGGGTCGACGGGCACGTGCCCGATCTCGCCCGCTCCGCCGCGGGCGCCGCGCAGCAGCGCGCCGTCGGTGACGAGCCCGGCGGCGAGGCCGGTGCCCACGTTGAGGTAGGCCAGGGATCCGCGGAGGCCGAGCAGCCGCGCCGCGCCGAGTGCCGCCGCGTTGACGTCGTTCTCGACCGCGACCGGCACGCCGACGCGCGCCTCCAGCTCGCGGCCGAAGGGGAAGCCCTCGATGCCGAGGTTCACGGCGTGCTGCACGGTCCCGGTCCGCGGGTCGACCATGCCGGGGATGCCCGCGCCGACGGACTCCACGGCGGGGCTGCCGAGCCCGGCGACGAGGTCGGCGACGGCTTCCGCGGCCGTGGCGAGCACGGCGGCGGCGCCGTGGCCCGTGGGGCGACGGAGGGAGGAGACCACGGCGTCGGACGCGTCGACGGCGACGGCCTCGACCTTGGTGCCGCCGATGTCGAGTCCGATGCGCACCGGTGTCCCTCCTGCGGGTCCCGGAGTGCCGGGGTCCGGCGGGGGCGCCGGCGCCGCGTTCGTTAGTAAACATTACAAACCCGACGACCACAAGGTCCTCGGTCGCCGGTACAGCCGCACGGGTCCGTGTTTCCGGGAGATTTCGTGGCCGGATCCGCCCCGAATGCTTGACACGTGTTTGTAAGGAGGATTTACTAACGCTCCAAGCAGTCGACGACGACCGGATGGAATGGAGATGGCGCGCATGCCCACCGAACTGGCCCCCGCCGCCTCCGCAGGGGGCGCCCGCACCCGGCCCCCCGTGTCGAAGTCGCTCCCGCAGCACGCCCGCCTGCACAACCGCACGATGATGCTGCAGGCCCTGTTCCACCGCGGCGCCATGAGCCGGGCGGACCTCGCCCGCGAGTCGGGCCTCACGCGGCCCACCGTCTCCGTCCTCGTGGGCGAGCTCGCGGCCGACGGCATCGTCGCGGAGGTCGGCCAGCGCGAGGACGCCCGGGTCGGCAAGCCCGCGCAGCTCGTCGAGATCGACGCCGACTCCTTCCACATCGTCGCCCTCGACCTCTCCAACGGCCGCCGGTTCGTCGGCGCCGTGATGAACCTCCGCGGCGAGGTGCTCGCCGAGTCCTCCCTCGAGGTCGACGGCGCCACCGGCGACGCGGCCGTCGCCCGGGTCGTCCGCCTCGCCGAGCGCCTCGTGGCGCAGACGAGCCGCCGCCTCCTCGGGATCGCCGTGGGGGTGCCCGGCATCGTCGACGACGCCGGGGTCGTGCGGAAGGCGCTCGACCTGGAGTGGACGGACGTGCCGCTCCGCGACCGGCTGGCCGACCACTTCCGCGTGCCCGTGCGGATCGCCAACGACGCGAACCTCTCGGCCGTCGGCATGCACATGTTCGCCGAGGTGCCCGGGCAGAGCGTCATGGTCGTCACGATCGAGGACGGCGTGGGCGTCGGCCTCGTCATCGGCGGCGCGCTGGTGGAGGGCGAGCAGTTCTCCGCCGGCGAGATCGGGCACGTGACGGTGGGGGAGCCCGACCGGGGCGAGCCCTGCACGTGCGGACGATCCGGCTGCCTGGAGACGGTCATCGGCGCCCGGTACCTCGCGCGCCGCATCGACGGCCTCGACGCGAACGCCCGCGACGCCGTGCTGCGCGACGCCGGACGCGCGCTCGGCACGGTCATCGCCCCCGTGATCAGCGCCCTCAACCTCAACCACGTCGTCGTCACCGGTCCCCGCGAGCTCATCGAGGGGCCGCTCCGCGACGCGACCGTGTCCACCATCCGCGCCCGCACCCTCGCCCCCGTCGGCGACGCGCTCTCGCTGCGCATGCGCGACGACGACGACGACCTCGTCCTGCTGGGCGGCGCCTCGCTCATGCTCCAGGGCGAGCTCGGCGTCTACTGATCCAGCCCTCCATCCCGACACGCACCCCACCGCACCGAACCCCAGGAGAAGCACCATGCGACACACGAAACTGGCGGCCGGCCTCGGCCTCGCCGCCGTCCTCGCCCTCACCGCCTGCTCGAGCGGCGGCACGACCGCGGCCGGCGACGGGTCCGCCCAGGAGGTCGCGGCCACGAAGGGCGACGGCAAGACGCTGAACGTCTGGGTCATGACCGGCGACTACACCGACGAGACGATGAAGGCCATCAACGACGAGTTCACGGCCGCCACCGGCGCGGAGGTGAAGGTGCAGACCCAGCAGTGGGACGGCATCACCACGAAGATCGCGACCGCGCTCTCCACGTCCACCCCGCCGGACGTGCTCGACATCGGCAACACGCAGGTCGCGAGCTACGCGGCCAACGGCGGCCTCCTCGACCTCACCTCGTACCGCGACGACCTCGCGCAGGGCCAGACCTGGCTCGAGGGCCTCGAGGCGCCCGCCACCGTCGACGGGAAGCTCTACGCCGTGCCCGGCTTCGCGGGCGCCCGCGCCGTGATCTACAACAAGACGATGTGGGCGGACGCCGGCGTGACCGCGGCCCCGACCACCTACGAGGAGCTCACCGCCGCGCTCGAGAAGGTGGCCGAGGCGAACTCCTCCACCGACGGCTTCTCGCCCTTCTACATGCCGGGCCAGTACTGGTACGCCGGCATGCAGTTCGTCTGGGACGCGGGCGGCCAGATCGCCACCGAGGACGACGGCACGTGGACGCCGGCCTTCGGCGACGCGAAGGCGCAGCAGGGCCTCGCCGACTTCCAGGAGTTCCAGAACGCGTACTCCACCGCGGCGTCGCGCACGCTCGACACCACGGCGCCGGACCAGACCCAGGTCTTCGCCGACGGCACGACCAGCGCGATCCTCGCCTCCAACGGCTACATCGACATGATCAAGAAGGCGAACCCCGCGCTCACCGACGACGACCTCGGCAGCTTCCCGCTGCCGGGCAAGTCCGGCCAGACGCAGCCGGTGATGCTGGGCGGATCCGACTGGGGCATCGCCGCCAAGTCGAAGAACGCGGAGCTCGCGCTGCAGTGGGCGAAGATCGCCGCCAGCCCCGACGTGCAGTCAAAATGGGTCTTCGGCAACGACACGTGGATCCCGAACAGCACCGAGGCCGTCGAGGCCGCGTCGAGCTCGCTGTCCCCGCTCGACAAGGGCTTCTTCGACGCCGCCCTCCGCTCGAACGCCACCCCGGCGAGCGGCGCGTGGGCCGACCTCGAGGGCGACAAGAGCATCAACCAGCTGTTCGCCTCCGTCGCGTCCGGCTCGAAGGCACCTGATGCCGCGGCCGCGGACTTCGACTCCGCCGCCGACGAGAAGCTCAACTCGAAGTGACGCCCGGCGGGGCGCCGGTCGACCGGCCGGCGCCCCGCCCCGCTCCACCCCGGCGCCCCGCGCGCCCGCCGTCCGCGAGACCCGCACCACCACCCGAAGGAGGCACCGTGGCCCTCACCGGCACGCGCCCGACGACACCCGCCGGATCCGCCCGGCCCCCGGGCCGCCCGTCCCCCCGCCGCGGCAGCTCCGCCCCGGCCTGGCTCCTGTCGCCGGCCGGCCTCGTGCTGCTGGTGGTGCTCGTGGCGCCCATCGTCTACCTGGTCGTCACGTCGACCACCGACTCCGATCAGCGCACCCTCTACACGGGCGCGTACCAGAGCGTCGGCCTCGGGAACTACGCGGACCTCCTGCAGGAGCCGGCGTTCTGGGCGTCGCTCGTGCGCACCATCGTCTTCACGGCGGCCATGGTCATCGGCAGCGTCGCCATCGGCACGGGCGTCTCGCACCTCATGACCCGGATCAGCACGCCGTTCCGCTACGCCGTCACCATCGTGCTGATCTTCGCGTGGGCCATGCCCAACGTCGCCTCCTCGCTCGTGTGGAAGTGGCTGTTCCAGCCGGGCTACGGCGTCGTCAACTGGATGCTCACGCGGGTCGGCGTCTTCGGCGACATGACCGACGTCGATTGGGCGAACGACGCGTTCCTCGCGTACACGTCCATCTGGATGCTCATCGTCTGGCAGGCCGTGCCGTTCATCGCGCTGACGCTCTACGCGGCGGAGACCCAGATCCCGCCGGAGCTCAAGGAGGCCGTGCGGCTCGACGGCGCGTCCGAGCTCGCGGTGTACCGCACCATCACGCTGCCGTTCCTCAAGCCCACGCTCCTGCTCGTGACGATCCTCTCGGTGATCTGGGACTACAACGTCTTCAACCAGATCTGGCTCGTCTCGCAGGGCGGCCCCGACGACGCGACCTCCACGCTCGGCGTCTTCACCTACACGACCGCGTTCGTCGGCTTCGAGCTCGGGCAGGGCGCGGCGATCTCGGTCGTCACGACGCTGCTCCTGCTGGTGCTCACGGCGTTCTACATCCGCAACCTCATCCGATCGGGAGAAGACCTGTGACTACGACAGCACCCGCGGGGACCGGCGCCCAGGCGTCCGAGACCGCGGAGGAGGCCCGGGCCGTCGTCGCGGGCGGCGGCCGCGAGCGCCGGAGCGTCGCGCGCTCCTCCCGGAGGCGCCGCCGCCGTCCGTGGCTCGGGAACTCGATCGCCGCGGTGTTCTGCGTCGTGTGGATCTTCCCCGTCTACTGGATGGTGAACACGGCGTTCAAGCCGCGCTCGGAGTCGATGAGCCGGACGCCCGGCTTCCTCCCGCAGGACCCGACGATCTCGAACTTCGTCGCCGCGTTCACGAACGGCGACTTCCTGCTCTACCTGCGGAACTCCACGATCGTGGTGGCGGGCGCCGTCGTGCTCTCCATCGTGCTGGGGCTGCTGGCGGCCGCCGCGCTCTCGCGGTTCTCGTTCCGCGGGCGCCGGCCGATCATGGTGGCGATCCTCGTGGTGCAGATGCTGCCGGCGACGGCGCTCCTCATCCCGCAGTTCCTGATCTTCACGCAGATCGGGCTCATCGGCACGTACCTCGGACTCGTGCTCGCGTACGTGGGCGCGGTGCTGCCGTTCACCATCTGGGTGATGCGCGGCTTCTTCCTCGCGATCCCCGTGGAGCTGGAGGAGGCGGCGCGCATCGACGGGTGCTCGACCTGGCAGGTGCTCACGCGGATCCTGTTCCCGCTCGTGATGCCCGGCATCATCGCCTCGAGCGTGTTCGCGTTCATCGCGGCGTGGAACGACTACATCGTCGCGAACACGTTCATGCAGGACCAGTCGCATTACACGCTGCCCGTGTGGCTCGCGTCCTTCACCACACAGACCACCGGAACCGACTTCGGTGCCCAGATGGCCGCATCGGTGCTGTTCTCGCTGCCGGTCGTGGTCTTCTTCATGATCATCCAACGCAACCTGGTGTCCGGCATGTCCGCCGGCGCCGTGAAGGGCTGACCCGCATGACCATCCCCCTCTCCGTCATCCCCGCGCCCGTCTCGCTCGTGCCGGGACAGGGCTCCCTGCCGCTCGACGCCGGCACGCGCATCCAGGCGCCCGACGCGCTCGCCGCCACCGTCGCGTGGCTGCAGTCGGCCCTCCGCCCCGCGACCGGGTTCCCGTTCGCGTCGACCGCCGAGGAGGCGCCGGGCGCCATCTCGCTCGCGCTCGACGCCGACCTCGCGGCGGGCGCGCACCGGCTCGACGCGACGCCCGAGGGCGTGCGCATCCGCGGCGGGGACGAGGCGGCCGTGTTCGCGGCGTGCCAGACGCTCCTGCAGCTGCTGCCGCCCGAGGTGTTCCGCCGGGCGCCCGTGGCGGGCGTCGCGTGGACCGTGCCCGCCGTCGCGATCGAGGACGCCCCGCGGTTCCGGTGGCGCGGGGCCATGCTCGACGTCGCCCGCCACTTCCTGCCGAAGCACGACGTGCTGCGCTTCATCGACCTCATGGCGATGCACAAGCTCAACACCCTGCACTGGCACCTGACGGACGACCAGGGGTGGCGGATCGAGATCCGCCGATATCCGCGGCTCACGGAGGTGGGCTCGTGGCGCACGGAGACGCAGGTCGGCGCCACGGCGGACGCCCCCGGCGACGGCCGGCCGCACGGCGGCTGGTACACGCAGGACGACATCCGCGAGGTCGTCGCCTACGCGGCCGCCCGCCACATCGACGTGGTGCCCGAGATCGACGTGCCCGGCCACTCGCTCGCGGCCATCGCCGCGTACCCGGAGCTCGGCGTCGGCGGCGCGGACCAGCCGCGGGCGGTGCACACGCGCTGGGGCATCATCCACGACGTCCTCAACATGGAGGAGTCCACGCTCGACTTCTACCGCGGCGTGCTCGACGAGGTGATGGAGCTGTTCCCGTCGCGGTACGTCGGCATCGGCGGCGACGAGTGCCCGCGCGACCAGTGGGCGGAGGACCCGCGCACGCAGGAGCTCATGCGCGAGCGCGGCCTCACCGACGAGCTGGAGCTGCAGAGCTGGTTCATCGGCGGGCTCGACGCGCACATCACGGCGGCCGGCCGCACCATGTACGGCTGGGACGAGATCCTCGAGGGCGAGGTCTCCTCCTCCGCGGTGGTCGCGTCGTGGCGGGGCATGACCGGCGCCGTCACGGCCGCGCGCCGCGGCCACGACGTGGTCGCTTGCCCGGACGACCAGGTGTACCTCGACTACCGCCAGTCCGACGGGCCCGACGAGCCCATCCCCGTCTCCATCCCGCTCACCCTGGAGGACGTGCTCGCCTTCGAGCCCGTGCCCGACGCGCTCACCCCGGAGGAGGCGGAGCACGTGCTCGGCGGCCAGGCCAACGTCTGGACCGAGCACATGGACTCGCCGCGCACCATCGACTACCTCGTCTTCCCGCGGCTCACGGCGCTCGCCGAGGCCGTCTGGTCGCCGCGACCGGAGGGCGGGGCGCGCGACGTGGACGACTTCCGCGCGCGCCTCGCCGTGCACCTCGCGCGGCTCGACGCGGTGGGGGTCGAGTACCGGCGCGACACCGGGCCGCTGCCCTGGCAGACGCGACCCGGGATCGTCGGACGGCCGGCGACGCGCGAGGAGCGCCAGGCGTACATCGACGGCATCGTCGCGAGCATCGCCTCGTGAGCCGCGCCGTCGCGCTCGTGCTCGCGCTCGCGCCTGCGTCTGCGCCCGCGGGCGCCTCCGTCCGGCCGTCCGTCGCCGTCCGCCCCGAGGCGGTGCGCGCGTGGAGGTGATCATCCTGCCCACGGCCGAGGAGGTCGGGCGCGCCGCCGCCGCGCACGTCGCGCACGCCGTGGCGCGGGATCCGGAGGCGGTCATCGGGCTCGCCACCGGATCCAGCCCCTCCGGGCTGTACGCCGACCTCCGCCGCCGCGTCCAGGCGGGGGAGATCTCCTTCGCGCGGACGCGCGGCTTCGCGCTCGACGAGTACGTGGGGATCCCGCTCGAGCACCCGGAGTCGTACGCGAGCGTCATCGCGCGCGACGTCGTCGGGCCGCTCGGCTTCGACCCGTCCCGCGTGCGGGTGCCCGACGGCCGGGCGGCGGACCTCGGCGCGGCCGCGGAGGAGTACGACCGCGCGATCCGCGACGCCGGCGGCATCGACGTGCAGATCCTCGGCATCGGCGCGAACGGGCACATCGGCTTCAACGAGCCGACGTCGTCGCTCGCGTCGCGCACCCGGATCAAGACGCTGGCGCCCGACACCCGCGCGGCCAACGCGCGCTTCTTCGACTCCCTCGACGACGTGCCCACGCACTGCGTGACGCAGGGGCTCGGGACGATCCTCGAGGCGCGCCGGCTGGTGCTCGTCGCGCAGGGGGAGGGCAAGGCGGCCGCGGTCGCCGCGGCCGTCGAGGGGCCGCTCACCGCGTTCGTGCCGGGCAGCGCGCTGCAGCTGCACGAGCACGCGGTGGTCGTGGTCGACGAGGCCGCGGCGTCGCGGCTCGTGCTCGCCGACCACTACCGGCACACGTACGCGGGCAAGCCCGACTGGCAGCGCGTCGCGTGACGGGCACGACGCTGCTCCGCGCGGCCCGGGCGGTCGACGCGCGCGGCACGGTGGAGGACGCGTGGATCCTCCTCGACGGCGACCGCATCGCCGCCGTCGGGAGCGGACGCGCGGCGCCCCCGGCTGACCTCACCGTCGACCTCGGCGACGCGACGCTCATGCCCGGCTCCGTCGACCTGCACGTGCACGGCGGGGCGGGCGCCTCCCACGAGGACGGGCCCGACGGCATCCGCGCGGCCCTCGCCCTGCACCGGCGGCACGGCACCACGCGGTCGGTCCTGAGCCTCGTCGCGAACCCCGTGGCGGACCTCGCGCGATCGCTCGCCGGGATCCGCGAGGTGATGGCCGCCGACCCGCTCGTGCTCGGCGCGCACCTGGAGGGGCCCTTCCTCTCGCCGCACGCGGCGGGGGCGCACGCGCACGAGCACCTGGTGGATCCGACGCCCGCGCGCATCGACGCCCTGCTGGAGGCGGGGGAGGGCGTGCTCCGGCAGGTCACCATCGCGCCGGAGCTCGACGGCGCGCTCGACGCGATCCGCCGCCTCGTCTCCGCCGGCGTGGTCGCGGCCGTCGGCCACACGACCTGCTCGGGCGACCTGGCCACGGCGGCCTTCGACGCGGGCGCGACGGTGCTGACGCACGCGTTCAACGCGATGCCGGGCATCCACCACCGTCAACCGGGGCCGATCATGGCGGCGCTCGCCGACGAGCGGGTGACGCTGGAGCTGATCCTCGACGGCGTGCACGTCGCGCCGTCCGTCGCGGCGCTCCTGCTGCGCGCCGCTCCCGGCCGGGTCGCGCTCGTCACGGACGCGATGGCGGCCGCCGGATCCGCGGACGGGCGCTACCGGCTGGGGGCGCTCGACGTCGACGTGCTCGACGGCGTCGCGCGGCTCGCGGGCGCCGACACCATCGCGGGCTCGACGCTCACGCAGGATGCGGCGCTGCGGATCGCGGTGGGCGAGGTCGGCCTGGCGCTGCCGGACGCGGTCGCGGCGCTCACCCTCGTGCCCGCGCGGGCGCTCGGCCTCGACGACCGCCTCGGCCTGCTGCGCGCGGGACACGCGGCGGACGTCGTGGCGCTGTCACCCGACCTCGCGGTCTCCCGCGTGTGGGCGGCCGGCGCCGAGCTGCCGCCGCCCGCGCCTCAGGCCTCGTCGCGGTAGACCACGCGCCGCTCGCCGGCGCGCACGGCCGCCGCGAGGCGGTTGCCGGCGGGCGGGAGCGGGCAGTTCATCCAGTCGGAGAAGCCGCAGGGCGGGACGACGGCGCGCGTGAAGTCGAGGGTCACGGGTCCGTCGCCGTCGGGGCGCGGGAGGAAGAGGAACCGGCTGGGCGCGTAGCTCTCGCGGCCCGTGGTGGCGTCGGCGAAGACGAGCTGGAGGCGGTCGCCGTCGGCGAAGGCGCTGAGGCGCACCTCCTCGCCCTCGATCTCGACCACGATGTCGCCGGGCACGGGCAGCTCGCGCGTGCGGCCGGCGTCGGCGATGTGCTCGAACGGGATCACGCGGTCGTCGTCGACGCGCTCGAAGCGGCCCTGGAGGATCCACTCGGGTGCGTACGGGTAGACCTCGATGTCCTCGAACGCGCGGTTCTTCGGGCTCGCCGAGTCCCAGAGGCGGTAGCCGTACTCGGGCTCGCCCGTCTCCAGCGAGATGCGCTCGATGCGGGTGAGCTGCACGGTGTCGGGCTGGCCCTCCAGCGCCTCGAGGTCGCTGACCTCCCGGCCGGGCTCGAGCCACGTCGTCTGGATCAGCGCGAGGCTGCCGAACGGGCTCGTCACGGCGGCGAGGCGGGCGCGGTGCCAGGCCTCGTGATCCGCCAGCACGGCGGCGGTGTCGGATGCGGCGGGGCGGGGGGTCTCTCGCGTGTCGGTCACCCCGGGACAACGCGTTCTGCGTCCGGCGGCATTCCCGCGGGTCGGCCGGTCGGCCGCCGACGCGCGACCGGTCGCCCCGCACCCGGCCGGGCTGCGCGCTCCCGCCCGACCCCCGCCGCGCCCGCGTCGTCGCCGCGGATGCGGCACGGAGGCGGGCGGGTATTGACTGGACGCACCGACGGAAGGACGCTCCCATGGCACGCACGGTCGCCGACCAGCTCATCGCCCAGCTCATCGAGGCGGGGGTGAGCCGGATCTACGGAGTCGTCGGCGACAGCCTCAACCCGATCGTCGACGCCGTGCGCCGCACCGGCGGGAGCCGCAAGGGCGGCATCGACTGGATCCACGTGCGGCACGAGGAGGCCGGCGCGTTCGCCGCGTCCGCCGAGGCGCAGCTCACCGGGAAGCTCGCCGTGTGCGCCGGATCCTGCGGCCCCGGCCACCTGCACCTCGTCAACGGCCTCTACGACGCGCACCGCTCGGGCGCGCCCGTGCTCGCCATCGCGAGCCACATCACGACCAACCAGATCGGCTCCGGCTACTTCCAGGAGACGCACCCCGACCGCCTCTTCGTCGAGTGCTCGCACTACACGGAGATGATCTCGACCGCCGTGCAGGCGCCCCGCGTCGTCGACCAGGCGATGCGGCACTCCCTCGCGCTCGGCGGCGTCAGCGTGATCACGCTGCCCGGCGACGTGGCCGAGTTCGAGGCGGAGGGCGAGGCGCCCGCCTTCTCGCTGCCGCGGCGTCCCGCGATCGTGCCGGCCGAGGAGGACGTGCGCGCGCTCGCCGCGGCCATCGACGACGCGGAGAGCGTGGCGATCTTCGCGGGCCGCGGCGCGGGAGGAGCGCACGCCGAGCTCATGGAGCTCGCGGACAAGATCGCTGCGCCGGTCGGCCACTCGCTGCGCGGCAAGGACGTGATCCAGCAGGACAACCCGTTCGACGTCGGCATGACGGGCCTCATCGGCTACGGCGCCGCCGCGGCCGGCATCTCCGGCGCCGACCTGCTGATCCTCATCGGCACCGACTTCCCCTACGACCAGTTCCTGCCCGGCAAGGAGGTGCGGACCGCGCAGATCGACATCGCGCCCGAGCGCCTCGGCCGCCGCACCGACGTCGACATCGCGATCCACGGCGACGCGCTCTCCACGATCCGCGCGGTGCTGCCGCTCGTCGAGCGGAAGACGGACCGGCGCTTCCTGGAGAAGCTGCTGAAGGAGCAGGACAAGAAGGTGGATCAGGTCGTCGGCGCGTACACGTCGAAGGCCGAGAAGCTGACGCCCATCCACCCCGAGTACGCGGCCAGCATCCTCGACGAGGTCGCGGGCGACGACACCGTCTTCACGAGCGACACCGGCATGTGCAACGTGTGGAGCGCGCGCTACCTCACCCCGAACGGACGGCGCCGGATGATCGGCTCGCTCGTGCACGGGTCCATGGCGAACGCGCTCCCGCAGGCGATCGGCGCGCAGGTCGCCTACCCCGAGCGGCAGGTCGTGTCGGTCTCGGGCGACGGCGGCCTCGCGATGCTGATGGGGGAGCTGGTCACGGTCGCGGCGTACCAGCTGCCCGTCAAGGTCGTCGTGTTCAACAACTCGACGCTCGGGCTCGTGAAGGTCGAGATGCTCGTCGACGGGATCCCGGACTTCGGCGTCGACGTGCCCATGGTCGACTACGCCGCGGTGGCCGCGGCCCTCGGGATCCACTCGCAGCGCGTCGAGGACCCGGCCGACATCCGCGGCGCGCTCGAGGCCGCGTTCGCGCACGACGGGCCTGCGCTCGTCGACCTCGTGACCGACCCGATGGCGCTGTCCATCCCGCCGGAGATCACGGCCGCGCAGGTGAAGGGCTTCGCGCTCTCGATGTCGAAGATCGTGATGAACGGCGGCGTCGGCGAGGCCGTGAAGCTCGCCCGCTCGAACCTGCGGAACATCCCGCGGCCGTGAGCGGTTCCGCTGACGTCCCATCGCCCGATCCACCTCGAGGAGAACCCATGTCCCAGCCCGTCGTCGTCACCGCCGTCTTCACGCCCGTCGAGGGCAAGCACGACGAGGCCGTCGCCGCCCTGTCCGCCGGCATCGCGGAGGTGCACGAGGAGGAGGGCTGCGAGGTCTACGCGATCCACGACGCCCCCGACGGCACCATCGTGATGCTCGAGAAGTGGTCGTCCGTCGAGGACCTCGAGGCGCACGGCGCGGGCGAGGCCGTCGCCCGGATGGGCGCGTCGCTCGCCGGGCTCATCACGGGGCCCGCCGTCGTCACGCGGCTCGCGCCGATCCCGGCGGGCTCGGAGCTGCAGGGCGCGCTCTAGGCGTCGGGGGAGGGACGGCACGGGCGGGACCCGCGTCCGACAGGGTGGGCGCATGCCCTCGATCGGAACCCCGCGCCGGCGCGTCCGGCACCTGCTGCCCCTCGCGTTCGCGGTCGCCGTGGTCGTGCTCATCGGCGGGACGATCGCGGCGACGCCGTCCCTCGAGCGCGCCGGCCTGCTCGACGTCCCGCCCTCGCCGCAGCGCTACGCCGACATGGCCGTGGACCTCATGGTCGACGGGCTCCAGGCGGATCCCGCCCGCGTCGCGGAGGTCCGGGCGCAGGTGGACGCGCAGGCCGCCCGGGCGCGCACCTACGCGGGCACGTACCCGGCGCTCTCCGGGGCCGCGAAGGAGCTGGGCGGGGAGCACAGCTCCCTGCTCGGACCCGTGGATGCCGCGGCCCTCTTCGGCGACAGCCCTCCGGTGTCGGCCGCGGCCGAGCCGCGGCCCACGGTCACGACGGCCGAGGGGATCACGACCATCGTCGTGCCCG
>Ga0308163_10001105_pt1 | contig 33270 bp, 22 predicted proteins | sample PhyTR1_FD_201037 | JGI IMG/M metagenome (GOLD analysis project Ga0308163, IMG submission 201037) | Phyllosphere microbial communities from UC Gill Tract Community Farm, Albany, California, United States - DLSLT.R1 | ecosystem: Host-associated > Plants > Phyllosphere > Unclassified | place: USA... | reverse complement strand
GAAGCCGTCCATCAGGCCCTGCGTCTTTTTCAGCACGTTGTTCAGGCTCTTGGCCACGCTCGCATAGCGCACGTCCCAGGCCGGATTGCCCTGGGTTGCGGCGGCGATGGTCGCCAGGTCGGCCGTGATCGTGGCTGCCTTGGCCGGGAAATCGACGTCGCGTGCAAAGCGGATCTCGCTTGGCAGCTTGTAGCGGCTGGTGCGGCCCGGATAGCCGGCCAGCAGGATCGGATCGCCGTTCTTCAGGCCTTCGGCCGACACCACCAAGAAGTCCTTCGAGCGGTATGGCACGTTGTCCGGCGACGGGTCGGCCGGGCGGCCGTCCTTGCCGACGTAGGCGCGCAGGAACGAGTAATCGCCCGTCTGGCGCGGCCACTCGTAGTTGTCGATGTCGCCGCCGAAGTTGCCGATGCGGTCGGACGGCGCGTGCACCAGGCGCACGTCGCGGATCATCAGCTGCCTGATGCGGTAGTACTCCAGGCCGCGGTGAAACGCCGGCACCGAGCAGCGCGTCGATTTGTCGGTTTCGCACTCGGCGATCAGGGCCTTCACGCGCGCGGCGACCAGCGCATGGCGCTCGCTGCCCGACAGCGTGGGGCTCAGGCCATCCAGCACGCGCTTGGTGACGTTCTCGACCTTTTCGGTCACGTAGATCAGCGTGCTCGGGCCGCCTGGCAGTTCTTCGGCGCGGGTCTTGGCCAGGAAGCCATTGACGATGTAGTTCTGCTCTGGCGTCGAATTGCGCTGGATCGCGCCGTAGGCGCAGTGGTGGTTCGTGACCACCAGGCCATCGGGCGACACGAACGAGGCCGAGCAGCCGCCGAGCGACACCATGGCGCTCATCGGATGCTTGCTCAGGTCGGCCAGCTTCGCGGCTGGCATCGTGATGCCGATTCGCTTGAGTTCGGACGAGAGCTGCGGCAGCTGGTGCGGTTGCCACTGGCCTTCGTCGGCGAAGGCGGCGGTCGCGGCGCCCAGGAGGGCGACAGGCAGGAAAATCGATTTGAACAAGACAACACCCTGGATGAAAAAAGCAATGCGGGAGTATATCGCCGTTGTATCCCAACCGTGTCGATTTATGGCGATGCGACCGCCGCACCGGTCGCGTCAACACTGCGTCATATTGGTCTGGCAGGATGTAATATTGTCGTTTTGCAAGACGGGCATCCAGGGAAGGCATGCAAACATGACAAGCGAGGCATCACTGTACCGACATACTGTTCTGTATCTCTGCCAGAGTTTCTTCATCAAGGACAACCGGGCAGAGTTGCTGCTGCACGCGCACAAATACGATTTCGACATCCGCTTCTTCAGCGAGCTGGCGCAATTTGTCGCGGCCGTTGAAGCCGATCGCGGCAACAGCCTGTTCGTGATCGACCTCGACACCCTGCACAATATGCAGGCCGACCTGCAGGATGCGCGCAAGACGCTGATGCTGGGTGAATTGCTGGCCCGGCTGCCGCCCGGTCACAGCTATGTGTACCTGCAATCGAGCCGCCAGGGCAGCCGCTTCCTGCTGCAGCAGCGGCTGGTCGACAGCCATTGCCTGGCGTATGCCGAAAAGCCGATCGCCAACGATGTGCTGGTCGACAAGCTGTTCAACCTGTTCGTGCAGCGCAAGCGCGGCGACGCCGTCACCCTGGTCACGCTCGGCGTACCGGGCAGCCTGAATGACGCGGCGCTGCGCGACCAGCGCATCGACGTCAGTTATCACGCCGAGCCATCGACGCTGCACCTGCGGGTCAAGGAACTGCAGCCCGACCTGGTCTTGATCCCCGACAGCGACTACCTGCGGGTGGACGCCCTGGCGCGCGTGATGCAAAAGAATATCGAGGCCGATCCGGTGCGTGAAATCGTGCTGCTGCAGCGCCGCCCGGACGACGCGCTGGCCCGGCGCGCACTGGGCGATGGCTTCGATGCAGTCCTGCCCGACACCGGCTCGGGCATGCTCGAAGCGCAACTGGCCAACCGGGCGGCCAAGATCCGGATCAACAAGGATCTGATCGGCAAGGACCGCGCAACGGGGCTGCTCAACAAGGTCGGGCTGCGGCGTAAAACACAGGACCTTATCCGCCAGGCCACGCTGGAAGACAAGCCAATGGCCTTCGGCGTCATCGACATCGACAAGTTCAAGACCATCAACGACACATGGGGCCACCATTTCGGCGATATCGTCATCAAGCGGCTGTGCCTGTGCCTGGCGCCGCAGATGGACGAGCGCGATCTGCTCAGCCGCTTTGGTGGCGAAGAATTCGTGGTGGTGTTCTGGGATTGCACGCAGGCGCAGGCGTGGGCGCGCCTGGACGCGCTGCGCGCATCGTTTGGCGCCATCGCGTTCCAGGTCGCGCCGGGCGACGAGCGGCGCTTTTCGTTCAGCGGCGGGCTGGCGGCGTTTCCCGCGCAGCGCAGCGAAAACGAACTGTTCGTGCAGGCCGACGCGATGCTCTACACGGCCAAGCAAGGCGGGCGCAACCGGATCTGTCCGGCGCCCTGAGCTAGCCTTTGGCGTCGGACAGTTTGCCCAGGCAGCGCCGTTCGAAGCTGTTCAGGCCATCGGCAACGAGGTTATCGTCCTCCGCGACGACGTGGGCATCGATCAGCACGCGCAGCTTGGCGATCTGGTCGCCCCGCTCCAGCGCGCGGGCCAGCGCCGATGCGGCCGGCGTGCCGGCGCTGGCGATGGCATGCACGACGTCCGGCGGGAACTCCCAGTGCGCCGCAATCGACGCCGACAGACCGCGGCTGACGGCGAACAGCCGTGCACCGAACTCGCTCGAGCCGGGAATCTTGCCCGCTTCGGCCGCGCGCTCGGCCAGGCGGAAGGCCACCAGCAAGCCCAGGTTCTGCATCAGGCCCGCCAGGTACGCTTCGAACACGCCGGCAGCCATGCCCGGCGCCATCAGGCTCGACGCCAGCGCGCACTTTTCGGCCTGATGCCAGACGAGCGGCGCCGCCTGGCGCGCAAAGCCGGTGTCGGCCATGCGCAGCAGCGGGCGGAACGCGATGCGCGCCAGCAACATGCGCAGGCCGTTCTGGCCGAGCATCAACAGTGCGGCATCGAGCGACTTGATCGGCTGCAGCGGGCGGTAATACGCGCTGTTGGCTTCGCGGATCACTTCGGCCACCAGCACCGTGTCGCGTTCGACCGAGCGCGCCAGCGCCCCCTGCGATACGGCGTCGTCGGCCAGGTCGCGCAGCAGTTCCGGGATCAGTTCGGGGATGCGGGGCACCAGACCGCTGGCCGCGCCCGGATCGAGCGCCAGCGTGCGCACCAAATCCAGCAGGTGTTCTTCGACGTCGGGCGTGGCTTCATAGCCGGCCTTGGCGGTCAGCCAGCGGTAATAGGCACCGTCGACCTGCTCGGCCAGGTCGGGCGCAGGCTCACTGGCCGGCGCTTCGCTCGCGGCCACGGCTGGCGTCTTGTCGGCGCCCAGCATACGGTCAATCCATTTTTTCATAAAGTCGGTCGGGCCTCGGATGCGTCATTGTAAGCCCTGACGCGGCTCAATTGACAATCGCCGGCGCGTTGTTCGCCTCTCCGTCGGTCCAGCCACCGCCCAGCGCCTGGATCAGCGCCACCGCCGCCGTCTGGCGGTCAGCCTGCACCTGCACCAGCTGGCGCCGCGCATTGAGCGCCGTGACCTGCGCCTGCACCACCTCGGTATAGCTCACCTGCCCCGACTTGTAGCGGTTCAGGATCTGCTCTTCGACCAGCCCGGCTGCTTCGGCGGCTTCGACGCGCAACTGCTGCTGCTGCTCGAGCACGCGGGTGGCGGCCAGGCCATTCTCGACATCGGCGAACGCCGTCAGGACCACCTGGCGGTAGCTGGCCACGGTGGCCTGGTGGCGCGCCTCGGCGCCTTCGACGCTGGCGCGCGTGGCGCCGGCATTGAACAGCGTCTGCGCCGCCGACAGGCCGAACGACCAGGCCGCGTTCGACAACGAGAACAGGTCGCCCACGCGGCTCGTGTTGTTGCCGTACGAAGCCGACAGCCCGAAAGTCGGGAAGTAGGCCGAGCGCGCGATGCCGATGTCGGCATTGGCCACGGCCACATTACGCTCGGCAGCGGCGATGTCCGGCCGGCGCTGCAGCAACGTGGATGGCACGCCGACCGGGACGGCCGGCACCACGACCTGCCATGGCGTGCTGGCCAGCGCAAAGCTCGACGGACTCTGGCCGACCAGCACCGCAATCGCATGTTCGAGCTCGGCGCGCGAGCGCGCAAGGCCAAGCGCGTCGCTGCGCGCCGTGGCCAGCTGCGTCTGCGCCTGCAGCACATCCGAGCGCGCCGAGACGCCCGCTGCAAAGCGGTTCGACGTAATCTGCAGCACGCGTTCGTAGCCCTCGATGGTGGACGCGAGCATCCCGATCTGGGCATCCGTCTGGCGCAGCGAGAAATAGTTGATCGCCAGCTCGCCAAGGGCCGCAAGGCGCACGCTGGCCAGGTCGGCGGCGCTGGCCTGGGCGCTGGCTTCGGCCGCACCGACCGCCGTGCGCAGGCGGCCGAACACGTCCGGCTCCCAGCTTGCGCCGATCTGCAGGCGGTAGGCGCTGGCGGCGCCGCGGTTGGTGTCGCCGCTGCTGCCGCTACTACCACCGCCGGCACGGTCACCGCCGGCGCCAAGCGACACCACCGGGAACAGCGACGCGCGCTGCTGCGCGACAATGGCACGCGCCTGCGCGTAGTTGGCCACGGCGACGGCGATGTTCTGGTTGGCTGCTTCCACCTGGCGGCTCAGGCGATCGAGTTCCGGGTCGTTGAACAGCTGCCACCAGGGACCGCGCTCGAGCGCGTCGGCGGGCGCTGCGGGCGCCCAGCCCGGCAAAGGCGCGTTGACGCCCTTGTAGATTGTCGGCACCGGGCCGGCCGGCAGCGCTGCAGGCCGTTGGTACGCCGGGCCGACGGCGCAGCCGCCAAGGCCAAGGGCCATGGCAAGGAGGGTCAGGCGCAGGGAGGTAGAAATTTGCATGGGCATCATGGTTTGGCGAGCGATGGACCGGCACCCGGCGTCGGATCGACGTCGTGCGGATGGCGGGTCAACGCGTGTTCATCGGGTTTGCGGGTGCGCAGCTTGTCGAGCAGGACATACACGACCGGCGTGGTAAGCAGTGTCAGGAGCTGGCTGGCGACCAGGCCGCCGATGATGGCGATGCCCAGCGGACGGCGCAGTTCGGAGCCTTCGCCGAAGCCGATCGCCAGCGGCAGCGCGCCCAGCGCGGCGGCCAGCGTCGTCATCAGGATCGGGCGGAAGCGCAGCATGCAGGCTTCGCGTACCGCTTCCATTGCGGTGAGACCGCGCGCACGCTCGGCCTCCAGCGCGAAGTCGATGATCAGGATCGCATTCTTCTTCACGATGCCGATCAAGAGGAACACGCCGATCAGCGCGATGATCGAGAACTCCATCTTGAACATCAACAGCGCCAGCACGGCGCCCACACCGGCCGACGGCAGCGTCGAGAGCACGGTGATCGGGTGGATCAGGCTTTCGTACAGGATGCCGAGCACGATGTAGATGACGACAATGGCGGCAAAGATCAGCAGCGGCTGTTCCTGGCTCGATGCCTGCGCCGCCGCGGCCGTACCCTGGGAGCTGCCACGCACATTGGTCGGCATGCCGATGTCGGCTTCGGCCTGGCGCACGGCGGCTTCGCCGTCGGTCAGCGTGAAGCCTTCGTTCAGGTTGTACGACACCGTGGTGGCCAGCTCGCCATCCTGGTGGCTGACCGAGGTGGCCGTCGCGCTTTCGGCGAAGCGGGCGATGGCCGACAACGGCACCATCGTCGCGGCGCTGTCGGCCAGCGCCTGCCCACCGGACGGATCGCGCGCCGCCGTCAGGCTCGCTGTCGCCGATGTCGCCGCGCCAGCAGCGCCGGCGGCGGCGGCCGTGCCGGTGCTGGAAGAGACCACGTTCTGGCTCCCGCCGGCGGCCCGCGCCGGCACGTACACGTCCTTCAGCGCTTCGGGCGACTGCGCATACTTCTGCGCCACGCCCATCACGACATGGTACTGGTTCAGCTCATCGTAGATGTTCGCCACCTGGCGCTGACCAAAGGCGTTGTACAGCGCGTTGGTCACGTCGCGCGTTGTGATGCCCAGGCGCGCTGCACTCTCCTTGTCGATCGTGACATAGGTTTCCACGCCGTTTTCGGCCTGGTCGGTGTCGACGTCGACCAGCGCCGGTTGCGCCTTCATCGCCTCGGCCAGTTTGGCCGCCCACTGCTTGAGGTCTTCGGCGTTGTCGCTCTTGAGCGTGTACTGGTAAGTCGAATTGCTCGAACGCCCGCCCATGCGCAAGTCCTGCACCGGATTGAGGAAGATCGAAATGCCCGTGACCTTCGCCAGTTGTGGGCGCAGGCGCGCGATCACGGCCTGCGCCGCGACATCGCGCTCGCTCACGGGTTTCAGGTTGACGAACATGAAGCCGCCACCGGCGCGCCCGCCGCCCGTGAACGCGACCACTGTTTCCACGGCCGGATCCTTGCGGATGATCTCGACCAGCTGATAAATCTTCTTCTGCATCGCTTGCGACGAGATGCTCTGGTCGGCGCGGATGCCGCCATTCATCTGGCCCGAATCCTGCTGCGGGAAGAAGCCCTTGGGCGCATTGGTGAACAGGTAGATGTTCAGGCCGACCGTAAACAGCAGGATGATCATGACCAGCACCTTGCTGGCCAGCGCCCAGTCGAGCGCATGCTCGTAGACGCGCAGCACGCGGGCGAAGCCGCCTTCAGACCAGCGCGCGAGGCGTCCCGGCTTCTTGTCCTTGTCTTCGGGACGCAGCAGCCAGGCGCACATCATCGGCGTGGTGGTCAGCGAGATCACGAGCGAAATCATGACCGCCGCCGACAGCGTCACGGCAAATTCGCGGAACAGACGCCCCACCTGCCCGCCCATGAACAGCAGCGGGATGAACACGGCCACCAGCGACAGCGAAATCGACAGCACCGTGAAGCCAACTTCGCGCGCGCCCAGCAATGCGGCTGCCATGCGGTCCATGCCGTTTTCGATATGGCGCGCCGTATTTTCCAGCACCACGATGGCATCGTCGACGACAAAGCCGGCGGCCACCGTCAGCGCCATCAACGACAGGTTGTTGAGCGAAAAGCCCAGCGCATACATGACGCCGAAGGTGCCCAGCAGCGAGACGACCGTGGCCACCGCGGGAATCACGGTCGCGCGCAGGCTGCGCAGGAACACGCTGACCACCGCTACGACCAGCACGATCGACAGCACAAGCGTGAATTCGATCTCGTGCAGCGAGGCGCGGATCGAATTGGTGCGGTCCGATGCAATCGCCAGCTGGATGTCGCCCGGCAGCTGCGCCTGCAGCGACGGCAGCAGGTCGCGGATGCCGTCGACGGTTTCGATGACGTTCGCGTCGGGCTGGCGCGTGACCAGCACGATGACGGCGGGCCGGCCGTTGAACAGGCCCAGTGTGTAGATGTTTTCCGGGCCATCGAACACGGTGGCCACGTCGGACAGGCGCACGGCGGCGCCATTGCGCCACGCGACCACGAGGTCTTTGTAATCGGCGGCGCTGCGGCCATCGCCGCCGGCCGGCTGCGAGTAGATCTGCAGGCGGTTGCCGTTGCCATCGATCTCGCCCTTGGGGCGGTTCGGGTTGGTGGCCTGGATCGCGGCGCGCACGTCCTCGGCCGAGACGCCATAGCGGTTCAGCGAATACGGCACCAGCTCGACGCGCACGGCCGGCAGCGAGCCGCCGCCGATTTCCACTTCGCCCACGCCCTTGACCTGCGCCAGGCGCTGCTGCACGAGGTTCGAGACCGATTCGAAAATCTCGGCCGGCTCCTTGGTCTTGGAGGTCAGCGCCAGGATCAGCACCGGCGCGTCCGATGGATTGGCCTTGCGATAAGTCGGATTGCTGCGCAGCGTGGCCGGCAGGTCGGCGCGCGAGGCGCTGATCGCCGCCTGTACTTCACGCGCGGCGGAATCGATCTGGCGATTCAGTTCGAACTGCAGGTTGATCCGGGTCGAGCCGGTGCCGCTGCTGGACGTCATCTCATTGACGCCGGCAATCGCGCCGAGGCGCCGCTCGAGCGGCGTGGCCACGCTCGAGGCCATCGTATCGGGACTTGCGCCCGGCAGCGACGCCGACACCGAAATGGTCGGGTAGTCGACCTGCGGTAGCGGCGCCACCGGCAGCACGAAGTAGGCGGCGATGCCGGCCAGCGCGATGCCGATGGTCAGCAGGACCGTGGCGATCGGCCGCTCGACGAAGGGGCGCGACAGGTTCATGCGCCCGCCCCTTCGGTCTTGTGCGGCGCTTTACCGGTCAGGCGGCGCGCCGTGCGGTCGAACGCCAGGTAGATGACAGGCGTCGTAAACAACGTGAGCAGCTGGCTCAGGACCAGGCCACCGAACATCGCCAGGCCCAGTGGGCGGCGCAGCTCGGCGCCCTCGCCCGTGCCCAGCATCAGCGGCACGGCGGCGAACAGCGCCGCCAGCGTCGTCATCAGGATCGGGCGGAAGCGCAGCAAGGCTGCCTGGCGGATCGCGTCGAGTGGCGACTTGCCTTCTTCGCGCTCAGCCTCGATCGCGAAGTCGATCATCATGATCGCGTTCTTCTTGACGATGCCGATCAACAGGATCATGCCGATGATGCCGATCACGCCCAGACCCTGGCCGCTGACCCACAGCGCCAGCAGCGCACCCACGCCGGCCGACGGCAGCGTCGACAGGATGGTCAGCGGGTGGATATAACTTTCATACAGCACGCCCAGCACGATGTAGACGCAGACAACGGCCGCCATGATCAGCCACAGCTGGTTCGACAGCGACGACTCGTAGGCGCCGGACGCGCCGAGGAACGTCATGCTGACCGAGGCCGGCATGCCAAGATCGACGGCGGCGGCGCGGATCGCGGCCACCGCATCGCCCAGCGAGGCACCGGCTGCAGTATCGAAACCGACCGTGGCCGCCGGGTACTGCGCCACGTGGATCACCTGCAGCGGCGCCTGGCGTTCGCTGATCGTGGCCACCGCCGACAACGGCGTCGACTGGCCGGAGCCGGTGCGCAGTTGCAGCCGGCCCAGCGCGGCAATCGACATCGCCTTGTCCTGCTGCGCCTCGAGAATCACGCGGTACTGGTTGGTCTCGGTGAAGATCGTCGAGACGATACGCTGGCCGTAGGCGCTGTAGAGCGCATCGTCAATCGACGCGGCCGTGATCGACAGGCGCGAGGCCGTGTCGCGGTCGATGTCGATGAAGGCGGCAGCGCCGGTCGCACCGGCATCGGTGACGGCCGTGCGCAGCTCGGGCAAGGTCCCGATCTTGGTCGTGAGCTTGCGCGCCCATTCGTTGACCAGGTCAGTGTCGGCGCCTTCGACCGAGAAACGGTACTGGGTCGGGCCGCTTTCGGCGTCGATCGTCAGATCCTGGGTCGGCTGCAGGAACAGCTGCAGGCCCGCCACATTCGCCACGCGCTCGCGCAGGCGCACCATGGTCTCGGCCTGGTCGCCACGATCGGCCTTCAGGTTGATCAGCATGGTGCCGGTATGGAGCATCGTGTTGTTGGCCGCGTCGACGCCGACATACGACGCGACCGACTCGACCGCCTCGTCCTGCATGATGCGGCGCGCCGCTTCCTGCTGCAGCTTGGCCATGTCGGTGTACGAGATCGACTGGCGTGCCTGCACGCGCGCCTGCAGCTGGCCGGTGTCCTGGGTCGGGAACAGGCCTTTCGGAATGATCGTCCACATGACGGCGGTCAGCACCACGGTGGCCAGCGCGACGAGCAGCGTCAGGCCCTGGCGCTTCAGCACCCAGCCCAGCATCACGTCGTAGCGCGCGATCACACGGTCGAAGAAGGCCTGGAACTTGACGGCGAAGCGACTTGGCTTTTCGTTCTCGTGGCTGCGCAGCCAGCGCCCGGCCATCATCGGCACGAGCGTGAGCGAGACCACGCCCGAGATCAGGATCGTGATGGCCAGCGTGACGGCAAATTCGCGGAACAGGCGCCCGACCACGTCGCCCATGAACAGCAGCGGAATCAGCACGGCGATCAGCGAGACGGTCAGCGAAATGATCGTGAAGCCGATCTGCGTGGCGCCCTTGATCGCGGCGGCCATCGGGGCTTCACCTTTCTCGATATAGCGCGCGATGTTTTCGATCATGACGATCGCATCGTCGACGACAAAGCCGGTCGCAATCGTCAGCGCCATCAATGACAGGTTGTTCAGGCTGTAGCCGAGCAGGTACATGACGCCGAAGCTGCCGATCAGCGAGATCGGCACGGCCAGGCTGGCAATCACGGTTGCGCGCAGGTCGTGCAGGAACGCGAAGATCACCAGCACGACCATGATCACGGCCAGCACCAGCTCGATCTGCACGTGCTTGACCGAAGCGCGGATGCCGGTGGTGCGGTCGCTCAGCACATCCATGCGCAGCGCGCTGGGCAAGCCGGCCTGCAGTTCGGGCAGGCGCGCCTTGATCGCGTCAACGGTGGCGATGACGTTCGCGCCCGGCTGGCGCTGCACGTTCAGGATGATCGCCGGCTTCATATTGGCCCAGGCGCCCAGGCGCACGTTCTCTGCGCTGTCGACGACCTTGGCCACTTCGAGCAGCTTGACCGGCGCACCGTTGCGGTAGGCGACGATCAGGTTCTGGTAATCGGGCACCGTGACCAGCTGGTCATTGGCATTGATCGCGTACGAGCGCGTCGGGCCGTCGAAGCTGCCCTTGGCGCTGTTGGCATTGGCGGCGGTGATCGCGGTGCGCAGCGTGTCGAGGCCCAGGCCATACGACGCGAGGGCGGCGGTATCGGCCTGGATGCGCACGGCGGGGCGCTGGCCGCCGGACAGCGACACCTGGCCCACGCCGGAGACCTGGCTGATCTTCAGGGCCAGGCGCGTGTTGACGAGGTTCTGGACTTCGGTCAGCGGCAGCGTGTCGGACGTGATCGCGAGCGTGAGCACCGGCGCGTCGGCCGGATTGACCTTCGCGTAGACGGGCGGCGCCGGCAGGTCGGTCGGCAGCAGCGAACCGCCGGCATTGATCGCGGCCTGCACTTCCTGCTCGGCCACGTCAAGCGTCTCGCCCAGCGCAAACTGCAGCGTGACCATCGACACGCCGGCGGCGCTGGTGGAACTCATGCGGGTCAGGCCGGCCATCTGGCCGAACTGGCGTTCGAGCGGTGCGGTGACGGTGCGCGCCATGACCTCGGGACTGGCGCCCGGGTACAACGTCTGCACCTGGATGGTCGGGAAGTCGACCTGCGGCAGCGCAGCCAGCGGCAGGAAGCGGTAGCCGACCAGGCCCGAGAGCACGATCGCCAGCATCAGTAATGCGGTGGCGACCGGGCGCTGGATAAAGGGGGTGGAAGGACTCACGCGTTGCTCCCGCTGCCGTCGTGGGCGCGGGCCAGGCGCAGGCTGGCTGCTGGCATACCACCGTCGTTCCCGCGAAGGCGGGAACCCAAGTTTGTGGCGCCGTCGACGCGGCATGCGCTTCTGGCGACGCTGGCACCCTTGGGTTCCCGCCTGCGCGGGAACGACGTGCCTTGGCTGCGGGCCAGGCGCAGGCTGGCGCCGTGCACGAGATTTCCAACCATCATCGCTGCGCTCCCTGCGCCGGCCGGCCTGCGCCTTCGCGCCCGCCCGCCCCCGCGCCGCGCCCGCCGCCCGGCTTGTCGCCCGGCAGCACGACGCTGGCGCCATCGCGCAGGCGGTCGGCGCCTTCGGTAATCACCTGCTCGCCGGCTTTCAGGCCGCTGGCGATCTGCACCTTGTCCACGGTCGCCTGGCCGCGCTTGACGATGCGCAGCGACACGGTGCGCTTGGCGGGGTCGAGCACGTAGACGAAGTCGCCGTCGGTACCGTAGCGCAGCGCCGTGACCGGCACCTGCACGGCGTTCTGGATCGTGTTGACCGTCAGGCGCAGGTTGACGAACTGGCTCGGGAACAGCTTGCCATCGGTATTGGTAAAGCGGGCCTTGGCGCGCACGGTGCCGGTCGACGTATCGACCTGGTTGTCCAGCGCGATGAAGCTGCCCGTGGCCAGCGCGTCAGTGCGGGTGCGGTCCAGCGCGGTGGCCGGCAGCTTCGCGCCTTGCGTGATGCGCTGCTGCAGCACCGGCAAGCCATCCTGCGGCACCGCGAATTCGACGTCGATCGGGGCCAGTTGGGTGATCACGGCGATGCCGGCGGTGTCGCCGCTACCTACCAGGTTGCCCACGTCGACCGTGCGCAGGCCGACGCGTCCGCCGATCGGTGCGCGCACCGTGGCGTAATCGAGATTGAGCTGGGCCGTGCCTTCGGCGGCGCGGTCGATCGTCGCCGTGCCTTCGAGCTGCTTGACCAGCGCGGCCTGCGTATCGACTTCCTGGCGCGCGATCGAATCCTGTTCGAGCAGCGTCTGGAAGCGCTTGAGCGTGACGCGCGCGCTGTCGAGCTGCGCTTCGTCGCGCTGACGCTGGCCGCGCGCCTGCATCAGCGCCATCTGGAACGGGCGCGGATCGATCGTCGCAAGCACCTGCCCCGGCTTGACCAGCTCACCTTCGGTAAAGTGGATCTTCTGGACCACGCCCGAGACTTGCGGGCGCACCGTCACGATCGCGGCCGGCACCACGGTGCCCAGCGCTTCCAGTGTGACGGGAATGTCGGCCACGGTCGCCGTCGCAACGCCAACCGTCGTTGCCGGTCCACCCCGACCACCACCGGGGCCGCGGCCCCCACCGCCGCCGCCAGGCCCGCCGGCAGACATGCCAGGGCCGCCCGGCCCGCCCGCTCCGCCCGGTGCCGGGTTGATCAGCGTCCAGGCCAGGTAACCCAGGGCCGCCATTGACAGCACGGCAATCGTGCCGCCAATGAGACGGGTGCGCCGGGTACGCGGCGGGCGGCTGGTGGCGGGAGGGATCGGAGAATGCTGGTCCATGCTTGTCCTTGTCGATTTTTTTTTGTCAATGCGCGCTACGCACTACTACTCACGGCGACTGTAGCATGCGAATTTCACATGGAATGTTTCGTAACGTACATAGAATAAGGGGCGAACCGGCCTTGAAACGCCGCCACGCAACCTCACTTAACGCCGATTTACACGGTTAGCCCCAGAATGGCGGCAGTAAACGGCAAACGGGCGCGACACCAAGGTGTTGCGCCCGTCCCGCCTTTGTCTCAATCAGTTACAAAGTCGCTACATGTGCAGCATGCACGCGCTGCCGTGCGTCACCAGTTGCCGCAGAAGCAGTGCGTGACGGCGGCAAACGGTTTGCGCTCGGTCGTCAGTTCCGACAGGAACGCCATGTCGCCAGCGACCTGGTTCACCGGCCCGGCAGGAATCGCGTTCTCGATCAGGCCCAGCTTGACCTGGATCGTCATCGCCTGGACCGCCGAGGCACCCGCCATCTGCAGGAATCGTTCGACGCGCGTGACTGGCCGCTCGACGTACACGACGCGGTAATCCTTGCCCAGCTTGGCGCGGCCGGCAGCCGAGGCCAGCGCATCGTTGTAGCCGCCCAGGCGATCGACCAGGCCGCGCTCCTTGGCCTGGACACCGGTCCAGACACGCCCCTGCCCCACTTCGTCGATCTTGGCCGGCGTGGTCTTGCGCGCCGCTGCTGCCTTGGTGGTGAAGTCGCTGTAGACGTTGTTGATGCTCGACTGGACCAGCTGCTCGAAGCGCGGATCCAGTGGCCGCAGCGGGTTGTACGCGTCGGCCAGCCAGGTGGTGGTCACGCCATCGGTGTGGATGCCCAGCTTGGCGGCGACCTTGTCGGCCGTGGGCAGCAACGCGAACACGCCGATCGAACCCGTGATGGTGGCCGGGTCAGCGATCACTTCATCCGACGCCATCGAGATCCAGTAGCCGCCGGAGGCCGCCACGCTGCCCATCGACACGACCACCGGCTTGCCGGCGGCGCGCGTCAGTTCCAGCTCGCGCCGGATCAGTTCCGAACCGTAAGCACTGCCGCCCGGCGAATCGACGCGCAGCACCAGCGCCTTGATATTGTCGTCCTCGCGCGCCTGACGGATCAGGTTGGCCATGCTGCGCCCGCCGATCACGCCGGGGCCGCCGTCGCCATCGGTGATCGAGCCGGATGCCACCACCACGCCGACTGCATCGCCGAACTGCTTCTGCGGATGGCGCGACAGGTAGTCATAGAAGCCGATCTGGCGGAACGACTTGATGTCGTCGTCGGCCACGCCGCGCTTGATCATCAGGTCGCGCAGTTCGTCGCGGGTTTTCAGGCCATCGACCAGCTTTGCCTGCAACGCCACCTTTGCAGCGCTGCCGCCGGCATTTTCCATGCGCTCGGGGAGCGATTCAATCATGCCCGCGATTGCGCCATCGGGCAGCTTGCGGTTCTTCTCGACCAGGCCCGTGTAGCCGGACCACAGCGCGTTGTACAGATACGCATCGGCTTCGCGCGCGGCATCGGACGGGCCATTGGCGATATACGGTTCGGCGGCGCTCTTGTAGGTGCCGACCTTGATCAGGTTGACCGTGACGCCGACCTTGTCGAGCGCATCGCGGTAATAGTTGCGGCGCCCGCCGAAGCCTTCGATCATGACCATGCCCATCGGATGGACGTATACTTCGCTGGCGTGCGAGGCGACCAGATAGCGCTTCTGGTCGTAGCTGCCGCTCCAGGCGACGACCGTCTTGCCGCTCTTCTTGACGCGGTCGACCGCCGCGCCGATCTCGCGCAGCATGGCCATGCCGCCGCCCTGCATCTCGTCGAGCAGCAGCACGACGCTCGAGATGTTCGGATCGCGCGCGGCCGCGTCGAGCACGACGATCACGTCGCGCAGGCGCACGGTGCGCTTGGAATCGCCGCCGACATTGTCGAGCACCGTGTCGCGCAGCGTGGTTTCATACTGCTCGACCAGGTCGCCCCGGATCTCGAGTACCAGCGCCGTCTTGTTCGAGAGCGGCTTGACGCCGCCACTGAAGAACAGCGAGACCACGAGGATCACGATCAGCAGGAACAGCAGGTTGACGAAGGTGCGGCGGGTCACGTCGAGCGCGGTCCACAGCATGACGAACCCGCGCCGCAAGGCGCTCAGGGGCTTGAAGGCCATCGAAACTCCATAAAAGATTACTGCAAAGGTTAAGCGGACTGCATGGAAGGACGGCCCCCGGTGCGCAGCGAGATCGCGTACAGCCCCGCGAACACCAGCATGCCGTTAATCATCAAGAGTTCCAGCCCGAGCCGGTAGGAGCCGAGCAGATACGCCTGATTGTACTCAAGGATCGCGCACAGGACCGGCGCGCCGATCGTGACCAGCGGTACGAGGCGGTTGCGCGGCACGCGCGCCGTGAACATGCCGAACGCGAACAGGCCAAGCAGCGGACCGTAGGTGTAGGCCGCGAGCTTGAGGATCACGCCGATCATGCTGGGATTGTCGGCGGCCTTGAAGCCCATCACGAGCAGCAGGAACAGGAACGCGTAGCCCAGGTGCACGCGGCGGCGCAGGCCCTCGGCCTGAGCCTGGGTCAGGTCAGTACGCCGTTTGATGCCCAGCAGGTCGATGCAGGTCGACGACGTCAGCGCCGTGATTGCGCCGTCGGCGCTTGGAAACAGCGCCGAGATCAGCGCGATCAGGAAGATGATCTGCAGCGCGGGCGGCAAATGGCCCATCACGACGGCCGGGAAGATCTTGTCGCCGGTGGCCGTCACGCCCACGGTCGGCGCGTACAGGTACAGCAGGCCGCCCAGGAACAGGAACGACAGCAGCACGACCACCAGCACGGCCGTCAGCGCCAGCAGGTTCTTTTGCGAGTCGGCCAGCGTCTTGACCGAGATGGTCTTCTGCATCATTTCCTGGTCCATGCCCGTCATCGTGATGGTAATCAAGGCACCGGCCACGATCTGCTTGAGCCAGAAATTCGGGCTGTTCAGGTCTGTCGTAAACACGCTTGCCAGGCCGCTCGAGCGCATCTGCTCCAGGCTGTCCGGCACCGACAGGTTCAGTTCACCCAGCAGGAACCAGGCGCACGCGAAGAGGCCGAACAGCATGCCGGTCGTTTGCAGCGTGTCGGTCCAGACGATGGTCTTGACGCCGCCCTGGTAGGTGTAGAGCAGGATCATCCCCAGCACGACCAGGGTGCTGAGCCAGAACGGCACACCCAGGCTGTCGAGAATCACCGCCTGCAGGATGTTGACCACCAGGTACAGGCGCGCCGTGGCGCCCAGCAGGCGCGAGATGATGAAGAATCCGGCCCCGCTCTGGTAGGCGCGCCGGCCGAGGCGCACGTCGAGATAGTGGTAGATGGACGTCAGCTGCAGCCGGTAGTACAGCGGCAGCAGAAGCCAGGTGACGACGAGGTAGCCGATCACGTAGCCGATCAGGATCTGCGCATAGCCGAAACCGTCGACGCCAACTGCGCCCGGCACGCTGACGAACGTCACGCCCGAGAGCGTGGTGCCGACCATGCCGAAGGCGACCAGCACCCAGTTGCTGCTCTTGTTACCGATGAAGAAGCTGTCGTTGTTGGCGCCGCGCGAGGTGGCCCAGGCCACGGCCAGCAGCAAGGCGAAGTAGCCGATGAGGATGCAAAACAGGAGTAACGGGGACATGAAAAGCCAGGGATGATCGTTTTGCCCAGCAATATACACTGCCGGGCAAGCGGCGTTCAAACCTCTTCGCTGCGTACCCGCCGGAACGGGCCGATACAGGTCTGCATGGTCTGGTCAGCGCACATCAGGAAAATCGTGCGTGACGGATGGAACTGGATGAAGTTGATGACCTGGGCGCCCGGCTTCATGACGTTGCCCGAACAATCGGGCTTGCCGTTGTCCTTCACGATCCGGTCTTGCAGCCGGTAGAAGCCCTGCTTGTCGGGCTGTGCAGAAATGGTAAAGACGCTTTCCGAGATCTCGGCGGCGCTGGTGACGAACGTGGTGCCGTCCGCGCGAAAGCGGTAGGTTTCGGCGCAGTCGGTGCCCGGCACCGTCAGCCGCCAGATGCCGAGGATCGGATGACCGGCGGCGACATCCGCCGGCGCAGCAGCCAGCACAGGTGCACCCAGGCAGGACAGCAGGATCAAAACGGCACGTGCGCGCATGCGAGGCTCCATCAAGCGACAACGCCTGCCCGAAAACCGGGCAGGCGTCGTGATTATGGCATCGCCCGTGGGGGCGCGGCGCGCGATCAGCTGTTGTCGGAACCGGCCTTCGGCTTGGCCGGACGACGGCTGCGTGGCGCGGCCTTGCGCGCCGGACGGGCGCCCTTGGTGCGTGCCGGCTTGGCGTCCTCAACGTCTGCCTCGACTTCCGGCTCAGGCACGACCTCTTCCTGCGCCGCGGCAGCCTGCGCTTCGGCTTCAGCTGCCGCAGCGGCTTCAGCAGCAGCCTGCTCCGCCAGCTTCTTGGCCGACGGCTTGCGTGGCGCGCGGCGACGTTCCTTCTCGACCGGCGCCGGCGCTGCTTCCATCTCCACCGGCTCGGCGTCGCTCACGACCAGCGTGGGCTGCCATGCCGGTTCGTCGAAGGTCTCGTCCTGGACTTCCGGCGCGTAGGCGACCGGTTCCAGCAGCGCAGGCACATTCGACGCATCGTTGCGGTTGCCACCCTTGCGTCCGCCAGCGCCGCGGCCGCGACGGCCGTCGGTCCGGGCCGGTTGCGCTGCGGGTTGTGCTGCCGGCTCTTCGTACGCTTCTTCCTGTGGTTCCGCCTCGACAGCGACCGGCTCCGGCTGCGCCTGTACGTTGGCCGCGTCGTTGCGGTTACCGCCCTTGCGACCACCGCGGCCACGGCCACGACGCCCATCGTTCTTGACTGCCTCGTCATTGCCCTCGACCGGCGCTGCCGCATCGAGCATGTCCTGCACCACGGCGTCCGGCGCCTGCGTGCCGTCCTGCTGCGCTTCCTGGCCCGCCGCTACATGGCCCGCATGCGCGCTGCGGAAGACATAGGTGCCGGATTTTTCGTCGCGGCCGAATTCGAACAGGCCGCGCGTCTGCGCTTCTTCGAGCAGGTTGCCGAAGGTGCGGAAGCCGTAATAGGTTTCCGAGAAATCGGGACGGCGGCGCTTGAGCGTGTCTTTCAGCAGCGAAGCCCAGATTTTGCCCGTGTCGCCGCGCTCGGACGTGAGCGCGTCGAACGTCTCGACCACCATGTCGAGCGCCTGCACCTTGCGCGCTTCGAGTTCTTCCTTGCGCTTGTCGTCGCCGACATTCGTGTTGGTGTTGTTGCTGGCGTTCGAGCGGCGCGGTTGCGGCGCGGCCTTGCGCTCGTCGCGCTTGGCGGCGGTGCGGCGCTGTTCGCGCACCAGGTCATCGTAAAAGATGAATTCGTCGCAGTTCGCCACCAGCAGGTCGGAGGTCGACTGCTTGACGCCGACGCCAATCACCTGCTTGTTATTTTCACGCAGCTTCGAGACCAGCGGCGAGAAGTCCGAGTCGCCGCTGATGATGACGAAGGTGTTGACGTGCGACTTCGTGTAGCACAGGTCGAGTGCATCGACGACGAGGCGGATGTCGGCCGAATTCTTGCCCGACTGGCGCACGTGCGGGATCTCGATCAGCTCGAAGTTCGCTTCGTGCATCGCCGCCTTGAAGCCCTTGTAGCGGTCCCAGTCGCAGTACGACTTCTTGACCACGATGCTGCCCTTGAGCAGCAGGCGTTCCAGCACTGGCTTGATGTCGAATTTTTCGTAATTGGCGTCGCGAACGCCCAGTGCGACGTTTTCAAAGTCGCAGAACACCGCCATGCTGATGTTGTCGGAAGAAGAGGCCATGAGTTGTTTTTTCTGTAGTGATAGGGCAAACGTACGGCGATTATACGCACGCCCTTCCGTTTCGCGCCGTATGACATTGCCTGTCGGCCAGTTTCAGCGATCGGGTGTGGCGCGTGGGCACCATCGGCCAACGTTCTTTATGCTATGCCATCCGATTCACTCGAAGGAGCTCAACACATGACCGCAACAACCAACCGCCGCATCGTCCTGGTGTCGCACCCGAAGGGCAAGCCAACCGCAGAAAACTTCCACATCGAGGATGCGCCGATCCCCACGCCGGGCGACGGCGAACTGCTGCTCGAAACCCTGTTCCTGTCGCTCGACCCGTACATGCGCACCCGCATGAACGGCACCGCCACCTACGCCGCCGCGCTGGCGCTGGGCGACGTCATGGTCGGCGGCACCGTCGCCCGCGTCAAGCAGTCGAACCACCCTGACTGGAAGGAAGGCGACGTCGTCGTGGCCTACTCCGGCTGGCAGTCGTTCGCCATCTCGGATGGCAGCAACCTGCGCCGCGTCGATCCCGACAGCGCGCCCGTGTCCACCGCCGTGGGCGTACTCGGCATGCCGGGCTTCACGGCCTATGCCGGCCTGCTCGAAATCGGCCAGCCGAAGGCAGGTGAAACCGTCGTCGTGGCCGCGGCCAGCGGCGCCGTCGGTTCGGTCGTCGGCCAGATCGCCCGCATCAAGGGCGCACGCGCCGTGGGCATCGCCGGCGGGCCGGAGAAATGCGCGTTCGTCAAGGACGAGCTGAAATTCGACGCCGTCGTCGACCACCGCGCACCGGACTTCGCCGAGCAGCTCGCCAAGGCGTGCCCGGATGGCATCGACGTCTATTTCGAGAACGTCGGTGGCCAGGTGCTCGAAGCCGTCAAGCCGCTGCTGAACAACTTCGCGCGCATTCCCGTGTGCGGCCTGGTCTCGCATTACAACGATGCGGGCGCAGGCGCCTCGATCGACCTGAGCCTCACGCTGTTCAAGAGCCTGACCGTGCGCGGCTTCCTGCAGAACGAGTTTGTCGAGCGGCTCGAGCCGACCTTCCTGAAAGAAGCCGCAGGCTGGATCAAGGATGGGTCGCTGCGCTACCGCGAAGACATCGTCGAGGGGCTGGACAAGGCGCCCGAGGCGTTCATCGGCCTGCTCGACGGGAAGAATTTCGGCAAGCTGGTGGTGCGCGTCGCCAAGTGATTTCGTAGAGAACTGTACCCACCAAAGCGCGCATCAACGGCGAGCTCTGGTGGGACAGAATATAGGCATCGCCCAACGACGGATTCACTTCGAATCTCACTTTCAACCAAGATCTACTCGAAGCGCGCTGCAGGATGCAAAATGCACAGCTGGACTACAAATCTGCGTCCTGTGGTTCCGAAATTTTTTAACTATCTTCCAACGCTTGTCGGGAGCTGACCCGCGCTGTGCAATGTTCATAGTAATGCTTACGACTACGCTACTTAAACGACACTACTTGCACTACCATCCGCTTTAAAGTTCGCTAAGTGCAAGCCATCCAGCGGGATATCGATAGAGTGCTATGTCCCGCACTTCTGCTTTCTAAAAACACAGTTTCAAAACCAGAGCAAATCAGGAATTCCTCAAAGCAATCAAAAGTAGGTCGCGCTGATAGGATAGATCTTTAATTATCACACTACCCATTAGCCCGCCGATACCCAAGCCCCCTACAAAAGCTCCAGCTGCCATGTACATATACTGCAGTTCTGTCGTGTCGCTGCTAGGGAAATTTGACCAGATACCCCATGCACCCAGCATGAGAGCTACCACCGCAACTTTATCGGATCCGCCAGTAAAGAATCCAACGTGAAGACGCATGCGTTCGATCCGTAACGAAAGCCAATTCTCAGCCATCTTCAACACCAGTGGTTCCATCTGCAAGAGACGGTCGGCGTTTTCTAAATCGTGTAAAATCTCTATTTTTCTGCGTTGATGAACTTGATTTTTATAAGTAAAAATCCACAACACTGTTGGAAAAGTCTCAGCGAATATCCATAGAAGACTTGATAATATCAAAATTAAATACAAGCTTTTTGCTGCCAGCGACCAATACGCAGATGGCAAGTCAAAAGACGTTGCAGCGAGAGCCGACAGAGAAATTGCCACAAAAGAAACTACCACTCCCCCTATCGCAAAATTCGATGCAATTTTGAATATCCTTTCAATCCGGCTTTCTGTTTCGCTAATTGGCAAAGGTTTCAGCTTATGTAAAACATCGAGTGCTGCGCAAAGATTTTGATTGAACATTGTGCAAGAAATATCTAAGGAAGATTCTGAGAGATACATATTACATTACCCCTGGGAAACAATACTATTTTTTTACAACACCTCAGGTCCTAGCTTTTCGCGTTCTAACGCACACAATTGGCGCGCTGCTGAAAAATCTATCGCAAAGACTCCAGTGCTTAGAGTAGTTACATATTGATCTCGTCAATACGATCGCATAGACAAGTACTCTACTTAAGGCTGCTTCCTAGCCAAGTTTTTCACTTGAATGCCATGGTCATCCGCAGCAATGCTACATAAAACGACTTACACGCCAGCGCCGGGGCTCGCATGAGGGTCAAGCGCCTATGCCTCAGTCACAAAGTCCCAATGCGTGTCATCAATGCTTTAAATCCTGACTACCGCAAGACGCTCGTAGCGCTGCCTGCCCAACTAACTGAGCTACCGCCGGGCGGTGAACGCTGATCGGATCGATTTGGCAGAACACTTGTTTTGCATTGCAATCACTGCGCCGCCCCGTTTTTAGCCCGTCATCCGTCAAATGTGGCCTATAATTATTTAACCTTTGCAACCGCTAGTCGAACATCGATGCTGCCCAACAACCTGTTCGAGTCTGTCTTCAACCGATCGCCCTTCGGGCATTACCTGCTTTCCCCGACACCGGAAGCAACGATCCTCGCCGTCAACGATGCGTTCCTGAAAGCGTCGGCGCGCACGCGCACAGAATTGGTGGGACTCAGCCTGTTCACGGCATTTCCCGGCAATCCGGCCGACCCCGCCGATTCCGGCGAGGTGCTTCTGCGCGACTCGCTGGCGCGGGTGCGCGCCAGCAGCCGCCCCGACACCCTGCCCGCCATCCGCTATCCGATTCCGGTTCTGCTGCCCAATGGTGAAACGGGTTTCGAAGAACGCTTCTGGACCGCGACCAGCACACCGATCTTCGGCACCGATGGTGAACTGGTCTGCATTTCACACAGCAATATCGACGTCACCGACCAGGTCAACTCCGAAGCCGCCGTGCGCGAAAGCGAGAAACGCTTCCGGGCGCTGACCAATGCAACGGCCGACGTCATCTACCGCATGAGCGCCGACTGGTCCGAGATGCGCCGCCTCGAAGGACGCGGCTTCATGAAGGACACGGACTCCCCCACGGGCAACTGGCTCGACGACTACATTCCGCCTGACGACCATGCGCTGGTCCAGGCCGGGATCGCGCGTGCGATGCAGGGCGGCGCGGTGCTCGAGCTGGAGCATCGGGTCTGGCGCAGCGACGGCAGTTGCGGCTGGACGCTGTCGCGCGCCGTGCCGATGTTCGACGCGACTGGCGAACTCTATGAATGGATCGGCGCGGCCAGCGATATCAGCGAGCGCAAGGCGTGGGAAGACAAGCTGCGCGAGGCCGACCGCCGCAAGGACGAATTTCTCGCGATGCTGTCGCACGAGCTGCGCAACCCGCTCGCGCCAATCGGCGCGGCGGCCGAACTGCTGCAGCGCGCGAAGCTCGACGATGGCATGCTCAAGCGCACCAGCCAGATCATCGGGCGCCAGGTAAAACACATGACGGCGCTGATCGACGACCTGCTCGACGTCTCGCGCGTCACGCGCGGCCTGGTGGAACTCGACCAGACCGTGCTGGACGTGGGCGCCGTGCTGCACGAAGCGGTCGAACAGGTCACGCCGCTGATCGAAGCGCGCGGCCATGCGCTGACGCTGACGCTGCCCCCGCCCGGCACGCAGGTGCTGGGCGACCGCAAGCGCCTGGTGCAGGTGGTGGCCAACCTGCTGGGCAACGCCGCCAAGTACACGCCCGAAGGCGGGCACCTTGCCGTGAACGCGTTCGGGCGCGACGGCCAGCTGTGCATCGATGTCCTCGACAACGGGATCGGCATGGCGCCCGAGCTGGTGGCGCGCGCCTTCGACCTGTTCACGCAGGCCGAGCGCAGTTCGGACCGCTCATCGGGCGGCCTCGGGCTGGGCCTGGCGCTGGTGAAAAGCCTGATCGAGCTGCATGGCGGCGAGGTCGCCTGCGACAGCGCCGGGCCAGGCCAGGGCAGCCGCTTCTCGGTCTGCCTGCCGCTGCTGCATGCGCCTGAAGCGGCGGCGCCGGTACCCGATGCGCAGTCGGCCGCCGGTCCGGCGCCACTGCGCGTGCTGGTGGTCGACGACAATGTCGACGCCGCCGTCACGCTGGCGATGCTGCTGGAAGCGAATGGCCACGAGGTGCAGGTCGAACACGATCCGCTCGTCGCGCTGGCCGCCACGCTGGACACGCCGCCGCAGGTCTGCCTGCTCGATATCGGCCTGCCCGGCATCGACGGCCTGGAACTGGCGCGCCGCCTGCGCGCCCGCCCCGGCACCGCCGACGCGCTGCTGATCGCCATCACCGGTTACGGCCAGGACAGCGACCGCCAGCAGATCCTGCAGGCCGGGTTCGACCATCATCTGGTCAAGCCGATCGATATCGCGCAGCTGTACACGTTGCTGGACGGTGTCGGCTAGCGCACCGCCGCGATCAGCTGTGCACTACATAAATCAAGCGCAAAATCGCGTGGCACTCTCTGCCTGAAGAGTGATTTCCATCGCAATCACTGCGCCCATCGTGCGCCGGCATCCATCTATTTCTGCGGCCGATATTCACGCTGCCGTTTGAAGCTCAGTTGCACCATTGCTGCTCGCATGGAATTCCATCGCGATCACCGTCCAGATCAGGAACACTGCATTGTTCTTGGTGAAATAGTGCTTCGGTACAAGATGTCATTTTCGAACACGAGTTCTTCTCTGGCTTGCACTGAAACTCCGGTTGTGACTTGAGTGCATCCCTTGCCGAAACGACCTTGTATGCGCTCGCGGAGATTGTGCTGTTCGGATGAGAGAGGCGAGCATAGCCTACATAACCAAGCATAAGCAGAAGCGCCAAGCCAACTATTGCAGAAAAGAATGCCCCTGCAGAACTTTGTGTGGATGACCTGGTGCCAACGAGCTCAGCACTCGCAGCCCGGAATCGACCTTTCTCATCTTGCCGAATTTCATAGGTGATCAAGCTCCCCAGAAGTGGGCGGCCTTTTCCCCTGCGAAAGGCAGATACGTGCAGGAACATCCGCGCGCTTGCCCCGTTCTGGACGACGAAACCAAAACCGCGTTCATCATTCCACTCAATGATTCTTCCTTGAAGTCGCATGTTGATGAGCCAAATTGAAGAAATAAGTACATCCCGATCCCGGTATCAAACATTATGGTCCAGTGTATGACTTGATCATTGCATGCAGGACTTTATTGTTCGTCCGCATCAGCTGAAGGCTGCCGCATGTTGCGGCCTGGAGCCTGCGATAATGACGCCTTTGAACCACCGATCCGGCACCGACACCATGCAAGCCAAAGCCCACTACCTGCAACTGCGCCCACACGACGCCCTGCCCGACCTGACCCATCTGGCGCCGTTCATGGCGATTGTCGTCATCGATGACGACAGCGACGAAATGTGGCGCTGGGACGTGGCGCGCTGGCTGGTCGCATCGGGCTGCCGCAGCATGCTGGCCTGGGGCAAGGAATGCGAAAGCTGGCACGACGCCGTCGAGGATGCCGCGCTCGAAGCGTTCGACTACGACGACATTCCGCCCGAGCAGATCGTGACGGTGTCCCAGCATGCCGACGAAGATCTCGACGAGGTGTTCTGGTTTGCGCGCCACCGTGCCAGCCATCCGGCGCTGCGCCTGAGCACGGCAGTCATCCTGCACGTGGCGCTGCGCGGCCGGCCGGACGAACTGCTGGCGCAGCTGGCCGAGGCCTGAGCGCGCCCGCGGTGCCACGGTTACAGCCGGGCCAGTGTTTCCGGGTCGGCCTGGCCGTCGAAGTATTTGTCGATGCAGGCCTGGAACACGGCTTCGTCGGGCGCCACGTCGGCGAACAGCGTCATCGACGAATGAAATTTCAGTTCGTCCGGATGGCTGAAGATGGCGCCGGCCGAATCGGTGCCGAGCGCGGCGACGATGCCGACGCACTCGCGCAGGCGTTTTCCCAGCACCGGATGCGCCAGATAGGCGGCGGCCTCGTCGCCGGACGCCATCGCATACCGCTGCGCCATGGCGCTCGTGCCCAGGCCAGCGATCTGCGGGAACACGAACCACATCCAGTGCGTGCGCTTGTGGCCGGCGCGCAGCTCGGTCAGCACCGCGGCGTACACCGGATCCTGCGCCTGCACAAACCGGTCGAGATCGAATTGATTGTCCATGGTGGCCTCCCTTGTCTCCGGAATCCTACAACGTCGCCGTTGTTTGCTAAAGTGCCGCACAATGAATGCTGACCATTTAGCCCTCCTGCTGGTTCGAGAAATGCCCTACGGTAAATACAAGGGCCGCAAGATTGCCGATATGCCCGGCCACTATCTCGGCTGGCTTGCGCGCGAGGGGTTCCCACGCGGTGAGCTGGGCCAGTTGCTGGCCCTGATGTACGAGCTCGATCACAACGACTTGCGCGGCTTGCTCGATCCGCTGCGGACTCCGTCAAGCCGGCGCGGGTAATTGATACTTTCTGGCAATAAATGTGACATACCGCCGATGCGGATCGGTATAATCGGACATTCATTGACGAGTTCATCATGCCGAACGAACAAGCATCACCGCCACTGGTTCTGGTTGTCGAAGACGATGACCACATCGCGCAGGTATTACGTTTCATGCTCGAGCGCCAGGGCTACCGTGTCACCCACCTGGCCGACGGCCGCGCCGCGAGCGCACACATCGCCGCCGCCGCCGAGGCACCGGCCCTGATCCTGCTCGACGTGATGCTGCCCTACCTGGACGGCTTCGAGCTCGTTGCGCTGGTGCGTGCAAGGCCCGACTGGCATGCGGTGCCGATCCTGATGCTCACGGCAAAAAACACCGAACGCGATACGGTGCGCGCGCTCGACGCCGGCGCCAACGATTTCGTCAGCAAGCCCTTCGAGCCCAACGCCTTGCTGGCACGCGTGCGGCGCCTGATCCAGGTCCAGGACGCCTGACCGGACCGAAGCGTACGCACCGATTCGGACGCTTGACTTAAAATCAAGTCATGTCCCGTTCGCTCCCACTCCTGTTTGTTCTTTCGCTGTCGACCACCCCCGCGCTTGCTGCCACCCTGCAGCTGTGTCCGGGCCCGCTGGTCGTCTCCCCTGGCGCCATCACCGCGCAGACCACCGCGCGCGACGGCACGATCCTGCATGCCATCGTCACCGAAGAACCCGGCAAGCAGCAGGCCAATTGCCGCGTGCTGCCGCTGCCGACGGCCGTCATGGGCGTGCAGGCGCTGCACTTCCTGCCGCCGGACGCCAGCCCCGGCAAGACCATCCTGCTGCGCGGGATCGAAGCCGACAAGGGCAAGTCGTTCAGCGTCAGCGAACACACGCTGGTCAGCGACCAGCCCGCGCCGCGGCCCCAGGCCCCGATGCCGTTCGGCGCCAGCCTGCTGGGCGCGATGCAGGCACGCACCGATGGCGACACGTCGCGCGTCAATGCCGACGTCAAGGACGGGCGCGTGTACCTGACCTGCCGCGCCGGCGCCAAACCGGCCGGCGTTACACTGCTCGGCCCGTGGTTCATGCCACGCGCACGCGCCGTGCTGCAGGCGGCGCATTCCGGCGAAGGCCGCTTTGCACTGCAAGCGACCAGCGGCGCGCCGGGCAAGCCGGACCAGGCATTCGATCTGGGCAGCCTGGACGCCAGGCAACCCGTGCAGACGGCGCGCTTCGACCTGCCCGAACAACTGGACCGTTCCCATTGGCGCGCCCTGTCGCTGGCCTGCCCGCAAGGCGCCGCAAAACTCACGGTCGCCGCGCTGACGCTCCAGCCTGCCGATGATGCGGATGCGGATGCGACTGGCGCGCCACGCGCGACCTGGACCTGGAGCCCGAACGAATGGCGCGAACGTGGCGCCGCGCTGCTGGACTGGGCAGTCCAGCAAAAGATCGGCACGGTCTTCATCACGGTCCCGCTGCGGGACGGCAGTGTCGACGACGCGGCGCAACTGGGCGCGTTCCTGCGTCAGGCCGGCAGCCGCGGCATCGCGGTCAGCGCGATGGAAGGCGACCCCGAGATGGTGCTGCCTGCAGCCCAGGGCGCGGCCATCGCACGCCTGCGCGCCTACGCCGCCTACAACGCAGCGGCCGCCGACGGGGCGCGCCTGAAGGGTGTCCAGTATCACATCGAACCGTACCTGGTTCCGGCCCACGTGCTGCCGCAGGCGCAGCGCGACCGGCGTTACCTCGAACTGGCGGCAAAACTGCGCCAGGCGGCCGGTCCGCTGACGCTGGACTTCGTGGTGCCCCACTGGTGGGCCGACAAAAAGGCACTGCTGGGCGGACTGGCGAAGTATGCCGATATCCTGACGGTCAAGAGCCCGCGTACCGATCCGGCGCAGATCTATCGCCTGGCGGTGCCCTTCCTGGATTGGGGCGTCGAGCATGGCAAGACCGTGCGCGTGGCGCTCGATGCAGGCCCGATCGGCGCCGGTGTCCAGCGCCGCTATGAACGGCGCCCACCCGGCGCACGCGGCGACCTGCTCGTGTTCACACTGGGGGGCCAGAAGATCCTGCTGTTGCAGCAGGTGCCGGCGGCGCACGAACAGGCGCAGGCCTACGCACTGGCTGCAAGTCAGGAGATCGATGCCGCCGACGCCAGCTTCCACGCCGACAAGGGCGCGCTGATGCGCTTGCTGCCGCAGCTCGAACGCACGTTCAGGGCCTGGGAAAGTTTCGGCGGCATGGCGGTGCACGACCTGCGCTGAACCAAGGTCAGGCCAGCGGCAACTCCACCGTAAACCGCGTTCCCGCGCCGGTCCGGGTTTCGAATCCGATCGACCCGCCGTGCTCTTCGACGATCGCCTTGCTGATGGAGAGGCCCAGGCCCGAGCCGCTGCGCTGGCGCGAGTCGGCAGCGTCGGCCTGCGCGAAGCGTTCGAACACGCGGCTCTGGAAGGCCGGCGGGATGCCGGGGCCTTCATCGGTCACGCTCAGGCGCGCCCAGCCCGGGCGCTGCGCGAGGCCCAGCGTGATGTCCTTGCCGGCCGGCGTGAACTTGATCGCGTTCGACACCAGGTTGGTCAGCACCTGCACCATGCGGTCGTGGTCGATCTCGGCCTGGACCCACTCGGCGCCCGGCGGCATGTCAAGGCGCAGCGTCACGCCCGCCTGGCGGGCCTGACCTTCCATCGCATCGGCCACGTGATGCATCAGCGGCGCGAGCAGCTGGGCGGTGCGCTGGTACTCCATGTGGCCCGCTTCGATCTTCTGGATGTCGAGCAGGTCGTTCACCATCCGCATCAGGCGATCGCAGCTCTGGCTGGCGATCGCGACCAGCCTGGCGGCGTCGGGCGGCAGGTTGCCGGCCATCCCGCCGTCGAGCATCGACAGCGACGCGTGGATGGACGTCAGCGGCGTGCGCAGCTCGTGCGAGACGGTCGAGACGAATTCGTTCTTCATGCGCTCGACCTTCTTCCGCTCGGAAATATCGTGCAGGAAGATCGAGAAGAACGCGTCCTCGCCCCCGCCGGCCAGCGTCACCGTGCTCTCGACCGTGAACTCGAAGCCCTGGCGGTTGATGACGGTACGCTCCATGCGGCGGGCCAGCATGAACTGGCCGTTCTGGCGGAACGACTGCAAGGCCTTGCCGATGCTGTCGCGGTAGCGCTCGGGCAGGATCATTTCTGCCAGCGGCCAGCCCACCGCCTCATGCCTGGTCCAGCCGAACATGCGCTCGGCGGCCGGGTTCCAGTCCACGATCATGCCGCGCAGGTCGACCGCGATGAACGCATCCTGCGCCGCTTCGACGATGGCGATGATGCGCCCCTCGCTCGCACGCACCGCGACCAGCGCGCGTTCCAGTTCGCGGGTGCGGCGGTCGACCCGCTGTTCCAGCGTGTCGTTCAGGGTCTGCAGGTCGGCGCGGCGCTGCACCAGCGCCGTCACCAGCGCATTGAGCGCGCCCGATAACTGGTGCACTTCGGTGTAGCTGCTGCCGGCCGGCACCAGTTCATGCGTGTCGCCGCGGCGCAGGCCGTCGGCCGAACTGGCCAGCGCCGCCAACGGGCGCGTGATGCGGCGCGCCAGCAGCCAGCCGCCCAGCGAGAACAGCAGCGCCAGCGCGGCGCCGCTCCACAGCGCACGTGAACGCAATTGCCGCACCGGCGCGTAGGCATCCTGGATATCCTGGCGCACCAGCACATGCCACCCAAGGCCAGGGTAGTCGCGCACGGCCTTGGTCGATGCATAACCGACCAGATACTCATGCCCATCCGTCCAGTGCTCGACTGCATACCCGGTGCGCCCTTCGCGCGCCGCGTTCAGGCTGCCCAGCTTCACGGTCGTGTCGAGCAGGTCTTGTGGCCCGAGCAGCACGACGCCTTCGGCACTGACGATCAGCGCCTGCACCTTGTTGCGGGTCTGGACCGGCGCGATGATCGAGCGCTCGACGTCGCGCGCCCATTCCCACGACAGGTGCGTGCCCATCACGCCGGCCGGCTGGCCGTCGGCACCGAGGAAGGGAAAAGCGACATCGACGAAGCGGCGCGGCTCGCCCTGCTGTACCGGCAGCAGCTTGGCCAGAAGCACCGCCTCGTGCACGTCGCCGACATACTTGCCTGCCAGTGCATTGCTGAACCAGGGACGCTTGGCGACGTTCTTGCCTTCGAGCAGGCCGCGTGCCTCGACCAGCACGGTGCCGTCGAGATCGGCCAGGCCGATCCATTCGTAGTAACCGTAGGTGGACTGCATGTCGGCCAGGATGCGGCGCCGCTCGGCCTGGCTGGTTGTCGGCGCAATCAGGTCGTTGCGGCGTGCCATCAGGCGCACTTCGCGGAACCGTTCGTACATCCCGCGATCGAGCTTGTCGGCAGTCTGCATCGCAATCTCGCCCAGCCCCCCGCCGATGCTGCTCTTGACCTGCGCCGTCGCCGAGCGCTCGACCACCTCGACCAGCAGCAACGTCAGGACGGCGCTCATCAGCGTAAACGCCAGCGCAAGCCGCGCACCGAGTCCGGACGCGGTCAGACGGTGGATCAGCGATGGAGAATTCTGCATGGAAAACATGGTGGTAGCGATGGTTCCAGCGTAGCATGCAGATGATGGCTCGGGGCAATACTACACTTGGTAATTAACCAGTAGTCACAAGAAAAGCCTGCTGGATTACCCACGTCGCTTAAATGTGTTGCAAGATCGCCTTGGCAGAACTGCCGCGCAGGTCTCCTGCCCGAACAGCGCCCTGGCCGATTCCGCACGGCCACGCCCGATTTCCGATAAACTTGCACTCTACAAGTCTATCGTCATCGATTGGAAACACCGTCATGCAAGCCGCCGCCGCCATTCCCGCCAACGTTCCGCCTACCGTGCTCGACTACGCCACCTCGTGTGCGCTGCCGACGCCGTGGGCCGAGTTCACGCTGCATGCCTGGGTCGAACCAGCCACCGGCAAGGAACACCTGGCGATGGCGCTGGGCGACCTGGGCAACGGCGAGCCGGTGCTGGCGCGCGTGCATTCCGAATGCCTCACCGGCGACGTGATGTTCTCGCAGCGCTGCGATTGCGGCGCCCAGCTCGAAGGCGCGCTGCGCCGCATCGCCGATGAAGGCCGCGGCATCGTGCTGTACCTGCGCCAGGAAGGCCGTGGCATTGGCCTGGTCAACAAGATCCGCGCCTACCGCCTGCAGGAAGCCGGCGCCGACACCGTCGAAGCCAATCTGCAGCTGGGCTTTCACGCCGACGCCCGCAACTACGAACTGTGCCGCCCGATGCTGGCGCAGTTCGGCATCAAGGCCGTGCGCCTGATGACCAACAACCCGCGCAAGATCGACGCCCTCACCCGCCTGGGCATCACGGTCACCGAGCGCGTGCCGCTGCTGGTCAACCGCAATGCGCACAACAACAGCTACCTCAATACCAAGCAGGCCAAGCTGGGCCACATGATGGCACCCCTGACGTCCGTCGAGCAGGGCGAGCCAGTGGCGCCGGCTGCGGTCACGCCGTTTGCCTAGCCAATGGCGCGCTAACGCGCGCAAGCCTGGCCGCTGCGATGGCAAGATAGCGGTTTCTTCCTGTCCCCTGGCAACTGCATGAACCGCGCCACCCTCGCACGTTCGTTCACCCTCCTGCTGACTGGCCTGGCGCTCGTGGCAGCGCCCACGATGGTCGCGCCACCGGCAGCCGCGCAGACGGGCGCTGGTGCCGCCGCGCGCGCCGTGCTGGCCGCGCCGGCACCGGCGCCTGGTGCCACGCCGGTGCCGCAGATCGCGGTCGACACGCCCCCGGCCGCCACGCCGACCGAACTGATCCCCGGCGAAGTGGACACGCAGGACGCCCTGCCTCAACCGTCCTCGGCCGCGCAGGACCTGTACGAATCGGCGCGCAGCGACCTGCTGCAGATCCGCATGCTGCTCAAGAACGGGCGCACCCAGTCCACGGTGGGGTCGGGCTTTTTGGTCGGCACCAGCAATCTGGCGCTGACCAATTACCACGTGGTCTCGCAGATGGCGCTCGACCCGGCCATCTACACGGCCGAGTACATCGACACCGACGGCAATACCGGCCCGGTCGAACTGCTGGCAGTGGACGTGCTGCACGACCTGGCGGTCGTTCGCATCAACCGCAATGGCAGCGGCTTCTTCAAGGTGCCCGAGCAGAAAGTAAAACTGCGCCAGGGCCAGCCGCTGTACTCGCTGGGCAATCCGCTCGACCTCGGCTTCGCGATTTCCGAAGGCGCCTACAACGGCGTGCTCACGCGCAGCTTCTACGACCGCCTGATCTTCAGCGGCCCGATCAACTCGGGCATGAGCGGCGGCCCGAGCGTGACGGCCAGCGGCACCGTGGCCGGCATCAACGTCTCGCGCCGGCGCGACGGCGAATCGGTCAGCTTCCTGGTGCCCGTGATGTACGCGCAGGAGCTGCTGCGCAAGGTGGCGGAGCAAGCCGCGCCGCCGCCCGACTTCAACCCGCTGATCGGCAAGCAGCTGCTGGCGCACCAGGCCGGCATGGTCGACCGGCTGCTCGAAGAACCGCTGACGCTCAAGGGCATGGGGCCGTACCTGGTGCCGGTGCGCGAGTCCGGCCAGGTGCGCTGCTGGGGGCGCTCGAATTCGCGCGGCGCCGCGTACGCGGTCGACGCCATGAGCTGCGTGATGCAGTCGGCGGTGTTTGTGTCCGACGTCCAGCAGACAGGTAATGTCTCGATGACGCACCGCTACATCCGCTCGGGGACGATGGACCCGATGCGCTTTGCCGCGCTGGCCACCGATATCTTCCAGGTCGACAACCTGGGCAGCACGGGCGATCCGCGCCTGACCAAACCATTCTGCACCGAGCGCTTCGTGCACACCCGCACGCTGCCGCTGCGCGCCGTGACCTGCGTGCGCGCCTACCGCAAGTTCGAAGGACTGTACAACTTCACGCTGCTCACGGCCAGTACCGACGCCTCGCAGGCCAGCCTGCAAAGCCGGCTCGATGTCTCGGGCGTGTCGTATGAAAACGGCATGCGCGTCACGCGCGCCTATCTCGGCGCATTCGGGCGCACGGTGCGCAAATGAGCGGCCCCTGGACCATCGAAACGCTGGCGCGCAATGGCGAGGTGCTGCACCGCCATCGCGTGACCACGCTGCCGATCCGCCTCGGCCGCGCCTACGACAACGACTTCATCGTCGACGACGAATACGCCGCGGCGCATCACGCACTGGTCGACCTTGGCCCCGACGGCGCCCTGCTGCTGCGCGACCTCGATACGAAGAACGGCATCAACCACAAGGGCCGGCGCGTCAAGGAACTGACAATGGGCGGCGACACCGTCGTGCGCATGGGGCACACGTCGCTGCGCATCCGCCCGGCCTCGCACCCGGTGCCGCCCGAACTGGTCGACCGCACGATGCACGGCTGGGAAGGCATGCTGCCGGGTGGCGCCGGCATCGTGTTGTGCCTGCTGACCGCGCTGCTGGTGGCCTGGCTGCTCGACGCCGGCGGCGACCCTGAACGCTATGCGCTGTATCCGGCGCTGGCCGTGGGCGCGGGCCTGGCCTGGAGCGGCATGTGGGCGTTTTCCAACCGTCTGTTCGGGCGCCGCGCGCGCCTCGGGCGGCACCTGTTCATTGTCGGCTTCGGCCTGGCCGCACTGGTTGGCGTGCGCCTGCTGGCCAGCGTGGTGGCGTATGCGTGGTCGCTCGAATGGCTGACCGGCTACGGCTCGCACGCGGTCGTGGTGACGGTGTCCATGATGATCTACTTCCACCTCGCCACCGTGACGCCGCAGTTCCGGCGCCGCCTGCGCCTGTCCTGCGCCGGGATCGCCGTGCTGGTCTCGCTCCTGATCCTGGCCGGGAACATGCAGCGC
>Ga0308163_10001104_pt1 | contig 33275 bp, 30 predicted proteins | sample PhyTR1_FD_201037 | JGI IMG/M metagenome (GOLD analysis project Ga0308163, IMG submission 201037) | Phyllosphere microbial communities from UC Gill Tract Community Farm, Albany, California, United States - DLSLT.R1 | ecosystem: Host-associated > Plants > Phyllosphere > Unclassified | place: USA... | reverse complement strand
CGTGACAAGGTCGAGCCTTCAGGGCAAATACAGGATGTCCCTCACCTCAGTTAATGGTAGCTAACCACTAACTCGTTCAAGATACAAGGGCGGATTAGCGAAGCGTAATCCGCCACTGTGTGCGTCTCGACGGCGCATGCAATGGCGGATTACGGCGTTCCGCCTAATCCGCCCTACGTGGAACAGCGGTCATTCGACAGCGCGAGCATAATAGCGGTATGAATAGAATATATTTGTCGATGCTCTTGGCCTGCGTTTTCTACGGCCACGCCAACGCGGCAGCTTACGTCGGCAACGCCAAAGCTGGCGAAGCCGCGTTCCGCAAGTGCGCCTCTTGCCATCAGGTCGGCCGCTACGCGCAGGCCGGCTATGGCCCGCAGCTGAACGGCATCATCGGCCGCAAGGCGGCGTCGACGCCGGACTTCAAGTATTCCGAAGCGATGAAAAAATCGGGCATCGTCTGGACCGAGCAAAAGCTGGCCGCCTACCTGCGCGCGCCGCACGACGTGGTGCCGGGGACAAGCATGCGTTTCTGGGGGATCAGCGACGACCAGCAGATCGCCGATCTGCTGGTGTATATGCGGGAGTTCCGCTAGCGGGTTTGCGCTTAACGCGACTTGACGAACGGGATGCCGAGCGATTTCGGCGCCACCGATTTGGCCATCAGGCCGGCCAGCACGATCACCGTCAGCACATAAGGCACCATCTGGATCATCGCGCCCGGCAGGCGGCCGATGCCCGGCAGTTCCACGCCTTCGATCTGGATCTGCACCGCGCCGAAGAAGCCGAACATCAGACAGCCCATGAAAGTGTACAGCGGACGCCAGTTACCGAACACCATCGCCGTCAGCGCCAGATAACCGGCGCCGGCCGACATGTCGCGCAGGAAGAAACCGCTCTGCACGATCGACAGGTACGCGCCCGAGAACGAGCACAGGAAACCGGCGATCAGCATCGCCATGTAGCGCTGGCGCTCCACGCTGACGCCGGCCGCGTCGGCCGCGTGCGGGTTCTCGCCGCATGCGCGCAGGCGCAGGCCGAAGCGGCTGTGGTAGACAATCCAGTGCACCAGCGGTACCAGCGCGAATGCCATGTACACCAGCACCGAATGACCGCCGATCAGATGGGCGTACACCCAGCCGATGAAGGGGATGCCTTCGACCGCCGCCGTCCCCGGCAGCACGACGTCGAACAGGCGCGCCTGCCCCAGGTCCGGCGTGCGCCCGCCCTGCTGGAAGATGTACTGCGCCACCACAAAGGTCAGGCCGCTCATGGCGATGTTGATGGCGATGCCGGCCACTAGCTGGTTGCCCTTCTGGGTGATGGCGATATAGGCCTGCAGGCTGGCCAGCATCATCGACACCACGATACCAGCCATCACGCCGTACCACGGGTTCTGCGTGGTGAAGGCAACCGCCGCCGAGACGAACGCCGACGCCAGGATCTTGCCTTCGAGGCCGATGTCGATCACGCCAGAGCGCTCGGCGAACAGGCCGGCCATGCCGGCGAAAATCAGCACCGGCGCGTTGCGCACGGTCGAGACCAGGATACTGCCGATATGGAGGTCGTCAAGAGTCATAGTGTCCTCACTTCTTCAGTTTGAGCAGTTTGGCGAGCGCCGGCGCGTACAGGTTTTCCATCGCGCCGCAGAACAGGATGATCAATCCCTGCACCAGGATCACCGTCTCCGGCGGGATGTTCTGCTTCTCCAGCGACAAGTCGAAGCCGCCCTGGGTGAGCGAGCCGAACAGCAACGCCGACAGGAAGATGCCGACCGGATGCTGGCGGCCCATCAGCGCGATGGCGATGCCGATGAAACCGGCGCCGCCGACGAAGTTGAGCGACAGGTAGTGGGTCGAGCCCATGATGGAGTTGACCGAACCGAGACCGGCCAGCGCGCCCGAGATCAGCATGACGATGATGATCATCTTGCTGATGCGGATGCCCGCGTAGTGGGCGGCGTGCTTGTTCAGGCCCGTGGCGCGCAGCTTGAAGCCCCACGCGGAGCGCGACACCACCACGCCGTAAATCACCAGCGCGATGATCGCCAGGAAGAAGCTGATGTTGAGCGGGGTCTCGCCCAGCACCGGGAACCATTGGTTCAGGCGCGGCATTTCGGCGGCGGCCGCGAAGGCGCGGCTGGCCGGATTCTGCTCGCCTGGCGGCACCAGCTTGACGATCACGGTGTTCATCAGCGCGGCGGCGATGTAGTTGAACATGATGGTGGTGACCACCACATGGCTGCCGCGCTTCGCTTGCAGGTAGCCGGGCACGAACGCCCACAGGGCGCCGAACAGCGCCGCGCCTATCATGCCGACCGGGATCAGGAACAGCGCCGGCAGCGAGCTGTCGAAGGTCAGCATGGCCAGGGTCAGGCCAAGGCCGGCGAAGTACATCTGGCCTTCGGCGCCGATGTTGAACAGGCCCGCCTCCATGGCGATCGAGACGGCCAGGCCGGTGAATATGAAGGTGGAAGCGTAGAACAGCGTGTAGCTCAAGCCTTCCGGATTGATGACGGCGCTGTTGATCAGGATCGCCAGCGATTCGGTCGGGCTCTCGCCAAGCAGGTGGATCACCAGCGCGGTCACCAGCAGTGCCGACAGAAGGTTCAACAGGGGCAGGGCAAACGCGGTCGCCCAGCGTGGCAGGTCTTTGTTCATGATTTGTGCATTCCGCCCATCAGCAAGCCGATACGGGTCGTGTCGAATTCTTCAATTTTCAGTTCGCCGGTGATGCGGCCGCCGCACATGACGAGGATGCGGTCCGCCAGCGCGCGCACCTCTTCCAGCTCCACCGAAACCAGCAGGATCGCCACGCCGGAGTCGCGCAGGGCCAGCAGCTGTTTGTGGATGCTCTCGATGGTGCCGATGTCAACGCCGCGCGTGGGCTGGCCGACCAGCATCAGCTTGGGCTGCGCCAGCACTTCGCGCGCGATCACCACCTTTTGCTGGTTGCCGCCGGAGAGCAGGCCGATACGCAGGTCGTGGTTATCGGGACGCACGTCGAAGCTTTTCATCAGCGCGTCGCAGCGGGCGGCGATGGCCTTGAAGTTGAGCAGGCCCCATTTGTTTTTCAACTTGTCCTGGTAGCCCAGGATGGTGTTGTGCATGACCGAGAAGGCCTTCACGACGCCATCGCGCAGGCGGTCCTCCGGCACGTGGGCGATGCCAAGCTCGCGGAAGGTGCGCGGCAGGCCGTCGGCGTCGGAGCGGGTGCCGAAGGGCAGGTCCTTGCCGAGGAATTCAAGCTTGCCGGAGGTCGGCAGGCGCATGCCCGACAGGATCTCCATCAATTCGCTCTGGCCGTTGCCGGAGACGCCTGCAATCGCCACGATCTCGCCGGCGCGCAACGTGAAGCCGATGTCGGCCAGCAGCTTGACCTGCTGGTCGTCGCTTAGCTGCAGGTTTTCCACCCGCAGTACCGGCGCGCCCGGATTGTACGGCGCGCGCGGCAGATTGTTTTCGATCGGACGGCCGACCATCATGTTGGCCAGGTCTTCCTTGGTGGTGCCGGCGGTCGGCACGGCGCCGATCACGCGGCCGCCGCGCATCACGGTGACGGTGTCGGTGATGTCGAGGATTTCCTGCAGCTTGTGGGTGATCAGGATGATGGTCTTGCCCTGTTCCTTGAACAGGCGCAGGATCTCGAACAGCGACGCCGTCTCCTGCGCCGTCAGCACTGCGGTCGGCTCGTCGAGGATCAGGATGTTGGCGCTGCGGTAGATCTGCTTGAGGATCTCGACGCGCTGCTGCGCGCCCACCGACAGGTCGTGGATAGTGGCCAGCGGATCGACGTCGAGCCGGTAGCGGGCGCAGATCTCGCGCAGCTTCGCCTCGACGGCGGCGCGTTTCGACTGGAGTTTGAAACCACCCTCGCTGCCCAGCATGACGTTATCGAGCACGGTCATGTTCTCGACCAGCATGAAGTGCTGGTGCACCATGCCGATGCCGAGGGCGATCGCGTCCTGGCTGTTGTGGATGCGGCACGCCTGGCCGTCCAGCAGGATGTCCCCGCCGTCGGCCCGGTAGTAGCCGTACAGGATACTCATCAGGGTCGATTTGCCGGCGCCGTTCTCGCCCACCAGGCCGTGGATCGATCCCTTGGCGATGGCGAAGCTGACGTCCGTGTTCGCCTTGACTGCTCCGAAATGCTTGGAGATGCCGCGAAATTCTACTGCTGGCTGCATAGGATCGTTTTCGGTTCGGTTGAATAAGACGGTAAAGCGTAAAACGTTAAACGCGCCGCACGGGGACAACCCCGGCGGCGCGCTCAATGTTCAAACGGGCGTCAGACGGGGCAGGCCGCGCCCGAACGGATATCGATGACCTTGACCTTGCCGTCGATGATGTCCTTGCGCGCGCCCAGCACGCGCTTCTCGATTTCCGGCGTGATCAGCGAGCGGTTGTTGGCGTCCAGCGCCCAATCGACGCCGCCTTCCTTGAGGCCCTTGGCGGTGACGCCGGCCTTCCAGGTGCCGGCCTTGACCTGCATGAACGAGTCGTAGACGGCGTTGTCGACGCGCTTGACCATCGAGGTCAGGATCGAGCCCGGATACAGGTGGTTCTGGTTGGAGTCGACGCCGATGGCCAGCTTGCCTTTTTCCTTGGCCGTCTGCAGCGTGCCCAGGCCCGAACCGCCGGCCACCGCGAACACCACGTCGACGCCGCGGTCGAACTGCGAACGGGCCAGCTCACCGCCCTTGGCAGGATTGTTCCACGAGTCGGCGGTGGTGCCGACCATGTTGGAGGTGACGTCGGCCTTCGGGTTGACCGCCTTCGCGCCCTGGGCGTAGCCGCAAGCGAAGGTGCGGATCAGCGGGATGTCGACGCCGCCGATGAAGCCGAGTTTTTTTGTTTTGGACGCCATCGCGGCGGCCACGCCGACCAGGTACGAGCCTTCTTCTTCCTTGAAGGTGATCGAATTGATGTTGGCGCCTTGCGCCACGCCGTCGATCAGTACGAAACGCACCTTCGGGAATTCCTTGGCGACCTTTTGCACTGCCGACTGCTGGGCGAAGCCGATCGAGGCGATCAGGTCCATGTTTTTGCGCGCCAGGCCGCGCAGCACTTGCTCGGCCTGGGTATCGCTGGAGGCTTGCACCTCGGTGAAATTGATGTTGGTTTCCTTCTTGAAGCGCGAGGCGCCTTCAAAAGCGGACTGGTTGAACGATTTGTCGAACTTGCCGCCGGCGTCATACACGATGGCCAGTTTTGGGTCCGCCGCGGACGCGCTGGCAGCGATACAGATTGCTGCAACCGTCAAACTAAGTTGTGAAAGTTTCATGAGTAGGCTCCTGGAAGATCGATATTGTATATTTTTATTGGGCGAAACATATAATCCGGCGCCGTTTTATAGCGGCAAACCCCTGATTTTTAGAGCTTTCCCTCTGACGGCCGGCCCCTCGGCGGCCAGGTGCTGGCAAAAGCTTGTTGAAATTGCAGCGCTCTTCTAACCGGCCACCGACCGTCGGCGCGACCCATCGGATCCCTGCGCCCCGCCCATGTCGCACTGCCGCAACAGTCGAGGCCAAATTAAATATTTTTATATTGTTGCTTTTTGTCCTATTGGAAAAACTTCCTGCCGTCTGGATAATTCAGGCGCCGTGCACTAACCGGTCTGTTCCAGTGCATGGTTCTCCTCTGAAATGCCTGCCTTGCTGCAAGCCACAAGCGTTTCCGCTGGGGAAACGGCTATTTTTTAGGCAATCCGTCACTATGCATCAGCGTGGATATGTACGACAAATTCGATTTTCTTTAGTCATTTAGACAAAATAGATATGAATCAAACCATGGAAAAAGTGGGTTTATGTCATTTTTTTCCATGCTAGGATGATCAGGATAACTACAAACACCATCCAAACCTATACAAAACGGGAGCAGCTTTTATGAGCAAGAACAGTAGTGGTTTCGCAGTGCGGTCGTTGATCGCCCTGGCCGTGGCAAGCGCTTTCCCGCTGCACGCGGCCCTGGCCACCGAAGCTGGGGCGGCGGCCCAGCCGGCAGCCGCTGAGGGACAAGACGCTGCGGCGGCGACCCCCGAGCCGACCACCAGGGGCCAGCTCGAAACCGTGATCGTGACGGCACAGCGCCGCGCCGAAAACATCAAGGACGTGCCGATGTCGATCGCCACCATCAAGGGCGACAAGCTTGACGTGCTGACCTCCGGCGCCGGCGACATCCGCGTGCTGTCGGGGCGCTCGCCGTCGCTGAGCATCGAATCGGACTTCGGCCGCGCGTTCCCGCGCTTCTACATTCGCGGCCTGGGCAACACCGACTTCGACCTGAACGCTTCGCAGCCGGTCGGCTACGTGATGGACGACATCGTCCAGGAAAACCCCATGCTCAAGGGCTTCCCGGTGTTCGACGTCGACCAGGTCGAAGTGCTGCGCGGTCCGCAAGGCACGCTGTTCGGTCGTAACTCGCCGGCCGGCGTGATCAAGTTCGACTCGGCCAAACCGGTGTTCAAGCAGGAAGGCTATCTGCAGGCGGGCATCGGCAATTACTCGGCCAAGAACGTCGAGGGCGCCTTCAATATCCCGGTCAGCGACACCGTGGCGCTGCGCTTCTCCGGCACCAGCCAGCACCGCGACGACCGCGTCCACAACACCAACCCGACCCCGGGCAAAGGTACCCAGGACTTCGAAGGCTACGGCGACAACGCTTTCCGCCTGCAGGCGCTGGTGCAGCCGAACAAGGATTTCAGCGCGCTGTTTAACTACCATCAGCGCAACTACCATGGCAGCGCCACCTTGTTCCGCGCCAATATCATCAAACAGGGCACCAACGACATCGTCGACGGCTTCGACTACGGCTCGTACCCGACCGACGGCGTCAACTACCAGAAGCTGGAAACCAAGGGCGGCAGCATGCGCCTGAAGTACAACCTGGCCGACATCACGCTGCACTCGATCACCGGCTACGAAAAGCTCAAGTTCAACAGCCGCGCAGACGTCGACGGCGGCTACGGCGCCGTGTTCGCGCCGCCGTACGGCCCGGGCCGGATTCCGTTCCCGGTCGAGACCGCCGACTTGCTGCCCGACCACAAGCAGTTGACGCAGGAATTCCGCGCCGAGTCCAACTACAAGGGCCCGCTGCAATGGATCGGTGGCCTGTTCTACTTCAAAGAGAACATCCAGATCGACAGCATCAGCTTTGACACGCTGGCCGCCGGCAATCCGCAAAACACCGCGTACGCGCGCCAGTTCCAGGACTCCAGGTCGTGGGCCGCGTTCGGTTCGTTGAACTACACGGTGTCCGAGAAACTCAAACTGCGCGGCGGCGTGCGCTACACCAACGACAAGAAGGATTTCCAGGCCTCGCGCACGGACTTCAACGCCGCCAAAGTGCTGGTGACCGTGCCGCACACGCTGAACAGCGACTCCAACAACATCAGCTGGGACGCCAGCGGCACTTATGAACTGGACAAGAACACCAACCTGTTCGCCCGCGTTGCCACCGGCTACCGCGCGCCGTCGATGCAGGGCCGCCTGAACGGCCTGGGCGATGTGCCGTCGATGGCCGGCGCCGAAAAGGCGCTGTCGTTCGAGGCCGGCGTCAAGCAGGACCTGTTCGACAAGCGCGCCCGCCTGAGCGCGGCCGTGTTCCAGTACCGCGTCAAGGACAAGCAGCTGACCGCCGGCAGCGGCACGGTCAACATGAACCAGCTGCTCAACGCCGACAAGGTGACCGGCCAGGGTGTCGAGCTCGACTTCCAGGCCAACCTGGGCTACGGCTTCAGCACCACGGCCGGCTACAGCTTCAACGACACCGAAATCAAGGATCCACGGGTGCGCGTGCAGTACTGCGGCAACCTCGCCAACAATGCCGGCCTGGGCTGCACTCCGACCGATCCGATGGCGGCCGGGTTCCCGGGCAACGTGCTAATCGATGGCAACGACCTGCCGCGCGCGCCGCGCCACCAGGCCAACTTCACGCTCAAGTACAGCACCGACGTCGCCAATGGCGAGCTGTACGCGCTGACCGACTGGAGCTACCGCAGCGGCTACAACTTCTTCCTGTACACGGCGCCGGAATACCGGGCCAAGTCGCTGGTTGAAGGTGGCGTGCGGGTCGGCTACAAATGGGGCGACGGCAAGTATGAAGTGGCCGCCTTCGGCCGCAACATCACCAACAAGATCGTCCTGCTCAGCGCCATCGAGTTCGACAACCTGACCGGCATGTTGAACGAGCCGCGCACCTGGGGCGGCACCTTCAAAGTCAGCTTCTAAACCGAAGCCACGACCGATCCCCGCGCATCGCAAGGTGCGCGGGGATTTTCACATACGGGGTCAGGTCCACCATTTCTACACGGCCTCGTCTGTAGGGCCTGGTACGGCGCCTGACAGTCCGGCTCGTGTAGCATTGGTGGACCTGACCCTGGAGTTGAAATGAATCACACTGTTAATCTTTGGCCGCTGCTCGGCGTGGCCGTTATCGTTCTTGGCTTTGCGCTGCGCGCGCATCCGGTGCTGGTGGTGATCGCCGCTTGCGCCGTTACCGGCTTTGCCGCGTCGATGGATGTGGCGCATTTGCTGGCGGTGCTGGGCGCGGCCTTCATCAAGACCCGCAACCTGCCGCTGATCCTGCTGCTGCCGCTGGCGGCCATCGGTTTGCTGGAACGCTACGGCTTGAAGGAGCATGCACAAGCGTCCATCGCCCGCATCAAGTCCGCCACCACCGGACGCTTGCTGATCGTCTATCTGGCGATCCGGGAGATCAGCGCCGCTTTCGGCCTGACCAGCATCGGCGGCCATCCGAACATGGTGCGCCCGCTGATCGCGCCGATGGCCGAGGGCGCGGCCGAGACCCGCTACCCGGCGCTGACCGACGCGCTGCGCTACCGCATCCGCGCCATGTCCGCCGCGACCGACAACGTCGGCCTGTTCTTTGGCGAGGACGTGTTCGTGGCCTTCGGCGCCATCGTGCTGATGCAAACCATCCTGCGCGGCGAGGGCATCGAGGTCGATCCGCTGCACATGGCGCTGTGGGGCATCCCGACAGCGGTGACGGCCTTCATCATCCACGCGTGGCGGCTGCACCGGCTCGATGCCCATATCGCCCGCGCGATGATGAAGGGCGACCAGGTATGATACTCAAGCTCGATTTCTTTTACCTTGTGCTGGGGGCGATGCTGTTGATAATCGCCGTGATGGCGCTGCGCGATCCCCACAATCCGAAGCGCTATTCCAGCGCGCTGTTCTGGGCCTTGTACGCAATGGTGTATCTGGCCGGCGACTGGCTGTCGCCGGTGGCGGCCGGCGCGCTGATGGTGGTGATGGCGCTGATCGCCGGTTTCGGCGGCGTCACGCTGGGACGCTACAGCGAGCGATCGCCCGACCAGCGTCGCGACAGCGCCCAGCGGCTCGGCCACAAGCTGCTGATTCCCGCGCTGATCATTCCTGTCACGACGATGATCGGTTCGACCTTGCTGAAGGACGTCAATTTCGATGGCCTGTTCCTGCTCGATCCAAAGAACACGACCCTGGTCAGCCTCGGTTGCGGCTCGCTGTTCGCCGTCGCCACCGCATGCTGGCTGACGCGCGCCACGCCACTGCAGGCGATGCGCGAGTCGCGCCGGCTGGTCGATCATCTGGGATGGGCGGTGGTGCTGCCGCACATGCTGGCGGTGCTTGGCCTGCTGTTCACCGAGGCCGGCATGGGCAAGGCCGTGGCGCACGTGGTCACCTCGTACATCAACATGGATGTGAAGCTGGTGGCGGTGGCGGTGTACTGCGTCGGCATGGCGCTGTTCACGATCATCATGGGCAACGGCTTTGCCGCCTTCCCGGTGATCGCCGGTGGCGTCGGCATCCCGGTGCTGGTGGGCGTGTACCACGCCAACCCTGCAATCATGGCGGCGATCGGCATGTTCAGCGCCTATTGCGGGACCTTGATGACGCCGATGGCGGCCAACTTCAACATCGTGCCGGCGGCGCTGCTGGAACTGCCCGACAAGAACGCCGTCGTCAAAATCCAGGTGGCGACGGCGCTGCCAATTTTGCTTGCTAATATTGCACTACTGTATTTTCTTCTGAACATGTAAACGACAATCATTTAGGTTAGAGTAGCGATCTGGTAGTTGAGTTGGAGTCAGAGCGGATGAAAAAGATCATATTGTTGACGGGTTTCGAGCCCTTCAACCAGGAGCCGATCAACCCTTCGTGGGAGGCGGTGCGCGCCCTGCAGGGGTGGCATGAAGGTGACTTCGTCGTGCATGCGCGCCAGCTGCCGTGCGTGTTCGGACAGGCCAAGAAGGCGATGCACCAGGCGGTCGAGGAACTGCAGCCGAGTATCGTGATCGCGGTCGGCCAGGCCGGCGGCCGCGTCGATCTGTCGATCGAGCGGGTCGCCATCAACGTCGACGACGCGCCCATCGCGGACAACCAGATGCGCCAGATCGTCGATCAGCCCATCGTCACCGGCGGTCCCGCCGCTTACTTCTCCACCTTGCCGATCAAGGCGATCGTGCAGGCGCTGCGCGAGGCCGGTCTGCCTTCGTCGGTGTCGCAAAGCGCGGGTACCTATGTCTGCAACCACGTGTTCTATGGCTTGATGCACCAGGCCAGCGAGTGGGGCACGACGATGCGCGCCGGCTTTATCCATATTCCATATCTGCCGCAGCAGGCGGCCCGGCACCCGGGTTCCGCCAGCATGAAGCTCGAGGACATGGTCGAGGGGCTGCGCATCGCCATCCGCACCACGCTCGCACACACCGTCGATGTGCGCGAGGCGGGCGGCGTGACGCACTAGGCGCCACCACGCTTTATCGCTGGCGCCGAATCAGTTCGAGGATGACTTGTTCGAGCGGTGTGCTTCCTTTCCATGCGCGTGCGGCGGGATCGCTGCCGATGTCGATATGCGCGCAGTTAAGGCCACTGGTCATTTCGGTGAAGCCGGCCAGTGCGGACGTCGAGAATCCCGCATCCGCCAGCGCCGTGGGCCACTCGGTTTGCGGCAGGACCGCCGCGCCGACAGGCTTGCCGAGCGTGGCTGAAACAATGGCGGCGACATCGTTGGGGGTGTAGTCTTGCGGTCCCGAGAGGGTGGCGATCGCGTTCCCCGTCCACTCTTCTTGCAGCAGCGCGGCCGCGGTACGACCGACATCCGCCGTCGCCACCATCGGGATCGGCCGCTGTGGCGGCGCCAGGAACGTCGGTAACGTGCCGCTGCGGATGGCGTGTCCGACCATCGGCATCCAGTTCTCCATGAAGTAGGCCGCGCGCAGGAAGACGGCGGGCACGCCGGTCGCGCCCAGCCGTCGCTCGAACATGCGGTTCATCCCGATCCATCCGGTTCCGCCTTCACGGTCCGCGCCCACCGACGACAGCGCCACCAGCCTTGGTACGTCCGCCGCGAGCGCGGCGCGCGCCGTGGTATCGGCGATCAAGTCCGCCAGCTCGAACAGGTCCTCACGGCCGTAGTGCTGCGGACTGACGACATAGGCGCCCCGGACCCGGCCAAGCGTCTTGGTCATCGAGGCCAGGTCTGTCAGGTCGGCCACGGCAACCTCCGCGCCGCGTTCGGCCCATGGCCTGCCATTGGCCGGGTCGCGCACCACGACGCGCACCGGATGGCCGGAACAAATCAACGCATCGGCGGCGGCGGCACCGGTACGGCCGGTCACGCCGAAAACGGCATAGGGCAGGGAAGTTGAAACAGTCATAGTTAAATCTCCTATTCAGATGAACGGGAATGGTGGATGATGACCGGACATACATCAATGGCATGCAAGTCATGTTCAACATGCACCAAGTGGATTTATCGACAGTCGACCTCAATCTGTTAAAGCTGTTCGAGGCATTGGTCAGTGAGCGGAGCGTGACACAGGCGGGGCTTCGCCTCGGGCTAAGTCAACCGGCCGCCAGCCGCGCGCTCGGGCGCCTGCGCACGATGCTGGGCGATCGCCTGGTGGTGCGCGGCCGGCTCGGTCTGGAGCTGACGCCGCGCGGTGAAGCGCTGGCAGGTCCGGTGGCCAGGCTGCTGGACGATGCGCGGGGCATCGTCTCGCCGGCCGTCTTCGATCCTGCCTCCGCAACAGGGCGCATCACCATCGCCGCCCACGACCACCTGAGCGTGATGGTGCTCGCGGGGTTGATGACCCGTTTCGAGCGCCATGCGCCCGGGCTAAGCCTGCATGTCGCGCAGCCCGTAGGTGACAACGTCCGGCTGATAGAGCAGGGTGGCGCGGATCTGGCGCTGGGCGTTTTCAGGGCATTGCCTGGCAGTTTGCACCGACGCGGCCTTTACGCCGACAGTCTGGTGTGCGTGGTGAGGGACCGGCACCCCGTGGTGGCGGACGGACTCGGTGTGGAGCGGTACGTGGCGTTGCGCCACATCGCAGTGACCATTTCCGGCGTGGGGGAAAGCGCGGTCGACGCCGCGCTCTCGACGCTGGGGCTCAACCGCCATGTCGCGCTGCGCGTTCCGCACTTCCTCGCCGGCGCGATGCTGTTGGCCGACAGCGACATGATACTGACGTTGCCAGGCCGACTGGCACGCCTGCTGGCCAAAAGTCTTCCGCTTGCGGTGCTCGAGCTGCCGCTGCAGGTTGCGGCTTTGTCGCCGGCCATGATCTGGCACGAGCGCTTCCACCGCGACCCCGCCCATGTCTGGGTCAGGCAGCAGCTTGTCGATGTCGCCGCGTCGTTCGACGCGACCAACTAAGCAGGCTTGGAGGGATTGAGGATGTTGAGGAAAGCGCGCACCACCGGCGCGTCGTCCAGCGTGGTGTAGGTGATGTACAGATTGGCCGACGGCGGGTTGCTGCGGATCGGCAGGAACACCACGCCCGGCCAGCCGATACGGCTGGTGGTCTCGGGCAGCAGCGCCACGCCCAGGCCCGCGCCCACCATCGCCAACAGCGTTTGCGGCTCGGACGCCTCCTGGAAAATCGTCGGCTGGAAGCCGGCCTTCACACAGCACTGGATCAGATAGCGCGGGAACGACGACTTGTCCAGCGCCAGCGTGAGCATCGGTTCGTCGGCGATGTTCATCAATTCGATCGACTCCTCCTTGGCCAGCGGATGGTGCTCGTTGATCGCAACGCACACGTCCTCGCGGAAGCACAGTTCCTGGCGCAGGTTGTCCTGCTTCAGATCGTCCTCGTCGAGCTTGGGCTCGCGCCAGAAACCGACGTCCACCTGCTTGGCGCGCAGCGCTTCATACTGCAAGGTCGGTCCCAGCTCGTGCAGGGTCCATGTCACGCGCGGGAACTTGGTCTGGAACTCCTCCAGCAAACTCGGGATCGGTCCCCACATCGCCGAGCCGACGATCCCCACCCGCAGTCGTCCAACCTCGCCGCGGTCGATCTGGCGGATGGTGTCGATCGTCATGCGCATCTTCGCCAGCAGCTCGGACGCCTCGCTCATGAGCGCCTTGCCCGCCACCGTCAGCTCGAAGGTGCGGGTGGTGCGGGCGAACAGTTTGACACCGAGCTCGCTCTCCAGTTTCATGATCTGCTGGCTCAGTGGCGGCTGCGAGATGTGCAGGCGTTCGGCGGCGCGGCTAAAGCTCTTTTCCTCGGCGACCGCCAGGAAGTACCGCAGTTGTTTCAGATCGATGGACATGGCGGGCCTGGTGTCGGTGGTCTAGGTTAGTGCGATTGCATGGCGCAGGCCAGTGCCGCGCCGCAGCGGGCGTTGTTCTTCACCAGCGCGATGTTGGTTGCCAGGCTGCGGCCTTCGGTCAATTGCTTGATGCGCCCGAGCAGGAAGGGCGTGACGTTCTTGCCGGTGACGCCCTGCGCGTCCGCTTCGTCCAGCGCCTGGAGGGTGATGGCGTCGATCTCCGCCTTCGGCATCGCTTGCGCTTCAGGCACCGGGTTGCTGACGACGATGCCGCCAGCGAGGCCCAGCTGCCACTTGGTCTGGATGAAGGACGCCTGCTCGGCCGGGGTGTCCAGCTGGAAGTCGGCATTGAAGCCGCTCTCGCGCGTGAAGAAGGCGGGGAAGCCGCGCTGGCCCACGCTGACCACCGGCACGCCGTGGGTCTCCAGGTATTCCAGGGTCAGGCCGATGTCGAGGATCGATTTGACGCCGGCGCATACCACCGCCACCGAAGTGCGCGCCAGCTCCTGCAGGTCGGCCGAGATATCGAAGCTGGTTTCCGCGCCCCGGTGCACGCCGCCGATGCCGCCGGTGACGAACACCTGGATGCCGGCCAGCGCCGCGCAGATCATGGTCGCGGCCACGGTGGTGGCGCCCAGCTTCGATTGCGCCAGCGCGTAGGGCAGGTCGCGGCGGCTGACCTTCATCGCCTCGGGCGAGGTGCCCAGCAATTCGAGCTGTTCTTCCGACAGGCCGATGCAGATCTTGCCGCCGATGACGGCTATGGTGGCCGGGACGGCGCCGCCGTCGCGAATGATTTGTTCGACTTCGCGCGCCATCTGCACGTTTTGCGGATATGGCATGCCGTGCGAGATGATGGTCGATTCCAGCGCGACAATCGGTTTGCCGGCGGCGCGCGCGGCGGCCACTTCGGGCGAGAACAGGAGGAATTGATGCATGGGTCAGTCCTTATGGGGGAAGAGGGGAGGCTCGAAGCTTGAATACGTCGGTGCGATGGGCGGCATCGGTGCTAGCGGCGTGGGGTAAAAATCCTGGATCTCATCGAGGACGTCGGCGGCCAGCATGGGCGAAACCGTTTCGTGGCTTTCCAGTGTCATCGCGGCGACCTTCAGGCCGCGCCGGCAGGCCAGGGTCAGATCCTGGCTGCCCTGGTAGAGCGACCAGCAGACGGCGGCCGAGAAAGCGTCGCCAGCGCCGGTCACATCGACCACGTCCACCTCGTGCGCCGCCAGCCATGCCAGTTCGCCGTCGCGGGTGTGGAATACGCCTTCGCCGCCGCAGGTGACGATGACGTCCCGCGCACCGCGCGCCAGCACCGCGCGGCAGGCCAGGCGCACGTCCGCCTCGGTCGGCAGCGCGCGGTCGGCCAGTGTTTCGAGTTCGCCGCGATTGAGTATCAGCAGGCGCAGGCCGGTCAGCTCGGCCGGCAGGCGCGCCATCTTCGGCTGCGACACCGCCACCAGTATCAGCGGCACGTTGTCGGCCCGCGCGCTATCGAGCAGCGCGCTGACGGTATCGGCGGGCAGGTTCAGGTCCGCCACCGTCATCGAGGCGGCGGCGCGCTGCGGCAAGCGGTTGTCCAGGAAGTCCCGCGTCATGCGGTCGTACAGCGCCATGTCCGCCAGCGCCACCACCAGTTCGCCGCGCTCGTCGAGGATGGCGGTGTAGGTGCCGGTGGCGGTGTCGGTCAGGTTGAGCGAGCCGCGCATGTCGATGCCGGCTTTTTCCGCGTGGTCGCGCAGCGCGCGGCCGGCGCCATCGTCGCCCAGGGCGGTCAACAGCGCGGTCGGCAGGTTCAGGCGCGCCAGGTTCTCGGCGATGTTGCGGGCCACGCCGCCGTAGACTTCCTCGGCGGCGGCCGGATTGGAGGTCCCGAGCTGCATGGCGGCGATGGTGCGCAGCTTGCGGTCCAGATTGGCCGCGCCTATGCACAGGATCGGGCGTTTGTCGGGCAGCACGTAAGCGCGGCCCAGCAGCCGGCGCTCGCGGATCAAGCTGGCGATATGGCCGGCCACGGCCGAGCGCGACAGGCGCAGGCCGACCGCCAGATCCTGCTGGGAGATGAAGGGATTGGCGCGGATCAGCTCGTAGAGCTGTTCTTTTTTAGAAATATCGTTCACGGTCGGCCTGAAAACATTTGTCCTTTATAATAAACATTTGTCTGTTTGCGGTCAATCAGCCTTTTTAAAGTGCCTTGGTTCAATCACCAAGGTAAATAATAAGCTCTATTTATAGTAGTTTTGTATAAATGCGGAAGAAAAATGGTATTTGCCATACATATGGCGGATGATGCATAGTGTCAGTATCTCCAGTAAAACTTCAATCGGCCAACCTACGGCCCGCAGCGCGTCATCTATAAAAACATAGGATAACCATGTCTAATAATTCCCCATTCCAGGCCGCCGAAATCATCCGCGCGCGCATTCCTGCGAACTTCAAGCCGCGCGTCGCCATGATCCTGGGTTCCGGCCTGGGCGTGCTGGCCGAGCAGATGACCGACGCGGTCACCATCAGCTTCAACGAACTGCCTGGCTTCCCGATCAGCACCGTGCACGGTCACGCCGGTGAACTGGTGATCGGCACCCTGGCCGGTGTGGCGGTGGTGTGCATGAAGGGCCGCGGCCACGTCTACGAAGGCTATGGCCTGGGCGTGATGACCAGCGCCGTGCGCACCATGAAGCTGCTGGGCTGCGAGATGCTGTTCGTGACCAACGCCGCCGGTTCGCTGCGTCCCGAAGTCGACGCCGGCGCGCTGGTCGCGCTGACCGACCATATCAACTTCATGCCAGGCACGCCGATGATGGGCCCCAACGACGAGCGTTTCGGTCCGCGCTTCTTCAGCATGGCCAACGCCTACGACGCCGACCTGCGCGCGCTGCTGAAGGCTTCGGCCGAAGAGAAGAAGGTCACGCTGCACGAAGGCGTGTACATCGCCTACGCCGGCCCGAACTTCGAAACCCCTGCCGAAATCCGCGCGTTCAAAACGCTGGGCGCCGATGTAGTCGGCATGTCGGTGGTGCCGGAGGTGGTCTCGGCCCGTCACTGCGGGCTGAAAGTGGTCGGCGTGTCGGCCATCACCAATCTGGCGGAAGGCCTGTCGCCATTCCCGCTGTCGCACGAGCAGACCTTGAAGTACGCGGCCATCGCCGCGACGTCGCTGATTGAAGTGATCCTCGGCTTCCTGGCCAACGTGGCCAAAACGCCGCAGGCCTGAACGCGGGGTCGTACCCCTTGGGGTACGACCCCGGATCGCGACGGCCGCTGGCCTGGGACGCCGCAGTGCGGGTTTCGCTTTTCGAGATCCGCACTTTTTGCTTTTGAGGAGCACACTATGAAACGCGCATTTATCCTGCTGCTGGACTCCTTCGGTCTGGGCGAAACGCCCGACGCAGCCAAATACAACGACGTCGGCGCCAACACCTTCGGCCACATCGCCGCCTGGGCCGCCAAGACCGGCAAGCCGATGTCGCTGCCGACGATGGAAAAACTAGGCCTGGCAGCCGCCGCCCATGCCGCCAGCGGCCAGTGGGCCGAGGGCTTCGCGCAGCGCGACGGCTTCACCGCCGCCTATGGCGCCGCGCGCGAGCGATCGACCGGCAAGGACACCCAGTCCGGCCACTGGGAGATCGCTGGCGTGCCGGTGGAATTCGACTGGGGCTACTTCCCGAAGACGGTGCCGTCGTTCCCGGCCGAGCTGACCCAGAAGCTGCAGGAGCTGACCGGCGTGCCGGGCTTCCTGGGCGACTGCCACGCCTCCGGTACTGAGATCATCAACAAGCATGGCGATGAACATGTCGCCACCGGCAAGCTGATTATCTACACCTCGGCCGACTCGGTGCTGCAGATCGCCGCGCACGAGGAGTCGTTCGGCCTTGAGCGCCTGTACGAAGTGTGCGAGATCGCCTTCAAACTGGTCGAGCCATACAACATCGGCCGCGTGATCGCGCGTCCGTTCACGGGCGCCAACGGCAATTACACCCGCACCACCAACCGTCACGACTACGCGGTCGCGCCGCCTGCACCGACCTTGCTCGACCACGTGAAGAACGATGGCGGCGAAGTCATCGCCCTCGGCAAGATCAGCGACATCTTCGCGACCCAAGGCGTATCGCGCGTGGTCAAGGGCAAGGACAACATGGCGCTGTTCGATGCGCTGATGAAGGTCGAGCAGGAAGCCGGCGACAAGTCGCTGACGTTCGTGAACTTCGTCGACTTCGACCAGGCCTTCGGCCACCGCCGCGACGTCACCGGCTATTCGAACGCGCTGCACGAGATGGACGCGCGCCTGCCGGAGTTCATCGCCCAGCTCAAAGAGGGCGACCTGGTGGTGATCACCGCCGACCATGGCTGCGATCCGACCTGGCCGGGCTCCGACCACACCCGCGAGCATATTCCGATGATCTTCTTCGGCCCGGGCGTGAAGGCGCAGCAGCTGCCGATTTCCGAAACCTTCTCCGACATCGGCCAGACCCTGGCCCACCACCTCGGCGTGAAACCACTTTCCCACGGAAGCAATCTGTTATGAGCGTAAGCACAGACGTGAAACTCGCTGACTTCAAGCGTAATGAAGCCGTCCCGCTGGACCTGGGCTGGATCAATCACATCCACATCAACAAGAGCGCCGCCGACCGCCGCGCCGCCAGCCTGGCCAACCGCCGCACCGTCAAGAAGGAATATCAGGCCGCGTGGCTGGTCAAGGCCATCGGCCTGATCGACCTGACCACCTTGTCCGGCGACGATACGCCGGGCCGCGTCGAGCGCCTGTGCATGAAAGCCATGCGTCCACTGCGTGCGGACCTGGTCGAAGCCCTCGGCCTGCAAGGCGAGACGCTGACCACCGGCGCCGTCTGCGTCTACCACGAGATGATTCAGCCGGCGGTGCAGGTGCTGCAAGGCCGCTTGCCGATCGCCGCCGTGTCGACCGGCTTCCCGGCCGGCCTGACCAGCATGGAAACCAAGGTGCGCGAGATCGAATTGTCGGTCGCCGCCGGCGCCAGCGAAATCGATATCGTCATCACCCGCCAGCACGTGTTGACGGGGAACTGGCAGGCGCTGTACGACGAGATGGTGGCGTACCGCCAGGCTTGCGGCGACGCGCACGTGAAGGCGATCCTGGCGACCGGTGAGCTGGTCACCCTGGAAAACGTCGCCAAGGCGTCGTGGGTCTGCATGATGGCAGGCGCGGACTTCATCAAGACTTCGACCGGCAAGGAGCCGGTCAACGCGACGATTCCCGTCTCGCTGACGATGGTGCGCGCGATCCGCGACTACCACGAGCAGACCGGCTTCAAGATCGGCTACAAGCCGGCCGGTGGCGTCGGCACGGCCAAGGCCGCGCTGCAGTATCTGACGTTGATGAAGGAGGAACTGGGCAACGAGTGGCTGGAGCCGCACCTGTTCCGCATCGGCGCATCGAGCCTGCTGACCGACATTGAGCGTCAGCTTGAGCACTACGTGACCGGGAACTACTCGGCCGCCCACCGCCACGCACAACCATAATACGGACACGGATCACGTCATGCCATCAATCAAAGAGATACTGAATACTATGGAATACGGCCCAGCACCCGAAAGCCAAAAAGAAGCGCAAGCGTGGCTGGAACAGCATGGCCGCACGTTTGGCCTGTTCATCGACAACGCCTGGAGCGCGCCGGGTGAGTTGTTCGCCTCGACCAATCCGGCCGATGCCGGCAAGCTTGCCGACCTGACGCAAGCGACCGGCGGCGACGTCGATCGCGCCGTCGAAGCGGCGCGCCGCGCGCAGCCGGGCTGGCAGGCGTTGGGTGGCCACGGCCGCGCCAGGGTGATGTACTCGCTGGCGCGATTGCTGCAAAAGCACGCGCGCCTGTTCGCGGTGCTCGAGACCCTGGACAACGGCAAGACCATCCGCGAAACGCGTGATGTCGACCTGCCGCTGGCCGCGCGCCACTTCTACTATCACGCCGGCTGGGCGCAGCTGCAGGCGGAGGAATTCGCCGACTATCGCGCGGTTGGTGTGGTCGGTCAGATCGTACCCTGGAATTTTCCGCTGCTGATGCTGTCGTGGAAAATCGCGCCGGCCATGGCCGCCGGTAACACCATCGTCTTCAAGCCGGCGGAATTCACGTCGCTGACGGCGATGCTGTTTGCCGAGATCTGCGTGCAGGCCGGCGTGCCGGCCGGTGTAGTCAACATCGTCACCGGCGATGGCCGCGTGGGCGAAGCGATCGTCAACCATGCGGGCATCGATAAAATCGCCTTCACCGGTTCGACCGAAGTTGGTCGCCTGATCCGCGTCGCCACCGCCGGCAGCGGCAAAAAGCTGTCGCTGGAACTGGGCGGCAAGTCGCCGTTCATCGTTTTCGACGATGCCGATCTGGATGCCGCCGTCGAGGGCCTGGTCGATTCGATCTGGTTCAACCAGGGACAGGTTTGCTGCGCAGGTTCGCGCCTGCTGGTGCAGGAATCGGTGCAGGATAAATTCCTGGCCAAGCTGCGCGCCCGCATGGACAAGCTGACCCTCGGTTCGCCGCTGGACAAATCGATCGACATCGGCGCGCTGGTAGATCCGGTGCAGCAGCAACGTATCGCGGCGCTGGTGGAATCGGCCCGCGCCGAAGGTTGCGACGTCTACCAGCCGGTTTGCGATATTCCGGCCAACGGTTCGTGGTATCCGCCGACGCTGATCACCGGCGCGTCGACCTCCGCAGCGGTGGCGCAGGCCGAGATCTTTGGCCCGGTGCTGGTGGCGATGAGCTTCCGCACGCCGCCGGAAGCGGTGCAACTGGCGAACAACACCGTCTATGGTTTGGCCGCCTGCGTATGGACCGAGAACATCTCGCTGGCGCTGGATGTCGCGCCGCAGATCAAGGCCGGCGTGGTGTGGATTAACACCGCCAACCAGTTCGACGCCGCTTGCGGATTCGGTGGCTACCGCGAATCGGGCTTCGGCCGCGAGGGTGGCCGCGAAGGCATGTATGAGTACATGACGGCGCTGTCGGAGGATGCACGTCCGGCCGCGCCGCTGATCGAGGCGAAGCAAAAAACCAAGGCGGTCGCACCGGCCGCTGGTGCATTCGCCATCGACCGTACCGCCAAGATGTACATCGGCGGCAAGCAGGCGCGCCCGGACGGCGCGTACAGCCGCCCGGTGCACGGCGCCGACGGCGCCTTCATCGCCGAAGTGGGCGAGGGCAGCCGCAAGGACATCCGCAACGCGGTGGAAGCGGCGCACAAGGCCGGCGGCTGGGCGAAAGCGACGTCGCACAACCGCGCGCAGGTGCTGTACTACATCGCCGAGAACCTGGCTGCGCGCGGTGAGGAATTCGCAGCGCGTATCGCCGCGATGACCGGCGCCAAAAACGCCGAGAAGGAAGTGCAGGCGTCGATCGGGCGTCTGTTCTACTACGCGGCGTGGGCCGACAAGTACGACGGCCTGGCGCACCAGCCGCCGATGCACGGCGTGACCGTGGCGCTGAACGAGCCGGTTGGCGTGATCGGTATCGTCTGCCCGAACGAGGCGCCTTTGCTGGGCTTCATCTCGCTGGTGGCGCCGGCGATCGCGCTGGGTAACCGCGTGGTGGTGGTGCCGTCGGAAGCGCATCCGCTGTCGGCCACCGATTTGTATCAGGTGTTCGATACGTCGGATCTGCCGGGTGGCGTGGTCAATATCGTCACCGGTTCTGCCGACGAGTTGGCGCGCACCCTGGCGACGCACTCGGATATCGATGCGGTATGGCGCCATGACGGTTCGGCCGAGGGCTGCGCCGAAGTTGAGCGTTTGTCGGCCGGTTCGCTGAAGCGTACCTGGGTCGGCGGCGCCAAGGGACGCGACTGGTATAGTACGGCCCAAAGTGGCGGCCGCGCGGTATTGGCGCACGCCTCGCAAGTCAAGAATGTCTGGATACCTTACGGCGTTTAATTGAGCCGCGGATGCGCGTGCATGGCGGATTACGCTTCGCTAATCCGCCCTACGTGGATCCGTGGCGGGCGTGCGCGCCTCGGTGATGTGGCCACGTCCCGTCCGCGATCGCGGATACACGTAGGGCGGATTAGGCGGAACGCCGTAATCCGCCATTTGTGAGCCGCCCACGTCCTTCTTAATACCTAATACTCAACGCGGAGAATCGCATGTTTTTACCTCAAGAGATCATACGCAAAAAGCGTGACGGCGGCATTCTGAGCGCCGAAGAGATCCAGTTCTTCGTCGGCGGCATCACCAGCAATCGCGTGACCGAAGGCCAGATCGCGGCGCTGGCCATGGCCGTGTTCTTCAATGATATGACCATGGACGAACGCGTGGCCTTCACGCTGGCCATGCGCGACTCCGGCGAAGTGCTGGACTGGCGCTCGCTGGACTTGCCAGGCCCCGTCGTCGACAAGCATTCGACGGGCGGCGTTGGCGACGTCGTCTCGCTGCTGCTCGGCCCTATGATCGCCGCATGCGGCGGCTTCGTGCCGATGATCTCCGGCCGTGGCCTGGGCCACACCGGCGGTACGCTGGACAAGTTCGATTCCATCCCCGGCTACACCACCGTGCCGGACAACACCCTGTTCCGCAAGGTCGTCAAGGAAGTTGGCGTTGCCATCATCGGCCAGACGTCGTCGCTGGCGCCGTCGGACAAGATCTTTTACGGCGTGCGCGACGTCACCGCCACCGTTGAATCGGTGGCGATGATCACCGGCTCCATCCTGTCGAAAAAGCTGTCGGCCGGTCTGGATGCGCTGGTCATGGACGTGAAAGCCGGCAGCGGCGCCTTCATGCCGACCTACGACAAATCGGTCGAGCTGGCGGACAGCATCGTCAAGGTCGGCAACGGCGCCGGCATGATGACGTCGGCCATCCTGACCGATATGAACGAATCGCTGGCGCCATACGCGGGTAACGCGCTGGAAGTACGCGGCGCGATGGATTACCTGACGGGCGTGTCGCGCCCGGCGCGCCTGCACGAAGTGACCATGGCGCTGTGCGCCGAGATGCTGGTGCTGGGCAAGCTGGCCGCGAACGACACCGAGGCCCGCGCCAAGCTGCAGGCTTGCCTGGACAACGGTTCCGCCGCCGAGCGCTTCGCGCGCATGGTGGTGGCGCTGGGCGGTCCTGCCGACCTGATGGAAAATCCGGACAAGCACCTGGAAAAAGCGCCGATCGTGATCCCGGTGCCGTCGCTGAAATCCGGCTACGCATCGACCACCGATTGCCGTGGCATCGGCCTGGCGGTGGTGAGCCTGGGCGGTGGACGTCGCCGCGCGGCCGATCCGATCGACTTCGCCGTCGGCCTGACGGAACTGGCGGGCCTGGGCGACAAGATCGAAGCCGGCCAGCCGTTGGCGATGGTGCACGCGCGCACCCGTGAAGCGGCCGAACAAGCGGTACGTGAAATTCAGGCCGCTTATCAGATCGGCGAGGCCGCGCCAACGGCCAATCCGGTCGTCTACCGTACGATTCGCCCGTAAGACCCGCACGGCAAGGCGGGGTCGTACCCCGTACGGGGTACGACCCCTGTTTCGCGCTGCGGGTTGAATATCGGCACCCGGCCAGCACGCAAGAAGATTCGAGGACACGATGAACAAACAAGAACTGATCGCCGAAGCCGCCGCCGCGCGGCTGAAGGCATACACGCCTTACTCCAACTTCAAGGTCGGCGCCGCGCTGCTGACCAACGACGGCAAGGTTTTCCACGGCTGTAACGTGGAAAACGCGGCCTACGGCTTGTGCAACTGCGCCGAGCGCACCGCCTTCTTCAGCGCCTTCGCGCACGGCTACAAGCCCGGTGAATTCGACCAGCTGGTGGTCATCGGCGAAACCGACGGTCCGATCGCGCCTTGCGGCGCCTGCCGCCAGGTGATCCTGGAACTGGGCGGCGACGAGCTGCCGGTGCTGCTGACCAACCTGAAAGGCGACATCCTGGAGACCACGGCTGCCGCCCAGCTGCCGAACGGCTTTGGCCGCGCCGATCTGAGGAAATAAAGCACTTTGGCCCTCAAGAAGACGATCGATGTGCAGGCGGCCGTCGCGATCGCGGCGGCCGAGGCGATCGCCGCCAAGACGCAGGGCACGTTCGGCGTCGGTGGCCTGATGCTGGACCAGCATGGCAACGTGCTGCAGTCGCTGCACAACAACGTCATCAAGCAGGGTTTGATTTTCGATCCCACCGCCCACGGCGAGCGCCAGTTGATCGACTGGTACTACGCCGAACGCGCCAAGGGCCGCGACCTGCCGCCGCCGCACGACATCACCATCGTCACCACGCTCGATCCGTGCTGCATGTGCAGCGGCGCGATACTGGCCGGCGGCTTCAATGTGGTGGTGGCCGCCCCGGATCGCGAAGCCGGCATCGACCACGATCTCAGCGCCGGCTTCGGCGCGCTGCCGCAGGCGTTGCGCGCGCAAGCCTCGGCGACCTTCAGCTATCCGGCGATTTTGGGTTCATCGCTGTACGCGCGGCCCGCGTCCGGCGCCACGCCCAAGTCGTTTTTCATCGGTAAGACCATCTCCGAGCCGACGCAGGCCTTGTGCGCACTGGTGTTCGAGGCGACCTCCGATGAGGTGATGCGCCTGTTCCAGACCGATCTTCCGAGCGAGGAGCTGCGCGATCCCGCCACCCTGGCGCCCGACCACATTATCGCGCGGGCCCTGAAGCAGGTCTATCCGGATGCGTTGACCCACCGCTGCGCACCGCATACGCCGGATGCCGGCCTGGCGCCGTTCCTGCTCGGGGCCATGGCGCGCGACCGGGAACATGGTGGCGATGGCGATGCCGTCGCGCTGATCGATTCGTTCGGCAACCTGCTGCTTTGCATGCCCGGCAGGATGACGCAATCGGGCATCCGCAGCGCCTTCATGGAAGCCACGCGCGCCTACGCGCAACTGCGCTACAAACTGATGGCGGGCGCCACACCGGAACGGCAGCAGGAGGTGCGCCGCTATCTGGGCCATCCGAAGGAAGGCACCCTGGTGTTTGCCAGGGGGCCGGACGCCGGCGCTGTCGGTTTCATGAATCTGGGCGCTTATGGCTCGACAATAGAGGGGCCGCTGCCGGCGAACAATCCAAGGCAGTTCCAGTATGTGCTCCCGGCCATCGCGCAGGCGGAGCTGGACGCCATCTGCGCGGCGATGCCGCCGCTGTACAGCGACATCATCCGCATTCATCCCACCCAGGTCACCGACCGGGCGTTGATCGACGCCCTCGCGCCGGCCTGACCGCCGGCGGGCATCGACAGCTCATCCGCGTTCAACCCTGCGGGTCGTAGGTGCCGATGCTCCAGACGTGGCCTTCGGGATCGCGGCAGGTGAAGCCGCGGCCACCGTAATCTTCATCTTTGATATCCAGCAGGATTTTGGCGCCCGCTTCAAGCGCGCGGCCGTACACCAGGTCGGCGTTGTTGACCACCAGGTAGGTGCTTTGCGTGACGAACTGGCCGATTTCGGCGGGCTGCTTCATCAATCGGCCGAATTCAGTGTCGAACACCGAGCCGAGCATGATCATGCTGTTGCCGAACGAAAGCTGGGCGTGGGCGATGGTGCCGTCCTCGTTGGGAACGACCAGTTGCGGTTCGAAGCCGAAGGTGGCGCACAGCCATTCGATGGCGGCCGGCGCGTCGCGGTAGCGCATGCAGGGTACAACCGTGCAGAGGGTCTGCTTGGGTATGCTGGACATTCTTTTCTCCCCGTTCTGTCGATGGAACAGATTCGATCGATTTTCCGTGCGGTCCGTTCGCCGTGCTGAAGCAAAAAGGCCTCGAAAAGAAAGTATATATTGATAACGCTCAGGCGGAAATCACAAATCCTCACATTTGTTGGAACAGGTGGGTATTGCCCCGGCTGACTTCCAACTGTTCGGAGAAGTTCCGGATCTTGACCATCTGCCTGCCGCGCAGGTCGCGTGTCACACCCTCGATGGCGTCCACCCGGACCAGGGTCGAGCGGTGGATGCGCCAGAACTCGTCCGGGTCCAGTTCGTCCGCCAGCTCCTTCAGCGTCTTGCGTATCAGTACCTCCGACTGCTCGGTTTGTACACGGGTGTATTTCTCGTCGGCGCGGAAGAACAGCACCTCGCGCGTGCTGATCATGCGCAGGTTGGCGCCGACCACCGCCTGTATCCAGCGCAGGTATTCGGGCTTGGCCGGGTCGGGCCGGGCCGGCTTGCCCTGTGCCGCCAGCAGCGCGCCCAGTTGGCGCTCGATGTTGGACGGCTGCCGGCCGATCAGGGTTTGCAGCCGCGCGCAGGTGGTCTTGAGCCGCTCGCCGCCGGCTGGCTTGAGCAGGTAATCGAGCGCGCCCTGTTCGAAAGCCTCGATCGCGTACTGGTCGTAGGCCGTCACGAACACCAGGTGACAGCGGTTGAACAGCATGCGCGCGGCCTCGATGCCGGACAGGCCGGGCATGCGGATGTCGAGGAAGACAATGTCCGGCTGGTGCTGGCCGGCCAGCGCCACGGCCTCGATGCCATTGGCCGCTTCTGCGACGATCTCCAGTCCCGGCCAGGCCTCGCGCAGGCGGTTGCGCAGTTGTTCGCGCATTGGCTCCTCGTCGTCGGCGATCAGTGCGGTGGCGCGGCGTGGGAGAGCGCTCGATTGCGGATTCATTTGACCCCCTCTGCAAAAATATCGGGCGCGTATGGCACGCGGATGCTGGCGCGGGTGCCGCCGGTCAGCGGCGCCTCGATGACCAGCTGCGCGCGCTGGCCGTACAACATACGGAGGCGCTCGCGCACATTGGCCAACCCCAGGCCGTCCCCGGCGTGGACGTTGAAGCCGATGCCGTCATCGATGACATCGACCTGCAGCATCTGGCCGTCGACGTTGGCGCGGATGTCGATGCGGCCACCGTCGATCTTCGGCTCCAGCCCGTGCTTGATGGCGTTCTCGATCAGGATCTGCAGCATCATCACCGGGAAGGTGGCGCTGAGCATGTGGTCCGGCACGTCGACCGAGACGGCCAGGCGCGCGCGCATGCGCGCCTGCATGATGGCCAGGTAGGCGTGCGACATCTCGATCTGCCGTCCCAGGGTGCCGGCGCCTTTGGCGCGCATCTGGGGCAGGGTGGCGCGCAGGTAGTCGATCAGGTTCTGGTGAATGCGCGCGGCATGCGGTGGATCGGTCTCGATCAGCTGGCCGATCAGCGCGAGGGTGTTGAACAGGAAGTGCGGCTCGACCTGGGCCTGCAGCGCGGCCATGCGGGCTTCCACAAGGCGCCGTTCCAGGCCTTCCTCGTCGGCGTGGCTGGTGGCGTCGCGTGCTTCGATTTCGGCCTTGCGCTTGCCGCCGGCCAGCACCTTCAGACCGAGCGACAGCAGGATGAAGCCGACCGTCTGCTTGGGCAGACCGAACGGCGTCAGGCCGAGTATCAACAACAGCAGCCAGATGATGATCAGCTTGCGCCATTCGACCTGCGCCAGCCAGTCGAAGAAGCGCCACCACAAGCTGGCAGCGGTTTCGCCGATCTCCCGGACGATGTCGAGCAGGCTTTTGGCGTTGTCGTAGCCGGCCTTGGCCAGCCGCGATTTTTTCATTGCATGCGCTCCTTGCGTTGGCGGTGGCGGCGCTTGGCCAGAACGCAGCCGAGCACCGCCAGTTTGACCAGCATGAACGCGGCGAACAGCACGATCGCCATCGGCAGGATCGCCAGAATCAGTGCCAGGGCCAGCGCCACGGCCAGTAGCGCGGATGGCGGCATGGCGCCTATCAGTCGTCCCGTGCGGCGCAGCATGTGCATGCAGGTGGCGAAAATCTCGTCGAGCAGGTTGGACAGTGAATCGGTGGTGGTCTTACACATGGCTGTCTCCGTGGTGGGTTGCGATATAGCCACTGTAGCAAAAGGGCGGGCGCCGCTGGCTGGGATTCCGATCAACTGCGTTTTTGGCGTGCTGACCGGCGCTACCCTGCGATAAGCGGGCCCCGGGGCCCGCGCGGGTGCGCCTTTTGTTGCTGCGAAAGATCAAGCAGTTGGATGGCAGTAACGGCAAATTGTTGCGAAAAATCAAAAATATATGTGTTATTAGCAATTATCGATGATATACTACGTGCAATTGAGTTGTTGACAAGTAATCTGCGCGCCGCGATAGCGGCATTTATTCTTAACGTAAGGAAATTTAATGTCCCGTTATTTCGCCCTGAGCACGCTGGCTGTCGCCGCCATCTTCGCCGCACCCGTACAGGCAGGTTCGCTGAACCAGCAACAGATTTTTGACCAATTCAACGTCGTTACGCTGGGCAACATGAAGTCCACGTCGCACGTCGATGGCCGCACCTATGTGACCGGTTCGATGCAAGGCAACGGCGCCGTGCTGGGCATGCACCCGGGCGATATGCGCGCGTCCAACTACGCCGCCGTGACCGTCAAGGGCGTCGGTGTCACCGCCGGCCAGGCTGCGATGAGCAACACCCAGGTGACCGACAAGGGCGCCGTCGTCTACGGTAACGTTGTCAACTCCACCGTCAACAACGGTAGCAGCGCGATCTACGGCAACTCGACCAACACCAGCTATAACGGCAATGGCAGCGTGTATGTGCAGGGCACGACCAATGGCGGCAACGTCAACGTGAGCAAGCTCAACTCCGTACCCGCCGGCAGCCTGCAGGCGACCAACTCGGCCGCCGCGACGTCGACCGATATGGGCAAGGTATTGACCGCTGTGTCCGATCAGATGAAAACCTACAAATCGACCGGCAGCAGCGTCGTCATTAATTCGGGCAAGGCGACCTTCAATGCCGAGGTCAACAAGCAGGGCGTGGCGGTTTTCGACCTGACCAGCGTCGAAAGCATGCTGTTCAACCATAACTACGTGCAAGAATTCAGCTTCAATTTCAACGGCGCCACCTCGGTCTACATGAATAGCGGCATCACCTCGGCCGTGATCAACGATAACTTCCTCGGTGGCAGCGCGCGCGCAGCTGGCGAGAAAGTCATCTGGAACTTCTACAACGCTACCGACTTGACCATCAACGCCGAGTTCGGCGGCTCGATCCTGGCGGTCAAATCGAACCTGATCAACAACGCCAACATCGAAGGCGGCGTCTATGTCAACAACCTCGACTCGCGCGCCGAGATCCACATCAACAACTTCGCCGGCGCCGTGCCGGAGCCGGAAACCTACGCCATGATGATGGCCGGTCTGGGTCTGCTGGGCTTGATGGCGCGCCGCCGCAAGCAGTAACAGATTGAAGGCCGCGCCGGTAGCGCGCGGCCCAGCCACAGAAAAATCACCGATTGTCTTGCCGACATCGGTGATTTTTTTTCGTCTTCGTCGACGTTAATTACTTACGCAATGATGCTGGCGGATGTCGCGTTGCTCGGTTTGTTGGCGCGCCGACGTGCCAGCAAGCCCACCAAACCCATGCCAGCGATCATCATGCCGTAGGTTTCCGGCTCGGGTACGGCGAGCGGCGGCGTGTTTCCGGGCACGCTGCCGATGTAGGTGAGCGAGGTCATCGCGCCGTAGAAGGAATACCCGAGTCCGGTGGTGTAATCGCCGAAGCTGTATGCGAATTGAGCGGAGATGTACGGCGAGAGATTGAGCATCGCCAGTGGAATGGCGCCATCGACGACGGCGACGTGTTGAGGCTCCGCCATAAAATAGATGCCGGAAGTCTCGGACCTCTCGAACAGCGAGGTCCCGCTCTGCATGCTGAGCCGGTTAAAACCCACGCCATCCAGTGAGCGTTGTGTGACGACATTGTCGCGGGCGTCGCTCGACGGCAACTGCAGTTCGGTGCCGTTGATGGAGGCCCTGACATGGCTTTGCGGGTCGGGGTCGATGTATACGCATACGCTGTCTCCGGATTCGAAGCAGCCGGTCAGCGTGGGGGCGGTGTTGATGGTGAACGATCCGTGAATGACGTCGCCCATCTGGACCGTAAAGCGCGGCGCCGCATGGCTAAGCACATCGGTACTGGTGTGGGCGTTGAAATCCTCCAGGGACAACCGGGAAACGGTTGACGTGAATTCATACGTCAGTATCGCCGCGTTAGCGGACGCCACAAAACACACGCTGCTTACAGCGGCGGCTAAAAGTCGTTTCATATTTCCACCCTAAATTATTGTAATAATTTTATTATTACATGATAAAGGGGGGATGCTGGCGGAGAATTATGCGGCAGGCACGCTGATCGCCGCCAGCACCATGTCGACGATCACTTTTTCGGCGTCGTCGAAGTCTTTTTTATTGAGCTGCTTGCGGTTCAACACCAGCGCCATCTGCGCCGAGAAGTCGGCGTACGACTGCGTCATCGCCCAGATGGCGAACAGCAGGTGGGTCGCGTTGATCGGCGCGATCTTGCCGGCGCTGATCCACTTTTCAAATACCTCGATATCCTTGCGCAGCAGCGGCACCACGCGGCTCTGGATCTGCGCGCCGTACATCTGCGCGCCGCTGATCACCTCCATCGCATACACCCGCGAGGCCCACGGCTGCTCGCGCGAGAACTTCAACTTGGCCTGCACGTAGGTGCGCAGCACTTCGCGCGGGTCCTGGTCCTCGGCGGCCAGGTTCTCCATGCGTTCGAGCCATTCGTCGAGCACCTCGTCCAGCACGCGCTGGTACAGCGACTGCTTGGTGGGGAAGTAGTACATCAGGTTCTGCTTCGACAGGCCGGCGTTTTCCGCCACGGTGGCGATCGACGTGCCCTCGTAGCCGCATTCGGCGAACACCCGTACCGCCTCGGCGGCGATCTCCGCTTCGAGCCTGTCGCGGTTCAGGACGCGTCGTTTGATTTTCGGCGGTGGCGCCGCGGTCAGTTTGGCTGTCGACATATGTGGCTCAGGAAGCTCAGTAATTGTGGATGGTCGGAGTAGGCGACGTTGAAGCGGAACCAGATCGTCTCCGGCTGGCGCAACATGAAGAAATCGCACGGCGACAGCAGGATGCCGGCCTTGAGCGCCTGGTCGGCGATGACCTGGCCGTTCCATTCGGCGGTCGGCGCCTGCTGCCAGCCGGCGCTGACGAACATGCCGCCGCGCGGCTTGGCCAGCGGTGTCATGCCGGCGCCGCGCAGGCTGTCGATGGCGCGCTCGCGGCCAGCCTCCAGCTGGGCGATCAATTTGTCGACCATGCGTTTGTAGGGCCGCGCGCTGATGGCGTGGTAGACGGCGCGCTCGTTAATTTCGGAGGTGGTCAGCCCGGCCAGCATCTTGACCCGCACCAGCTCCGGCAGCAGCGAGGACGAGGCGCAGATCGAACCGACCCGCAGCACCGGCGACAAGGTCTTGGAGAAGCTGCCGACACGGATCACGCGCCGCAGGCCGTCCATCGCCGCCAGCGACGCCTCGCCGCGCGGCGCCAGCTCGCGGTAGATATCGTCCTCCACCAGCCAGAAGTCGAACTGCTCGGCGAGACCGAGCAGGCGGTGCGCCTGGGCCGCGCTGAGCGAGGTGCCGAGCGGGTTTTGCAGCACCGTGTTGACGAACATCAGTTTGGGCTGGGTATGCGCCGCCTGCCTGGCCAGCGCCTCGAAGTCCAGCCCCTGGTCGCCGCGCGGGATGCCGACCGCCACGCAACCGTGGTGCCGGATCAGCGACAGCAGGTTGCTGTAGCCCGGGTCCTCGACGAAGACGGTGTCGCCCGGCCGCGTGAGCGTGCGCAGGATCAGATCGAAGGCGTGGGTGGCGCCGTGCGTGAGCAGGATCTGCTCCGGCTCCACCGGGAACAGGTCCTCGGTCAGGCAGGCGGCAAGGTGCTGGCGCAAGGTCGGGAAGCCGAGCGGATGGCCGTAGCCGCGCAGGCGGTTGGCCGGGATGCGCATGGCGTGGCGCACGGCGTCGAGTATGGTGTCCTCGCCGTACCACTCTGGCGGCAGCCAGCCGGCGCCCACGGCCAGCGCGTCGGACATGCCGGAGTACAGGTGGGCGGTGAGGGCGTCGATGGCCGTCGGCGCGGCCTCGCCGGCCAGCGGCAGCAGCGCCGCCGGCAAGTCCTGGCGCGCCACGAAGTAGCCGGAGCCGCGCCGCGACGACAGCAGCCCCAGGGTGACGAGACGGTCGTAGGATTCCACAACTGTAAAGGTGCTGACGCCATTACACTTGGCGAATTGCCGCACGGATGGCATTTTGGTTCCGATGCGCAACTCCCGCGCGCCAACCATCGCGCTGATGGCCGAGACGATCTGGTCCACGAGGCTGCCTTTGCCGCCGCGCGCTATGGCGAGCAGCGGCCAGCCGGGCGCGCCGGGCGGGGCCGGCGGTTCACTGGCGGATTGATCCATCGCAGCAGACGCTTGTTCCATCCTTGACTCCAAAGGCGGCATAAAGCAAAACTGTACTGTTTTTACTACCAATACGGTTGGACAGTTTTGATATTTGTGTATCTGTGCCATAGTTGTAGCGCTGTCTATTATTGCATCATCATTTTGCCAACTGGTAAATTTTTTTACGGTTCGTCAAAAAATCCGCTTGGCGCCACAGGAGATATGCATGAACGAATCACGACCAGAATCGATGGCGTCCTTCTGGATGCCGTTCACGAACAACCGCGACTTCAAAGCCCATCCGCGCCTGCTGGTGTCGGCCGAGGGCATGTACTACAAGGACGTCGACGGCAACAGCATCCTCGATGGCACGGCGGGCCTGTGGTGCGTCCCGTGCGGCCACGCGCAGCCGAAGATCGTCGCCGCCGTGCGCGAGATGGTCGGCCAGCTCGATTTCGCGCCGACCTTCCAGATGGGGCATCCGGCCGCCTTCAACCTGGCCGAGAAGCTGATGGAGTACACCAACCACCGCTTCGGCCACGTCTTCTACACCAACTCCGGTTCCGAGGCAGTCGATACCGCGCTGAAGATGGCGCTGGCGTACCACAAGGCGCGCGGCGAGGCGTCGCGCACGCGGCTGATCGGGCGCGAACGCGGCTACCATGGCGTCGGCTTCGGCGGCATCTCGGTCGGCGGCATCGCCGGCAACCGCAAGCAGTACACCGTCATGCTGCCCGGCGTGGACCACCTGCCGCACACGCACAACCTGGAGAAGAACGCCTATACGCGCGGCGAGCCGGAATACGGCACCGAGCTGGCCGATGAACTCGAGCGCATCGTCGCGCTGCACGACGCCTCCACCGTGGCCGCCGTCATCGTCGAACCGGTGGCCGGATCGACCGGCGTGCTGATACCGCCGAAGGGCTATCTGAAGCGCCTGCGCGAGTTGTGCACCAAGCACGGCATCCTGCTGATCTTCGACGAGGTGATCACCGGCTTCGGACGTTTGACGACGCCGTTCGCGGCCGACTACTTCGACGTCGAGCCGGACATGATGACCACCGCCAAAGGCCTGACCAACGGCGTCATTCCAATGGGCGCGGTGTTCTCCAAAAAGCATATCCACGACGCTTTCATGGACGCTCCGGCGGGCATTGAGCTGTTCCACGGTTATACCTATTCAGGCCACCCGGTGGCTTGCGCGGCGTCGCTGGCGACCTTGGAAGTGTTCAAGGAGCAGAACATCCTCGAACACGCGGCCGGCATCGCCGAGTACTGGGCCGACGCCGTGCACTCGCTCAAGGGCCTGCCGCACGTGATCGACATCCGCACCATTGGTCTGATCGCCGGCATCGAGCTGGCGCCGATTCCCGGCAAGCCCGGCGTGCGCGCCTTCACCGCGTTCAAGCAGGCCTTCGCCGACGGCATCCTGATCCGAACGACGGGCGACACGATCGCCTTGTCGCCGCCGTTGGTGCTGGAGAAGAAACATATCGATGAATTGTTTGGAAAGTTGACGACTGTACTTAGAAGTTTGCAGTAACCCGGAAGG
>Ga0308163_10001102_pt1 | contig 33368 bp, 24 predicted proteins | sample PhyTR1_FD_201037 | JGI IMG/M metagenome (GOLD analysis project Ga0308163, IMG submission 201037) | Phyllosphere microbial communities from UC Gill Tract Community Farm, Albany, California, United States - DLSLT.R1 | ecosystem: Host-associated > Plants > Phyllosphere > Unclassified | place: USA... | reverse complement strand
GCTCATTTACCGTACGGCCACAGGCACACCAATGTCGCTGCCGATACGGGCCTTTCAGAGTGATGACCGGTATGATCGCGGTCATCTACCCGACCTCGGTGCGACATGAATTCTCCGGATCCTGGCAAAATTCCCGCCCCTGACCGTGATCGCCTCTCCGCGTCATTGCTGGGCGGCGGTTGTGAGCCCGACCCGCGCTTTACCTTGGCGAACGAACGAACCTTTCTGGCCTGGATTCGTACCGCGCTGGCCTTCCTGGCGGGCGGAATTGCTGTCGAGGCGTTCACCGGTGATGTGTTCAGCCCGGGGCTGCGTCGCGCGGTGGCGTTGTCGCTGCTGGTGCTGGCGATGCTGGTCAGCGCCAGTGCCTGCCTCCGTTGGCTGAAAGTCGAGCGCGCGATGCGGCAGCGCAAGCCGTTGCCGCTGCCAGTGCTGGTGCCAATTCTGTCGCTGGGCGGGGCGTTGGTGGCGGCAGGCTTGATCGTCTTCCTTATATATGGCGCGTCGTGAGTCGCCGAAGTCCTGTCTCTCTGGGCCATGACGACCCGGGTTTACAGCCGGAACGCACCCTGCTGGCCTGGCGACGCACGCTGCTGACCCTGATCGTCGTCTGCACGATCTTCCTGCGCTGGATCCCTCATTTCGGTCTGATTGCCTTGCTGCCGATCATGGTGTCGCTGGCGGCCAGCCTGCTTATCCAGCTCGCCCTCAATTCCCGCTACCGCAAGAGTGCCCGCGGGCTGAAGAACGAGCGCATCCCGGCGCCCTTACGTGAGGTAGTGGTGCTGGGCGCGACGGTGATGGTGCTGAGCGTGGTGGGTATATACGCGGTGGTGTCTGGGTGAGGTGTGATGAGCATTTGGTGCAGAACGGGTAGGAGCGCGCTTGCCCGCGAAGACCGTGTGTCAGTCAACAAATAACCTCATGACACACCGTCTGCGCGGGCAAGCGCGCTCCTACTGTTTACCGTCGCTTACTCGTCTACCTGCGTCACCGCAATGTGCTGACTTTCCGCGCCCGCAGCGCGACTTTCCTTGCGCTCGCTCAGCCAGCCACTGATCTGACTCGAGAATTCCGGCGGCGCCTTGCGCCCGGTGCGGCGCGCAAGGTCGAGAATCGTCTGCTGGTCCAGCGCTTCTTCCATACGCTTCTGCGCTGTCAGCATCGCCGCATTGATGCCGCAGATCCCTTCGGTCGCCCATTCCGGCGCGCACCCGTCGAACACTGCACAACGGCCGCGAATGTCCCGGCAATCGAAAATCAGCTTGCGCCCGTCGATGGCCGTGACGATGTCGAGCAGGGTGATTTCGTCCGAAGGCCGGCCCAGCTTGAACCCGCCCCGAACGCCCTCGGTCGCCACCACCAGCCTGGCTTTCGCCAGTTTGGTAAACACCTTCGCCAGGTATTCCTGAGGCACGCCCTGCAGTTCCGCCAGGTCGCGCACGCTGGCTTCGCGGCTGTCGCCACGCTCATCCACCAGATAAAGCAGACAGTGAATGCCGTATTCGACACCCGCGCTATAGAGAGACATGTCGATCTCCGACTGAGTTGATCGTGCAAAACCTAACAATTTGGCGCGTTGGCCGCAAGGAGCGGCAGGTTTTGAAGACCGACGGCAATGACCGGTGTTGGCACGAGTCCATCAGTAGACAGCCGGTAATAGCGTGTAGCTATTTGAAATTAAAGCTTTTTATTGATCGGTCTGAAGCTCGGCGGAAAAGTCTCGTTAAAAATGGCTTGCCGAAATTAACTACGATCAATAGAGTCGTAGTTATGTTGAGTGGGTTGAAAACTCCGACCAGCACATACCGGCATGGGTCACTTCAGCGCTTACCTGACCCAACCCGTGGCGCACTCACTGTGAAAACGACTTTTTTCTTCTCTGGAGCACACAATGAAAAAGCAAATCCTGATCGTCGGCGCGGGTTTCGGCGGGATGTGGAGCGCACTGAGTTCCACGCGTTTACTGGACATGCACGGTCGCAACGACGTCGACGTCACCGTGCTGGCCCCTGAAGCCGTGCTGGGAGTTCGCCCGCGTTACTACGAGCAGGACGTGCATCACATGCAGTCGCCCTTGGGGCCGCTGTTCGATGCGGTCGGCGTGAATTTCATCAAAGGCATGGCGCAAGCGATCGACGTCGCCGGCAAAAAGGTCAGCTACACCGACGCCTACGGCGCAAAAGCCTCGATCAACTACGACAAACTGGTTCTGGCCACCGGCAGCCGCGTCGTCCGCCCTGCGTCAGTGCCAGGTGTCGAGCACGCCTTTGATGTTGACCTCATGGCAGAAGCCATCCGCCTTGAACAGCACATCAACGCCTTGGCGCAGCAGCCGGAGTCGGCGATGCGCAACACCGTGGTGGTCGCCGGCGGCGGATTCACCGGTATTGAAACCGCAACTGAAATGCCCGCGCGCCTGCGAGCTGCGCTGGGTGCGGACGCCCCTATCAAGGTGATCATCGTCGATCGCGGCGAGAAAGTCGGCGCGGCGTTGGGCCAGAACATCAGCCCGTCAATCATCGAGGCCACCGAAACACTGGGTGTGGAGTGGGTCGTCAATGCATCGGTCGCCGCCGTGGACGCCAACGGCGTGACCCTGGCCGACGGTCGTCGCATCGACGCCAGGACCGTGGTCTGGACCGTCGGCGTGCGGGCCAGCTCGCTGACCGAGCAGATCCCGGGCGAGCGTGATGCCTACGGCCGTCTGCACGTGGATCGCAACCTGAAAGTCATCGGCCAGAACGACATCTTCGCCACCGGCGACACGGCGTACGCCGCCACCGACGACGAAGGCAACTTCGCCCTGATGACCTGTCAGCACGCCATCGCGCTGGGCCGCTCGGCGGGCAATAACGTGGCCGCCGACCTGCTGGGCGAAGCACCGACCCCGTACAGCCAGGTCAAATACGTCACCTGCCTGGACCTCGGCGCCTGGGGCGCGGTGTACACCGAAGGCTGGGACCGTCAGGTCAAGCTGATCAAGGAAGAAGCCAAGCAACTCAAGCAGCAGATCAACTCGGTGTGGATCTACCCACCTGTGGCCGAGCGCGCAGCGGCCCTGGCGGCAGCTGACCCGATGATTCCTGTTGTGGCGTAAACGCGAGCAGCGAAAACAAAGGCGCCTTCGGGCGCCTTTTTGTTTTGGTTCGATCCTCCGGCCACCGTGGAAATAGGTGGCTGATTACGTCGCAGGTTCCTACGGCGTTCAACCGTCCTTCCCGATTGTTGCGATTTTGCGATTCGCTCAGGATTTGCACCTCAGCAGCGAGCCGCCCGCAGACAACATGCTCTGACCAGATGGCAGCGACTCCATCCGCTGCCTTGCTGATCTGTTCATACCTGATCCGGTTGATGGTTTAACAGTTCATCGCCGGGTAATTGACGTCAAAGTAGTGGCTCATTAACATTGCCGCCGATGATTGATGTCACTGTGCTACTGCAAGGACGCTACGTGAATTCTCCCGCTTCAAGAGTTGCTTTCTACTGCCTGCTCGCCGCCATGCCGCTCGCCTCACTTGCCGCGCCCGTTCCCGAGCCCGGCGTGCAGGACCTGATCCGTGATCGGCAGGAACGCCTGCTTCAAGAGCAGCAGCGCCGCCTCGAAGAACTTAAGAACCTGCCGGGCAAGGAGGGCGCTCCCGTGACGCCCAGTGCGCCCGCCGACCTCCGCTGCTTCATCATCAACACGATTGAACTCAAAGGCGCTGACTCGCTTTCCGCGTCCCAGCGCAAACGTTTGACGCAACCTTATCTGGGCCAGTGCCTGGGCGTTTCGCAGCTCAACGAACTGCTCAAGGTCATCACCAATCTGTATATCGAGAACGGCCTGGTCACCAGCCGCGCCTATCTGCCGCAGCAGGATTTATCCAAGGGCCACTTGCAAGTGCTGGTGATCGAAGGCCATCTCGAAAAGCTCAAGAGCGACGCCAACAGCGGCCTGACCGATCACGAATTGGCGATGGCGTTTCCGGGCAGGGAAGGGCAGTTGGTCAACCTGCGCGAGATCGAGCAGATGGTCGATCAGCTCAACCGCTTGCCGTCCAATCAGGCGCAGATGGAGCTGACGCCGGGTCAGGCCGTGGGTGGCAGCGACGTGCTGGTCAAGAACACCCCGCAGAAACCCTGGCGCGTGAACCTGTCGCGCAACAACGACGGCCAGCGCAGCACCGGCGAGCAACAGTGGAACACAGGCTTTGAGTGGGACAGCCCGCTGGGTCTGGCCGATCAGCTGAGCCTGCGCGGCGGCCACGATGCCATGACCGATCACCAGCACACCTCGCACAACGCATCGCTGGCCTACAACCTGCCATGGGGCTGGTGGAATTTCAGTTACAGCTACAGCGAAACGGACTACCGCTCGCAGGCCCAAGCCAGCGGCTTCTATTTCAAGCAGACCGGTGACAGCCAGACCCATCAGGTGCGCGCCGAGCGGGTCATTTATCGCGATGCCCTGAGCAAGACTTCGCTAAACGTCGGCCTGTCCAACCTGCGCACCAACAACTACATCGAAGACAGTCGCCTGGGTCTGAGCAGCAACCGCATCAGCGAAGTGCAATACGGCATCAACCACGGCCGACGCATCGGGGGCGCGTTTCTCAACATTGATCTGGGCATGCAGCAGGGCATCAGCGCGTTTGGCGCCCAGGACAACAACCATCCTGGCCCCGGCGAGCCTGACGCGCGCTATCGCAAATACACCGGCACCCTCAGTTACCTGCAGCCGTTCAAGCTGTGGGGCGAGAGCTTCACCTTCACTAGCCTTGCCACCGGACAGCGCAGCGAGGACGTGCTGTTTAGCCCGCAACGCATGAGCCTTGGCGGATCGTCCTCGGTACGTGGCTACAAGGATCAGTTTCTGTCCGGCGACAGCGGTGGTTACTGGCGCAACGAACTGCGCCTGACCCGGCCCGTGACCCTCGATTGGCTGCGCCCGGCCTTCACCGAATATGGCACCGCCGCCGGTTACGACCAAGGCGTGATTCGCAACGATCGCTACAACGACGACCAACACGGACGCCTGTCCAGCAACTCTTTCGAATTCTTCGCGCGCGGCCAGCACATCGCCGCGACCGTGACCTTTGCCCATTCTCTGGAACGTCCTGCCGGTCTGATCGAGCGCGAATCGCCGATCTACTTCCGCATGGACTTTTTCCTCTAACGTTTCGCCGGGATGCCTGACATGGACGTTCGTTTCTTCAACTTTCTTGCCCGCCAACCGTCCGCGAAACTGATCGAGCGGTCGTCATTCTGCGGCCTGCCCAAGCGTGGCATCGCGCTGATTCTGGTGCAGGCGATGTTCTGGCAGCCGCTGCTGGCCCAGGCCGACGGCATTGCCGTGAATGGCACCACCAACACCACCATGGGCCAGGCGGGCAACGGCGTGCCCATCGTCGACATCGCCGCGCCCAACGCCAGCGGTCTGTCCCACAACCAGTACCAGCAGTACAACGTCGGTGCTCAGGGCGTGATCCTCAATAACGCCACCGACCGCACCCAGAGCACCCAACTGGGCGGCATCATCCTCGGCAACCAGAACCTCAACGGCCGCGCCGCCAGCACCATTCTCAACGAAGTGGTCGGCGCCAACGCCACGCAGCTCAAGGGCTACACTGAAGTGGCCGGGCAATCAGCCCGCGTTATTGTCGCCAACCCGTATGGCATCAGCTGCAACGGCTGCGGTTTTATCAACACCCCGCAAGTCACCCTCACCACCGGCAGACCGGTGCTGGACAACGGCCGTCTCGACCACTTCCGTGTCGAAGACGGCAGTGTCTCCATCGACGGCGCCGGCCTCAATGCCGACAACGTCGACCAGTTCGACATCATCACCCGCAGCGCCAAAATCAACGCCGAGATCCACGCCAAGAAGCTCAACATCATCACCGGCCGCAACGATGTCGATGCCCAGACCCTGAACGCCACGGCATTGGCCGACGACGGCAGCGACAAACCGCAACTGGCCATCGACAGCTCGGCACTGGGCGGCATGTACGCCGGCGCAATCCGGCTGGTGGGCACCGAAGCCGGTGTCGGCGTGAAACTCGCCGGTAACCTCGCCGCCAGCGCCGGCGACATCCAGATCGATGCCAACGGCCAACTGAGCATGGCCCAGGTCGCGGCCAACGGCTCGATCAACGTCAAGGCCGCCAGCGCCGACGTGCAGGGCGCGGTCTACGGCAACAGCGTCGACCTACAGACACGCGATGCGCTGAACGTGCAGCAGAACATTGCCGCGCGCGATCGCATCAGTTTGAGCAGCAATGGCCAGCTGACCAACAACGCCATCGTCGAGGCGGGGGTCAACGCCGACAACAGTCGTAACGCTACGGGCGATGTGACGCTGAGCGCTCAAAACCTGCGTAACAACGGCAGTGTGATTGCCAGCCGCGATCTAAGCGCGTCCACCCGTCAGAACCTTGATAACAGCGGTCGCCAGATCACGGCCGGGGGCAATCTGGCCCTGAGCGTCCAAGGCACGCTGAACAACCAGAGCGGACTGGTCAGTGCCACCGGGCCAGCGCAGATCGTCGCCAATACGGTGCAAAACGGTAGCGGCCGCATCGCCAGCAAGAGTGACCTCAACGCCACCATCACCACCCTGAACAACCAGAAAGGTGAGCTGGTTGCCCAAGGCAACCTGACCCTCAAAGGCAGCCAACTCGACAACCGCACGGGCGGCCTGGTCGGGGCGACGAAAGCGCTGAATCTCGACCTCAGCGACATCGACAACCGTGGTGGGGAAGTTTCCAGCCAGATCGACGTTCGCATCAAAGCGGGCCAACTCAACAACAGCCAGGTTGGCAAGCTGCTGTCCGGCGGCGCCATGAACCTCAACATCGCCAATGTATTCAACCAGAACAATGGCCTGATCTATGCGGGCAGCGCATTGCGCCTCGACGGCGGGTTGCTGAACAACAGTGGCGGCACCCTGTCCGGGCAAACCGATCTCAGCGTCAACCTCACCGGTGACCTCGACAACAGCAACGGTCTGCTTAGCAGCGAAGGCACCCTGAATATCGCGGCCAACAACCTGACCAACACCACCGGCAAACTCTCCAGCGCCGGGGCGTTGAACGTCATCGCAACCGGCGCGGTGAACAACCAGAAGGGCTCGGTGAGCACCGACAGCACGCTAACCCTCACCAGCGTCAGCCTAGATAACCGCAACCACGGCGCGATCTCCGGCAAAGGCGCGACCGTCGTCAACACCGGCGCGTTCGACAACAGCCACCAAGGCCAACTGACCAGCGCCGACAGCCTGAGCCTCACCGCGGGTCAGGTCACCAACCAGGACAGCGGTCGCATCGCTGCCGCCAAGGCCGTTACCGCCAGCGTCACCGGCCTCGACCAACAAGGTGGCCAGCTGTTCAGCAACAGCACGCTCACCCTTGACCTTAACCATGGCCAACTCAATAACCAGAACGGTTTGATCAACGCGCCCGGTGCGTTGCTTTTGAAGAACCTTGCGGCTGTGAATAACCAGAGCGGCGAAATTTCCAGCGCCCTGGGCTTTGAGTTCAACGCCGACAGCCTCGACAACGACAACGGCAAACTGCTGAGCACTCAGAGCTTGACGGTGCGCGTCGCCCACGCGTTGGCGAACGTCAACGGCGCGATCTCCGCAGCGGCCATTGATGCTCGCGCGGGGAGTCTCGACAACACCAACGGTCTGCTGACCAGCCGTGGCGACCTGACCCTCAGCGTCGACAACGATGTGAACAACCACAACGCCACGCTGATTGCCGACGGCAAGCTGATTCTGAACGCAGCGAACGTCGACAACAGCCTCGGACAGATCGCCAGCAAACAAGACCTCATCGCCAACATCGGCGGCCTGCAGCAACAGGGCGGTCAGTTCATCGCGCTGGGCAGTCTCAAGCTGACCGGCACCCAACTCGACAACAGTCACAACGGTCTGCTCAGCGCCAACGGCCTGCTCACGTTGAACGTCGCCAACATCGACAACCGTGGTGGTGAGGTATCGAGTCAGGACGCGATCAGCGTGACGGCTCAGCAGCTCGACAGCAGCGATGCGGGGCGAGTGGTCAGCCAGAAAAACCTGACCCTGGCGGTCGATCAACTCTCCAACCGCAACAACGGCGTGCTGTCTGGTAATACCGGCCTGAGCCTGACCGGCACACGGCTGGACAACAGCGGCGGCAGCCTGCTCAGCGTGCAAAACGTCAATCTGGGCCTGAGCGGTGACCTGCTGAACAACCTTGGCTTGCTCAGCAGCGAAGGCACGCTGAGTGTTGGCAGCGCTTCGCTCAACAACAACGGCGGCACGCTGTCCAGCGCCGGGGCATTGAGCGTCGACAGCGTGGGTGCCGTCAGCAGTCAGGGCGGCAAACTGATGACCGATGGCAGCCTGGACATCAGAAGCGCCAGCCTCGATAACTCGCAAAGCGGCACCATCAGCGGCAGAGGCGCGGTGTCGATTCGCACGGGTGATTTCGACAACAGCCATAACGGGCGTGTGACCAGCGCAGACAGCCTTGCGCTGAGCACCGCACAGCTGATCAACAGCAGCGGCGGCAGCATCGGCAGCAACAAAGCGCTGGTCGCCAGCGTCTCTGGCCTCGACCAGCAAGGCGGCACGCTGTTCAGCAACAGCACGCTCACCCTCGACCTCAACCATGGGCAACTCAACAACCAGAACGGTTTGATCAACGCGCCCGGTGCGTTGCTGCTGAAGAACCTTGCGGGTGTGAACAACCAGAGCGGCGAGATCTCCAGCGTCCTGGGCTTTGAGTTCAACGCCGACAGCCTCGACAACGGCAACGGCAAACTGCTGAGCAATCAGAGCTTGATCGTGCGGGTGGCTCAGGCACTGAACAACGTCAAAGGCATGATCGCTGCCGCCAGCCTGGATGTGCAGGCGGGCACGCTGGACAACTCCGGCGGCACCTTGACCAGCCGCAGTGACCTGACGCTCAACGTCAGCGGGCTGCTCAGCAACGACAGCGATGGCCTGATCAATGCCGAACAAACCCTTAACCTGCAAGCGACCGGCATCAGCAACACCGGTGGCACGCTGCTGGGCACCACTGCCGTTAACCTCGACCTTAACGGCGCGGATCTCGACAACAGCAACGGCCTGATCACCACCCAGAATCCGCTGACCATCAGCCACCTGCGCGACCTGAAAAACGCCAACGGCGAAATCTCCAGCAGCCAGAGTTTCAGCCTGACAGGCCGCACGCTGGACAACAACAACGGCAAGCTCATCAGCAACCAGACGCTGACGCTCAACGCCAATACGCTCCTCAATCAATTAGGGCTTATCTCTGGCTGGGAAGGGCTTGATGTCAGCGGTGGCAGTCTGGATAACCGCAACGGCGGCACGCTGTCGAGCCGCAATGGCGACGTCGGCGTCAACCTGACCGGTGCCTTGCTAAACGCGGCCAATGGCGCATTGGTCAGCCAGAAAGCACTGAACATCAGCGCGGCCAGCGTTGATAACCGGGGCGGGATTCTGTCCAGTGGAGCAGAGCAGACCTATACCGTCAGCGGCCTGCTGGACAACGGCCAGAACGGCCTCATCGACAGTGGCGCTGCGTTGACCCTCAATGCGGCAACGCTGGGCAACGCCACAGGTACGATCAACGCCCAACAGGCGCTCAACTTCACCGGCACTGACCTGGACAACAGCGCCGGTAGCATCGCCGGCAATGCTGCTGTCACCCTCGATTTGCTCGGCAGCCTGATCAACACCAACGGTAAACTCGCCAGCGCGGGCGACCTGCTGATCAGCCGCGCCTCCCAGATCAACAACCAGGGCGGCCAACTCGCCAGCCAACGCGCGCTGACCTTGTTCACTGGCGGCCTGGACAACAGCAATCGCGGCACCGTCGCGGCCAACGATCAACTGCTGCTCACAGCCAGCGGCGCCATCCAGAACGCCAACGACGGCCTGATCTACAGCAAGAACGCCAACCTCACCGTGCAAGCCGCCAGCCTCGCTAACGGCAAAGGCACACTGCAAAGCCAGGGCGCGCTGGATCTGACGGTCAGCGGTGATATCGACAGCCAGAGCGGCAAGATCATCGCCCAAGGCGACAACCTCAACGTCACCGCGAGCAACGTCGACAACCGGGGCGGTGTGCTCTCCAGCCTGCAAAACGCCTTCACCGCGCACATCACCGGCGTGCTGAAAAACGGCTACGACCTGAACAACAACAATCAGGGCGGCATCACCCAGGCGCAGAGCCTCGATATCCGTGCGCTGGCCGGTATCGACAACTACGGCGGCCGCATTTCGGCACAAAGCGGTGACGCGTTGATCGACACCGGCAGCGGCAACTTTGACAACCGCAACGGCGGCCTGTATGCCAAAAAGCGCGTCATTGTCACCGCCAACAATTTCGACAACAGCGGCAGCAACGACGGCCAGATCGCGGGTCAGCAGATCGACCTGACCCTGAGCGGCGCGCTGAACAACCAGCTTGGGATCATCGAAAGCGACAGCACCCTCAACATCACCGCTGCCAGCCTCAACAACCAGACGGGCAAACTCCGCGCCCTCGGCACCAGCGGTGTGACCAGGTTCCAGATCGGCGGATTGCTCGATAACCGTAACGGCACGCTGGAAACCGCTAACACCGACCTCGCGCTGGGTGTCAGCAGTCTGCTTAACGTGGGCGGCAGTATCCTGCATGTGGGCAGTGGCAATTTCGGGATTTCCACGACCAACGTCATCAACGCTGGCGGGAGCTTCATTACGCGTGGCGCGCTCACCCTCAATGCGGACAGCTGGACGAACAGCAGCGTCATTCAGGCAGGCACGCTGAACGTCAACGTCGGTAACTTCACGCAGACGGCCAGTGGACAGTTGCTGGCGTCGACTGCGCTGGTGGGCACGGGTGGGAACTGGACAAACGACGGTCTGATCGCCAGCGACGGAACGTTGAGCCTGACATTGAGCGGCAGTTATACCGGCAGTGGCCGTGTCAGCAGTCTTAATACATTGGGCCTCTCTGCCAGCCAATTGGCGTTGGGCAGTGCGGCCAGCATTGCGGGTGGTGCGCGCACCAACATCAATATCGCAGGCACGGCGACTAACTATGGCCGACTGACCTCAAGCGCTGACCTGGTTGTCAACGCAGGCAGTCTTGCCAACTACGGCACGCTGGGCGCGGCGCAAAATCTCACGCTGACCACGCCTGCGCTGAGCAACAGCCAAGGTCTGATCTTCAGTGGCGCGGACATGCAGGTATACACTGCGACGCTCACTAACCTGAAAGGTGACTTCTACAGCCTGAGAAATCTCACCATCGGTGGTTATGGCGCTGCGCGTGCGAACCAGGTGTCGAACATCTCGGGTTCGATGGAGAGCGGCGGTAAATTCACCCTCAACGCCACAGCGTTTGAAAACCGTACCGAAGGCTCGGACGGGACGCAGAACTTCGCTGTAGGGCGCACGCTGGTCTCAGGTTTTATTGCCGTGCAGTGCATCGACTGCAGTGGCGACCACTATGAAGTCAACTACGTTGCGCGCGAGACATTCGACGCAGGCCAGGACAGCGACACCAGTGCATCGGCACTGTTGACCGCAGGCAGCGATTTCAGCTTTGCCGGCAGCAGCTTTCTCAACAGCAAAAGCACCGTAAGCGCCGGCGGTAATATTTCGATTCAGGCCGACAATGTCAAAAACATCGGTGCGGTGAGTGGGACGGTTGAGCGTACGCGTACGTATTCCCAAGGTGTTGTCACGGACGGCACCGTCAACCGTTTTATGCCGGAAGTCGTCGCCTATAACCAACGCGATAATCCGGACTTCCCGAAGATCTATTACGTCGCATCCTCTGGGGAGCTGCGTCTTGGAGTAGTGACATTCTCCACAGGACGGGAACCTGGGCATGACGGTGGTTTGATTAAAGTCACTACCGTCAAGGACGCTGAAACAGGTGAGAACGTTTCCGCCCTCACGGTTTCTGGTTATGCGTGGGGAAGCCTCCCAGCCTCCCAGTACGACCCCGCCAATTTGTTGCAACTTCCGACTGCGCTTTCAGGTTTGGCATTGGTCAGCGACGTGGAAGTCGCCAAGGACGGCACCGGCAACGCTGGCCGGAGCGCTGTCATTCAAGCGGGTGGCAATGTCTCCATCAACGCCACTCAAGACCTGCAAAACAGTGTCATTCACGAAGACTACGCCTCCGCTGGCGGCACCAACAAGGTTGCCGACACCCACACCAATGGCACAGGTACCACCGTTGTCGTTCGCCTGAATGCGCAACTCCCACCCGATCTGGCCCAGCAACAGGTAGACCCCACCAGCCTGCCTGGCTTCAGCCTGCCCACCGGGCAGAACGGGCTGTTCCGTCTCAGCGCTGAGGGTGGCACGCAAACCAGTACCGCCCCGCAGAACTGGAATATTGGCAGCGCCAGTGTCTCCGCAGCGCAGCGCGACCAGACACTTCCTGGCACCTCGACCCGCGACATCCTCATCGGCAACGCAGGCGATCCAGGCGCTACCGGGCACGTGGTGACAGTCGCGGATCGTCAGGACGCTGGCGTGACGGCCAACGTGAGCAGCATCAACGTCGCCAGCGGTGCACAAGGCCTGACGCGCGTCCAAGGCCTGCCAAGCTCCGCTGCCAAACCTGGCACCGGCAAATACCTCATCGAAACCAACCCGGTACTCACCGACCTCAAGCAATTCATGAGCTCGGACTACCTGCTCGCCGGCCTTGGCTACGACCCCGACGTCAGCGCCAAACGCCTCGGGGATGGCCTCTACGAACAACGTCTCGTACAACAGGCCGTCACCGCCCGCACCGGCCAGGCCTTCATCGACGGACAGACCTCCAACGAGGATCAGTTCAAGTACCTGATGAACAACGCCATCGCCAGCAAGGACGCCCTCAACCTGTCCGTTGGCGTATCGCTCACCTCCGAACAGGTCGCAGCCCTGACCCACGACATCGTTTGGCTCGAAGAGCACGAAGTGAATGGCGAAAAAGTGCTGGTGCCCGTGCTGTACCTGGCCCAGGCCGACAACCGCCTCGCACCTAACGGCGCACTGATTGCTGGCAACGACGTCACCCTCATTGCCGGCCAAAACCTCGACAACGTCGGCACCCTGAAAGCCAGCAACAACCTGTCCGCCGTCGCTGGCAACGATCTGGTCAACAGTGGACTGGTCGCGGCAGGCAATCGTCTGGACTTGCTGGCAGGCAACGACATCACCAACAAGGCAGGCGGCATCATCGCCGGTCGTGACGTGACCGTGACCGCCATCGGCGGCGACGTCACCAACGAACGCACCATTACCTCACTCGACAGCGACACGCGCGGCCAACTGCACAAGGACTACGCTGACAACGCAGCACGCATCGAAGCAGCCAATGACCTCAGCGTGTCGGCAGGTCGTGACCTCAACAACATCGGCAGCGCGCTGCAGAGTGGCCGCGACCTGACGTTGAATGCCGGTCGCGACGTCAACATCGCGTCCACACAAGTCACCAACAGCCTGGTGCTCGACAGCAAACACACCAGCAGCGACATCACGCAGATAGGTGCGACGGTAAGCGCAGGTCGTGATCTGTCAGTGCAAGCCGGGCGTGACGTCAACGCCATCGCCAGCCAGATCGATGCCAAGCGTGATATCGCTATTGCCGCCACCGAGAACGTCACCATCAGCTCCGCCGCCGACGAAGATCACTTCCTGTCGAAAAGCAAAAAGTTGACCGTGCAGGAAGACCACGTCAGCCAGGTTGCGACGGACATCAAAGCCGGCGGCAGCGTCGCGGTCAGCGCCGGACAAAACCTCGCGGTGATCTCCAGCCGCATCACCGCAGGCGAAGAAGCCTACCTGGTCGCAGGCGACAAGCTGGACATTTTGGCGGCGCAGGACAGCGATTACTCGCTGTACGACAAGAAGAAAAAAGGTTCCTTCGGCGCGAAGAAAACCAAACGCGATGAGGTGACGCAGGTCACCCACATCGGCAGCGAGATCACCTCCGGCGGCAACATGATGCTGGTCAGTGGCGGGGATCAGCACTATCAGGTGGCCAAGCTCAATAGCGGTAATGATCTCACGCTCAACAGCGGCGGTAGCATCCTGTTTGAGGGCGTTAAAGACCTTCATCAGGAGAGCCATGAGAAGAGCAAAAGCGACTTGGCTTGGAATTCCATGTCGGGCAAGGGCAGTACCGATGAGACCTTGCGCCAAAGCGAGCTGATCGCAAAAGGCAATCTGGCGATCAAGGCGGTGGATGGCCTGCACATTGATGTGAAGCAGGTGAACCAGCAAACCGTTAGCGAAGCCATCGATGTGATGGTCTCGGCAAATCCGGATTTGGGTTGGCTGAAGGATGCCGAAAAGCGGGGTGATGTGGACTGGCGTCAAGTCCAGGAGATCCACCAATCGTTTAAGTACTCTCATTCGGGACTTGGCGTAGGAGCGCAACTGGCGTTAGCGATTGTGCTGGCAGCGCTTACTGGTGGTGCTGGCGCGGGACTGGTTGGAGCGTCAGCGGGCACATTCAGTGCGGGCTTAGCCAATGCTGCGTTAGTGAGCCTGGAAGTCACCGCTGCTAACAGTGCGATCAGCAATAAAGGCAATCTTGGGGCTGTCGTCAAAGACACGTTTAGTAAAGGCAGCCTCCAGAGCGCGGCAGTGTCGGGACTTACTGCGGGTTTCATCAACTACGCAAGCTCGAATTGGTTTGGCGCGAGCATGGATCCTGCCACCGGCAAGATCTCCGGCCCAAGCGTCGTCCCTGGTTTGATGGATCCAGCGGCTTTGGCGCGTTTCACCGCGATCCAATTGGCTGGTGGTGCAGTAAATGGTGCGCTGTCAGAAGCACTAGGCACGGGTACGTTTAAAGACTCCATGATGAGCAGTGTGTTCACGGTGCTTCAGGCCACTGCCTTCAACGGTGTCGGTGACATTGGCAATGAATTCGATCTGCCAGACAGTCGCGCCGCCAAAATTGCCCTGCATGCTGTAGTGGGCGGACTGCTCTCAGAGGTAATGGGAGGCGATTTCAAAACGGGTGCTGCGGCGGCGGGCGCCAACGAGGCGTTGATCGAGTATCTGGACAAGAGTTCGTTCTTGAAAGGGGCAGACGGGACCGAACACGACCGTATGGTCAACGCTGCATCAAAGCTGGTGGGGCTCTTTGCCGCCGCTGCTGTCGGTGGTGATGTATCGCTTGGATCAGAGCTTGCGGGCAACGCGCAGTCTTACAACCGCAAGCTGCATAGCGTGGAAAAAGAGATGCTTGTCGCTGAGGCTGACAAGCTGGATAAACAAGGCAAAAGCGCTTCAGGTTTATCTTGGGACACCTTGCTCAATCTCGTCGCGGGGGCGGACGTCGATGCGGTGGACACAACCAGACTCACAGCAGTCTTGGCCACCTCAGGCGACAGCAATCCTGAAAAGGTGCGTTTACTGGAGGACCTGCAACTCGCTGAAAGCGTCATCAACAAACTCAAAAGCGAAAAAATTCAACTGACCTGGGCGGATGGTACGCCTATCGTCGCCCACGGTGACCGGGTATACGCTTTCGCGTCCAGTACGGCGCAATACAACGACTCAAGTCTTTTTAATGCCAATCAAGGTAACTCAACGTCGGGGGATGATTTTGGATCAATCCCGGTTAACTGGGTAAATCAGTTTGGGCCTTCCGCCGCGCTTCAGTATCAAAACGAGATAGGGTCTATCGGTACGTCCACTTGGCAGAATCAGGACGCCTATCAACAGATGACCACGATCCTGGGCGGCGGGATCGTTCCGGTACTGAGTGAGAAAGATATTCTTCTGGCGATGGCTGGAGGGGCAGGGGCAAAGAGTGTCCTGGGACTGCTCGGAGAGCTTCGTGGGGCAAAGTTGGCCGGCGAGAGCGCAGAGCATATACTTGCTAGCGGTGGTGCAAAAGGCACGCTGAACACATCTTTGCTTGATGAGTTAACTGCTAATGGTGTGAAATTTACCCCAGAGAATGTCATTGCAACGACTCGCAGTTCTAGCGGGAAAGTTGTATTTCTAGAGACTGGAAACTCAAAAGCCGGGTTGCAGCACATTATTGAGGAGCATGGTAGCCAATTCGCTCAGATGGGCGTGTCTGAGGCTCAGATTCCGGGCGTGGTAATGAAGGCGGTTTCTGAGGGAAAGCTCGTTGGTTATCAAGGCTCTGGAGCTGGGCGTCCAATTTATGAGTTAACTATTAATGGGCAGCTGCAGCGAATTGCTGTGACTGTTAGCGACAACGGCTTTGTTGTCGGTGCAAATCCAAGAGGGGGCGTTAAGTGAAAAATATAAAGTTGATGGCTGATTATCAGTGTCATCCGCTTTGGAATATGTCCCCTGATGAGTATGGGGACATAGCTCCTTGCGAGCTGCCTATCTCTAAGGAGCTTCAGCTGCGTCTATCAAAGTGGGCCGCTATATACGATGAAACACTGGATGCTGATTACCCTCCAAACTCTGGATTCAAGAGTGAGGAAATAGAGCGCGAATTCAAGCAGGAGGGAGAGCGATTAGTTGAAAGCTTGAGGAGTGAACTCGGTCCGGATTTTTCTATTTTCCTTAAAATTTAGTTGGTACAAAAGAAACCGCAGCAATATCAAGTGAGGCAGCAAGTGTTAATGCTCAAGCTGCTTTGAGGGCGAAGCTTTCAGGGTTGCAGAAAGCACAGCAGACAGGCGTTGTCACGAAGACGCTCCCTGATGGGCGAATTCGTTATTACACACAGGAAGTACCTGCTCGAACTGAAGGCGCTACTCGTGGCGCATCGTTTGCCACAGAGTGTAATCCTGCGACTGGCGCCACTGGCAGTGGATGGAAAGCTATGATCATTCAGGAAATGTCATTCGAGTTCATCCTAAAAGCATTAATGGGCAGCCCGTTAGCGCGCAGCACTATCCTCCGACAGGTGCGGAATTGGAGAGCTGGAAATAATGTATTCGCAAACTGATCTAGCTTTGGACCTAGAGAGATCGCTGGTGGAACGTTTCGATGTCGCCAGGATTTCTAAGGTAGCGTTCGAAATCTATCAAGACCATGGTCTGGAAATTACTGCATCCATGGATCGCGCACTTCTCACGCTGATGGCAATGGAAGAGGGCGAGGAATTCGAGTTAACTGAACCTGACTTTTTGGCTCTTATCTCAGAGATTAGAATTATGTAGATGGTGCAATTACGATTTTTTAGAAAATAATGAACTATTCCGATATTCCAGTTTTTGTAGATCGCTGTCATTGAGAATGATTGAGTCTTGGTATCTGGAGAGGGGGGCGCTGTGATTGTCTTTTAGGCTGGAAATATCAGTGTCTATCGAGTAGGGCGGGATAACCTATGATTCACATTTGGTTATATGCGACTGGTACAGAAGCTCCATAAAAGCACGTCAACCGCTACGAAGAATTAGGGTGCGCCGCCAAAGATTAGAAAGCTACCACTGCCTCAGGGCTAGGTAGGAGATGGCATAGCTTTGAATTTGTGCTGACTTGGCCGCTGTTATCGATAGGCTTGCCGCAAAAACCTCCTTTCTGTAACTGCTGGCCCCGATCGTAACCTGTGCGCTCAAGGCATCAAGCATCTCCCAACACATTTAGTTTGGCCGTGGTTATGAAGTACTGGCAGTGTCGTTGCTGTGATGTTGAAAGACCGCGAACGCCCTGCAGGCCGCGCGGTCCTTCAAGCATTTTCATCTCGATACCCGCCCCGTTGAAGTAAGCCTGCCCAGACCCGCCATCACACCAAAGAACCGATGCACCCTCTGCATCTTCGGCGCATAAGGCTAAGTCTTCGCGAGCAAGCTCACTCCCACCGTTCTAGCATCGGTCTGGCTCATGGCAGGTTGCTTCAATACGCCGCCACCAGCCCATCCTTCCTCGGATCGGTGCCTCCGACATACCCATGGGCGGTGCGCTGGATGATCTGTGCGCCGCCGAAGGCGAAGACGCCGCTCGGGTCTTCGATGTCCACTTCGTGGCCTTTGGCGCGCAGCTCTTCGATCACGAGACGATCGAATGAACGCTCCACGGCGACTTTGAGGCCCGCTTCGATCCTCCAGCGTGGGGCGTCGGCGGCGGCTTGTGGGTTCTGTTTGTAGCGCAGAATGCGCATCATCATTTGCAGATGACCCTGTGCCTGCATCGGGCCGCCCATCAAGCCGAATGACATCAACGGCGTGCCGTCGGCGTTCATCACGAAACCCGGAATGATGGTGTGGAAAGGGCGCTTGCCGGGTGCGACGACGTTCACGTGTTCGGGGTCGAGACTAAACCCGGCGCCACGGTTTTGCAGGCTGATCCCGGTGCCGGGCACCACGACGCCGGAGCCGAAGCCCATGTAGTTGGACTGAATGAACGAGACCATCATCCCGCTCTCGTCGGCGGCGGACAGGTACACGGTGCCGCCAGCCTTGGGCGAGCCGTGTTGCGGGTCGGCGGCCTGTTCGGTGACCTGTGAAGCGCGCTTCATCAGGTAGGCAGGGTCCAGCAGGTGCTCGGACGCGAGGCGCATGTGGTCGAGGTCGGCGACGTGATGATTGAGGTCGGTCAGGGCCAGTTTCATCGCTTCCAGTACCGGGTGAACGGTCTCGACGCTGTCCACGGGGTGTTCGCCCACGCCGAGGGCTTCGAGCATGGTCAAGCCCGCCAGTGTGGCGATGCCCTGGCCGTTCGGTGGCAGTTCGTGGACGACCGCGCCGGCGTATGGCACCGATATCGTATTGATCCAGTCGACGCTGTGGTTCGCCAGATCGTCGAGGCTCATGACACTGCCATTGGCGTTGGCATGGGCGACGATGGCCTGTGCCAGCTCACCCCGATAGAACGACTCGCCCTTGGTTTCGGCGATCAGCTCCAGGGTGTTGGCGTGGTCTTTCAGGGTGATTTTTTCGCCCGCGGCCGGTGCCTTGCCGCCGGGCAGGAAGCACTCGGCGAAGCCCGGTTGATCCTTCAGCAATGCGCCCCCGCGACGCCATAGTTCGGCAATGATCGGCGTGACCTGATAACCGTTGCGCGCATAACCAATCGCCGGGCCTGCGAGGGTGGCAAACGGCAGTTTGCCGTAGCGCTCGGACAACGCGACCCAGGCGGAAACGGCGCCTGGCACCGTCACTGATTCCCAGCCGCGCTGCGGCATCTCTGACTGCCCGGCGAAGTGTTCCGGCGTCCAGCCCTGCGGCGCGCGACCGGAGGCATTCAGGCCCTGCAGGTTTTTTCCGTCCCAGACGATGGCAAAGGCGTCGCTGCCAATGCCGCAGCCGGTCGGTTCGACCACCGTCAGGACCATGGCGGCGGCGATGGCGGCGTCTACGGCGTTACCGCCACGGCGCAGCATGTCCAGGCCCGCCTGGGCGGCGAGTGGTTGCGAGCAGGCGACCATGTTGTTGCCCATCACCGGCGAGCGGGCGGACGCGTAAGGTTGGCTGTAATCCAGATCATCGAACATGAATGACTCTCTTCGGCAGTTGATCAGCTTTTCGGGTCGAGTGCGTCACGCAGCCCGTCGCCCAGCAGGTTGAAGCACAGCACCGTGATGTAGATCGCCACGCCGGGCGCAATCGACATCCACGGCGCCTGCTCCATGAAGTTTTTCGCGGTGTTGAGCATCGAGCCCCAGGACGGCGAGGGCGGTTGTTGGCCCAGGCCGAGGAACGACAGACTGGCTTCGGCCAGAATCGCCGACGCAATGGTCAGCGTTGCCTGCACCACCAGTGGCGAGAGCACGTTGGGCAGCACGTAACGCAGGATGATCCAGCGGTCCGGCAGGCCGATGGCGCGTGCGCCTTCCAGGTAATCCTCGTGACGGATCGCCAACACTTGGCCACGGGTCAGGCGGGAAAAAATCGGCATCGCCGACAGGCCGATGGCGATCATCGCGTTGGTCAGGCTCGGGCCGAGAAACGCGCCCAGCGCAATCGCCAACACCAGAAACGGGCAGGACAACAGCGCTTCCATGATGCGAGAAATCACAGCGTCCAGCTTGCCGCCGAAGTAGCCCGCGAGCAGGCCCAGCGGCACGCCGATGATCATGGCGATGGCGACGGAAACGCCACCCGCCAGCAGTGAACTGCGCGCGCCCCACAGCAGGCGGGAAAACAGGTCGCGGCCCAGTTCATCGGTGCCCAGCCAATGCATCATCGAGGGGGCTTTTCGCACCGCGAGGAAGTTGGCTTTAAGCGGATCGTAGGGCGCAATCCAGGGCGTCAAGAGCGCGGCGAGGACGAACACGATCAACACGGCCGCGCCGATCACCGCGCCCTTGTTGGCGAGGAATTTCTTCACGAACGGCGAGCGCGTGCGTGGCTTCAACGGCTCTTTGTGGGGCACTGCAGGATTAACGGCAATCGAGGTCATCAGGCTGTCCTCAAACGTGGATTGATCAGGCGGTAAAGCACGTCGGCCAGCAGGTTCAGCAACAGGAAGCCGATGGCCACGCACAGCACCACGCCTTGCACCACGGCGTAATCGCGGTTGAACACGGCATCGACAATCATCTTGCCGAAGCCCGGGATGCTGAACACTTGCTCGGTCAGCACCGCGCCGCCGAGCAACTCGCCGAACAGCAGGGTGGTCAGGGTGACGATGGGCATCAGTGCATTGCGCAACGCGTGCTTGAGGATCACCGTGCGCGGGAACAGACCCTTGGCCCGCGCCGTGCGCACATAGTCGGCGCGCAGCACTTCGAGCATCGCGCTGCGGGTGTGGCGCATCAGCACGCCAGAAAGGCCCGCGCCAAGCACGAAAGCGGGCAGGATCAGGGTCTTGAGGTTCTGCCCAAGGTCTTCACCCAGCGGTACGAAACCCGAGGCCGGCAGCCATTGCAGCTTCACGGCGAAGATCATGATCAACAGGATCCCCAGCCAGAAGTGCGGGATGGAAATCCCCGACAACGCAACGACGTTGGCGGCGTAATCGGTGGCGGTGCCTTTGCGCACCGCCGAAATCACCCCGGTGGGAATGCCGATCAGCAGCGCGATGATCAACGCCAGCACGGCGAGTTCGAGGGTTACCGGCAGCTTGGACGCCAACAGCGTGGTCACCGGCTGTTCGGTACGCAGCGACGTGCCGAAATCGCCTTGCAGGACGTTGCCGACCCAGTGAACGTACTGCAGCGGCACCGGATCGTTGAGCCGGTATTTTTCACGCAGGTATTCCATCACCGCCGGGTCGCGTTCTTCGCCTGCCATGGCTTGCACCGGATCGCCCGGCAGCAGCTTTTGCAGGGTGAAGACGAACAGCGAGACCAGGATCAGCGTCGGGATGGCGCTGAGCAAGCGTCGCAGAATGAAAATCAGCATGGCGATTCCTCGCGGCCGAAGCGGTTATCCACAGGGGCCCTGATCATTTGAAGGCGACGTTGTTCAGGCGGATCAGGCCATCGGGGTTCGGCACGAAACCGGTCAGGTTGCTGCGCATGGCGATGATGCGTGGATCGAAGTACAGGTAACTGGTCGGCACATCGTCGGCGAGCAGGCGCAGGGCTTCGAAGTACAGCGCCTGACGCTGTGCCTGGTCGTTCACGGTCCGCGCCTTGTTCAGCAACTCGTCGAGTTTGGGGTCGCAGAAATGGCCGTCGTTCTGGCCACCCTTGCAGGTCACGAACTGATGGATGTCGCCATCCGGATCGGGACGGCCGGACCAGGCGCTCATGCCGATCTGGAAGTTGCCGGCCTGCTGTTCGCTGAGCAACGTCGCGTATTCGGTGGCAATCAGGTTGACCTTGAAGCCGGCTTCTTCGGCCATGGCCTGAATGATCTGGCCGACCTGCTGTGCGATCGGGTTGTTGGCGACTTTCAACTCGACATTGACCGGGGTTTTCACGCCCGCTTCGGCCAGCAGTTTCTTGCTGGCCTCGACGTCGCGGGCAGGGATCGGCAGGTCCTTGTCGTAGTAGGGGCTGCTTTTCGGAAACGGCTGCGCGCTCGGTGCGTACAGGCCTTCGAACACCACCTGATTGATTGCATCGCGGTCGATGGCCAGCTCGAAGGCCTTACGTACGCGCTTGTCCTTGCCCAACGGGTTGTTGGCCTTGTCGCCGTTGTTGGTGTTGTACATCAGCTGCATGTAACCCAGCCCCGGCGTGCTGAACACTTGCACGTGGCTGTCGGCCTTGGCGGTTTTCACGTCGGTCGGGGCCACGCGCTCGATGATGTCCAGATCCCCCGAGCGCAGGTTGGCCAGGCGTACCGAAGTGTCAGGTATCGGCAGGAAAATTACCTTGTCGAAGTGATACGCCTGCTTGTTCCAGTAGTTGTCGAATCGCTCCAGCACGATGCGGTCCTGCTGGACGCGCTGGACGAATTTGTACGGGCCTGAGCACACGGGTTTGGAGCCGACGTCGGTCGCTGACGCCTTGGGTGCGAGCATCATGCCGGCGCGATCGGACAGCTGCGAAATCAACGTGGCGTCCGGTTGCTTGACCTTGATCGCCACGGTCCTGGCGTCGATCACGTCAACGCTTTCCACCGACGACAGTTCGCTCTTGCGCAATGAGTCGGGCAGGGTGCGGGCGCGGTCCAGGTTGAACTTCACGGCGGCGGCGTCGAACACTTCGCCGTCGTGGAAGGTCACGCCGTCGCGCAGGGTCATGGTCAGGGTCTTGCCGTCTTCGCTCCAGTTCCAGGCGGTCGCCAGTTGCGGCACGTAGTTCAGGTCCGGGCTGATGTCCACCAGCTTGTCGCACAGGGCGGTGTACACCAGGCGACCGGAATAGGTGCGCGAGCGATGCGGGTCGAGCACGTCAGGGTCGTCTTGAATGCCGATGCGCAGCGTGGTTTCGGCGACAGCCGCGTTCGCAGCGAGCAACAACAACGTGGTGGTCATCAGGTGGGCGAACTTCATGGCTGACTCTCCAGAGAAAGGGCTTGATGGCTTTTGAACAGGTTCAGGCGTTGGCTGTAGGCCGCACTGGGCGTCGGCACGATCAGCGAACCGGCACCGGCGTTGGCGATGTCGCGCCAGTAATGGCACGCGACCTGGCGTCCCGCTTCGACGGTTTCGAATGCCGGCTTGAGGTCACGGCACAAGGGTTTGGCATGCGGGCAACGGGTGTGAAAACGGCAACCCGACGGCGGTTTGCTCGGGCTTGGCATGTCGCCGCCGAGCAGCGGGCGAGGGCGGCGCAGGTCAGGGTGGCTGACCGGCACGGCCGCCATCAGCGCCTGGGTGTAGGGATGAAAAGGCGTTTCGAACAGCGCGTTGACGGGCGCCAGCTCGACGATTTCCCCGAGGTACATCACCGCGACCCGGTCGCTCATGTGGCGAATCACCGCCAGACCATGGGCGACGATCAGCAAGGTCAGACCGAACTGGTGCTTGAGGTCTTCGAGCAGGTTGACCACTTGCGCCTGCACCGACACGTCCAGCGCCGACACCGGTTCGTCGCCGAGGATCAGGCGCGGCTCGGACGCCAAGGCACGCGCGATGCCGATGCGTTGCCGCTGGCCCCCGGAAAACTCGTGAGGAAAACGGCTGCCGTGTTCGGGCGCCAGTCCGACCGTGCGCAGCAGTTCGGCGACCTTGTCCTGACGCGCACTGCGGCTGTCGTCGCGGTGCAGCCAGATCGGCTCGCCGATGATCGATTCGACGTTCATGCGCGGGTTCAGGGAAGCGAACGGGTCCTGAAAAATGATCTGCAGGTCGCGACGCACCTGGCGCAGTTTGTCGGCGGGCAGATTGCCCAGGTTGCGACCCTCGTAGATCACATCCCCGGCCGTCGGTTTGAGCAGGTTCAACAGCACACGGCCCAACGTTGACTTACCTGAGCCGGACTCGCCCACCAGCGCCAGGGTTTCGCCCCGGCGCACGGCCAGCGAGACGTCGTTGACGGCTTGCACAGGCGGTTTCTTGCGTTGAAACAAGCCGGTTTCGCTGTGGAAATGTTTGCTGACCGCGATGCTTTCCAGAATCGGTTTGTCCTGCGCGACGGCGTCGGCGATCTCGTTCTGCGGCGGTTTCATGCGCTGACTCCCAGGTGCTGTTCAAGTGGCGCGCGAATGCAGGCGGCGAAATGGCCGTCGGAGATTTCCAGCAGCGGCGGGCGGGCTTCGCGACAGGCTGCGATGACGAACGGGCAGCGGCTGGCGAAGCGGCAGCCGCTGGGCATTTCTGCAGGCGTGGGGACACGACCGTTGATCGTCGCCAGACGTCCCTCGCGAGGCCCGACCGAGGGCATCGAACCCATCAGGCCGATGGTGTACGGGTGCTGCGGATCGTCAAACAGGGTCTTCACCGAACCGCTCTCCACGACACGACCGGCGTACATCACCATCACATCGTCAGCGACTTCTGCGACCACGCCGAGGTCGTGAGTGATGAGGATCATCGAAGTGCCGGTCTCCGCTTGCAGGCTGGCGACCAGCGACAGGATCTGCGCCTGGATGGTGACGTCCAGCGCGGTGGTGGGCTCGTCGGCGATGATCAGCGCCGGATCGTTGGCCAGCGCCATGGCGATCATCGCGCGCTGACGCATGCCGCCAGAGAGTTCATGGGGATAGGCATTCAGGCGTTGAGCGGCGTCCGGCACCCGGACTTTTTCCAGCATTTCCAGCGCGCGCTGGCGGGCAGCACTCGCCGATAACCCCTGATGACGGATGACGCTTTCAGCGATTTGTTCGCCGATGGTAAATACCGGGTTAAGCGAGGTCATCGGCTCTTGAAAGATCATCGCCATGCGATTGCCGCGCACGTCCAGCAGGCGTTCGTCGGACATGCCGAGCAAGGGTTCATCGAGCAGGCTGGAAGCGCTGGCCGCGACCTTGGCCGTATCGGGCAGCAGGCCCATCAACGCCATGGACGTCACGCTCTTGCCGCAGCCGGATTCGCCGACGATGGCCAGGGTCTTGCCCGGCTGAAGGGAGAAGGAAACGCCATCGACCACATTGGCCGGCGCCTCCTTGAAACGCACGGTGAGGTCGGTGACGCTCAGCACGGGCTGTTGCGGGTCCTTGCTGCTCATACACTGGCCTCGAGGTCTTGTTGAATGACGTGGTCCAGCGCCTGCTGCAGCGCGCGCAGATGGCCGCGCATGGCAGTGGCGGCCCTGATCGGGTCACGGGTTTCGATGGCGCTGACGATGTCGTCGTGGTCGTGGCTGTAGGTGTCCAGCCGATCGGCATTCCGTGCGCGCTGACGCAGGTCACGCCAGGCAGGGTCGAGTCGAATGGCGTCGAGCATTTCGAAGATGTCGAGCATAAGGCGATTGCCCGCCGCTTCGGCGATCCCGCGGTGCAGCGCGCTGTCCCACAGCTCGATGCCTTCGGCGTCTATTTCGGTTGCGTGCTGCTGGCGCTCGGTGCGTTCGGCCAGGCGGCGCAAGATCGCCATTTGTTCACCGTTGGCACGCAGTGCGGCCAGGGAGGCAAGCGCAGGTTCCAGGTAGAGGCGCGCTTCCATGACCTCGCTGAAATTGGTCCGGCTCGAGAGCTTGGCAAAACTCATCGACGCGCTGGGGGGCGTCGGACCGACAAAGGTGCCTTTACCTTGCCGGCGCCAGATCTGCCCTTCGGCTTCCAGCACCGCCAGCGCCCGACGAATCGCCCGGCGACTTACACCGAAATCCACCGCCAGTTCACGCTCGGTCGGCAATGCACGCTGAGGGAACGCCGCGTGTTGCGCCACCATCTGGCGCAGTGCGTCCAGCGCCATTTTCGACGAGTTGTCGTGGGGCGCATCAGTCTCGAACCTTTCCATCTTGGTCTCTCATGACAGGATGAAAACAGAGGGTCGCTGGCAGCGAGAGCCGCGAGCGACGATGCGTGGAAGAGTGCAATAGCGATGCCAATGGAAATTGGTTCGCGGTTCGAATGCTTGATCCAGGCAGGGGAAGGAAGGTTGTTGCGCCCGGGTCGGGCCAATCGCCAAAGGTTCGGAAGGTTGGTTCAGTGGATGAGATGACATTGGTTCGGGGGGAGGTGAACCAATTTTTGGAGGATGTTACGCAAGTGCCTGATTATGGTTCGGTTGCATTGTAACGGGGCGCAGTGGTGAGGACTGGCTGCCGAGGTGACCGTGCGGAGTCAGACTCTCCGCCTCACGGTCACCCGAGCAGACTCAAGGGTGTCGAGGTTGCTCGATCAATCCCACTGCGGCGCCAGGCTGGCCGGGCTGGTCAGGCGATGGCCGCGATCCAGGCGGGCGATCTGCGCCATGTCGTCGTCGGTCAGTTTCAGGCCCACGGCCTTGAGGTTGCTCTCTAGATTGGCGCGTTTGGTCGAAGAGGGAATCACCGCGTAACCCAACTGCATTGCCCATGCGAGGGTCACCTGTGCCGGGGTGGCTTGATGACGCTGGGCGATCTGCTGAATCACCGGGTCTTTCAGCACTTCGCCGTACGCCAGGGTCATGTACGAGGTGATTTTGATCCCGTGTTGCTGAGCAAACTGGGCTACGGTGCGGTTTTGCAGGTACGGGTGCAGTTCGATCTGGTTGGTGGCGATGTTCTCGGCCCCGACCGCTTCAATCGCTTCTTTCATCAGTGCCACGGTGAAGTTGGAGACGCCAATTTCGCGCGTCAGGCCTTGCTTCTTCGCTTCCAGCAACGCGCCCATGAATTCGGCAACAGGCACCTTGCCTTGCGGCGATGGCCAGTGAATCAGGGTCAGGTCGACGTAGTCGGTTTTCAGCTTCGCCAGGCTTTCCTTCAGGCTCGGGATCAGCTTGTCGGCGGCGTAGTGGTCAGTCCAGATCTTGGTGGTGATGTACAGCTCGTCTCGCGCAATACCGCTTTGCGCGATGGCCTGGCCGACTTCGGCCTCGTTGCCATAGATCTGCGCGGTGTCGATGACGCGGTAGCCCAGGTCCAGCCCGTTGCTCACCGAATCGATGACGACCTGGTCTTTCAAGCGGAAGGTGCCGAGGCCAAATGCAGGAACAGTCATGGGGTTCTCCATTGCGAAGGGTAGAAATCTGAAGCCCAGTATCCCGATTCGATCCCTGCGGATAAACCGGGGGATCGGAAAGGGAGTTTTGACCGGGAATCATGAATGCAGTGGAGATTGGGACCGTTTGAGATTGCATTGATTCAGGCCCGTTCCGACGGTGGATCGCAAAGCCTCTGTAGGAGCGCGCTTGCCCGCGAACGACTGTCAGGCGCAGAACATCGACCTGACGGAAATCACACCGCCTCAAGCAACGTCGCAATGCCCTGACCACCGGCAATGCACTGGGTCGCCACCGCATACCTGCCACCCTGGCGCTTGAGCAACGACGCCGCCTTGCCCGTGATCCGCGCCCCTGTCGCGCCCAACGGGTGACCCATCGCCATCGCGCCGCCGTCCAGATTAACCTTCGCCATGTCCAGACCCAGCTCCCGCACACACGCAATGGACTGGCTGGCGAACGCTTCGTTGATCTCCACCAGGTCGATGTCGGCCATGCTCAAACCGGCGCGCTGCAGCAGTTTGCGGGTCGCGTAAACCGGGCCCATGCCCATGATGTCCGGTGGGCAACCGGCGACCGCGACGCCTTTGATGCGCGCCAGAATCTCCAGGCCACGAGTGCGCGCGAAGGCCTCGGTGCAGACGAGTACCGCCGCACTGCCGTCGGTCAAGGGCGAAGCCGTGCCTGCTGTGACGCTGCCGCCGAAGGCAGGCTTCAGCCCCGCGAGACCTTCCAGGCTGGTGCCGGGGCGGATGCAGCCGTCTTCGCTGACCACGCCATCGGGTGTCGTCACCGGTACGATTTCATCGAGGAACATACCCCGCTCACGCGCGTTGGCCGCTTTGGCGTGGGACTCAACGGCCATGGCTTCTTGTTCGCTGCGGCTGATGTCGAAGCGTTTAGCGACTTCTTCGGCGGTCAACCCCATGGGCATGTACACCTGCGGCATGTCCTGCATCAGTGTCGGGTTGGGGGAAATGTTGAAGCCGCCCATGGGCACGCGGGTCATGGATTCGACGCCCGCACAGAGAAACGCATCGCCCGCGCCGAGCATGATTTGCCCGGCTGCGTAATGCACCGAACTCATCGAAGAACCGCAGAAGCGGTTGATGGTCGCGCCACCCAGCGTCTCGGGAAAGCCCGCGCGGAAGCTGGCAATGCGGGCGATGTTCATGCCCTGTTCGGCTTCGGGGTAGGCGCAGCCCATGATCACGTCCTCGAGCGCTGCGGGGTCGACGTCGAGCTTGTCGACCAGGCCTCTGAGCACTTGGGCGGCGAGGTCGTCGGGTCGCAGGTTGATCAGGCCGCCTTTCTTGGCGAAGTGAAAGGGCGACCGGGCATAGCCGGCAATGACGATCGAGGCAGTGGCGGGGTGCATGGCAATTCTCCAGAGCGGGGTGTGGGCAGTGGGTTGGACGTTCAGCGGTTCATGTCGAGGATCATGCAGGTGGTGGTGCCGGTCGCGTAGAGACGGCCATCGGCGTCGTAGATCCTGCCTTCAGCCAGCGCGGTGGAACGGCCGACGTGCACCACCGTGCCTTCGGCGCGTATCGGGCCGGTCTTGTTGGTCAGCGCCCGGATGTAGCTGATGCGCAGGTCGAGGGTGGTGTAACCCTGGCCCTTGTTCAGCCGGGTGTGGATCGAGCAACCCATGCACGAGTCCAGAAGGGTGGCGGCGTAGCCACCGTGCACGCTGCCCAGCGGGTTGTAGTGCTGTGGGCCGGGTGTGCCTTGGAAGATGAAGCGGCCGGGCGTCCATTCGATGGGCACAAAATCCATCAACTCACCGATCGGCGGATGCGGGTACTGGCCGTTACCAATCCCGTCGAAGAACTCCTGAGGGGTGAGCTGCGCCACGTCGATCAGGCTCATGCTGCCAGCCTTGCCCAGTCGGGCCCGCATGTCTTGCTCCTGAGCGAGCCAAAGGGCGAGGGTTTCTTCGCGAGGGGTGGTTTGCATGGCGTTCGCTCCGGGGAAGCATCGGGTTGTCGGGTCTGAAAAAATTACGGTCATAATCTCGCTGTTCCATGACAACCGCAATATCATAAATGTCCAGCAGTGGCCAAAGCGCTCAGCCTGCGGTTCAACGTTAGCGGTCCGGGCAGTCCACGGATGTTCTGAATGAGGAGGGATAAGGGTTGTCGATTTGCCTGGCGCCGTTCCCCGGTGTCAGCGAAGTGCTGGGCGGTTACTGGATGCTCGAACTGGGGTCGCTCGATGAGGCGATTGAGTGGGCCAAGCGTTGCCCGGCCGGGGACAACGAGACCGTTGAAGTGCGCAAGGTCATGGGCTTGGAGGATTTCGCGCCGGATGTGCAGGCGGCCGCGGCGGGCTTCAAAGAGAAACACGACGCCAAGCCCTGATCTGTTTCAGGCACACCGCGTTTGCCTGATCTGCTGCCGCTTCGCGCCCTATCGCCGACACGTCAGCTGCCTGCGTCCTCCGGCCAGAAGTCGATTCTCAACGTATCAAGCGTGCCCTTCCTTCTTTACAAAATGCGTGTGCATGTCGGCGGTCAGCGCTTCGACGCGTTCGGTCAGCACTTTGGTCATTTCGGTCAGGCGCGTGTTCTGTTCGAGCAGTTCGAGCATCTGCGCGGTGTGCTCCGCCGCGCGGGCCATGCGTTCTTCGTTGGCCACGGCCAAGGCTTCGCGGTGCTGCGCGTCGGCATCGGCATTGGCTTTGTCCCGCGCCGACTGGCGGGTCTGCGCGAGCAGGATCAGTGGCGCGGCGTAGGCCGACTGCAGGCTGAACGCCAGGTTGAGCAGGATGAACGGGTACAGGTCGAAGGTCACCAGGCCACTGATGTTGGCGCCCACCCACAGCAGCACGATCAGTGTTTGTGCGCCGAGAAACGTCGGCGTACCGAAGAATCGCGCAAACGCTTCTGCTTTCAGCGCAAAGGCATCGCTGCCAAACGTGGGCGCCAGGTGCGCGTGGCCCTTGTGGAAACGCAGGTGATCGACTTTCGCCGGGGTGGGGGAACGACCGTCAGTGTTGACGGGTTCGGGCGTGGCTGCGGGCATGGCGGTGTCCTGAGGGCAAAAAACATCTGCCCACTATAGGCTCAGATCAACCGACTTTGGCGGCCCCCAGGGTGGCAAAGTGAGGCTGCTCGCAAAGCCTTATTCAAACCGCACCGAGATTAGCCGGGCTGGCTTTCGGCGGGCAGACTCATCCCCACAGGTCTGGCAACGACCTGAGCGTCAATCCACGGGCTCGGGATACAACGGCTTGGACCGCGACATGATGTTGGCGTAGTCATACACATACTGACGGCCTGCATGGCTGGTCATGCGCAGGCGGTCGATCAGTTGTCGCTCTTTCTTGTTCAGGTATCCCAACCCTTGGTGGTCACTGGACTTGAGGCGATCACGTTCATGGGCGTCAGGGAAAGTGATGACGTTCGTCATGAAATATCTCCTTGGTTAAATCCGTGTGCCCGGCTCCATCTTCCGGGTTCACCGTTTGTCGTGCGACTGCGCACCTTACCCACAAAAAGTCAGACCCTTCAACCCTGCAAATGATCAGTGGATCACACGATGCGCGTGATCTCGAACGATTGCCGGCTGCCGTTCACGCTGATCTGCACCTCATCGCCATCGAACTTGCCCAACAGGTTCTGGCCCAGCGGTGCCTTGGCCGTGATGACGGTGATCAGGGTGCCATCGACGCTGATTTTCAAGCCCGCCGCATCGGGCCCCAGGAACAGGTGCTGCGCAACACCGCTGGCGGACTCCAGAACGATCAGGTCGCCCGACTGAATGCCGCGTGTGTCGTCGAAAGGCTTGAGCACGAGGTTCTGGTACCGCGTCAGCGACTGGCGAATCTCCTCCACGCGACGCGCCTGCCCAGCGGCGAGGTACGAGGCTTCCAGGCCCAGCGTGTCGTACTTGTTCTCGGCGATGTTCTCTTCATGGGTCGCAGTTTCGTACGCGGTTTGCGCGGCACGAATGGCGATGTCCAGATCAATGTCGAGTTTTTCAATGATCCGTTGCAGGACCTGCTGCTTGTTCATGAGTGCTGCTTGTCTCGTGGAAGGAATCAACCGCAGAACTGGTAAATCGCGGCGCGGCTCTTCTCGCTGGGCGCGGTCTGATTCTGCTGCATCCAGAACTGGCATTTGGGACCATTGAAGTTGCGCTGGCGTTCAGCCTGCTCGGCCTCCTGCGTCTGACGGGCCTCGCTGTCGCGCAAGATCTGCCGGTACTGGTCAAACATCGGGTTGTCGCTTTCAGGCTTTGCCTTGGCGGCGGGCGGGCTGCTTGTCTGATTGGCCGCATTGCTCAGCGCCTGGGTCTGCTCGGCGGGCAGCGCTTTGTAAACAAGCCAGCCCGTCAGTGCCACGGCCAGGAAACCCAGCCAGATGCCGACGGCGATGGACAGAATCAGCTTCAGCGGTTGGAGCGTCACGGACAATTGGCGATGGTTGACGTACATAGCAGACTCCCTACTTGTATGACGTTGGCGCCGATTGTCGCACGACCGGGGCTGGTGATTCTGCGCTGTTATGAAGGACAATCCGCTTTTTTGAACATCCTCAGGGAGCCCGGATGAAAGCCTCTTGGGATATTTTCTGCACCGTTGTGGATAACTTCGGCGATGTCGGCGTGACGTTCCGTCTGGCCCGACAACTGGTCGCCGAGCACGGGATGGACGTGCGCCTGTGGGTCGACGACCTGTCGGCGTTCGCTCGCCTGTGTCCGGGCGCCGACGCTCAGGCAGTGCAGCAATGGCATGACGGCGTCAGCGTCTGTTTCTGGGCGAAGGACTGGCAACCGGCCGAGCCTGCCGACCTGGTGATCGAGGCGTTCGCCTGTCATCTACCCGCCGCTTACATCGACGCCATGAAGGCCCGCAATCCGCGTCCACTGTGGTTGAACCTTGAATACCTCAGTGCGGAAGAGTGGGTCACCGGTTGCCATGGGTTGCCGTCGTTGCAGTCCAGCGGCATCCAGAAATTCTTCTTCTTTCCGGGGTTCCGGACCAACACCGGCGGCTTGCTGCGCGAAGCCGGGCTGATCGAACGTCGGCACGCCTTCGAACAGAACCCGGCCGCGCAGCAGGCGTTTTTGGCCAGCCTCGGCATTTATCCACAGGCAGACGCTGAACAGGGTCCGCCCCGGCTGATTTCGTTGTTCGCCTACGAACACGCAGGACTCGGTTCGTGGCTCGACTGGCTGGCGTTCGATGATCGCAAAACCCATTTGCTGGTGCCGGAAGGGCGGATCTTGGGAGATCTGGAGCGCTGGCTAGGCGTTGATGCCTTGAAAGCGGGCGATTTGAATCAGCGCAACGCCCTGACGATTCAGGTGTTGCCGTTCGTGCGCCAGGAAGATTACGACCGGCTGCTGTGGTGTTGTGCGTTCAACGTCGTGCGGGGCGAAGATTCGTTTGTGCGCGCGCAATGGGCGGGTCGCCCGCTGATCTGGCACATCTACGAGCAGGACGACGATGCCCACTGGGCCAAGCTGGACGCGTTTCTGGAGTTGTATCTGGCGGGGTTATCCACAGCGGCTGGGGAGGCGCTGACCGAGGTATGGCGTCACTGGAACGCGGGTCAGGCGATGACGCAAAGCTGGAATACCCTGGAAATGCACCGCGACGAGCTGGCCGCGCACGCCGAGCGGTGGTGTCTGGAACAGGCCTTGCAGGACGATCTGACGACTGCGCTGGTAACGTTTTACCGAAATTGGATATGATACGCGGCCTTGTATTAAGCCCTGTACGAAAAGTGGCTTTTCGTACAGGGCTTAGAAAGAACTTCAATCCAAATTCGGATACTCGTAATGAAAACTGGTAAAGAGCTTAAACCCGGCACCGTGATCCGTATCGACAACGATCCTTGGCTGGTTCAGAAAGCTGAATTCACCAAGTCTGGTCGTAACAGCGCGATCATGAAGACCAAGCTGAAAAACCTGCTGACCGGCTACAAGACTGAAACCGTCTACAGCGCCGACGACAAGCTGGACGACGTGATCCTGGACCGTAAAGAAGCCACCCTGTCTTTCATCAGCGGTGATTCGTACACGTTCATGGACACCAGCGACTACACCATGTATGAGCTGAACGCCGAAGACATCGAAGCCGTTCTGCCTTTCGTTGAAGAAGGCATGACTGACGTCTGCGAAGCCGTATTCTTCGAAGACCGTCTGGTTTCCGTAGAGCTGCCGACCACCATCGTGCGCGTCGTTGACTACACCGAAGGTTCCGCTCGCGGCGACACTTCCGGTAAAGTCATGAAGCCTGCCAAGCTGGCAAACGGTACCGAACTGCAAGTGGCTGATTTCATCGAAATCGGTGACAAGATCGAGATCGACACCCGTGAAGGCGGTTCCTACAAAGGCCGTGCTAAATAAGCATTGCTTCTGTAACGCCGGATACGAAAAAGCCCGACCATTGAGTCGGGCTTTTTTGTGGCCAATGGGTTTATTGGTTACCCGTTCATCTCGCACGTCTCCATTCGCAGGGTCGCTTGTCGAACCCACCGATGCCATCGCGGGCAAGCGCGCTCCTACAGGGG
>Ga0308163_10001101_pt1 | contig 33378 bp, 27 predicted proteins | sample PhyTR1_FD_201037 | JGI IMG/M metagenome (GOLD analysis project Ga0308163, IMG submission 201037) | Phyllosphere microbial communities from UC Gill Tract Community Farm, Albany, California, United States - DLSLT.R1 | ecosystem: Host-associated > Plants > Phyllosphere > Unclassified | place: USA... | reverse complement strand
GTGCCAGCTGGCACCGCGCCTCCCGTCCGTCACCTCTGCAAATCAGCCGTGCCGGATCCACGTCGTCTTGAGGGCCGTGAACTTGTCGACGGCGTGCGCCGACAGGTCGCGTCCGAACCCGGACTGGCCGAACCCGCCGAACGGAACTCCGACGTCGAGGGCGTCCACGGTGTTGACGGATACGGTACCGGCGCGCAGTCGCGGTGCAACGCGGTGCACCCGGGACAGGCGGTCCGACCAGATGGACGCGGCGAGCCCATAGACGGAGTCGTTGGCGAGCGTGACTGCCTCCTCCTCCGTGTCGAAGGGCATCACAGCGAGCACCGGGCCGAAGATCTCCTCACGGGCGATCGTCGCGGCGGGGTCGACGTCGACAAACACCGTCGGAGTCACGAAGGCGTCACTCGTCGCGCCCGGGACCGCTGCCCCGCCGAGAAACAGCGACGCCTCACGTCGGCCGGTCTCGATGTATCCGCGGACACGTCCGGCGTGGCGTGCGCTGACCAGCGGCCCCATCGTCGTCGCGGGGTCGAGCGGGTCGCCCACGACGATCTGACTAGCGCGTTCGGCGACGAGGGCTAGGAGCTGGTCATGTACCGTGCGCTCGACGAGGAGCCGGGAGTTTGCGGAGCAGACCTGCCCCTGATTTGTGAAGATCCCCGCGATCACTCCGTCCGCAGCGGAATCGAGGTCCGCGGTGTCGGCGAACACAAGATTTGCGCTCTTCCCGCCGCATTCGAGCCAGACTTGTTTGAGGTTCGACTCACCGGCGTACTTGAGGAACAACTTGCCAACCGGGGTCGAGCCCGTGAAGGTGACGACGTCAACCTCGGGGTGTACACCGATCGCCCGACCGGTGACCGGTCCCGACCCGGGGACGACGTTGAGCACGCCGTCGGGCAGACCGGCCTCAACCGCGAGCTCCGCCAGGCGGAGCGCCGACAGCGGCGACTCCTCGGCCGGCTTCAGCACCACCGAGTTGCCCATGGCGAGCGCGGGAGCGAGCTTCCACATCGCCATCTCGAGCGGGTAATTCCACGGAACAACCGCACCGACGACGCCGAGGGGTTCGCGGCGAATGAGCGCGAGCTCCCCCTCCGGCGTCGGGGCGACCTCGTCTGGCAGCTTGTCGATGAGGTCGGCGTACCACCGCAGGATCGCGGCAGTCCCCGGCACGTCACTGGTCGTCGTGTCGGTGATCAACTTGCCCGCATCGAGGCTGTCGAGCAACGCGAACTCGTCAGCGTGCTCCAGGATCAGGTCTGCCAACCGCCCGAGCACCGTTTGCCGATCGCGGGGAGCGCGGCGGGCCCATCGTCCGTCTGCAAACGCGCGGCGAGCCGCCGCCACCGCGAGGTCGACGTCGGCGGCACCACAGTCAGCGACCTGGGCGAGTACCGCGCCGGTGGCAGGATTCACGGTGGCCCGGACCGCCCGGTCGAGCGCGGCGGTCGGCTGACCATCGATCCACGCGTCTGTGCGGAATCGAACATCGGCTGCGGCCTGCCGCCAGAACGTGACGCTGTCCCGGGCCGGGTTGGTAGTAAGTAAGCTCATTCGGTTCCCCTGAAGGCGACGGGAGCGACGATCCGTGGCTCGACTGCAGCCGAACGGCTGACCATGCTCCGCTTCATGAGCAGGTAATACAGCGGGCAGATCACGGCAAGGCCGACGATCCACGAGATATCGACACCGCCGAGGGCGACCGCGACGGGTCCGCTGTAGAAGGCGGTCGCGACGAAGGGGATCTGGATCGCGATGCCGACCAGGTAGCAGACGACCGCGACTACGTTCACGCGGCCGTAGACCCCGCCGTCCCGGCGGAAGAGCGACGCGATGTCGTAATCGCCGTGCCGCAGCAGGTAGTAGTCGACGAGGTTGATCGCCGTCCACGGGATGAGGACGCAGAGCAGCAGAATCATGAAGTTGCTGAGGCTGACGAGGAAGTCGTCCGCGAACGCCAGTCCGAGGACCAGGGCGATGCCGAATAGGACGAGGGCGATGACCGCCCGGGTCCCAGCACGAGGTTGCCACCGTGGGAAGAGCGTCTGCCCGATCGTGATCACCGAGAGGCTGCCGCAGTACAGGTTCATCGAGTTGCTAATGCTGATCCCGACGCCGAACACAAGGACCGCGATGCCGCTGATGCCCGGCGTCAGAGCGGTGAGCCCAGCGGCGGTGTCCAGCTTCGGCATAGCGGCGCCGACCAGCGCGCCAAGGCTCATCGCGAGGAAGGACCCGACGACCGCGCCGGAGAACGTCGCCCAGAAAGCGGCGCGAACGCCCGTGTCCTTCGGCATGTAGCGGGAATAGTCGGAAACGTAAGGCGCGTACGCGATCTGCCAAAGCGCGGCGAGGGAGACCGTTGCCATGAACCCGGCCGGCGTGATGGCGCCGGTGGAGAAGGTCGCCGCGGGCAGGCCGTGCACGAGGAAGACCCAGACGAAGACGAGCAGCAGCGTCCCACCCGCCACGAAACTCATGACGGTACCGAAGGCGTGGAGCAGCCGGTACCCGAAGACCGCGCCGACCACGCTCACCAGCCCGATCAGGATCGTCGAGACACCGCTGCCGATGTGGACGAGCGAGTTCAACGCCTGCCCGCCGAGCACGATGTTCGAGGAGAAGAACGCGACGTACATGCCTACGACGATGACGACCACCAGGAGGCTTCCGTACGACCCGAACTGTGCGCGGGTCTGCAGCATCTGCGGGACGCCCATCTGCGGCCCCTGCGCGGCGTGTAGGGCCATGACGACCCCACCGACCACGTTCCCGATCGCCATCGCGAGCAGCGCCGCCCACACAGGGAGCCCGTAGACCACGGTGGCGAGCAGGCCCGTTGCGATGGTCAGCATCATGATCTGCCCGCCGAACCAGATGGTGAACAGGTTGCGAGCCTTGCCATGCCGTTCGTCCTCGGGGATGTGGTCGATCGTGTGGGACTCGACGCCGAGCGCGTCGGTGCGGAGTTCTGTTGCCATGGGGGCCTCCTAGGGTGATCGGCGACCGGGTCACCGTGGTGAGAAGCATTGCCCCCTGGACTGCATCTCCCAAATGGCGTTGGATGATGCATGGCATCGTCAGGAACGATGACCGGAGTACACGGCCGTCCGGGTAACACGGACGAAACGAACACGAAACGAGTGTCCCGGAATGGCCCGCAGGCCCGACGTCACCCTGGCCCAGCTCCGGTATTTCATCGAGGCAGCCAGCTGCCTTTCGATGACCGGTGCCGCACAGCAGCTACTCGTCGCCCAGTCGGCGATCTCGGCCGCGGTCGCCCACCTAGAACAGCAGATCGGCGCACAGCTCTTCATCCGCCAGCGCGCACGCGGACTCGCGCTCACGGCTGCCGGTCAACAGCTACTCGGCGACGCCCGGGCGCTTATCCTCAACCTCGAGGAGGCACTCGACACCGCGCGCGGGATCGACAACCAGGTGCGGGGCTCGATCCGCATCGGGTGCTTCGTCACCCTCGCACCGTTCGTACTGCCGGCCATCATCGGCAAGGTCCGGGAACAACACCCCTACCTCGACATCGAGGTCGACGAGGTGGACGCCGAGGGGGCAAGGGACGCCCTCCGATCCGGCCGTGCCGAGCTCGTGATCGGCTATGACTTCGCGATGGGTCCGGACATCCGCACCACCGTGCTGCGCGACGTACCCCCGCACGTCCTCCTCGCGGCGGACCACCCGCTCGCCGCGAAGCCTCAGGTGTTCCTGCGGGAACTCTCGCGAGACCCCCTCATCCTGCTCGACCTGCCGCAGAGCCGGGAGTACTTCCTCGGCATCCTCGCTTCCGTGGGGCTGCAGCCGCAGATCCGGCACCGGTCGATGAGCTACGAGACGGTCAGGGCGTTCGTCGCGCACGGGCATGGGTTCTCGATCCTGAACCAGCGCCCGCGCCACGACCGGACCTACGACGGTGCCCGGGTGGTGGCCCGGCCGATCGCGGACGACGTCCCGTCGCTCCCCGTCGTCCTCGCAGCTATGCGCTCCACCCGGACGACGGCGAGGGCACGCGCCGTAGCGGAGGTCGCGGCCGAGGTCATGACGACGTCGCTCTCCCCGGCCTGATTTCCGGCGTGTTACAGCGAAAGCCTGCATCGTGATTGGTGATGCGATCAATGAACTTCCTCGATTTGACGGATCCAATTCCCGCCGGTCAGCTTGATCCGGACGGGACGCTCCCGTTCCGAGTGGAGGTGGTCATGTCCGACCGTGAGATCGATGTCCTGGTCGTCGGAGCCGGGCAAGCGGGTGTCGCCATGAGCCAGCACCTGGCGACCCGGGCGGTGCCGCACGTCGTCCTGGAGCGCAGCCGGATTGCCGAGCGCTGGCGGACCGGCCGCTGGGACTCCCTGGTGGCGAACGGGCCCGCGTGGCACGACCGGTTCCCGGGCCTCGAGTTCGACATCGACCCCGACGGCTTCGCCACGAAGGACGAGGTTGCCGACTACTTCTCCCGGTACGTCGAGAGGTACGCCCTGCCGGTGCACTGCGGTATCGAGGTCATCTCCGTCCAGGCCCACTCCGGACGGCCAGGCTTCCGCGTCGAGACCACCGACGGCACGTGGGACGCCCGCGCGGTGGTCGCGGCGACCGGGGCCTTCCAAACGCCCGTGATCCCCCCAGTCGTCCCGGCGACGGCCGACCTGGCCCAGATCCACTCCAGCTCCTACCGCGCCCCCGAGCTGCTCCCCGAGGGAGCTGTCCTCGTTATCGGCGCCGGGTCGTCCGGCGTGCAGATCGCCGACGAACTCCGCACAGCCGGCCGCGAGGTGTACCTCTCCGTCGGTCCGCACGACCGCCCGCCCCGGGCCTACCGCGGCAAGGACTTCGTCTGGTGGCTCGGTGTCCTCAACAAGTGGGAGGCTGCGACGCCGCCGCTCGGCGCTGAGCACGTGACCATCGCGGTCAGCGGCGCGAACGGCGGCCGCACGATCGATTTCCGGGACCTCGCCGCGAGTGGGATCACCCTCGTTGGCCGGACCACGTCATACCGGGACGGCATCGTCCACTTTGCACCGGACCTCCGTGAGAACATCCTCCGCGGTGACGCCAACCACCTGTCCCTGCTCGACGAGGCCGATGCGCATGTGACGCGCAACGGCCTCGACCTGCCGGAGGAACCCGGGGCGCACGTCCTCGGACCGCTCCCTGACGCTGCAGAACACCCGATCGCGGAGCTCGATCTCAACGCCGCTGGCGTCAAGAGCATCGTCTGGTCGACCGGCTACAGCTCGGACTACAGCTGGCTGCCAGCCGACGCGGTCGACGACCTCGGCAAGCCCCGCCACCAGCGCGGGGTGTCCACGGCACCGGGCATCTACTTCCTCGGGTTGCCGTGGCAGTCGCGCCGCGGGTCGAGCTTCATCTGGGGGGTGTGGCACGACGCCGGGTACCTAGCCGACCAGATCGAGATCCAACGGTCCTACGCCAGGCACACCACACTCGTCCACCTCGAATCCGCTACCGAGACCGGAGTCACACGATGACCGTCCACACCCGCATCCGTCCGTTCAACACCCGGGAGACCTACCCGGAGCAGGACCTCGACAACGACCTCTGCCAGGCGGTCGTCGCGAACGGGGTCGTGTACATCCGAGGCCAAATCGGGCAGGACCTCGACACCCGCGAGTCGGTCGGCATCGGCGATGTCGGGGCGCAGGCCGAGCGGGCGATGGCGAACATCAAGATGCTCGTGGAGGAAGCGGGCGGTTCGCTCGAGCACATTGTGAAGGTCACCGTCTACCTGGTCGACATCCGGCACCGTGAAACGGTTTACCGGACGATGGGACGGTGGCTTCAGGGGGTCTTCCCTGTCTCCACCGGACTGGTGGTCACCGCCCTCGCCCGACCCGAGTGGCTCGTCGAGATCGACGCCACTGCGGTCCTGTCGTGACCTTCTCGCTCGCCGTGCGCGACCCCGCAACGGGGTCGTTCGGGTCGGTGATCTGTTCGTCATCCCCCGCGGTCGCCGCGCGCTGCGTGCACCTCCGGGACAACGTCGGTGCCGTCCACTCCCAGAACATCACCGACCCTCGCCTGGGCCGTCGGCTGCTCGACGTGATGGAGGGGGGCTCGTCCGCCCAGATGGCGATTGACCGCGTCGTCGCGACGGATGCCACGGCGCCCTACCGCCAGCTCGTCGCTGTGGACCCCGCGGGGCGGACGGCAGTGCACTCGGGCGAGCGCGCGCTTGGCATCGTCGCCGCATACCAGGATGATGGCGCCGCTGCCGCGGGCAACATGCTGGCGACCCCCGACGTCCCCCAGGCACTGATCGAGGGCTGGGCCGGGGCCGTGGGACCGATCGAGGAGCGCCTCCTGCAGGCGTTCGCGGCGGCCATCGCCGAGGGCGGCGAAGCCGGCCCGGTATACAGCGCGGGGCTCACCGTCGTCAGCGGTCACGGCTGGCGCACCACGGACCTCCGCGTCGACTGGGCCGACGACCCGTTCGCGGTGCTCTCGTATCTCGTGGCGGCCTGGTTGCCGCAGCGCGACGACTACGTCACCCGCGCCGAGGACCCTGCCCACTCGCCTGGTTACGGAGTCCCCGGTGACGACCGTTGACGTCGCCGACGCCACCGGGCACCTGAAACGTGGCACCCAGGCCAGCACCACCGGGCACCACGCGGACCTCGTCGCCCTTGCCGACCGGATCCACGCCCACCCGGAGATCGCGTGGGAGGAGCACCGGGCAGCCGAGTGGGTTGCGGAGGTCCTCGACGCAGCGGGCTTCACCGCCCGGACGGGTGCCTTCGGCCTGGAGACCGCCGTCCATGCCACGATCGGCACCGGCAGCCACCGCGTCGCACTGGTGGCGGAGTACGACGCACTCCCCGGACTCGGGCACGCCTGCGGCCACAATCTCATCGCGGCGTCCTCGGTGGGCGCGGCGATCGCCCTCGCCGGGGTCGCGGACGACCTCGACCTGACTGTCGAGCTCTATGGCACGCCCGCGGAGGAAGGCGGCGGCGGCAAGATCGAGATGCTCGACCGCGGTGCGTTCGCTGGCGTCGAACTCGCGATGATGGCGCACCCCGCGCCAGTCGACGTCGCGGAGGCACGACCCTTCGCCGTCACCCACTCCCACATCGCCTACGACGGTGTCAGCGCTCACGCCGGCGCGTACCCGGACGAGGGTGTCAACGCGAACGACGCATTCGTCGTCGCCCAGGTCGCGATCGGCCTCTTGCGGCAGCAGCTCCCCCAGGACACCCGTGTGCACGGCATCCAGACCCTCGGTGGTGTGGCCCCGAACGCCATCCCCGGACGGACTGAAGGCCGCTGGTACGTCCGCGCCGACACGACCGAACAGCTGCTCGCGGTTGAGGAGCGGGTCCGACGCTGCTTCGAGGCCGGTGCGCTCGCGTCCGGTGCGACGCTGACCGTCACGCAGGAGAGCCAGCCGTACTCCGAGTTCCGGACCGCGGCCGATGCCCTGGAGTCGTACGTCGCCAATGCGACGGCCCTCGGTCGCCGGTTCGCCGGCGGCGAGGCTGCCTCCCGGATGAACCGCGCGTCCACTGACATGGGCAACGTGTCCCAGCGGGTTCCGGCGATCCACCCCTACGTCGGCTTGGACGCTCGTGGTGCGTCCAACCACCAGTCAGCGTTCGCCGCCGCATGCGTCGGACCGAGCGCGGAACGACTCGTCCTCGACGCCGCTACGGCGCTCGCCTGGACTGCTGTCGACCACTTCGCGCGAGCAACCGGAGCGACCTATGTCTGACCTTGTCATCAACGACGCGAACGCCTACCTCGGCGACGGTGTGTGGGAACGCACGTCGATCCTCGTCCGGGGCGGAGTCGTCTTAGCCCTTGGTCACGCGGACGACCTCCGCGCACAGGCCGGGCCCGACGCCGAGTTCCGCGACGCAGGTGGGAACGCGGTGATCCCCGGCGTACACGACACGCACGTGCACCCGCCGTTCGCCGGTGCTGCCCTGCTCGGTATCGACCTCACCCAGGTCCACTCCGCCGTCGCGTACGCCGAGGTCATCGCGGGACACGCCGCGGCGCACACCACCCAGGCGGTGCTGGTGGGAAGCGGTTGGTACGGCGACTGCTACGACGGCGGGTTCCCGACGAGGTGGGACCTCGACGAAGTCGTCGCCGACCGACCGGTCATCCTCACAAGTCACGACGGACACGGGGTCTGGGTGAACTCCCTCGCGCTCGAGCTCGCTGGCATCGCGGACGACGTGGAGGACCCCGCTGGCGGCCGGTTCGTCCGGACCGACGACGGCCAGCTCAGCGGCGTCCTGCTCGACACCGCTGTCGGCTCATTGCAGGCCGTGCCGCCTGACGCGAGCCCGGACGACGTCGAGAAGGCGATCCTGGCCGCGCAACGACGACTGCACTCCGTCGGCATCACGACCTGGCACGACGCGGCGGTCGGCTCCAGTGAACTTGGCCCCGACGCCTTCGAGGCATACCTCGCACTCGACGAGCGCGGCGCCCTCACCGCGAACGTGGTGGCATGCCTGTGGTGGGACCGTGCACGGGGCCTGGAGCAGATGGACGTGCTCTGTGCTCGGCGCGACCGAGCGGCATCGTCCACCCGCGTCCGGGCGAACAGCGTGAAGATCATGCTCGACGGCATGATCGAGAACCGCACGGCGTCGATGCTCAAGCCGTACACAACCCACCCGGACCACCGGGGTGACGTGTTCATCGCCGCGGAGGACCTTCGGCGGATCATCGGCGCTCTGGACGCGGAAGGCTTCCAGGTGCACGTCCACGCCGTCGGCGACGGAGCCGTCCGTGACGCGCTTGACGCGTTCGAGGCAGCGGTGCGAGCGAACGGTCAGACCGACGGTCGCCACCAGATCACCCACCTCGACGTCGTCGACCCCGCGGACACGGCTCGTTTCGCCGAGATCGACGTGACCGCGAACGCGCAGTTCCTGTGGGCCCGGGCGGACACGGAGATCATCGAGCGCAAGCTGCCGCTCCTGGGCGAGGAGCGTGCCGCGCACCACTTCCCATACGGCAGCCTGCATCGCGCCGGTGCACGCATCACTGCCGGCAGCGACTGGCCGGTGTCGGACCCGAACCCGTTTTGGGCGATGCACACCGGCACGACCCGTCTCGCGCCGGCGACCGACCCGCACGCCACCGGACCCGCCCTCGTAGAGCCGCTGCTCCCCGGCGAAGTGCTCCCCTTTGCCGTGGCGCTCGACGCCTTCACCGGCACGTCCGCGTGGGTCGGGCACCTCGACGGCGTGACGGGGCGCATCGCTGCAGGGTACGCCGCCGACCTGGTGCTGCTCGACCGGGACATCTCCGACGGCTCCGGACTCGACGCCGTCCAGGTGGTCGAGACCTTCGCCGCCGGGGTGTCGGTCCACCGCCGGCCCTGACGCTCAACCGCAGGTGCAGCCGTCCCCACCGCTGGGGCCGGCATCACAGGGCATGTGGCAGGACCCCACCGTGACGACGGGGACGTCCAGCGTGGGGTTCCGGTCGAAAAACCCGTGCGGCTTCATCACGAAGCCGCACGAGTCCACCGGCATGACCGGCCAGTCCTCGAGTCGCGGGAAGTGGGTCAGGCCGAAGGTGTGCCACACGACGACGTCCTCGCCGTCGATCGCGCGGTCGGCTGCCGCGTACGCCGGCAGCCCCGATCCGCCCGGGTGCTGGTTCACGGTATACCCGGCAGCCCACAGCTGGTCGGGCTGGTAGCGCGTCACCCAGAGGTGGTGACCCGCGAAACCCGCCCGCTTCCGCGCCGGAGCGTCGTCGTGGCTGAATAGCGTCGCATTCCCCTCCGGGTACAGCACGTAGCTCGTCGGCTCGCCGACCCGGTTGGTCCGGTCGGCGCTGCTGATGCTCCACACCCGCCCGACGCGTCCGTCCGCGTCACGCTGCGCCTCGCCCTCGCGGGTCAGCCGGGTCCTGGTGCGACCGATCGCACTGCCCCACGGGTTCGTGTTGCTCATCGGGATGCGGGCGACGTCGATCTCGTCGACGGCGTTCCGCACGCCGTCCACCGTCATATCCAGCCGCGCGCAGAACAAGTGCTGGTGCACTGGGGCGCCGAGACCGGGCGCGATCTGCGTGGCGAACGGGTAGTTGCTGCCGTCGTGTGCACCCGTGAACACGACCCCCGTCGCCTTCACCTCCAGCGCGAACGTGCCGTCGAGGGAGAACGAGAAGTAGAAGCCGTAGTCGTAGTTGCCGACCGTGGTGAAGAAGGACACGATGAGCCGACGCTGGCGACGCGACTCCGAGGTGTGGGTGAACTCGTCCGTGTGCTTCCAGAGGATGCCAGCGTCCTCCTCGTGGATGCAGATCGCGTTCGGAATTGTCCGCGGCCGGCCGAGGTCGTCGGCGACGATGGCGTCAACATAGGTGATCTCGCCGAGGCAGTCGCAACCGAGCTCGAGTGAGTTTGCTGTGCGACCGAACTGGTACTCACCAGCGTCGAAGTAGTTTTGCCACCCGTGGGTCGGCGTCGGGTCCGCGTAGTTGACGACCATCTCCGAGACCGATGCCCGGTAGATGATCGGTCGGCGCTCGCCTCGGTCGGCGAACCCGATCTCGTGCAGGGTCAGTCCCTCCCGCCCGTTGAACCCGACGCGGAGGTCCCAGTTCTCCCAGCGGAGGACTCCGTCCTCGATCGTGAAGCTGACCCCGTCTGGCTGTGTGATCACGATCGGCCGAAGACTCGTCCGAGCCGGCCCGGCGACGGCCGGGTGCAGGTAGTCTCCGGACTCCTTAGGCACGTGGACGGCGTCGGTCTCGATCACCCGAAGGACAGTGCCGCTCGTGGCGTCTACGTGCGCGACCACGCCGTCGATCGGGTGCGCCCAGGGCAGGTCGCGCTCGCACTGCTGCAGGAACGCGAGAACGCGGAACACCCGTCGACCGACCTCGTCGTCGTACCCGAACACACCGGCGGTGAGCGGGCACGTGCGCACCTGTGCGACGTCGGACACGCCCCGTCGCCCCATCGCGGCGACCCACCGAGCGTCCGCCTTGACCAGGTCGTCAACGAGCTGGAACTCCTCGTTTAGAACCGGTGCTGTCCCCTCCGAACGGGAATCGACCGCGCGGGTGTAAACGACCGCCCCGTCCGTGACGTCGGCGACGACCTCGAGCAGCGCGCCGGTCGCGATGTCGAGCAAGAGTGCCTCGACGTGCCGGTGGAGCAGGGGATGACGGTCAACGTCAAGCACATCGCGCTTGTTCGGCTCGCGGAGCATGACGTAGGTGAATCGGGTCGTCTCCGTGACCAACCCGGCGCCAGTGAGGACGTCACGTGCCCGGTTGATCTCCTTGGGGCTGAGCGGTGCGGTCGGGTGCACGGTGGTCACGCTGGTCGTCATGGTGTTCCTCGTTCCGGTTTCCGTCCACGTTAATTGACTCTGAAGTCAATCATATTTCCGTCATGTGACGAGCCTGTGCTCCAGGATGGGGACATGCCAAAGATCGTCGACCACGGGCAGCGCCGAACCGAGATCGTGGAGGCGTACCTGCGCGTCCTCGCGGACCGTGGTGCCTCCGGGACGAACGGCAGGACCTTGGCGCACGAGCTCGGCGTCGTCCCCGGCACCATCTGGCACTACTTCGATTCTGTCGAGCAGATTGCCGAGGCTGCAGCGCGCCGGGGGGTCGAGCGGACGCTTGCGCGCATCGCGGCGCGGAGCGCCGGGCAGCGTGGCCTCCGGGCACTGCTGACCATCACCGAGGAGATCCTTCCCCTTGACGTGGTGACGCAGGCAGAGGCCAGAGTCGTCGTCGCGTTCTGGGGGCAGATGACCACTGCTGCTCGAGACCGCGGCGCGCTCGGCCGCGTCCGGGAGTTCACGGAGCTGACCCGGGCGGCGGTCGAGCAGGCGCGCGAGGACGGCGAGATCCGCCCCGACACGCCCGTGGCACTGCTCGTTCGACAGCTCGACTCGCTCTACGCCGGCGAGCAGGTCATCCTCGCAGCGGACTCGACCTCATCCGCACCCGGCGAGATCCGCGCGGTGCTGGCTCTGACACTCGCTCCGTGGACGGTCGAGCGGAGCCTGTCGGCCTGACCCGGTCGGGGGGGGGCTGTGGCCTGGTCATTGCGCGGCCGACCGCGACGCAGCGACTGCCGACGCCACCTGGCCAGGAGCTGCCGCCCGAACCCGGTCAGGCAGATACCGTGGACAGTGTCCCGGCTTCGGCACCAGCACTGCCCCACGACCACGCAAGCGGCAACACCAAACCCTCGGCGACCACCGCGATCACGCCGGCGACTCCCACGTGGGTCGGCTCCTGTATCGTCTACGACATTGGCCTGGCCGTGCTCGCAACTGGAGGGCTTCACGCGGGAACGTGGTGCGAGCGCTGGCGGCAGTGAATGTGAGAGGAGATGCACCGACGCCCGAGTCCTCCATCCCGAGATGACCTAATAAACCGCTCGCAGTCGCTCTGCCGGAACGGCGTTCTTGTACGATTACTACGCGGCATGCTGTTGTCGGCGACTGCCGATAACGACGGGAAACAGCCTGGTGCTCCTACGGGGGCGGCAGCGGGTATCCGGGCAGTAGTCGCGAGAGACGAACCGCAGCTGCGGATCCAGTTGAGTATGACGCGCCTGCATGCAGACTGGACTACATCCCGGCGGCGGTCCGCACCAGCCAGCCTCCCAGAGGAGCCGAGCGCCGGGATGAACTTAGTCTCGGACAGCGCAGACCGCCGCTGGCCAGAGAGCAACGACGGGTTTGCAGCATTTCATTACCGGATGGATCCATCGGCATCGTAGTGCGAGTCTGTGGTCTGCCCTCCCTGGGAAAGAAAGCGGGGCGGGCATCAACCCGCCCCGCTTTCGCTAGGTCCAGAGCGCTGACACCGAGCTCCTCGCCAGCCTCGGCATCACTCATACCGTGCCACGAGACGGGGACGTCGTCGCGGCGGTTCGTCAGCGGTACCCGAGCGGCGTAAACGCGGTGATCGACCTGGTCAGCTTCGGAACGACCGGCGTCTACGACGGCGCGCTGCGCGATGGCGGTCGCGTCGTGTCCGCCACGAACGCCGCCGGTGAAGGCGAAGGCCGCACCAATGTCAACCACATGCCCGGGAAAGCGATGTTGAGTCGTGTCGCTGAACACCTCAGCGACGGCACCATCGTCATCCACATCAGCGAGACAGGCTCTCTGGACCACCTCCCCGATGCCCTGACCTCCTTCCGGAGCCACCACCACCATGGCAAGGTCACGCTCTCCCATGACGAGCCAGCTGCAGCCGCTGAGGGTCCCGAAGATCCCCGCCTGGAACGACGAACAAACGACCGCCGAGCACTCCACGAGCCATGCCCAGGTGGGTCTCGCTCCACCCTGTGCAGCCGCGCGCGAGACGGTCAACGGTGCGGATCGCCAGCCGAGCCCAAAGCGTATCCGCGCCGCCACGCGGTCGGGACCCAGAACCACCCGATCACCACGCAACAACATCGCTCGAGGGGGATCAGGAACACCTCCAACGCGCCCCGGGTCAGTCCCGAAACGGACTCTGAACCCGCCAGGGGTAGTTAACGAGTTCCCGACGACGCCTTTAGTCGCGCGGATCGAGCCCATGCGCCCGGGAGGGCGTGGCACAGCAGGCACGTGCCGTTTGGCACAGCTCCCCGCGGCGATGGCCTCGCGTAGCCGTGACCATCTCCGCCAGAACGGAGCGGGAGGCCGGGCGAGATTCGAACGGTACGCCCTGCCAGCAACTCCTCTCTAAACGCCCGGATGGTCGATGGCTAAGACGGTCAGAACGATGTCGCACTCCGGGGTCGAAGAGGTCCGCTCATGCCGCCCTGGTGTCCGATCGGCCTCTGTTTGTGTCACATCGCGCGCGCCGGGTGTCACAGGAGTGCCGCACTTTGGTCGACGTAGAGCACTTTGAAGCCGTTGAGGCGTTGGCGCGGACGGCGCTTGGTGGCGAACGAGCCGCGGTGGCTCGACAGATTGAGCGTCTGGAGAGTGTGCTTGCCGAGGACGACCGCGCGACTGAGGCTCGTTCTCTCCGCGGCATCTTGGACCGAGCGTCGCGGGTTCAGGCAGTCGAACCGCTGGACCTCGCGCCGAGCGCAGCTGCTGCGACGTGTGCGTTGCCGCGCCTGTCAACGAAGTCCTCAATCCCCGTTGATCGCGAGTCCAGTGCACCACTTTGTGAGGTCGTCTTCCCAGACGCGGGACCGGTGCAACCAGTCCTCCAGCAGTGAGCGGAGTCTGCGTTCGAGGGTCTTGTCAGTGAGTGGACTCATGAGGAGGCCCTCCACGCGGCCGGACTGTCGGTGAGCCGGTCGCTGCTGCTGTCAGGCACGTCCGGAACAGGCAAGACGACTCTCGCTTTGAATTCTGCGTCGCGAATGGGCCGACCCGCTGTGATCGCCCGACTCGATGGACTGATTTCGTCGTTCCTCGGCAACACGGATCGCGACCTGGGGGCTGTTCGACTTCTACGAGGCCGCGTCCTGACGCCGCTCCACCAACGAAAGCAGCCGACTACCCCTCGGGGTGGCCGGCTGCTTTCATTCAAGCCGATACGGCGTACATATCTTGGGCGTGGCACAAGCCTTGTTTATAGATATATAGTCGCGCGCACCCGTGGACTACTTAGCTGGTTGACGCCACCAAAAGCGTGACAGATCCATAAGAGGCTGCTTTGTCAAGATAGCTAAATGACCACCAGGAGTTTCCAATGACACAGGAGCGCCCGCAACATCGAGCTGAAGTCGCGCCGTGAGTTCCCGGTCACGAAGGCCAATCAACTTCACGACCGTTCCAGCTTCACTTTCTTCCGCATCACTCATCGACCACTCGTCGATCGGAGATCGGCCCCATATTGGCAAGCTGAGCGGAAAGGCGAATTTAGCTGGAGCGGGAACAGGATGCCTACGCCCTGGAGGATTCGGGTATTCTTCCCTGCGGCGTCCTTCAGTAATTAGGAGCCCATCAATTGGGTTGAATACGCGTCTCTCTTTATACTCCGGAGTCCAGACTTCCCAGCACCCTAGCGATGCAGAGGCCCAGACTTCACTTACCCCGGCCCGGTGACCGTCGAGTTGAACGGAAGCATGAAAGTCCCCCTCGCGCTCCATGGCTGTTGCGGTCTCACCTATTGCAAGGAGACCACTTATTGCTCGAAACAAAACTCCATGTGAACTCATAGAGAACTCGCTTCCTTACCACGAGGGAACTTGCACACTACCGTCTTGTAGCACTGCCACCGATGACCGGTCCCAAGTGAACCCAGGTACCTAAATTGATGCCCATATGCAAGGTCATTTACTTCCAGCGTCCGCGGCTCAATATGGTACTTGTTTGGGCCCCGATTGAAGTCAAAATAACCAGTCTCGGAGTATTTTTCGCGGAATGTAAATTTATGCCCGCGGTCCGAACCGATGATAATGCCGTCCACGTAACCCGGCTCCAGCCACCCACGTTGCACGTAGAGCGTCGGTCGTACGGTAGCCGCAATCTCTCGCTTCGAGAGAGAAACCCACGAATACGTAACCCGGGCCGTTGCCATATAGCCAAGATTAAGAACGACCGTGTTCTTGATTGTTGACTTCGAGACCCACTTACCCTTCCGCTTCAAACCATAAGCCATCACCGCCCCGATCGTCTCCTTGTACTTCGAGTTGATCGTTCGGTATGTGGAGCTGAGGCCGCCAGGGGCTGGACTTCCCGACGCGCGCCGCATGACGGTCGCAAGCAGAATCGTCGAAGCTGGGCGATCCGTTGTGTGCTCCGAGGCCTCGGAGGTCTCAGAGGTCTCGGAGGCGTCGGGCGTGGCCCCTCCGTTGCTCCCGTCCCCGTCTTCATCCTCATTAGGCTGGATTGAATTGACTGCTGCGGTCGCGGCGCTGTCGCTCAAGCCCGTTAGGTCGACGCCCTTCTCGGTCGCCACGTTGTAAGCGAATGTTGTCGCAGAGGCCGTGTCAGAGCTAGCAACGAGAGGCGCCGACGAATCTCCTCGAGACACAGATGCGGAAGCGTCTGCCCCGCTCGATGAACCCGATGGCAATGAATCGACCTGAACCGTTGTGTCGCTGCACGCAACATACTGATCGTCAGATTCGTCCGTCACACCCGCGGCCGGGGCATTCGCAATCGCCTCGTCCGCCATTGCTGCACAGGTTTCCTCAGCTTCTGCAACGTTGTCCGTTTCATTTGTGACGAAAGAATATGTCGGAGAAGTAACGTCCGCCGCGGCGGCACCAGAAGTACCCTTCACTTCTACACGCCAGTAGTACGTTGACTTCGCAGCGAGGACTCCTTGTGCAATGTCGAATGCTCCGTCAAGCCAGCCACTATCAACCGCGGCATCGGCAAAGGAATTGGGGTTCGTCGTGACGATATAGCGGAACTGTACGTCAGGAAGAAAGTCATCGTTGCCGTTTGCGGTAACGCTTAGTGAGGGCGAGCGAGGTGTGGTTTCACCAACACCAGGGGACGAGGTGAACTGCTTGTTCGCCCAATCTCCGAGCGTGACGCTGTAAGAACTTGTTGGCCCCACGCCGGCTCCGGAGACGCCCTGCACCCGTGCAGTGATCGTGTGCGTACCTGCCAGCCCCGGTATTTCCGTTGCTGTCGTTGTGGCCGCCGTCTCACTGAGGGCCACCGGATCCAAATCGCTACCGTCAAGCGCGAGAACGACGTTCTGTCCGCTCTCCGATGCTGCGGGCGTGTTCACTGAGCAAGAAATGTCGTCATCCGGGACGGCCGTACTCCACGAGCCAGATGAGAAGCCCGGACACGATATTATCGGTGCTGCCGGGTTGGAATACCAGCCTTGTACGTCGATGACGTAGTTGGTGGGGTCGGCGATGTTGTTGAGGTTGATTTTGCCGTTGGCGCCGAGGGCGACGGTGACGGTGTTGGTGCGGATCTCGTCGGTCTGGAAGTTGATGGACGTTGTGTCGGGCTGTGGTGTTCCGTTGGCCCAGACGGATGCCCGACCGTCGCTACCGCCGTGCGCGGCAGTCAGTGTCAGCACGACGGCGGTGATCCCGGAGCCCATGACGGGGACGCCAGCCTGGCCGGCGACTGGGATGGCGCGGGTCTCGTTCTTCGCGAGGACGCTGCTGCCGGAAGAGCGAGAGTCGAACACGCGCCCGACACCCGGGGTGAAGGTTGCGCCGGTGGTGCCGGCGGCGGTGAAGTACCCCTGCAGGTCGATGACGAGGTTGATGGTCGACGAGCCGTTGTAGATCGTCATCTTCCCGCTCGAGGACAGCCGTACCTGTGCCTGGATCGAGGTGTTCACCGACGGTGCGTAGTGCAACGCATTGTCGGGACGGGTGGTGCCCGTCGCGTACGGCGTCAGGTAGCCGTCCGCGCTGGTGCTGTTGATCGGGAGGAGGTTCACGACCGCGCCGGACGCGCCGGCGGGGACACCGTTGGCGCCGGTGACCTGAATGTCGACGCTCTTCCCCGGCACCAGGAGCGCCTTCGGGGCGCCGAGCCCGGAACGGGTGTCGACGATGCGCTTGCCCGCGACGGGGACGAACCCGCCGGCGGCGGTTCCGTCGGTGTTAGCGGTGTAGTAGCCCTGCACGTCGAGGATCAGCCGCGCAGCCGTCTCGGTCGACACCTGAATAGTGCCAGCTGAGCTCACGGCGACGATCGCACTGTTGGAGACGTACTCGCCAGTGTTGTCGTTGTAGACCAGCATCGTCGTGCGCGACGTGTCCGCATCCGGCCGGCCAAACAGCGTGCCCGCGGACGGGGTGCCGCTGACCGTCGCGTTCAGGGACACCGCACCCACGGACCCATCGTCCGGAATCCCCGCGAGGCCGGCGATCTTCACCGTGCGCCACGTGTCCGCCTCCATCGGGGTGCTGAACCCACCCGTACCGTTCAACGTGTCAAGCGCACGGCCACTCGCCGCGACGAACACGCCACCAGTGCCGGTGTCGTTGATGGCCTGCGCCGGGGTGGCGACGAGGATCGATCCGACAAGTGCGAGCGCGCCCAAGGTGGCAGCAGCGATGCTGCGCCTCCTCGTGCGCGGCACGTGCAGCAGTGTGCGCACGAGACTCCCCAAGTGATTGACAGCAGGTTTACTGTCAGCTTGCGCAGAATACGCGCAATACGGACAACGACACCCCACACCCATCCGGGGGGTTACACACGAAACCCCTGGTCAGAAGCGGTAGTTTCACTTCGGTCTGAATGGATGCTCAGACAAGAGTTACGCCACGTGACCTTCGGTGACCGGCGGTGGAGTCGATGAAGCGCCACCTGATCAGCGCCCGGAACCCCTGGACTGGTACCGGCCGAGACAGCTTCCAATCCAGGGGGGGCGGAGGCAGTACCGGCTGTATGCGTCGCGGACGGCCTGGCTGATGCGGCCGCGGGAGGAGGCGGTCGACCCCGACTTATTTCTCGGCATCAAATCGTGTGCGATCGAGCCGGTGCAACAAGAGAGAAATATGGAGCCAAGTTCGTCCTCGCGACGTAGTCGAGTCGTATCCCAACGTCGCTGGCGGGCGCCCATCGTAGAATGGCGCAACCCCTGCTTTAGTGGCAAGGAGGCGCTGGCTGGCACCGTCTGCTAGAGCATGGAGTAGTCGTTCGTACCAATAATTGCCTCTTAGTCTTTCAACGGCATCGACATCTTGGTGAGTCGCTGCACGCTAATCCTCACTTTCTGCAAGGTGCAAAAGAACGCCGAGATCCGCAGTTCTTACGACCGGATCGTGAGAATCCGTCAGCCGAAGGGCGACGAGGGCTGACCGCCAGGAGTCGCGCACTTCTTCGAGTCCTTCCGCCAGAACTCCGATACCGGCCCGGCTTGCCGGGGCGAGGTCATCTGCCGCGAGAACCGCCCGTGGCAACCACGGCAAGTGGCAGTGATCTGTCGATGTGGACAGCCACGGGCACGGCGGCAGCATAAACAGGTGTGTGAGCCCCTAAAGCAAAACGAGCGGCGGCCTCCTCGCGTTGCTCTTCGGTGGTCCCGCTCGCAAGTAGCACTTCTATCGCTTGCCGCGCTGGCGCTGATCTATCCAACCGCAGCGACAAGATGGAGAGCGCTATTGCGAGGCACTCGAGAACCATCGAATCGTTTACGTGCGGCGCGCCCGAACGCTCCAACCAGACTGTGGAACCGTCGGCCGAAGAAACCGACGGCCATCCTTCCGAGGGGCCTGGATCGAGTTCGACTCCGTCTACCCCGAACCGTTGAGCCGTTTTGGAACTGGCCGGCCGTCGACCGATGGGGACGCCACTCAGGATCGTGGCGCCGCGCATCAACCCGTCGGCTCCGACACGGCCGTCGACGAGCTTGTCGAAGTACGCGACGATTTTGAGCGTCTCGCTCGCGTCTGGGTCCAGGGCGCTGAGCTTGCCCACGAGTTTTCTCATCACCCTCCCTCCGCATGGCGAGGCGTGCCCCGCTCACCTTGATTGAACCGGGCGCGCGTTTGGGCCGTCAAGCCTCGAGCATCCGATTGAGCCACCGGTGTCGGATTTCGACAGTGGCCATTGAGAGCTGCGCATGGGGGCGAGGCCATCGAACCCGTGGAACCCACCCGGCCAGACGTGCAACTCGGCAATGCCACCAGCAGCCCAGATGCGGGATGCGTATGCGACATCCTCGTCGCGGAACACTTCTGCGCTTCCGACGCCAATGAAGGTCGGTGGCAAACCGGAAAGGTCCTCAGCGCGGGCTGGGGCAGCGTACATCGACACGTCAATTGTTCCTCGGTGGTCGCCGAGCAACGCGTTCCAGCCGGTGGAGTTGCTTGTGCGGTCCCAGACTCCGATGCCCTGGATCTGGTGGGCAGAGACCGTCTCGTTGCGGATCGTCGAGCATGGGGCACAGGAGCATCGATGCCCTCAGCTGCGGACCCTTCCGCTCACGCGCGAGGAGAGTCACGCCCGCGGAGAGTCCGCCGCCGGCACTTCCTCCGCCGACGATGACACGGCTCAGGTCGATGCCCAGTTCTGTCGCGTGTTCAGCCATCCAGACGAGCCCGGCGTAGCAGTCCTCAACCGGGACGGGGTCGGTGTCGGGGAACTCTGGTGCGAGTCGGTACTCTGCGCTGACGACGACTGCGCTGTGGCTCGCGATCTAGGGGATGAATTGCCCGACACCTATGAAACGGTTACCGATGATCATGCCGCCCCCATGAATGTGAAAGATCCCAGGGCCCTTCGTGGTCGAATCCGGGTTGCGGTAGATCGAGATCACAATCTCTCCACCGTCGTACCCCTTGATGGTGCGTTCTTCGTGGACTGCGCCGACACTGGTTACAAGGTCCGCGAGTGCTGACTCGTCAGGCGTTTGACGCATCAAGGGAATCATCTCGGGCGTCACGCTGGAGGGATAGACGTCCGAAACTAGGTCGAGAACGGCACCCAGCTCAGGATCGAGAGGGGGAAGCGACATTCGTAGGCATACGCAATTCCTTTCTTTTGCGCGGGCGTTTGCGGCTACAACAATGTTCTCGTTGGCAGGCCGATCTTGTAACAGCCGCACGCGGCCCAAAGCAGCACGACCGCCCGCCAGGCGGCGTGGGAACCACTCCGCGGATGATCCGTCGAAGCCCCGGCTGCCCGGAACGCGACGGTTGTGTAGGCCGCTTTCCGGGCTGGAGGGCGTCAGCTCTGCATGAAGCTGTAGTCCACAGAGATTGCCTGACATAATCCCGCCGCATCGGCGCCAATGAGAAGAGCCGGCCCCTCGAGGGCGGCCGGCTCTTCTCATGGTGAAGTGGCGTCAGTGTGCGACGTCGTAGGTGTCGTCAACAGCCTGGCTGATGCGGACGGGGAGAGGGAGACCTCGTGGCCGTTCGCGTTCGCTCACTCTCGGATCTTCGCGAGCTCCCGCATGGGAGGGGCTGCCCCTTGCGCACGTGCTGCCCGAGTGGCTGCACCTACGCGTTGCCTTGCAGGGTGGCGGGGGTCGCGAGATGCTTGAGTGGTGTGGAAGTCGCGAAGTAACCGCCGCAGCGGAACAACCCCTCCACCAGCGGGTGTGTGGATCGTGTTGCATGATGAGTCGCCACACAACACGGTGCTCGGCGTCTTCGCGACTGAGTCTGAAGCGTCGAAATTCAGCGTCGAGGTAGAAGCGTTATTCCCTCAGGGAGTTATTTACTCGCGCTTCGCTGTGGGCTACCGATACGACCACGGGCCCGGCCACGTCGAGTTCGCCCCCGAGGGTGACTAGCCCGAGAACCGGGAGGGGCCCCGCCCCCTCCCGGTTCCGTCTCACGGGTTGGTGCCGCAGGTGAGGTTGGCTTCCTCGTACGCGGAAGCGGTCCCGGTGCTGCCGGTCGGGAAGGTGCCCGTGCTGCGAACGATCATCCGGAAGGTGGTCCTTTCGTCGACCTCCGCGATCTGCTGAGCCCGCCCAGGGACGGTTCGAGCGATCTCACCCGGGGTGTAGGGACTTGGCTGCATCGAATCACAGATCGACTGTTATGAAGCAGAGGTTCCATAACAGACGATCGGTGCTCGGTGCTCGGTGCCCGGCGCCCGGGGTGTTGGGCTGGCCTGAGGTTGTCCAACGAGCTGGTGAACGGCGGTCGCCGAGCGCACCAACTACGACGATCTTGTATCGACGATGTCTTTCTGGGTCCTCATAATGTCGGACCAGTGACGTACCCTGAGGGCTATCGCAGGAAGCGAGTTGGCAGTCGGCCGCCGGCCGACAAATGACGAAGGAGTCAACAGTGTCCAAGCAAGTGACCCGCAGCCAAAGGGATCGCGACGGAGACATCACCGGTCTCTGTGGTACCGGATGGAACGACAGCAAAGCTCAAGCCGCCAGCAACATCCGCAACGACTCGACGTACTACTACGTTTCCGTCGGCGGACGGACGGTCTACGTCCGTGTCGGCACGCGGAACGGGAAGGACTACCTCACCACTAGCGCCGACGGGTACTCGCCGAACAACCTCGACGACCTCCCTGACTGCTGATTCCTCTCCAGCGAGGGCTGCCGCTTCCGACGGCAACTCTCGCTGGCCGTTCGGAAAGCGGACCGTACATCCAGGCGGGGACGTCTTTCGCTGGCGCGGGAGTCGGCTGGCTGGAGTGTTGGTGAACTGGACTTGGCGTGTCATCCAGCAGACGGGTCAGCCCTCAGCGGGAGGGCTGCCCCGTCTGTCGTCAGCGGACGCCGCGGATGCGTGAGACTGAGGCGATCCCGAGCAGTCCGACGATGGCACCGGTGATGAAGAAGCCGCTGTAGCCACCGGTGATGGCGATGACGCCAGGTGCGGCCGCGGGCACAAGTGACTGCGGCAGTGCTTGTGCGATGTTCACGACGCCGAGGTCCTTTGCGTTGTCTTCGGCGGACGGCAGCACGTCGGTGATGAGCGCGAGGTCGACGGCGTAGAAGACGCCCATGCCGGCACCCATCACGAACTCGCCGACCAGGACCATGCCCAGCGACGGGGCGAGGGCGATGATGACGAGCCCGACGACGCCGACGACGCCGGCGACCGCGACGAACATCTTCCGGCGCCCGAGCTTGTCCGACAGCCAGCCGGCGATGAGCGAGGTCAGGACGATGCCGACCACGTTCCACAGCGTGCCCTGGAACACCGCATTCGCGAGGTTCGAGGCATCCACCCCAATGTCGTCGCGGAGGAAGTAGGTCAGGTAGCTCACCGCGGTGAATTGCGCGGCGACCATCATGAAGCGCGTGAGCCAGGCCCAGCCGAGGTCGGGGTGCTTGGCGGGGTTGAACACGAATGAGCCGAAGAGCTGCCCGATACTGAGACGCGAGGCCGGGCGGTCTACCAGCACGCGGTCGCGGAACAGCAGGGCGTACAGGACCACGACGGCCGAACCGATCGCGCCGGGAATGATCATCTGCGTCGCCGACGTCGAGAACAGCTGCACCAGGAAGGTTCCTCCGACCAGCGCGAGGTTCTGCGCGAGCCCGAGCAGCGCCGCGACGCGTCCGCGTTGCGACCTCGTGACGTGGTCCGGCATGACGGCGGTGAGCGCGGCGATCGTGGCGTTGTAGGCGATCTGCGCGACGGCCCAGGCGATCACGAGGACGACGGTGGATGACGTGGTGGCGACGACGACGAGGGCGGCGAACCCGACCACGGTGCCACCGATGATCCACGGACGACGCATGCCGAACCTCCCGGCAGTCCGGTCGCTCAAGCGACCAGCCAAGGGGTTGGCGACCATCGCGGCGAACGCGCCGATGCCGAGCGCCAAACCGAGCACGCCCGCCTGGTTGTCCGGTGCGATCTCGGCGACTTTCAGCGCCATGGCGACAATCACCGGCGGTAGCAGTGCGATGTACAGGCCGAGCATCGCGGTCGGCATGCCGATCGTGTACATGAGGGGACCACCGCGACCGCGCGTCGGCGAAACAGCGGTTGGGGCATCGGAAAGGTTCAGTGCGTCATTTGCCACAGCAGGCTCTTCTCAGGTACGCCACCGTCGTCAGTGACTTGCACGCCTTCATCGGCGGCTGGTTACACGATACGCCCAAAACCAAGTAGCACAAGGTTTGTGTGTGCATGGGTTCCAGCTGGCGCGGCAGAGCCCGCTTGGGGAGCGGTGTCGGGGCGCGTTGGACGTGTTGCTGTTCCGTCTGTAGTGATGTTGTTGTGGGGGATCGGGTGGGTCTGGGACCCAGCCCGCGGGGCAGCGCGGGTGTGCCCTGGACTCGGCGGGTGATCCGCACCTTTGACTGTCTCGCGCTCGGGTCCAGGCGTTGGAGCGAGAATCGGTTCTCGTCCGCGGGTTCACGCCACGGCTGGCTGCGCTTCAACGTGGGTCACTGTGACTCTCACAGGTCTTGATCATTCCGAAGGGCGACCACCCGCGGCGTTGTTCGGCCAGCTGACCAGCGTGGCTGGTGGCTGTCGCCCTGCGGCGAAATCCTGGGCGCCGTTGTAGGCACTGCCATGGCTGACGACCTGGTCGCCCATGCTCGCAGGGTCTCGCGCCACCGGTCGAGTACGACGCGGTCGAGGCCACAGCTGAGCTGACTGCGGAAACAATCGATAACATGGTTACTGTCGCCAAAGAGTATCCATGCTGTCAAGAGTTTGACGTTCGACCTGTTACCTCATGCTATTCCGGTCACACAGCTGACCAACGCCGCTCAACCCGCCCCCATCGCCAGACGCTGGCGGCTGTTGCCCACGTCGCGATGAAGGCTGCAACAACGATGTAACCAGCGTACTCCAGGTTTACCGATCCAAGCAGCGCAACCGGTCCGTGTTCATATCCGAACTGGTCGGCAAGCAGCTGCAGGAGTTCAATTCCGCCGATACCGAGGGCGACGATGACCGAGAGCGCTGTCACTGTGAGGTTATAGAAAATTTTGCGGGATGGCGTCACGAATGCCCATCGGTAGGCATGGCTCATGAGGACGCCGTCTGCCGTGTCGAACAGGCTCATTCCAGCAGCGAAGAGTACCGGAATCACGAGTACGGCGTACCAGGGTGCATTAGCAGCTGCTGCGCCACCGGCGACGACTAACAACGTGACTTCGGTGGCGGTGTCGAACCCGATGCCGAAGGCGAAGCCGATGATGTACATGTGCCACGGCTTCCGCACACTTGCGAGGGGCTTGCTCAGGACCTGTGCCATGAAGCCCCGCTGAAGTAAATGTCGCTCGAGCGCCGCTTCGTCGAGCGTTTCCCGGCGCATTTTGCTGACCAGCTTCGACATCCCGGCGAGGGCCTGCAGGTTGAACAGGCCAACGAGGATGAGGAAGCCACCGCCGACCAGCGTGCCGACGAGTGAAAGCGTTTCCTTTAGATCGGAGGAGCCATCGCCGAGATCGGCGGCGAGTGATCGTGCACCGATGGCGACGAGGAGCGCGAGTAGGAACACGACGCTGGAGTGTCCGAGTGAGAACCAGAACCCGAGGCTGACGGCCGGACGCTTCTCCTGAACGAGCTTGCGGGTGGTGTTGTCGATGGCTGCGATGTGGTCCGCGTCGAACGCATGTCGGACGCCGAGTAGATACGCCGTCACGCCAACACCCCATCCGATCGTCTGGGAGGTATTCGCCTGAAGTGCATCCGGCCGGACGGACCAGGCGAGGACGCACCAGCCAGCTGTGCTGAGCAGCACGATCGTGCTCAGCATCCCAAGGATCTGTCGGCGATTCGTGTTGGCGCTTGGTAGGACGACGCTCTTGCTCTTCATGAGTTGCCCTTCGCTATGGCAGGAGCGGGCAGGCATGGTAACCGCTCCTGCAAGGCTCGCATCGTCAGTGGTCGTGGTCGTGGTCGTGGTCGTGGTGCTGCTCGACCTCGATGGGGCCGTTGTGCGCATGCTGATGGGTGTCGTCCCGAGGGGTGGTGAGGATCGCGTGGGTGCGACGATCGAGTTCCTCGATGTCGATGCCACCCGCCTGCGCGACGAGCGCCTCGAGCGCCTCGGTCCAGCGTGCGTAGTACTGTTCCGGCTTGTCGTTGGTGCCGGCTTTGTCGATGGCGCCGACGAGCTGCGTCCGGAAGTGGTCCCACGGGACACCGGTTGCTTCGTAGTACGCGATCCCGAGAGAGAAGCTCCGTAGTTCCCAGGGCAGGCGGAAGGCTTCCTCGCCTCGCACAGTCTTCCGAGCATCGGCGGCATGGATGGTACGGACGGTGTCCTCAGCGAGGATGTCGCACTGGCTCATGGTTCAGACCTCCGTGAAGGCGGCCGGGAGGGTTCCGACGCCGATCATCGAGTTTCGGGTGACGAGTGCGGCGAGTTCGTCCGCGGTGAGGTGGTCGGTGCCGGCGGGGCGCTGAGGCAGGACCCAGTAGCGCAGTTCCGAGCTCGAGTCCCAGACGCGAACTTCACGCTCCGCCGGCACGTCGGCGCCGAACTCCTCAAGAACCGAACGGGGGTTTCGCACTACGCGGGAACGGTAGGCCTCCTTCTTGTACCAGACCGGCGGCAGCCCGAGTACGGGCCACGGGTAGCAGGAGCAGAGGGTGCAGACGATGACGTTATGGACGGCGTCGGTGTTCTCCACTGCGATCATCGCTTCGCCTTGCAGTCCGCTGACGCCCATCTCGGCACACGCGGCCGTGGCGTCGATGAGGAGCCGCTCCTTGAAGTCGGAGTCGGTCCAAGCGCGGGCGACGACCTTCGCGCCGATCTGCGGGCCGACGTCGTGCTGGTAGATGTCGGCGATGCGCTCGACCGCTTCCTCGGTCACGGCACCGCGTTCTATGAGGATGGATTCGAGAGCCTTCACACGAGCGGTCATGTATTCGTCGAACTCCGCCGAGGCGGCAGGGACGACGGGGCCGCTGAAGGCATGGGTGTATTCGGGCATGGCGCGGTGCTCCTTGTTCGTTGCTCAGGCCGCTGCGGGCTCGAGGTACGGCTCCCACAGGTCGCATGTGATCGTGGTGTTCGGGTCACCGATGCCGGGACCGAAGATGTCCTCGTTGGAAAATTGGATGGAGTACACGTGCTCGGCGGCGTCTCCGCCTCCGTGCGCGTTGGCGTCCGGGTAGACAAACCCGCCTCGGGCGGCGAGGACTGTGCCGACTCGCCCACGTGCGTACCCGACTTTGCGGGTGTGGCCGTAGGGGATTGTGGGAGTTACGAGGACTCGATCTCCCGCCGAGAATTGAGGAGGACGTCCCGGGTCGCCGACCGTCGGCGCTCCCGCGTATGCCATCGCCCCAATGGTGTCGGCCAGGCCTTCATTGGCCGACGCTGGCAGCGGCGTCGACGGGTCTTTGAGGTACTCGCCGGTGCGTCGCTCGAGTTCGCTGAGCGCTGCCGGATCTGCTCGTCCCAGGTACTCCTCGAAAGCGTGGAGCCAGTGGGCGTAGTAGGGCTGAGTCAAGTACTCGACCGGGTCCATCCGCTCGATGGCGTGACGGAACTCGTCGAGGTTAAACAGGCCGGCGAGGGCGCCCTGTGCGAAGAAGGAGAAAACCGCGCGCTCCCACTCCGCTGCGAAGACTGGTTCGTTCTCGTCGACCAGGATCGGGCCGAACCCGTCGGCGCCGCCGACGTCGTGGATGCCGTTCATGCGAGTGCCCCTTCTGATGCGCGGTGGGTCAGCTGTTGGGGGTGGAGCTGGTGGTGTCCCGTTGCCTGCTGGTAGATGTGAGCCGCTTGCAACAGAAGGTCCTCGGTGAAGTGATCTCCGATGAACTGCACACCAAGCGGCGTTCCCCGGCTAGTCATCCCAGCCGGCATGGTCAGGGACGGGCTGCCCGTCAGATCGAACGGGGCCGTTGGCATGAGCAGCGCTGCGAAAAGGTCGGGGTCCTCGCCGAGCGCGCTGAGCTTGTCGATCGTCGGTGAAGCGAAACCGACACCGGGCATGAGGAGGATGTCGATCGACTGCATCACGTGGGCGAAGCGGCCCGTGAACTCGAGGCGCTTCTTCACCAGGTGCTGATAGTCGACGGCGCTGGTGCGACGTCCGAGTTCGATGTTCTCCTGCATCGTCGCGCCGTACTCGCTCGCGCGAGACGGGTAGGTCGCAGCGTGAGCAACAGCCGTTTCGACTGCGAGCAGCGTGCCGAAAGAGTCCGAGATAGAGCGGAGGTCAGGAAGCCGAACCTCGACGACCGGCCAGCCCAGCTTCTCAATCGTGTTGACGACCTCGACGAGCATCTGACGCGTCTCGGCATCGAACATCGCCATCGCGGTCCAGTCCACCCCGATCCGCGGCGGTGCAGGAAGTGGCCGTGTCGGGTCGTAGTTCGGAACCGGCTCGAGCGATGCGGTCGGGTCGTTCACGTCGGCACCAGCCATCACCTGCAGCATCGCCGCGCAATCCCGAGCGCTACGCGCCATAGGGCCAAGGTGGTCCAAGCTCGCCGCAAGCTCGAAGGTGCCGTGGCGGCTGACTCGTCCCCAGGTCGGTTTGAGTCCGGTCACGCCGTTCATGCTCGACGGCAGGCGGATGGAGCCGCCCGTATCTGAGCCAATCGACCCGAAGCACAGACCAGCTGCGGTAGCCACGCCGGACCCACTAGACGACACACCTGACCAGGTCGCGTCATCCCATGGGTTCACCGGAACCGGAAGATCAGGATGGTGTTCGGTGAACGCGCCCTCCGTCATGCGGAGCTTGCCAATGAGTACAGCTCCAGCCGCGCGGAAGCGTGACACGACGGTTGCATCGAAGTCGGGCTGGAAGTCCTGGTGAATCGTCATCCCCCCAGAGGTTGGGGCGTCGACGGTGTAGCACAGGTCCTTCAGCGCCAGGGGCACGCCGTGCAGCTCGCCGTGATACCGGCCGCGGCTGAGGTCCTCGTCCGCCTGTGATGCAGCGAGGAGCGCTTGCTCCCGCATCACGGTTGCGTAGCTCTGAAGACCGCCGTCCAGTGCGTCAATCCGGTCCAGCAGCGCTGACGTAACTTCCACGGACGACAGCTGTCGTGCGCGGATGAGCTCCGCCACCTGATGCAGCTCCAGGTACGCGATTTCGTCGTTCACGAGCCCTCCTTCGCAAGGTTGGTACTTCCAGATGGAAGTTAATCGGCTCAGGTTTCCGCCACGTATCCGGGCGATCACTCCACGTAAAATTTTCAGATGGAAGGAGTCCGTGCCACGATCTCGAACGCCAGCCCGCGGCTGACCGCGAGGTAGGAGACGTACTGCTTCGGCCTCGGGCCCCCGGTCATGGCCGCCATCCTCGGGCCGCCATCGACCGTTCCGAGAGCTGCGGAGGTCAGCTGCTGAGATCGGTCGAGGGCGGCAAGGAGGTGCAGCGCGTCGTAGGTGTGCGTACCCCAGCTCGTCAGGACCGGCCCACCCCCGCCTTGAAACTGGTGATAACGCTTGTTGAGCTCCTGATGCTCGTCGGTCTGCAGGGAATCGAAGGCGTGCATGGAGGCGTACAGCGAACCGGTTGTATCGCCTCCGAGCGCGTAGAGAATGTTCTCCTCAAGCGACCCTGGGGAGTAGCGAACGAGGCGCTGGTCCAAGCCCGTCTGCTGCATCGCGCGAAGGACCGCGAGCAGGTCCCGTCCGGGCATATTGATGATGACCGCCTGCGCACCGGAGTACTGGACCTCATTCAAAATGCTGACGATACGCGTGGTGACCTCTGCGGTGGGAACGATGAGGTCGTAGACCACTTGACCGCCTGCAGCCTGAATGTCCGCCCGCTCCTGGACCCTCGCGGTCCTTGGCCACACGTAGTCGGTCCCGAGGATCGCCCAGCGCTCGACTTTGTGGTGCGTCTGGATCCATCGGATGCCTTGCTCTGCTTGCGCCGGAGTTTCGCCGACGCAGTACACACCCCGAGTTCGGTCGGTCCCCTCGTGGCCGGGAGCGAAGATGTACGGCAGCCGGGACCCCAGACCGCGCTCGACGTGCTGCAGCGTCTCGCTGGTGTGTAGTCCAACGAAGGACGTCACTACGCCAGCGTCGGTGAGCAGCGCGACCTGTTCTGCTACGCGAGCTGGCGCAGCCCCAGAGTCGAGCAGCACGAGTTCGACCTGGCGTGCATCGTCGCTGCGTCCGTTGATTTCGTGGGCTGCGAGCGTCGCGGCATCGACAACCGTCGGTCCGGTGATGCCGAGCACCCCCGACAACGGCAGGACCGCTCCGATCCGCAGCGTCCGCCCGGTCCCGCCCACCATCATCGCCTCGAAGACATCGAGGACAACCACACGCGACATGGGGTTACCTTAGACACCACGTCTTCTGCGGAGAGGGAGCCTGTGTCTGCGCAAGCCGTAACGGTACCTGACCCCGCCGCGTTTGCTGACGTGGCCAACTATCTCAATACCGCTCGTCTTCTCGCACGTGAGATTAATGCAGCGCTCAGCGAAGAGGGACTGCGTGAAGAACTCTGGCGCATACTCGTTGCGCTCGACGAGACCGCCCGCTACTCGATGAGCGAGATCTCGGTCCGACTCGGGCTTGCTCCTGCGACCACGACACGCCTCATCGATGAACTCGTCGACAACGGCCTCGTGTTCCGGAAACCTTCAGAAGAGGACGGCCGCAAAGCACTCGTCTACGCGTCCTCTCTCGGACGTGCCCGTCTCAGCAGGGCCAACGCAATCCTCAGCTCTCGCAGCGTTCAGCTGCGCTCGCTGATGAGCACCGCTCTCTGACGCCATGTCGTGATTGCTGGGACTGCCGCGAATCAGGTCGACTTCTACGACCGCTTCGATCACGTCATCCTCCTCAGTGCACCACTCCACGTGCTCCTCCATCGTGTTCGTTATCGGACGAGCAACCCCTACGGGAACTCGTCGCACGAGCGCGAGGCAACCCGACGGCATGTGGCCGAGGGCCCCCCGAGGCTGTCGACGGATCAGGTGCGGACTGCTCGTCGGCTATACGAGCAGCAGGACATGACGGTGGCGCAGATTGGTGACGTGCTCGGTGTCAGCCGGACAACGGTATACCGAGCGCTTCGACGTGAGAGCGAGTCAGTCGCGGTGCGCGGCAGGGCGTCCTAATGCGGCCCAGATAACGAGGTGAGCCGTAGAGGATGAACGACGACGGCCGTGTACCCCATCCGGGGGCTGATACTTAGGATTCCCTGACCCCTAAGCTTTGGGGGTTGACAGCACGGTGCTGTCATCCTAACCAGGGGGTCTCGTGCGCACTTTGCTGCACACTCCGCGCACGAGAGGCCGCAGCCTTGCTGCTGCCACACTCGGCGCGCTTGCACTTGTTGGATCACTTCTCGTCGCCACACCGGCGCAGGCGATCAGCGACACCGGAACCGGCGGCGTGTTCGTGCCAGCAACTGCCCGTGTTTTGGACACGAAGAACGGCATTGGCGGCTACAGCACGCCGATGGAACCGAGCAAGTACCGGACGATCAAGATCGCCGGACTTGCCGGCATCCCGGATGATGGCTCCGTCGGGGCGGTCTCGCTGAACGCCACCGTTAGTGGGTCGGCTGACAATGGCACCCTGTTTGGTCGGCCGAACGCGGACACGTCGCGGACGATGATGCTGGTCTACAACGACAACGCTGGCGAGTACGTCTCGAACTCGGCGATCGTCGCCGTGAACTCCGACGGCACGATCCAGGTCGCGACCGAGACCGCCTCGCGGCTCATTCTTGACGTCCAGGGCTACTACACCAGTAACGAGGACGGAACTGCTGCGGGCGGGTTCGTGCCGGTTGCAGGGAAGCGAATCGTCGACACACGAAGCGGACTTGGCGCGCCAAAGGCGATTCTGACGCCTGGCAGCAGCATCGACGTGCAGGTCGCCGGCACCAACGGCGTGCCCGCAAACGCGTCCGCCGCGGTCATTAACCTGCTACCCATCAGCACCACCACTTCCGACGGATACCTGACCGCCTACCCCACTGGTGGCACCATCCCGAAAAACTCCCTTCATTACACCCCGATGGCGAACACGTCGATCCAGGCCCAGGTGCAGCTCTCCCCGTCAGGGAAGATGACGATCGCAAACCCTTCGGGCAGTGCGAATCTCGCAGTCGATCTGCAGGGCTACTTCACCGCCGCTGGCACCGCCGGTGCGATCTTCACCCCCGGCATCGGCCGTGTGTACAACTCCACCGCAAGCGGGAATACAATCCTCGCGAAGAACGAGACCCGCTCCATTCAGATTGCAGGCAGGGCCGGCGTTCCGATCGTTGGATCCGGCATCAATGCGGTCGTCCTCACTCTCACTGCGTACCACGGGGGCGGCGAAGGCCGAGCCACGGTCTGGGCGGACGGAACCGCGAAGCCGGACATCACATCCATCAATTTCCGCAATGACGAGATTCGCACCAACACCGTGACCGTGCCCCTTGGCGCCAACGGCAAGATCAGCCTCAACAATGTCGCCAACCCCACGCATTACCTCATTGATGTGCAGGGTTGGTACGCGGACCCCGCGAGCCCGACTGTTACCTGTGACAACGGAGCTGCTGCAGGTTCGTGGGGCACTGCTCAGCATTCTGCAGAGGACCCTGTTGTCTGCACGATCACGGCTCCCGCAGCAACAGAATCTGGCCAGTCCCTCGGTGTGACTGCCAACGGAATGCCCATCGGCGAAGCCATGCTCTACGAAGCTGGGCCCACCACCCTTACTGTTCCGGTCCCCCCGATCTCTGGCGCGGTTACTATTCGTGCTGCGGCGTTCAGTGACGCAGGCGAGTCCCGCTCCACCGAGTACGCGTTCGGCCTGGGAGACTGGACCAAAGGGTCGATCGCTCCAACCGTGCCCGATGGTTCCGTGACAGACCCCGAAGTCGCGCTTGCGCCGGTCGCTGTTGACCTCGGACTTTTTCCGTCTGACAGCCAATACAAGTTCACTTTGACCGATGTCACCACTGGTCTGGAGGTGAGCTCAGGTGAATGGAGTGATGAGTCATTCGCGCCGGAAACATCGGCGCTGCTTCGTGCACATGATTACGCCTGGAGCGTTAAGATTCGAGCAGCTTCTTCGTGGACTGGAAGCACAGAAATCAGCACTCCGACCTGGCGCTTCCGCGTCGCCGCGGAAGGTGAAGCTACGACGCCGGCACCCGCCGATTCAGAAGCAGACGTCAACCCGAACCCCGATGCCATTACCGACGCCTCGTCGACCGCTTCTGATCCGAACGGAGGGGTGTTCTCTGCAGCCAAGGACACTGTCAACGGCTGTACACTGTCACCGGACCACTGGTTCAAGGCTAACTTCACGCCGGCCTGCAATACCCACGACCGTTGCTATTTCTCGACATCGAAGACCTCCCGCAAGAACTGCGATGTGGCTTTCGGTGCTAACCTCATCAGGGCATGCCAGAAGGCGTACAAGCCGAAGACCGCGTCGCTTGGTGCGTGCTTCGCCGTGACCCAGCTGTACTTCAACGCCGTGCGCGCCGGAGGTAAGAGTTTCTATAAGGGTAAGGGAAGTAAGGCATGAGAGAGATAGTGAAGTCGCTACATATAGCCAGCACCTGCTTGCTAATGCTAGGATTCGTCGGAGTTGCCGCGTTCGTGTGGGTCACCAATTGGGGCCCCACCGACGGGGGAGCTAACATTGGGCTCGCGGGCATCATGTTCGTCTGCTTGATCGCTGGCGGGCTTGGCATTTTGGTGGCTGCTGTTGCGCTCGTTCTCGCTTCCGCTGCGAGCATGCGCCGGCGTCAATCAGCGCCTCAGTCTCGGTAATATTGCTCGATTAACGCCTCCACGTAGCAACGTCAGGTACGCGAGGGTTTGATTCCGTCGGTGCCTTTGGTTGTCGATCTGACGTAAGAGCGCCGTATCGGCGCCAATGAGATGAGCCGGCCGCCCGCGAGGGCGGCCGGCTCTTCTCATGGGGGAGTGACGTCAGTGGGCGGCGTCGTATGCGTCGCGGACGGCCTGGCTGATGCGGCCGCGGGAGGAGACGTCGTGGCCGTTCGCGTTCGCCCACTCGCGGATCTTCGCGAGCTGTTCCGAGTTCCCACGCTTCGGCGCGCTGCCGGCGCTGGCGCGGCCGGATCGGCCCGTGACCTTGCGGCCGGCGGCGATGTAGT
>Ga0308163_10001100_pt1 | contig 33385 bp, 26 predicted proteins | sample PhyTR1_FD_201037 | JGI IMG/M metagenome (GOLD analysis project Ga0308163, IMG submission 201037) | Phyllosphere microbial communities from UC Gill Tract Community Farm, Albany, California, United States - DLSLT.R1 | ecosystem: Host-associated > Plants > Phyllosphere > Unclassified | place: USA... | reverse complement strand
CTGTAGGGCGAAACGAGGTTCACCGTACCGGCGATCTGGCCGGCGTTGACGATTGCGACGGACGATCCGGTGCCGCTCACCGCCGCGGTCCCGCCCGTGATCGTGCCTGACGCGGCGTTGATCAGCGCGGTGCCGTATCCCAGCAAAACGCCCGTGGTGCCGCCTGTTATCGTGCCCGTATTGACCAGTCGTCCGCTCGACAGCGACACGCCGGTGGTCGCGCCGATGATCGTCCCGTCGTTGGTCGATCCGCTGAAACCCCCGCCGGAAATCGTCGCGCCGATGCCCGCGGTCGAACGAATCGTCCCGCTATTGGCCAGCGTGCCATAGACGACCGCAGCGCCGGTCCCCGTTGCCGTTATCACGCCGCTGTTGGTCAGCGTCGTATAGGCCTGCACGCCCGAGCCGCCATTGGCGGTGATCGTGCCCGAGTTGGTCACCGTCGCGGGCGTGCCCACGGCAAACAGGCTGGTGCCGCTGAGCGATGCGGTGATCGACCCCTGGTTGGTGAAGTCGAGACCATAGGACGAGAATGCCGCGATCACGGCCTGCCCGTTGGTCACCAGCGCGGCCTGGTTGACGAGCGCGCCCGTACCGCTGACCGATACACCCGTACCAGACGTGAAGCCCGCGGCCAGCGTCGAGACCGCATTGTTGCTCAGGTCGAAGCCGAACAGCTCGAAATTGGTCGGCAGCACCGCACGGGTGAACACCGCATCGGCATCGACGCCGAACGCCAGCGTATCGCTTCCCGCTCCACCATCGATCGTTCCGGTGATCGAGGCGATCCGGCCGGTCGCGGCGTCATAGCGCGCGCGCAGCGTGTCGTTGCCTGCGCCCAGCACCAGATCGCCGTTGATCACGCCCTGGCGCGTATCGATCGTGCTGCTCGTTCCCGACCCGGCGGTCGAGACCACCGATCCGTTGATCGTGCCCGCATTGGTCAGCGACAGCGCACCGCTGGTCCGGATCGCGGTCGTGCTGCCTCCGATCACCGCGCCTGTCGCGTTGCTGACGTAGAGATAGCTGCCGGTATCGCTCAGCGTCGCGGCCGAGCCGCTCGACACGATCCGGCCGGTGTTGACGACGTTCATCCCGGACACCGTCGAGGCGAGCGCGGCATTGCCGCCTCCGTCGATCGTTCCGGCGTTCGTGACATAGGAGACCGTGCCGGCGATACCGCCGATCGTCCCGGTCGCGCGGTTGGTGATGGAGAGCGAGCCAAAGCCCGTCTGGTTCGCAACCACCGCGGGGCCTGCGGTGCCGCTGATCGTCCCGGCATTGTCGATAGAGGCCGAGATATAGCCATTGGTGTTGCTGGCATCGCGCTGGAACAGGATCCCTTGCGCGCCCGTCACCGTGCCGCCCGCCGCGACCGTCACCATCGCACTGGCCGACGGATAGTTCGTCAGGGTGGAGCCGATGACGCAGTAATTTACCGAAGCGCCCGCATAGGGATCCGTACATGTCGTCGTGAACGGCGTGCCGGTGGTTACGAACAGCCCGGCCTTGCCCGCCCCGCCGTCGACCAGACCATTGACGTCGAAGGACGCATTGCTGGCCCGACTGATGATCGCGGCAGCGCCACTGCCGGGGCGCACGGTCGCACCGCTTGCAATGACGATCCGACTATTGCCGGTTGCGACCGAGAGCCCATCGGCATCAGTGCCTGTGCAGGTCGTCGTACCATTGGTGACCGTGGGATCCGGCGCGCATTGTGCGAATGCTGGGCCTGCCACAAAAAACGTCGCCACGATTGCGCTTGTCTGTAACGCACACATGCGCACGCGCCGCTTCCGCGACGTCGTTTCTTCGACCTTCATGCATTCCCCCGCCATCAAGTTAGGGTGCGCTAGCTTAGTCCCCTATGCATGTCCATCGGACAAGATGGTATTTTGACACGTTACTATAAACATAGTAATTATAAAACAATGTTACTAATTGAAAAAGCAAAAGACATTTCATGTAGTATGAAAAGATGAAGATTGTCCACAGCAAGTGTCAGAAAATTACACTCCATCCACCGCGTTCAATATAGCACGTCCATAGTTCGTCATTTTAAAGCGCTTGCCCGCCTCGCGAGCGTGATCGGCGGTTATGAAGCCTTGGTGAAACGCGATTTCTTCGAGGCAGGCAATCTGAATGCCCTGGCGGTGCTGGATCGTGCGAACGAACTCGCTCGCCTCGAGCAGGCTGTCATGCGTGCCGGTGTCGAGCCAGGCGTAGCCGCGGCCCATCTGCTCGACGAACAGGTCGCCCGCCTCCATGTAGATGCGGTTGAGATCGGTGATCTCGAGCTCGCCGCGGGCGGAGGGCTTCAGGTCGCGGGCGAACTGGACGACGCGGTTGTCGTAGAAATACAGGCCGGTAACCGCATGGTGCGACTTGGGCTTTGCGGGCTTTTCCTCGAGACTGACGGCCTTGCCGCCTTCGCCGAACTCGACCACGCCGTAGCGCTCGGGATCGTCGACGCGGTAGGAGAACACCGTTGCGCCGCCCTTGCGCGCGACCGCGCTCGCCAGCAGATCGGTCAGATGCGCGCCGAAGAAGATGTTGTCGCCGAGCACAAGTGCGACATCGTCGTCGCCGATGAAGTCCGCGCCGATCGTGAACGCCTGGGCGAGGCCCTCGGGGCGGGGCTGTTCGGCATAGGAAATCGCCAGGCCGAATGCCGACCCGTCCTCGAACAGGCGACGGTAATTGTCGATATATTCGAGGCTCGAGATGATCAGGATGTCGCGGATGCCCGCGAGCATCAGCACCGACAGCGGATAATAGATCATCGGCTTGTCGTACACCGGCAGCAGCTGCTTGTTCACGGCGAGCGTCGCCGGGTGAAGCCGCGTGCCCGATCCGCCGGCGAGAATGATGCCCTTCATTGGGAAATGTCCTTCTTGGGGGCCCCGAGCAGTTCGTCGAGGATGTTGCCGAGCGCGGTCTGCCACGCGGGCGGATGGATGCCATAGTCGCGCGTGATCGCGTCATGGCTGAGCAGCGAGTTGGCCGGGCGCGTCGCAGGTGTCGGATAGTCGCTGGTCGGGATGCCCTCGACCTCGGCGCTGGCCCCGCCCCGCGCGCCGCTCTGCGCGAAGATCTCGCGTGCGAAGCCGGCCCAGGTTACCGCGCCGGCGTTGCTGAAGTGATAGACGCCGGTGGGGGCGGCGGGATCCTCGACGAGCCGCATCGCGATCGTCGCGAGTGCCGCGGCGAGATCGGCCGCGGAGGTCGGGCTGCCATGCTGGTCGTCGACCACGCGCAGGCGCGGGTTGGTCGCACCGACGCGCAGCATCGTCTTGACGAAATTGTTGCCGTGCGCGCTGACCACCCAAGCGGTCCGGACAATCGCGTGGCGCGCGCCCGAAGTCCGTACCGCGAGTTCGCCGCCAAGCTTTGATGCGCCATAGACGCCGAGCGGCGCGACCGGATCGGTGACCTCCCACGCGCCCTCGCGCGCGCCGTCGAAGACGTAATCGGTCGAGACCTGAACGATCGGGATGCCGGCCTTGGCGCAGGCTTCGGCAAACGCCGCGGGCGCCATCGCGTTGACCGCCCAGGCGGTGACGATGTCGCTTTCCGCCTTGTCGACTGCGGTATAGGCGCCGGCGGAGATCACCGCGGCCCAGGGCTCGCCGTCATGGCCGCCCGCGACCATCGCGGCGATCGCCGCGGTGTCGCGCAGGTCGAGCTCGTCGATGTCGATCGCGGTGACCGCCCAGCCCTCGGGCCAGGCATAGCGCTTGAGTTCGGTGCCGAGCTGGCCGTTGCCGCCGGTGACGAGGATCTGCTTCATACCGAAAGCCCGCGACGCTGGTCGGCCTTGTGCTCGGCGACGATCGCCTGCCACCAGTCCTGGTTGTCGAGATACCAGGCGACGGTCTTCTCGATGCCCGTCTCGAACGTCTCGGCGGGTTCCCAGCCGAGCTCGTCCTTGATCCGGGTCGCGTCGATCGCATAGCGCTTGTCGTGGCCGGGGCGGTCGGCGACATAGGTGATCTGCGTCGCGTAAGGCTGGCCATCGGCGCGCGGGCGGAGGCGATCGAGGATCGTGCAGACGGTCTTCACGACCTCGAGATTCTGCTTCTCGTTGTTTCCGCCGACATTGTAGGTCCGGCCGGGCTCGCCCTTTTCGAACACCGCGTGGAGCGCGCGGACATGATCCTCGACATACAGCCAGTCGCGGACCTGGTCGCCCTTGCCGTAGACGGGCAGGTCGGCGCCCGCGAGCGCCTTGACGATCATCAGCGGGATCAGCTTTTCGGGGAAGTGATACGGCCCGTAATTGTTCGAGCAGTTGGTGATCAGCACGGGCAGGCCAAAGGTGTGGCCCCAGGCGCTGACGAGATGGTCCGACCCCGCCTTCGACGCCGAATAGGGCGACCGCGGATCATAGGGCGTTTCTTCGGTGAACAGCCCGGTCTCGCCGAGCGAGCCGTACACCTCGTCGGTCGAGATGTGGTGGAAGCGGAACGCCGCCTTCGCCGCATCGCCGAGCGACAGCCAATAGGCGCGCGCCTCGCTCAGCATCGTGAAGGTGCCGACGACGTTGGTCTGCACGAACGCGCCGGGGCCGTCGATGGAGCGGTCGACATGGCTCTCGGCGGCGAGATGCGTGATCACGTCGGGCTTGAACCCGGCGATCGCCGCGCGGACCGCATCCGCATCGCAGATGTCGCCCTGGACGAAGCGGTAGCGGTTCGAGTCCGCGACGCGCTCGACCGTCGTCAACGTGCCCGCATAGGTCAGCTTGTCGAAGTTGAGGACTTCATGGTCGGTGTTTTCGATCAGATGACGGACGAGCGCCGACCCGATGAAACCGGCCCCGCCGGTGACGAAAATGCGCATGAGTCTATCCTTCAGGTAAGCGGCGCGAGCGGACGACCGTCATAAGGGAAGGGGCTGTCGAAATCGGCCAGCAGGGGCTGGGCAGCATCCTTCGCGCTCAGCTCGGGTCGGGTATCGGCCGGCATCGGCCAGTTAATGCCGATGGCGGGGTCGTCCCAGCGAATGCCGCCATTGTTCGCGAGCGCATAGGTGTCCGAACATTTATAGGTGACTTCACAATTGTTCTCGAGCGTTACAAAGCCGTGCGCAAAGCCGATCGGGATAAACAGTTGGTGGCCATTCTTCGCCGATAGCTCGGCACCGACCCACCGGCCATAGGTCGGTGATCCCCTGCGGATGTCGACCGCGACATCGAAGATCGCGCCGCGCACACACCGTACCAGCTTGTCCTGCCCGCGGGGCAGCGTCTGGAAATGCAGCCCGCGCAGTGTGAACGCGGGTACTGATAAAGAGTGATTGTCCTGCACGAAACGGCAGGCGATTCCGAGCTTTGCAAACTCAGGCTCAGAATAGACTTCTGTAAACCAGCCACGGTTGTCGCCAAAGCGCTTTGGACGAATTAATTGAACAGGGGATGTAGAAGGCATCATTGAACACGACTACCCGTATCTAATATACCCTGCAATAATCCGTGTAGGCATAATCCCCTGAATAACCGCTCGCCGCCACTAGAAGCGAACTATCTGCTACATATAGCCTAATTTGCGTCAAACGAATCTATCTGTCTCAGTTAATCTGTGCCAGAAATCACTCGTTATTGCGCGTCGCGCCGATCACCCTAGGAATGCTGGTGATCGTGCAAGCCCGAAGGCGGCACGCCTGAGGCATACAATTAGCTATGGCTGACGACGATGAACCCCTCCGGCGCCGTGACGCCCAAGCAATGCGCCGCGCTCACGACCTTGGGAATGCGAGATTGCTAAAGCCTACGGACTGCTTCAACGTCGCGAGCGATGATTTACAATTTGCAAGCGCTAAGAGCAATTGCCGCTCTAATGGTGGTGGTGCTTCACCTCGGCGGAACGCTTAAGCCGCTTGGTCTACCGGAGGGGGCGCTCTCCGCTGGAGCGGCGGGCGTTGATTTGTTTTTTGTGATCAGCGGCTTCGTAATGGTACACAGCGTATCTGCACGGCCTACCGGGGGTGGAGCATTTATGCTTAATCGGATCGTCCGTGTGGCGCCGCTGTATTGGCTTGTTACCATCGTCCTTGGGGGGGCCGCATTAGCGGTGCCACACGTTTTTCGCACAGTTAGCGCAACGCCGGAGCGGCTAATACTGTCTCTTGCGTTCATCCCTCACTTTAGCGCTCAGGGGGCGGTGCAGCCGGTACTTTTCGTGGGCTGGACCCTCAACTATGAGATGTTTTTCTATCTTATCTTTGCGGTGGCGCTGACGTTGATGCGGGCACCGGGCCGAACAGCGGTCGCTACGCTGATCGCGCTGGTCGGGCTGGTCGTACTCGGGCGCTTGGTACATTTCAATGATGCCGCTGGACGCACCTTCACAGATCCAATACTGCTTGAGTTCGGTTTTGGCATGATGCTGGCGCTGGTTTTCGAAAAAATACGGTATTTTGCGCCCCTGCTGGCCTGCACTGCAATCTTGCTTGCATTTGCGACTATATTAGCTCAGCCTTACGCTCTTGTGGATATACCCAGGGCTATAGTATGGGGTGTCCCGGCCTTGGTTATTGTATTTGGTGCAGTTTCGCTAGAGCAAGCCGGTATCTCAATTAGAAATTCGGTCGTACAGAAGCTCGGTACGTCAAGCTATGCGCTGTACCTGATCCACCCCATCCCGTTGGGCGTGGGGTCAAGGTTGTCGTCCACCTTCAGCAGTCCGATCTTAGCCCTCGTATTAGCGCTTCTTCTGCTCGTAGCGGTGGTAATAGTCGGCTATGCTGTTCACCTTTTTGTCGAAAAACCTCTCACCATATGGCTTCGTTCGGCAGCGGGTGGCAGATCAAAGGTGAAAGGAGATCCCTCCGCTGTCTAGTAGGAAGCATGGCTACTAGGTCTTTGATGCCGCTTTGATGGTGCGATCCTTTCGTTGGAATGGAAGTAAGCCTTATGGGACAAGTTCGTCATGGGAGCGCCACGACCACGCATGCCGCCGAGCAGCAATACAGCGATCGCAAGCTTCGCTTACAACGCTGAGCCGGGCTTCAATGAGGGCCCCCCGGTGAGGGTGAGTTTCCGGCGATTATTCGGCTGCCTTGGCGGCCGTCGGAGCAGCATATTCGACTGGGTCATCCAGCCAAGCGATGTGTGAGGACGGCTCTCATTACAGTCCCGTCGCCAGGCCTCGATTTTTAGCTCAGGCGCTGGTCATGGACAGGAACTACTGTGCGTTCAGGCATTTGTCGCGAAGACGACCGGTGAATGACTTTACGAAAACATTGTTGGTGGGCTTACCGGGTCGATTAAAGTACAGTTTCATGCCTTTTCGTACGCCCAACGGTCGAGCGCCTTCGAGGTGAACTCTGGCACATTGTCCACGCGAATGGTCTTGGGGACGCCGCGGATCGATGAGATCGGTGCCATCGCTTTGACCACCTGCTCGCCTCTAATCCCCCGGTCGGCGTCGATCGCCAGTGCTTTACGGGTAAAAACGTTGACCACGGTCAGCGCTCGTAATCGCCGGCCGTCGAACAAGGCATCCGAAGCGAAATCTATCGACCACATATCATTCGCCGCCAGTGCCACAGGCTGACGTTCTTGGTTGGTACGCTTACGTTGCGCATTGGGTTCTTGAGCCGAGGGCTTGGTTCATCATTCCGATATAGTCGATAGATGCGTTTGTGGTTCACGACCCATCCTTCCCGGTGCAGCAGGATGTAGATCTAGAAATTGCCATCACGCGCTCGCGTTGCCGCCAGTTCACGGATACGCATTACCAGTGGTGTCTAATCTGGCTTGTGCGAGATGTAGCGAACCGATGACCGCTCGATGCCTAGGGCCGAGCAACTGCGCTGTTCAATTACAGCATGAGGCGCTTGGGCGCACGCGACGTGTTCGCGTCGCCGTCCAGGCGTCAGAGCTCTTCTGCCAAAACGTTCTCCAAGATGTGCTTGTTCAGAATCAGGTCCGCAGCCAGCTGTTTCAGCTGTCAATTTTTGTCCTTAATTTGCTCAAGCGCCTCAGCTCACTAACACCAAGACCGCCGTACTGCTTCTTCCAGCGGTCGAACCTCTGCTTCGAGATTACCATCTGACGGATAACTTCGTCTATAGAGGTTTCAGCTTTCACGCGAGGACTATCTGTTCGTCCATGTATATCTACTTCTTAATTTCCGGCTTCTTGCCGAAAGGCTTCACAAGGCAGGAAAACTCTCGCATAAACCACACTAAACTTTCGCGCCATCGTCGCAGGCAATCTCGAACTTGTCGAAGCAGCGGGTGTTTCGCAGGTCGACTGCGACCCGGCCGTGAGGACGCGGTTCCTCGCGGCGTTCGCCGTCCGGGTCTAATTCGAGCGGACGCGCATCAGGGATGATCAACGATGCGCGCAATAGTTCGCCGGGTCGCGGTAACGCGCGAATCCGCTGCGTAGCCCGATATCGTGACCGATCCGACATTCTCGCCCAGACGGAAATCAATTGCGCTTTCCGAAAGGACGAACACGTCGAACCGGATGTCCTGCAAATTCCATGGAATTGCGGGCACGGTCCAGGTCGAGGCCATCAACACAGGTTGCCGCCCCCTATCTCGCTCGTATGACAGGAGCGCGGTGCCGTCACCGACCACGTAATTGCCCCCAAACGAGTTGATCGAACGAAAATAGGATGGGGTGGTGGCAGCATCTAGGAAGTGAACAATGTTATTGCTCCCAAAAACTTCAAAATGCGACGCCGTCCAATTTACCGGTCCACTGAAAACATTATTAACAGGGATATAGCAGATTAGTCGCGCATCATTTGCATCCCCTGCTATTACTGTACAACCTTGCATGGAATAACCGGCAGCCTCAATAAACCTTATAAGTATGGCTTTGTTATAAGGACCATAGAATTCGCAATCTACCATGACGTTATCGGTGTTTGAACTGGTCTGCGCTACTGTTCCCAAGCTGGAGCGGATTGGAGCGGCGCTTGGCTGGTTCGATGTGACGAAGCCGCAATGGCGCGTCGCGGCATTTGAGTTCTCGAACCGGCATGCCCACCATGACGTGCTCTCGGCGGCGATTGTGACCACCCCGGCGACGGCGTAGTTGCCGCTGACTTGAACGTCAAAGAAACGGTTACCGTTGCAATTGGGGCTTGTAGCAGTGCGGCATAGATAGATAGCAGTTTGCGCGACATAGGCGGCGGAGTGGAACTGGATGGACTGGACAGTCATGTTGTTACGCCCTGCGGCGTTAAGCAAGACCGCTCCGGCGCGCGCGGACCGGATCGACGTAGCAAGCCGGCCTTCGCCCAATATACGCAACGCCTTGCTAAATTGCGCCGGGTCGCGATTAGTCGCGTCGATTTCCCCAACGGGATATGCACCGCGCGGAAAGAATAGTGTCCCCCCGCTCGGCAGCGCCAGTACCGCGCGAATTCCAGCATTAATATAAGATGCAAGATCGATGTCGCAGCGCTCGTCGCGAATTGCAGCGTGGAACTGCTGCGGGATGAAATCCAGAACCGACAGTGCGCTTTGCTCTTGTAATTGGATCAGGGTACGCGCGTCGTGTTTCTTCTGTGTTGACGCAACGGAAGATGAAAGCGACCCAGCTAGAAGCCCAGCGATCACCTTGCGACGATCGGTCGCGCTCATGCCTCCCGCCCCTGTTCGAGAAGAAGGTTGCGGTATTCTTGGATAACGTGCGGGAGGGTGTAGTGCGGGAAGAGTGCTGCGCGAGCATTGCCCCCCCGCTGGCTTGCTTCGTCACGGCCTGACGTGGTCGCAAGGCGTCGGATGAGCTGCTCTAGCCCGTCAGCGTCCCCCGAATCCAAATGCCACCCCGCAGCATTCTCAACCACGGTACGAGACAATTCGGCATCGGCGTCGGCGATCGCGACGATGGGCACCCCCGCGGCCATGACATTATACATGCGGCTTGGTACCGACACACCGTTCATTGCAGGCTTGAACGCTATAATCGTAATGTCCGAACAGGCGAGCATTGCGTTCAGCCGTTCGCGTGGCTGCCTCGGCAGATAGCGCAAATTTGTGCCTCCGTGTGCAGCGACACTTCCCGCCTGTCCGCCATAGCCGACGAAAAGGAACAGTACGTCAGGCAGGTCTTCGAGCCGCCGGGCAACTTCAAGCAGCAGTGCGACATCGTGCGTCCGTCCGATATTGCCCGAAAACTGTACAACGAACCGATCGACCAGCTCGTGTTCGATTGCGAAGGAATTGTCAGCACGCCCGATCGGGCGGATCTCGTCAGCATCGCCCCAGTTGGGAATGATGCGTGTGGACACATGACCGTGCCCCGCCAGGAGCTTGCGATCGATTAGCACCTGCATATCACGCCCCAGCACAATAATCCGGTCGAACCAGCCTAGAGTGCGGTTAAAAAAAGCGGCCGCCGCCCGCCAAACTGCGCCGCCCGGGCGTATCATACCGGTTGCCAAAAGTACTTCTGGGTAGACGTCGTGCACCAAAAGATAGCTGCGAACGCCCTTGAGTCGCGCGATCAGTGCGAGGACCGGGGGCAGCGTTGGCGGATTGGTGACGATCAGCATCCGATCACCGCGCCGCAGCCGGATCGCTGCGAAAAACATCGCGGACACCGCTAGCGTCAATGCGTTAACCGCGCGCAGAGCAAGGCGATCCTTGTTGAAATGGGTGGCCCACATCCGATGAATCTGCGTACCGTGCCGGTGTTCGCACCGAGTGACCGCCGTGCCGCGTTCGCTGTAGCTGGGTTTGCCGCAGATCACTTCCACCTCAAAAGTTTCTGCTAGTCCTTCGGCAATTTCGGTCAGAAAATATCCTGTCGAGGTTTGCTCAGGGTAATAGAGTTCAGACACAATCCACAGACGGGGTTTGGACATCGGACAGGCTCGCAAAATTAGGAGGGCTCGACCGCTGCGATATCGCAGTACAGCCGGGAAGGAAGCCCGAGCGCAACGGCGACGTTGTCCGTGTCGGGCAGGATGCTGTCGGTGAACAGCCGCTCGCTCACGCTAGGGGCGGCGCGTTCAGCCAGCTTGGTAAACAGGGCGGGCAGCGGAAGGCGGTAGAGGCGCCGTGTATGGGCGCGAGCGGCATCAGCATAAGTGAAAGGACGGGGGTCGGCTGCCAACACCACCCCGCCTTGTGCCGTCCCGTCGTTCATTGCGTCTAACAGGTGCAGTATGACATGGGCCGTCAAGTCAACGCCTATCATCGCACGCCGCACGTCAGCGGCGGGTACCGGCAGAAAGCGAAGATGCAACCATAGCCTGATCAGCTGTTCCAGCTTACCGCGAGACCGCCCGCCATAAACTAGCGGCAGCCTTAGAATCGTGACGCGGAAATCATTATTAGCAAGCTCAAGCAATGCCTGATCAGCTTTGAGCTTCGACTGGCCGTATGGGCTGTTCGGTGCCAGCGGAGTAGCGGCCGTGATCACACGCGCCCTTCCGTAAACCGAAAAAGAGGAGATATGTAGGAAATGTCTCACGCCGCGCGCGCGCGCTGCGCGCGCGATTGTAACAGGCAAGTCAGTATTTACACGGTCGAGCATCGCATCTTTACTGTTGCTTATACCCACGCACTGCACCACGCAGCGCACTCTTTCAAACCATTCGGGCGGAATGGCAGCATAGTCCGCTACAACCTGCTCCCTAGGGTGTCCCGTCATACGGCGCACAACGGAACGCGCCCGTTCGCCCAGCGTAGTGGAGAGGGCCTCCGCAATCCGGCTGCCCCCGCCGATCAGTAGGATATCGCCTTTGTGGTCTATTACGTCCGTCATCATATTGTTTGTCGCCTGATTTTAGCCCTATGCGTCGTCAGTCAGCCAACGTTCTTTTCCGGTAAAAGCAGGCGGCTCTGAAGATGAACGTAATCAAATACCCCCGCGTTTGACTGAAATTCGGGGATGATATCGCACAAGATTTGCTTGCAATGCACAACATCCGCTTTTGATATAGCAGTGCGCAGCTCTGTAAGCTTGATGGACAACTGATCGTGGGGCAAGAATGCCTCGATCGCCTTACGAATGCGCGGATGTCCCGTATCGATCGGCGCGTCCTCGATTAATAGTTCCTCGTACAGTTTCTCGCCGGGACGCAGGCCAATCTGTCGGAGCTCAATGTCGCCAAACGGATTTTCTTCGTCTTTTATCGTAAGACCCGACAGTTCCACAATATTACGCGCTAGATCAACGATTCTGACAGGTTCGCCCATGTCGAGCACGAATACTTCGCCCCCAGAGGCCATGGCCCCGGCCTGAATTACGAGCTGGGCGGCTTCTGGAATGCTCATAAAGAAGCGAGTGATACGCATGTCAGTGATGGTAATTGGTCCGCCTGCCATAATCTGCTGGCGAAATAGCGGAACAACCGATCCCGACGATCCCAGCACATTGCCGAACCTCACCATGGACAGCCGTGTTGTGGTACATTGGTCAGCTATGCTCTGCAGTGCCATTTCAGCAAGCCGCTTGGTGGCGCCCATGATGTTGGTCGGGCGCACCGCCTTATCGGTACTGACCAGCACGAAATGCTCAACGCCGTGGCGTACGCAGCAATTGGCGACATTGATCGTTCCAAATACGTTGTTACAAATCCCTTGAATCGGATTGTGTTCGACCAAGGGGACATGCTTGTATGCAGCGGCGTGATAAACATGGCTCGGTCGCCAAGCTCCGACAATCGCATTCATGCGATCCTCGTCCTGGACTGATCCTAGTAAAGGTATGAGGATGGTCTTCCTGTTTTCCGTTTCATTATCGCGCGCCTGCAAAATTATCTCGAGTTCCCGGTGAATACTGTAGAGTGCGAACTCGCTGCTTTCTACCAGCAGCAACTGCATAGGGCGCGACGCTACGATCTGCCGGCAAAGTTCGGACCCAATCGATCCGCCCGCGCCGGTCACCAAAATAACCTGTCCCCGAACGTGCGCATCCATCACAGAACGGTCGGGCAACACCGGATCACGGCCCAGCAAATCGTCGATGTCGAGATCCGTCAGCCGGTCACTTCCTTCATCGGCCAGTGCCATTTCCATGAGGTCGGGCAGGGTCCGCACCGTGACGCGCAGCGACCGCAGATTGGCGAGAATCTCGTTGCGTCGGCGCTGAGTGGCGGACGGGATCGCAAGCAGAACTTCGTCCACATCAAGGCGGTCCACGACATGCATTACTTGGTCAGCCAGATAGATTCGGATGCCGCGGATCGTGGCGCCTTTCAATCGCCGGTCGTCGTCGAGAAAACCGACGACTTTCATCTCACGATGACTGTCAATCGCGGCTGCGAGCTGTCGGCCGGATACCCCCGCACCATAGATCATGACGCGCTTGAGGGGGATCATGCCTTCCTGCCGATCAAGCAGCTCGGTCAACAAATAGCGCGCTGCCACCCGAACCAGTACCATGAAGACAAAGAGCAGTACCGGTTGAATAACACCAATCGTCCGAGGAATATTCGGAACGCTCCACGCGGTAAAAACCACAAAGTAGACAAGAGAATATACTAAAAGGGCGGGAACAATATGGTTGACCGATGCGCCTTCAATATAACGCAGTACTGGTCGATACAGTCCCATAAGCCCAAAGATCGGCAGAGCAATCAGTAAAGACCCGATCGCGGCGGGGGCCGCGTCGTCATAAAGCGGAACCCAAACGCTTAGTCGGAGAAAATAGGCGACCCATACCGCGAGAATACAAAGACTGATGTCGGTGAGAACAATCAACGTCCGCTTCGCCCATCGGGGCATATCCAGAACGTTTTTCGCTACACTGAATAACCGCATAGACAGGAACAATCTTTTGGTAAGAATGGGTAATCACCCAAATGATACGGCTCTTTACCGACCAATGCCGGTGTTGACTAGGTGAAGCCTTTGCTCATAGGAGCGCGCCATGCAGGGAAATTACAGCGTGCCTGCCGGCAAGCGGGCGTTCGACCTCGTGGCAGCAATCAGCCTGGCGTTGCCTGCAGGGCTCCTCTGCTTGGGTGCGGCGGTGGCGATCTGGTTCGATGATCGCGCTAACCCGTTCTTTATCCAGCGCAGACTGGGACGCAATGGGCAGGTGTTCCGTCTGTTTAAACTGCGCACAATGCGGTTGGGAACCGGCGACGTTCCCTCGCACGAGACAGTACGCGGCAGCATCACGCGGACTGGCGCATTTTTGCGGCGCACCAAGCTCGATGAACTGCCGCAGATCTGGAATGTTTTGCGCGGCGACATGAGCTTTATTGGACCGCGTCCAGGGTTGCCTACGCAAAATGAGCTAGCCGAATGCCGCCATCGCCATGGTGTCGATCGCTTGTTACCCGGAATCACTGGCATAGCGCAGATCCGCGGAATTGACATGTCTACACCGCAATACCTGGCAGAGGTCGATGCGACTTATCTTGGGCGATGGTCGCTCGCACGCGACTTGATGCTGTTGTGGCGCACAGGTACCGGTGGCGGCCGGGGAGATGCCGCCGCGCCGTAAGCCCCTGTGCCCCGCGTGGCATCCAACGGAGTAACGCGCTTGTTCCGCCTCTTCCAATCGCTTGGCGAATTGCGCCAGCGTTTATACGAGTCTAATGCGTCGCGACGATTGATCGCAAACGCGGCATGGTTGGTGGCGGACAAGCTCGGCCGCCTCGGCGTCGGCATGGTCGTGCTGGTGTGGACCGCTCGCTATCTGGGCCCGGAGGCGTTCGGACTGTTCAACTATGGACAGGCGCTGGTTGTAATCTTCACTGCCTTTGCGGCCATGGGTATGGCCGACATCGTGGTGCGCGACATTGTGCGCACTCCGGAGCGTGAACAGGAGATTATAGCGAGCGCGTTATTGCTGCGCCTCGCAGGCGGCGTGATGGCGATGGCGATGGCGATGGCGATGGTTGCGGTCGTACGGCCAGGGGACCTGCGCGCGCTGCTAATCGTCGCCATCCTAGCCAGCGCGCTGGTGCCCCAGGCATTCGATGTGATCGACTATAGGTTTCAGGCGCACATGATGGTGCGGCCGGTCGTAATTTTGCGCAATGCGACGTTTCTGTTGTTCGCCGCGCTTAAATGCCTTGCTATCGTTCTCAAGGCAACTTTGCCGGTATTCGCTGCGCTCACCGCAGGCGAACTGGCGATGGTTGCGGTGCTGCTGATCATGTATGCGCGGCGGCATGGGCTTAGTGTACATCCGCGCTGCGCCAGCGGTGCCGAGGCGCAGCGACTTTGGGGCGAGTGCTGGGCGTTGTTGATCCGTACCTTTGCCATCGCTGCTTATATGCGAACCGATCAAGTGATGCTTGCCTACTTCCGGGGAGACGCTCAGGTTGGCTTATATGCAGCCGCAATTCGTCTTCCTGAACTGTGGTATTTTTTGCCGACCGCTGTGATGACCGCGGCCATTCCCATCCTTGCCCGAAGCTATACCCGTTCGCAGGCCGATTACGAACGTAACATCTTGCGCGTCATGCGACCATTAGTGTGGCTTTCGGTCGTGGTTGCGGCGGTCCTCTCACTCTTCGCCGAGCCGATCATTATGCTGCTCTATGGTCCGGCCTATGCCGGAGCGGGCGAAGTGCTGGCGATATATTCTTGGGCCGGGGTGTTCGGAACGTTGGGATTGACCACTAACTCGTGGCTTATCAACGCCGGATTAATGCGCTATGGCCTGTATCAGGCATTAGCTGGTCTGGCGGTTAGTATCGCACTTAACGCCATGCTAATCCCGACGCTTGGTATCGTTGGCGCGGCGTGGAGCTATCTTGGCGCGCAATGTCTCTCGACCTTTGCCATCAATCTGGCGTTCCGCCCAACCCGCGCGATTTTCCGTGGTCAGTTGCGGACTTTCGGATTTCCAGTTTAAGGGGGCGTCGGCCATCCACCGGTCGACAGGATCATACTCTCCATGCTAATGGCAAGTCTGACGCTCTGCGTCGTGATACTGTTTGCGTCGCGACGCAATAAAGGGCCGGAGTGGGCCATGGCGCTAATGTGGGCTGTGTGCATCGCGCCGCTTGTGATCGGCTTAATCGATTTTCGCTTCGTCAACGTGTCACGCTGGCTGCTTGATATCGTCATATCAGCTTCGCTAATTTGTGTGTCTGCAGGCGCTTTGACTTATCGTGTCTATGTGGGAAGCTATGTTGCGGTGCCGGTCGATCCTCTGGCTGAGGCCGAAGATTTCGAACGAATGCGGCGACTGTGCCGCTGGTTGTGGCTGATCGGAATCTTGGGCGGCCTGTGCCTGATCGCTGACTTTGTATTTATCGGCAACCGCAGCTTATCTAACATTAACGAACTGCGCGACAGCGTCGTTATGCAACAAAGTGCGTCGATATTTGCCCGGATCGGATCGCTGCTAACATGGGCCGGACCAATTTGTTTCCTATTCGGCATGTTGTTTCGCGACCGTCTTACTAAGCGCGAACTTATTTTTTACTTATTGCCGATCGGGGCGTTCCTATTAGGCGCACTGTTGTCGGCGGGCCGGCAAGCGGCGTTTCAGGTACTGCTGTTTAGCTTGATCGGACAGGTGTTGTATCGCATCCGTAAGGGGCCAGCTGCGGGCAATTCTGGGCGTACGTTTGTCTATGCGGTCGTTGGCGCAATGGTCAGCTACATGGGATTCATTGCAATCGTACGGAACGATAGCCGCATTTCGGACGTCAAATCTGAAGTGCTCGCGCGGTTGTTCGATTTCACGACTGCAAGATGGTTCGACGTAGCGGTCTCTTGGCTTGGGACCGGCGTTCGCGAAACGATCATTGAGGCGGTCGTTTACTTTAGCAGTTCAGTTGCTCTGTTCGACCGGTTTCTCGATACCGACCTGAACGGGATTGCCTATGGCGCTATGGATTTTCCATTTCTGTATCGACAAATCACCTGGTTGACTGGGGTGGATGTTATCCAGATGTATGACCTAAAGGTTGCAACGCTCAACGCACAGCAAGTGATCGGAGTTGGGTGGACGACCACCCTGTCGCATCTCATCATGGACTTCGGCTATCGCGGGAGCGCGTTGCTATTATTCATACAAGGGCTGGTTGGCGCGTGGGCATGGCGTAAGGTGCTACTTCAAGGAGATTTCATCAGTTGCGTATTTGCCTCGTTGATGACCATAGCCGCGATCTATATGCCGCTGAGCCCGGCATTCTCAGACACCAACTTGTTTCTTATGCTCGTGTTCTGTTTTGTAATGCGTATGGTTGGTGTGGCATCTCCTGTTGTTAGAAAAAGCTCTACACCATGATCCGTCATTTGCTCAATATTTTGCTTTGGATGCTTCCGCCTACACGATTGTTTGCGCTGCGGCGCACCTGCTTACGCATAATGCAGCTTGATGTCTCCGCCGATGCTAGCGTGTGTGGCGGGGGCTGGATCTATGGCCCGGGCGCGATCCATATCGGACAAGGGGCGTGGATCAGTCCGGGAACCTTGATGTACACCCATGTAGATGCACCGATTCGCATCGAGGCCCGCTGCGACATCGGCCCCTTTGTCCGCATCTTGACTGGCGGGCACGAGATAGGCCCGACGGAACGCCGTGCAGGCCTGGGTACCGCCCGACCAGTGACGATCGGCATGGGCTGCTGGATAGGGGCATCGACTACTATCTTGGGAGGTGCAACGATCGGTGCGGGGACAATCGTTGCAGCCGGATCAATCGTTACCGGCGACTTGCCGCCGGGGGTACTCGCCGCGGGTGTGCCGGCAAAGGTCAAACGGACCCTGCCATGACAGTTGAACGGGTATTGATCCTTTGTAATGCAATGTCAGATGTGGTGCGCAATCAGCGCGGTATTACGACCGACAGCCCTGCTGCGACGCGCAAAATCGTGATGATGGCACAAGTGCTGGCGCAGGGAGGGGTTCGTCCCACCCTGCTCAGCCTTGGGCGCGGTCGTGCCGACGGTTCACCGGGACAATTCCCAGCCCAGGCCGGGCGGATCGGGCACATTCCGATCGCCTATGGCCGTTTCACCCGACGGCGGTTCCTGTCCGAATGGCAATCACTCGTCGCTCCCTTCCCGATCTTGTGGTCACGTCGGCGACACGCCCGGCATACGACGCTGTTGCTGTACAATCGCATGGACAGCCATGTGCCCGCGCTGTGGTTCGCGCGCCTGCTTGGCTATCGGACCATGCTGGATCTTGAAGACGGACAAGTGCTCTCCGCAGAGCGCCGCGTAGCGCCGCGTGTCCGGATGCTGATCGCGGCAACTGATCGTGGTTGCCGCAATGGCGCGCTGCTCGCTTGCAAAGCGCTGGCGGAATCGACACGGTTGCGCCCTGCGCTGGCCTATTATGGGGTGGTCGACATATCGGCGGCGGCGCGGGATTTCACGGAGCCGGTGATCCACGCGCTGATCGGCGGTACGGTGGCGCGCGACACAGGGGCGGAAATGCTGGCGGCGGCGATCATGCTGTTGCGCACAGGCTATCCCGACTTTGCCGAACAGTTCCACCTGCACGTCAGTGGCAGCGGTGACATGGTGGCGACGTTCCGTGACATGGCGGCGCGAATGTCAGGAATCACCGTGCACGGCCGGCTCAACGACGATACGTATCGCGCACTGCTCGACCAATGCAGTATTGGGCTGGCGCTAAAGCCAAATGGTGGGCGGCTGGCCGACACTACGTTTCCATCCAAGGTCACAGAACTGGCGGGAGCGGGCATGCTAGTCTTGACCACCGACATAAGCGATGTGCGCGACGTGCTGGGGGAGGGGGCGGTCTATCTCATACGGAACGATCCCGCGTTGTTGGCCGATGCCATCGCGGGAATCCTGCGTGACCGAAAGCGATCGGCGGCGCTGGCCGAGATCGGTCAGGCTAATGTGTCACGACGTTGCGCGCGGGGTGCTGTTGCATCTCAATTGGCACTTTTCGTATCAGGAAATTGCCTATGCGACTGATCTGTTGGTATCCGCTGATGACCGATCATCAGGCTTATACCTTAATTGCCTTGGCGGCACGTGTTGAACAGATGCAGGTGTATACTTGGCGGAGCGACGACATTATTCGTTCGGCGCAGGGGTGGCAACGGTTCAGTGGCCCAGCGGGCGAAGAGCGCACAGTACCGCTGGATCGTTGGTGGTCTTGGGCTCGTGGAATCCTAAAGGAGGATCGTGACGCGATCCACTTATTCGGCAGCCCGTTCGAAGATCTGCGGCAAATTGCAGTGATGCTGATGGCCTGTGCTATGGGCCGGCGGGTTGCCATCATCTCCGAGCCCTATTCGGTCAACGACGTCGGATATTTTACCGCCACCCCCCATTGGAAGGATCGCCTGAAGCGACGGCTGCGTCCGTTGCTATACCGTGGTTATGGCGCGTTATTTGGAAGGCGACTTGATGTAGTTTTCGCCATCTCGCCGCTTGCTTGTGAGCAATATGAAGCGATGGGGGTGCGCCGTGAGCGGATTGCACCATTCGGCTATTTCGTCCCGGCGGAAGCTGATGGTGCGACCCGCCGCTCCCGCACGCCGGGACCACTGCGCCTTGCGTTCATCGGTAGTATGATCCCGCGTAAAGGCATTGATACCGCGTTAGCCGCGGTTGCAACGGTACGAGCTAGTGGGCGGGCGATCACTCTCGATCTGTACGGACCGGGAACCCCTGGGACGCTGCCGGCTGACGGCAGTGTCGCCTATCACGGGACTCTTCCGTTCGGGGGAGTCGCGGCGCCGCTGCGCGAATATGACGCGCTGGTAGTGCCGAGCCTGTTTGATGGGTGGGGCGTGGTGGTGAACGAAGCGATTCAGGCCGGGCTACCGGTTATCGCCAGCGATGCGACCGGGGCGGGAGCGTTCGTTACAGCGCACCAATGCGGTTTAGTGTTTCCCGCGGGGAATGCGTCCGCGCTGGCCGCACTGCTCGATCGCTGGTTCGACAACCCCGCGCTCGTTGCAGCGGCGCGTGATGCGGCGGCGGCGGCGGCGGCGCTGCTCGATCCGGTGGTAGCAGCGGACTATATGGACCGAGCGTTAGAAGCCCGCGGGCGCGGTGAGGCAGTTCCTACCGCGCCATGGTATCCTCATCTTACAAAGACATCTGCATGACCGGTATCGATAATCCTCGCACGGCGCTTCGCGTTCATCTGACCAATGTGCAAGGCGAGGGCGCTGTGCAATTGGTCACCTCACTACTTCCCGCACTTGAGCGCAACGTGGCAATGCCGGTCGGGCGTATTGACCTACCGGTACATGGCCCTCTTGCCGACTATCAACGGCAGACTGTGGGGCAAACGCCGGTAATTTTGCGACGGCGACTGCCCAACAGCCTGTCGCGTCTGGTCGAATGTCTTAGCCCGTTGACTGATGATGATGACGCTGCACCGCTACTGGTGCTCGGTGACATTCCGCAGCGTACGAAGGCGCGTCAGACGGTATTCGTCCACACCACCAACCTGTTGGCACGGCAGCAGGGCATGTCGCGCGGGCAGCTAGTTAAGTTTGCAGTCATGCGCGCAGTATTTGCGCGTAACCTACGCCATGCAAATGCGCTGATCGTCCAGAGCGATATGATGCACGAGCTGCTCGTCGCGCGCTATCCTGCGGCGGCGGGCCGGGTGCATGTAGTGCAGCAACCGCCCCCAGAGTGGCTGCTTAAGCATTCATCTCCACCACCGCGCAGCCGAGGCGAACCGTTGCGGTTGTTCTACCCGGCGGCAGGTTACCCCCACAAAAATCATGAACTGGTTCTAGCAGTAGTGCGATTGCCCGGGGCGGCGGCGTCGATCGAACATATCACCGTTACCGTGCCTACTGACCCTAACGCGCCATTGTCACTGCTCAATCAGGTTGGCCGGCTTGATCCAAAAGCAATGCGGCAGGCCTATGATCAGGCCGATGCGTTGTTCTTTCCGTCATTTTCGGAAAGCTACGGACTGCCGCTCATAGAGGCGATGTGGTTAGGGCTACCTATCATCTGCGCAGACCTGCCCTATGCGCGAACCCTGTGTCGTGATTGCGCGATCTATTTTGATCCGGCGGACCCTTTAAACGCGCTGCAAGCAATTGCGGCAATGCGGGAGCGATTGGCAGCGGGATGGCGTCCAGACTGGCAGGCATGTCTGGCTGATATTCCTCGCAATTGGGACATTGTGGCGCAGCGAATGTCACTGATCGCGCACGGATAAGAGAAAGAAGCCAAGCGACAGCGAGTGTGCTTGCTAGGCTGGATAGGCTCAGCTAATTGCGGCAGCCGAGCGATCATGCCGGACAGGCTGCCACATCCGGTCCGAGACGAGGCCGGCATTGATCAAGTAAGGGATAATATGAAGAAGGTAGCGCTTATCACCGGTGTGACCGGTCAGGACGGGGCGTATCTGGCCGAGCTCCTTTTGTCGAAGGGGTATGAGGTTCACGGAGTGAAGCGGCGTTCGTCGTCGTTCAACACTGGTCGTATCGAGAACATCTATCAGGACCCGCACGAGCAGGATGCGCGCTTCCACCTGCACTATGGGGATTTGACCGACAGCACAAACTTGATCCGTCTGGTACAGCAAATTCAACCGACTGAAATCTACAACCTTGCTGCGCAGAGCCACGTCGCTGTGAGCTTCGAAACACCCGAATACACAGCCAACGCCGACGCGATTGGCACGCTTCGTATTCTCGAAGCCATCCGCATCCTCGGCATGGAGAAGTCGACGCGATTCTATCAAGCGTCGACTTCGGAGCTGTACGGCTTGGTACAGGAAGTGCCGCAGAGTGAGACGACCCCATTTTACCCGCGCTCGCCCTACGGCGTCGCCAAGCTCTATGGCTACTGGATAGTAGTTAACTACCGCGAGGCATATGGCATGCACGCGTCGAACGGCATCCTGTTCAATCACGAGAGCCCGCTGCGCGGTGAAACCTTCGTCACGCGCAAGATCACACGTGCGGCCGCGGCGATTAAGCTCGGACGGCAGGACAAGCTGTGGCTCGGTAACCTCGACGCGCAGCGCGACTGGGGCCATGCCCGCGAATACGTCCGTGGCATGTGGATGATGCTGCAGCAGGACACGCCGGACGACTACGTGCTGGCGACCGGTGAGACGACCCATGTGCGTACATTTGTCGAGTGGGCGTTCGAAGATGTGGGCATCAAGTTGCGCTGGGAAGGCGAAGGCGAGAACGAGAAGGGCTATTGCACTGAAACCGGCCGTTGCCTGGTCGAGGTTGACCCACGCTATTTCCGCCCTACTGAGGTCGAACTGCTGATTGGTGACCCGACTAAGGCCAAAAAACAGTTGGGCTGGACCCACGAAACAAGCCCGCGCGACTTGGCACGTGAGATGGTCAAGGCAGACTTAGTGCTGATGCGTGACGCGCCGATTGGCAAGGGCGTCTGATCCGTGATTGGTGAACCCTATGATTTGACGGGCAAACGGGTTTATGTCGCCGGGCACCGGGGCATGGTCGGCTCGGCGCTGGTCCGCCGCCTTGCATCCGAAGGGTGCGAGTTGGTAACGGCGACGCGCAAGGAGGTCGATCTGAAGGATCAGGCGGCAGTGCGCAAATGGTTCGACGACACGCGACCCGATGCGGTGTTTCTCGCAGCGGCCAAAGTCGGCGGTATCCTCGCCAACAACAGTTTTCCAGCTGACTTTCTGTACGATAACCTGATGATCGAGGCGAACATTATCGAGGCGGCGCATCGCAGTGATGTGAGCAAACTGATGTTCCTTGGCTCGTCGTGCATCTATCCCAAGTTTGCCGAGCAGCCTATTAGCGAGGACTCGCTACTCACGGGATCGCTGGAGCCGACAAACGAATGGTACGCAATCGCCAAGATCGCCGGCATTAAACTGGCGCAGGCGTACCGCCGCCAGTACGGACGCGACTTCATCTCGGTGATGCCGACCAACCTTTATGGCCCGGGCGACAATTTTGACTTGAATTCCAGCCACGTTCTTCCCGCGCTGATCCGTAAGGCACATGAAGCAAAGCTATCCGGGGCCCAATCAATCGAGATTTGGGGCACCGGCACACCACGGCGCGAGTTCCTGCACGTCGACGATCTAGCCGACGCCTGCGTGTTTCTAATGAAGGATTATTCGGGCAACGAGCATGTCAACGCAGGCTCGGGCGAAGACATCGAGATTATCGAGCTAGTCCATATGGTCGCCGACGTCGTCGGATTCAGAGGACAGATCACCCGCGACCTCTCCAAGCCTGACGGCACGCCGCGCAAGCTGATGTCGGGTAACAAGCTCGCAGCCATGGGGTGGCGTCCTCGCATAGCCCTGCGCGACGGCATCGACCATGTTTATGCAATTTATCGCGAGATGAACGTCGCCAGCTGATTACTGTGCCGGGGCACGGGTTTCGCAATCGCGCCGCAGTGACTATGACAGAGGGGTCGTTGCGGGGTCAGCGGCACGGATTACAAAGACGGAGAACAGCATGTCGCCCCAATCCCGCCGGGGACGTCCCCTGTACCGGCCCGGCTTGTCCTTCGTTTTCTTGATCGGTTTGTTCACGGTGCTGTGGTTCGCAGGCGGAGCATCGCGCGCTGATACTCTGGGTCAAGTGGTGGTGCGTACTGTCGCGTGGTTCGTGCTTGCAATCCTTGCCCTAGCGGGTGCACGTCCCGCGCTAGACGATGTCCGGCCAGTGCTGGCGTTTATGCTGACGATGCTGGCGCTGGTGCTGGTGCAACTGGTCCCGCTTCCCCCCGCAATATGGCAGGTACTGCCTGGGCGGGTAATATTTATGGAAGCAGTCGAAGGAGTACAACCTTGGCGTCCGTGGGCGATAGTTCCCGGGGCAACGTGGAACGCAGCGTCATCGCTGGTCGTACCGTTCGTTACCCTGTTGGTGTTCAGCGGGCTGTCGCGGCGCGAGCATTCATGGGTGCCGGGGCTGTTACTACTGACCGTGACGGCAGCTATGATACTAGGATTAATGCAATTCTCCGGCGCGCGCTTCCTTAACCCACTGATCAATGCGACCTTGGGACAAATAAGCGGCAACTTCGCCAACCGCAATCATTTTGCATTGTTCCTATCAATGGGTTGCTTGCTGGCGCCAGTATGGGCTTTTTCCTCTCCCGTTGGAGCGCGTTGGCGGGCGCCGGTGGCATTGGCATTGGTAATGTTGTTCATGCTAACCATTCTTGCCACTGGGTCGCGAGCGGGACTAGTGATTGGCAGTTTGGCCCTTGGTGCAGCAATTGCCTTCTCTTGGCATCCATTACGCCTCATGCTGCGTCGCGGACCGCGCTGGCTGTTTCCGGCGCTCGTGATGGCAATCCTTGGCTTGGCGATTACGCTAGTTTTCACCAGCATTTGGGTTGATCGGGCAAGCTCGATCCACCGCGCGGTAGTCGGCGAGGAAGGTGAGGATATGCGTACTCGCGGATTGCCGGCCGTAATGGCGATGATTGGCACCTATTTCCCAATGGGGAGCGGGTTTGGCGGATTTGATCCGATCTTCCGATTGCATGAACCATTCCCGCTACTCAAACCGACCTACTTTAACCACGCGCATAATGAATATCTCGAAATCGCGTTGGATGGCGGCGTGGCGGGAATGCTCTTGCTGGCGGCTGCGATGGGTTGGTGGGTGTTTGCTAGCATCCGCGTATGGCGTTTGCCATGGACCACGGAGCAGCTGCTCGCTCGGGTTGGCTCAACAATGCTCGGATTGGTATTAGTCGCCAGCGTGTTCGATTATCCCGCGCGGACCCCTCTGATGATGGCCATGATCGTGATTGCCGCGATATGGTTGGCGCAGGCAGGTAAACTAACGTCGCGGTTCGCTTTACCCGCTGAAAAGCAGCACCTATAGGCTGCTGCTTCCCTTTATGTTGATTGCGGAACAATTACGCGCATGCGCAGCCTTTATGTCGCCTTATTCATAGCGAGCGCCCTCGCCGGATGCGCCCAACGCGAGCCGTTGCAATCCACGTCACGGCTGACCGTGATGGAGGGCAATTTGGTACTTCCGGCACCCGATCGTGGCGACCTGACTGCAACCGATCGTCCAGCGCTCATCGGACCGCTCGATACGATCCAAGTAGACGTGTTCAACGTTCCAGATCTTAGCCGTGAGATGCAGGTTGATGCGAGTGGTCGTATTGCTATGCCGTTAGCTGGCACGATCGACGCACGCGGCAAAACCGCCGCGGAACTGGCCAGCGCTATCGATGCCGGATTGCGTGCACGCTACGTCCGCAACCCAGAAGTGACTGTAAACATCAAGAGTTCAGTTAGTCAGGTCGTAACGATCGATGGGCAAGTGGTCGAACCCGGCCTATACCCTGTTACTAACCAGATGACGCTGATGCGGGTCATAGCGTCGGCGAAGGGCTTGTCCGAATTTGCCCGTCAGGACGATGTCGTCATCCTACGCACGGTAGGTAACCAGAAGATGGCCGGCTTGTATAATGTCGCGGACATTCGGCGTGGTGCTTATGACGACCCGGCAATCTTCGCAAATGACGTGATCGTGGTTGGTGATTCGCCGCAACGTCGCCTGTTCCGCGATTTCGTATCGCTGTCCCCGATCCTCGCCGCGCCTCTGATCGCGATTGTGCAGTAAGGTACCGCTTGTAATGAACATAGTCTCAACGAATACGAGCGGTTTTACGACGATGTCTCCAGTTTCCATCGTCCAGTCCGATACAGCAAGCAGCTCGGTGTTGCGCCAGTACCTACTTATGGCGCTACGGTGGCGTTACGTAATCATTGGCGCGGTCGTAGTATGCGGTCTCCTAAGCCTTATCGCTACCTTGCTGATGACTCCGAAATATACTTCGACGACCACGATCGAAATTTCCCGCGAGGCCAACCAGGTCACTGACATCAAAGGCGTCGAGCGGGAAGGGGGAGTGTCTGATCAGGAGTTCTACCAAACGCAATACGGACTGCTACAATCAAGATCGCTGTCCGAACGCGTAGCGGCACGCCTGCGTCTGGTGGACGATCCTAAGTTTTTCGCGATGTTCGGCGTGTCGGATACCGATCCAGCGTTCCAGCAAGTCAACGGCCGATATGGCGCAGCCGGCCGCAAAGCGCGTGAACGCGTGGCAGGGGAAGTTCTGCGCCGGAACATCGCCGTCACCCCAGCGCGACTCTCGCGTCTCGTCGATGTTCAATTCACCAGCCCCGACCCTGCTTTTTCGGCAAAGGTGGCAAACGCATGGGCCGATAATTTCATCGACACCAACCTTGAGCGCAAGGTGCAGGCGACTGCCTATGGCCGTAACCTTCTTAGCCGGCAGCTAACCCAAGCGAAGGCAAAGCTAGACGAATCGCAGCGCAAGTTGGTTGCCTACGCGACACAACAGCGCATCATCAACTTGCCTGCACAGGGAGGGCAGAACGGCCCCTCATCCGAACGGTCTATCGTTGTTGATGACCTGGTCGCGTTAAATGGGTCGCTGTCACAGGCGGTTGCCGATCGTATACAAGCGCAGGCGCGCTATGAGCAACTCGGCCGTGCAGGTACTTCGACTGAGGCATTGCGCAACCAAGCCATCAACAATCTGCGTCAACGTCGCGCCGAACTGGCTGCCGAATATCAGCGGCTAATGGTGCAGTTCGAACCGGGGTATCCTACCGCGCGTGCACTGCAGTCGCAGATCACGCAGCTCGACAGCTCGATTGCGCGCGAGGAAGGGCGCGTAACCGGATCGTTGCAAGCTGATTTTCGAGAAGCCCAGGAACGCGAACGCGCGTTGCAGGCTCGGGTTGACCAACTGAAGGGCAGCTTTCTTGATCAACGTCGCCGCAGCATCGAGTATAATATCTATCAGCAAGAAGTAGATACCAACCGCGCGCTCTATGACGGTCTGCTCAAGCGGTTCGAGGAAATCGGTGTTGCTGGCGGTGTTGGCATTAACAACGTCTCCGTTGTCGATCTCGCCCAAATCTCTGAAAAACCTTCTAGCCCGCGTCTAATACTCAATTTAGCTTTTGCGCTAGTGATTGGCCTTGGGATCGGTGCAGTATTGGCATTCGCGCTCGAGCAGATGGACGAGGCAATCGCTGATCCTACTGAAGTCCCGCGCCGTTTGGGGCTTCCGCTGTTAGGTACGGTGCCCAAGGTCGAAGGTATCACTCCCAAGGAGGCACTCCTTGATCGTAAGTCAAATTTGGTTGATGCCTATCTGGCAATTCAGACCAATCTGGCATTTACTACAGAACATGGGGTGCCGCGATCGTTCGCGGTTACCTCGACTCGTCCAGCGGAAGGCAAGTCGACCACTGCACTTGCACTCGCCACCACGCTGGCTCGCGCGCACAAACGCGTTGTTCTGGTCGATGGGGACATGCGATCGCCGTCGGTGCATCACCTAGGGAATGTGAGCAACGATCGTGGCCTAAGCAATTTCCTGACTGGACAGGACGATATAATGCCGCTGGTGTTCGACATTGCTGAGTTGAATATTTCAGCGATGGCGGCAGGGCCGATACCCCCCAACGCCGCCGAGCTTCTCACCGGCAACCGATTCTCCCTGATGATCGAACGCCTGTTCGAACATTTCGACCATGTGGTTATCGACAGCCCGCCAGTTATGGGGCTTGCCGACGCCCTACTTATCGCAAACCGCGTTGAAGGCGTGGTCTATGCGGTGGAATCGCACGGTATCCGCTCGACGATGGTCAAGACCGCGCTGGCCCGTTTGGTAGGCGCTAATGTCCATAACTTCGGCGTCGTGCTGACCAAGTTCCAGGCCCGCCGGTCGCATCAGGGCTATGACTATGAATATGGTTATAACTATGGGCGCGACAAAGCGGCGAAGGGACGGGTGGGCTACTGATGCTACGATCCCGGTCTTCAGTCGACCGATCTACGACCGAATGGGGGGGGCGGATTATGCTTGCCTTGATCGCGACCGGGCTAGGCTATGGCGCGGTTTCTCATTCCTATGCCTATTCTATTCGCCGGAGCGCGCCGGAACGTGCGCATCGCTTGGCGCCGGGGGACGGGAGAATAACCGCACTGCTGTCCGAACAGCGTTCCGGAACAGAGGCCACCGCCGCTGATCGTGCCGCGGCCGATCGGGTCGCGCGAATGGCGTTGAGTCAGGATGCAACGGCGGTGTCCGCTGCCGCGACGCTCGGGATCAATGCTGCACTCGGTAATGCTACGGGACAGGCGCGCCGCTGGTTCAACTATGCGCAACGGCTATCACGCCGGGACTTGCGTACTCAACTGTGGTTTATTGAGGACTCGGTCACACGCAACGATATTCCAGGCGCGTTGCATCATTATGATATTGCATTGCGGACCTCTCGAGTTGCAAATGATTTGTTGCTGCCGGTGCTTTCGGCGGCGATTAGTACCCCCGAAGTTCGGGCGGCGATGGTGGATAAGCTTTCGTCGCATCCGATCTGGACTGCAAGTTTCATTGGCTTTGCTGCGGTTGAGGGCCCTGATCCGCAAGCCACCGCACAACTATTTCGTGCGCTTCCCGCGTCAGTGCTGATATCTGACGATGCGCGCGCAGTTCTGCTAGACCGCTTGGTCCGGGCGGGGAAACTTGGCGAGGCTTGGGACTTTTATCAATCTGTGCATCCCGGCGTACGGCGTGATCAATCTCGCGATGCCGACTTTATCGCCAATCCAAGCGCCCCATCGCTTTTCGACTGGAATGCGATAAACGATGATAGCGTCACGGCCACGATTCAGCGTGGTGCCTCGGGAGGGGTTGCAACATTCGAAGCCGTGCAGACGGCTGGTGGCGTGGCGCTGCGGCAGGCACAGATGCTGCCTCCTGGTAACTATACGCTCATGGGGCAAAGCAGTGAGATCGCGCAGCCTGCCGGATCGCGCCCCTATTGGTCTCTCAGCTGTGCTAATGGGCAGGAATTGAGCCGGATCGATCTACCGGATTCAGTGCAGATGACCGGACGCTTTGGCGGACGGTTTAGGGTTCCCGCTGGGTGTCCGCTGCAGTACCTTCAACTGATCGTGCGTCCCAGCGATGTTAGTGCTGGGGTCCGCGGTCAGATTGACAACGTGCAGATTGCACCAGTGAATTGAAGGACAACCACCGCCTGTGATTTTTGTTACCCTTGCCCTGTTGGCTATGCCGCCACTGCAATCACGGGTTCAGTCCGCTGGTAGTAGCGTGCAGGATGATCGCATTTTGCAAGACGATCGTAGGGAACAGGACGCCACTTCTTATGGCACTGCGGCGCAGTCCAATGCGAAGTCGTCCGACAACGAGCGTCCGGGCGGCACTGCAACCTCGTCCGCTGGCCAGGCCGGACTGCGTCGTACCCGCGAACAAGTAGCGCAGTCCGCCGGCATTGAACCGATGGCCCGCATTGCCAGCAGGATTCAAAACCGCGCACAGACGCGGATCCGCAACCGGCTCGACCGCTATTATGATCCGCAGGCTAACGTCATCTCGCCGTTCCTGGTGGCAGGGGATCAGGCGCGCACAGCCGGTCGTCGCCGGCGCTGATCCTGGCGACAGGCCCGTTGCCGGTCCGGTAACGTTCTGCTTGAAAGCATGAAGACGACGATGGGTTTTCAGGTTACGCCCTTACGCTATAGGGTAAATTGCGACGTCTTCGTGCTTTCGCTTAGAAAACTATCTATCGGTAACGTACCTTTGCAGTACCTGATCTCGTGTTGCACCGAGGGTTAGGTAGCAGCCTATCTGATGCTCCTGATCCTCACCCCCGCTGGGTGATTAGGCAACAGACAATCTTTAAGGCAATTTCCCGCACTATTCCTCGGACATGGCCAAACTGAGGCCGTTGTACGAAGGCGAAGTTCACGTACACTATGATCAATCGAACGGCGAAGAATAACGGTGCTTCGCACCCTTTGTTAGTCGCACCAGTTCAAGGGGTGGCCGTGCTTACAGTGTGTCTGCTTGTTCTATAGAGTTTAGGCTACGTAAGCCAAAATAATTTGCCGAGACTAGATAGTTCCTAGACTATTAGTCTTCAATGTTAAAGGTAATGCGATACCCAAAAGCCCATTTATTAACGCAGTGATGAAGATTTTGAGAAAATATTCGAAAACTTACGCTAAGCGTCTTGGCCTGTTTGGTAGAAGTGTAAGACTTATTACGGCGCCGGGATGCTTACTCCTATATTCGGGTCGTGTTTGATAAAGCTCAGCGCAATCGAGAGCATGCTACCCCTATGTCCGATAAGTGTCATTCTCAGACATAAGGGTAGCGTGGCGAAATCGAGCGTGGCACACGCTCTTGTATGGTCGCTTCCCGCACTCCTGGACTGATGCCGTCCGATCCGGACCCCCCATCGTCGCAAACACCGTTCGTTACCGTGGACTCGGATGAACCGATGTTGCCCGCGATCCTGCATGAAAAGATCGAGCGCGCGGCGGCGTATGCGAAAGCGGCCCGCGCCGGTGCGACGCGACGCGCTTATGATTCCGATTGGGCGATCTTCACCGCCTGGTGCATGCAGCATGGTCTGCCATCGCTGCCGGCCACACCGGACATCGTTGCGGTCTTTGCCAGTGACCAGGCGACCGCTGGGCTCAACCCGTCGACGATCAACCGGCGGGTGGCAGCCATCGGACATCATCATCGCGCTGGCGGGTATCCGGCACCGACCGCGATGCCGACCGCGGGTCGCCTGGCTGAAGTACTCGCCGGCATTCGCGCGGAACACGGCGGTGCCAAACGACAGAAGCGTCCCGCAGACGCGGCTGCGCTGCGCAACATGCTGGCCGCGATCGACGGTGAAGGTCTGCGGGCCCTGCGCGATCGCGCGATCCTGGCGATCGGGATGGCCGCAGCGTTGCGGCGGTCCGAAATCGTTGCACTTCAGGTCGAAAATGTCGGGGTCGTACCCGAGGGGCTCAGACTGACTATTGCCCATTCGAAGACCGATCAGACCCGGCAAGGCATCGTTATCGCCATTCCTGAAGGCTCGCGTATTCGACCAAAAGCGCTCCTCCTCGCTTGGATGGCTGCGGCCGGCCATATTGAGGGACCGCTTTTTCGACGGCTGTCGAGGCTCGATGCGCTTACCCCTGCCGCCATGTCGGATCGTGCGATTGCCCGCCTGGTCCAGCATCATGCTGCCGCTGCGGGCTATGATCCGAAACAATTTGCGGGGCATTCCCTACGCGCGGGATTTCTTACTGAGGGTGCATCGCAAGGCGCGACGATCTTCAAACTTCAGGAAGTTAGCCGACATAAATCGGTGCAGGTTCTTGCTGACTATGTACGGAATGCGGATCTCTTCAAGGATCATGCAGGTCAGCGGTTTCTCTAAGGATCCGATAACCATAGATATCGAAGCTCCGCGGGTCGATGTGTCTACATGTGGACTTCTAGGGCCCGATATGCCGGTACATTGACCGAGGGATCAATTATCGCAAATTGACCCGTGGCAGACATTTTAAATACGCTTGCCGCCTGCTCGCAAAACGGTCGCGTGATAGGGCGGGTTTCGGGTTTTCCGTGTGATAACACGAAGCCGTATCCTCACACCGTATGGTCCTTGCCGTTGCTGGGCGTTTTCCTCGTAAAATCACGAACAGCGAAACCAATCGCGATGCCATATTCCTGAAATCGGAGCGTTTTCCCGGAGGCGGGCTGTCCATATGTCTAGAGCCATGATCCAACTCAGCCAATGTTCGTGCTATCACACGGAAAACCCCCTTTCCGTTGGACAAGTGTGAGGCACCGACACAGGCTGATCGCTGATAAAGGCGAGTTTGGGATCATGAGCGACGTTACGGTTTTTCAGGGCGACCTGTTTTCGGTGCATAGCCCGCTGTACGGCGATGTGCAGGGCGAACGGACCGTGGCTGAATTTCCGTTCTTCGCCCTGTCGAAAAAGGCCCATATGACGCCGATGGTCTTTGAATCGGGCGAAGCCCGGATCGAGATCAATCCGAGCAAGACCGGCGTCGCAACGATCTATGACAAGGAAATCCTGCTCTATATCGCCAGTCTGATGGCGGAGCGGGCCGAAAAAGGCGAAAAAGCCGACCGGATCATGACGTTTACCGCCAATGATCTCTTCCGCGTCACCGGTACGAACGCGTCGGCACGGTCCTATACGTCGCTCAAGGCCTCACTGAATAGGCTGCAAGGGACGCAAATTATCACCAATATCGAAACCGGCGGCGAAGGATCGGACAGCTCCTTTTCCTGGCTGCTCAAGGCTGACATCAAGTACGTCAAGACATCGACGGGCGAGCGCCGGGTAAAATGGGTCGAAGTCATGGTGTGCGACTGGCTGTATCGTGCGATCCTGACGGATCAGAGAATTGCTGCATACCATCATGACTTCTTCAAGCTTGGTCCCATCGAGCGGCGCCTCTACGAACTTGCCAAGTTCAACTGCAAGGACGACGGATTTACACTTGATATTGGCGAGCTTGCGGCGCGCGTAGGCTGCGCTTCGGACCGACGTGGCCTCGAATATTTCAAGAAACAGCTTCGCGACGTGTCCGAACAGGATAGTCTACCCGAATATACTCTCGATGTGGCTGAAACAAAAATTCCGTCGGGACGTGGTGGTCGGCCACGGTTGCACACGACCATCGGCTTTCGACCCAAAAGAGAACTCGAAATACTAGACGACGACACGGACGCGTAATCCGTTTGCATGCTAGCACGAGGTTTTCCGTGTAATAGCACGAACGCAAACTCGATACCCATCGGCCTGCCCGGCTAAGCTACTGGACGCCGGCGAGGGTTTTCCGTGTAATAGCACGAACATTTCCCGGGTTTTCCGTGTGAAAGCACGAACCTTGGCGCTTTGCCCTGTCCCCATAAACCGCAAGGATGGCCTAACGGCGGTCATCGTTCGTCGAATTCGGTTTCTCGCGGATCCGATGAGCGAGGACGTGGTCGTAAAGATCATCGGCAAGGGAGGACAAGTGCCGACGTTTCGGAGCCGCATCGCGCGCAGCATCTAGCGCGGGTGCAGGATGCATACGCCGCTCAGATCGGCACCCTGCCCTATCTTGACCAAAGCATTGATAACGAAGGAATGGCCGTGAGCAGATAAAAGGAAACCCGGCACAAAGGCCGGGCATCCCGAAAGCACATACTAGGTTCGTGCCGGCAAGCACAAACGATCGTCTACACAACGATCCCTAAATATGCGCTTTTCAGATTGAATTCAAGGATGCGCGTTTCGTGCCACGGCTGACTTTTGCCTGTTTCCGCCACCCTAAAAAGGGAACGGACGATGGGGACTATAACGATAGGCGACGCCGCGCTTAAGGCGTTCGGCCGGCTGACGCATGAGCGGTCATCAGGACGATCGGGTGCGCCGCACCGGACGGGCGCACCTGTGCTACGCGACAGCTTGGAGGCGGGCAGCTTCGAGGAGGCTTTCTGGACGGTGCCGGCCGAGGGGGAAACCGACCGTTTGCTGCATATCGCGCGTAAGACCCTCGATGCTGCGCGACGTTTGCGCCGTGATGCGCGATCGGGGGAGCGAACGCTCACGGCCGTTGAGCGAGGTATCGCGAAGCTGACCGGCAGCGCCGTCCGGGTCTTTGAGGAAATTC
>Ga0308163_10001098_pt1 | contig 33425 bp, 27 predicted proteins | sample PhyTR1_FD_201037 | JGI IMG/M metagenome (GOLD analysis project Ga0308163, IMG submission 201037) | Phyllosphere microbial communities from UC Gill Tract Community Farm, Albany, California, United States - DLSLT.R1 | ecosystem: Host-associated > Plants > Phyllosphere > Unclassified | place: USA... | reverse complement strand
AAACTACAGAGGAAAGGCTTGTGGCCTCCGACTGCGTTGTGAGAATAATCGTTAAGGTTGGTCGATTACCATCCGAAAAAGGTGAAAGTTTGATGCTGGATGCCAAAGAAGAAGAAATTTCAGCTATTTCTAACTTTTGTTCGACAGTCCTTCACGTAGCGGGTTTTCATCATTCACTACAAGCGGCCCTCAATACGCCGATCAAGGATAGACCATGACCCTGCCCGTGCTTGCCGAACTGCCCGCCATTCTCCTGCCGTTGGTCAGCCGATCCGAGCAGTCGTTCCGTACGTCCGTCGCCGCCCTTGAAGACGATCACGGCCTGTCGAACTGGACGCCGGAGCGCTGGGCGCAATTCGCCCGCGTCAGCGCCTCTAGCGAATTTGTCATTGAACAGAGCATTCGTGACCCTTTGATGTTGTTGTCGCTGGTGGCGTCCGGCGAACTTGATCGAGCGTTTGCGCCCGGCGAGCTGTGCGCACAGATCGCCGCCGCTGTGAACACCGCGCAGAGCGAAGAAGAACTCGGCCGCGCCTTGCGTCGCCAGCGCGCACGCCATCAGGTGCGAATCATCTGGCGCGACCTGACCCGCCAGGCCGATCTGGTGCAGACCTGTCGTGATCTCTCGGACATGGCCGACGCCACCATCGATCAGGCTTATCAATGGCTGTACAGCCGCCATTGCGAGCAGTTCGGCACACCCACCGGCCGGCGCAGCGGTGAGCCGCAGCAGATGGTCATTCTCGGCATGGGCAAGCTCGGCGCGGTCGAGCTGAATCTGTCTTCCGACATCGACCTGATCTTCGCCTACCCCGAAGGCGGCGAAACCGTCGGCGTGAAACGCTCGCTGGATAATCAGGAATTCTTCATCCGCCTCGGCCAGCGTCTGATCAAGGCGCTGGATCCGATGACGGTCGACGGCTTCGTCTTCCGCGTCGACATGCGCCTGCGTCCATACGGATCCTCTGGTGCGCTGGTGCTCAGCTTCAATGCGCTGGAGCAGTATTACCAGGATCAGGGCCGCGACTGGGAACGCTACGCGATGATCAAGGCGCGGGTGGTGGCTGGCGATCAGGTTGCCGGCGCGCAGTTGCTCGATATGCTGCGGCCGTTCGTTTATCGGCGCTATCTGGACTTCTCGGCGATCGAAGCGCTGCGCACCATGAAGCAGTTGATCCAGCAGGAAGTGCGGCGCAAGGGCATGGCCGACAACATCAAGCTCGGCTCCGGCGGCATTCGTGAAGTCGAGTTCATCGCGCAGGCCTTTCAACTGATCCACGGTGGCCGCGACCTGAGCCTGCAACAGCGTCCTCTATTAAAGGTGCTGAGCACGCTGGAAGGGCAAGGCTATCTGCCGCCGGCGGTGGTCAGTGAGTTACGCGAGGGTTACGAGTTTCTGCGTTACACCGAACATGCCATTCAAGCGATTGCCGACCGCCAGACGCAGATGCTGCCGGACAGCGCTCAGGATCAGGCGCGGATCGCCTTCATGCTGGGCTTCGCCGATTGGTCGGCGTTCCATGAACAACTGATGTACTGGCGCGGGCGCGTGGCCTGGCATTTCGCCCAGGTGATCGCCGATCCCGATGAGGAAGAGGGCAGCGAAAGCGAAGTGGTGGTCGGTGGTGAGTGGCTGCCGCTGTGGGAGGAAGAACAGGACGAGGAGGCCGCGTGCCGGCAGTTGCAGGAAGGCGGTTTCGTCGATGCCGGCAAAGCCCTGAAAGCGCTGGCCGGTTTGCGCGGCAGTCCGCAACTGCGCGCGATGCAGCGGCTGGGACGCGAACGTCTGGATGCGTTCATTCCGCGACTGCTTGCGCAAGCAGTGGAGCATGACAATCCCGATCTGGTACTCGAGCGCGTGCTGCCGCTGGTGGAAGCGGTGGCGCGGCGCTCGGCGTATCTGGTGTTGCTCACGGAAAACCCCGGTGCGCTGCGCCGCCTGCTGACCCTGTGTGCGGCGAGCCCGTGGATTGCCGAGCAGATCACGCGCTTCCCGCTGCTGCTCGACGAATTGCTCAACGAAGGTCGGCTGTTCAAGCCGCCGCTGGCGCCGGAACTGGCGGCCGAGTTGCGCGAACGCCTGACGCGAATTCCCGAAGACGACCTCGAGCAGCAAATGGAAGCCCTGCGCCACTTTAAACTGGCGCACCGCTTGCGCGTCGCCGCCTCGGAAATTGCAGGCAGCCTGCCGCTGATGAAAGTCAGCGATTACCTGACCTGGCTGGCCGAAGCGATTCTCGAACAGGTGCTCGCCCTGGCCTGGCGGCAGACCGTGGCCAAGTACGGCACGCCGCTGCGCACCGATGGCACGCTGTGCGATCCCGGCTTCATCATTGTCGGTTATGGCAAAGTCGGCGGTATCGAATTGGGGCATGGTTCCGATCTGGATCTGGTGTTCATCCATGACGGCGATCCGCAGGCGGAAACCGACGGGCCGAAATCCATCGACGGCGCGCAGTTCTTCACGCGTTTGGGGCAGCGGATCATTCATTTGCTCACGGCGCAGACCAACTCCGGCCAGCTCTATGAAGTGGATATGCGCCTGCGGCCGTCCGGTGCTTCCGGGTTGCTGGTGAGTTCCCTCGGCGCGTTCGCCCGCTATCAGGAAAACGAAGCATGGACCTGGGAGCATCAGGCCTTGGTGCGCGCGCGGGTGCTGGTGGGCAGTCAGGATGTCGGCCAGGCCTTCGAGAAAGTCCGCGCCCAAGTCCTGGGCAAACCACGGGATCTGGCGAAACTGCAACAGGAAGTCAGCGAGATGCGCGCGAAGATGCGCGACAACCTCGGCACCCGCAGCACCGCAGCCGGCACGGCGGCGAATGCCTTCGACGCGGGCGTGCCGTTTGACCTCAAGCAGGACGCCGGAGGTATCGTCGATATTGAATTTATGGTGCAATACGCGGCCCTGGCGTGGTCGCACAGCCATCCGCCGCTCCTGCGCTGGACCGATAACATCCGCATTCTGGAAGAGCTGGAGCACGAAGGGCTGATGCCCGCCGAAGATGCCAGTCTGTTGCGCGAGGCCTACAAGGCCTATCGCTCCGCCGCCCACCGGCAGGCCTTGCAGAAGGACGCCGGGGTGATACCGGGCAACCAGTTTGCCGACGAACGCCGGCAGGTTTTGCGGATTTGGCGTGAGTTGGGGCTAAGCTGAAACGCGCCAATGAACGCAATGAGATTCAAACGGTGGGAGCGAGCCTGCTCGCGAACGCGGAGTGTCAGTCAACAGCAATGTTGAACGTGCCGGCCCTTTCGCGAGCAGGCTCGCTCCCACAGTGACCTGCGCTGAGCGCAGTGATGTGAACAGATGCAAAACAATGTAGGAGTGAGCCTGCTCGCGATAGTGGAGTGACAGTCGACAGTCATGTTGAAGGAAATGACCCATCGCCAGCAGCGCCGCTTCCACAATGATTATCGAGGCGGGGAGGCGTAAATGCCTCCCCGGTTCGTTTTTGGAAACCACATGAATATTCTGATCGTTGGGCCCAGTTGGGTCGGTGACATGGTGATGGCGCAGACACTGTTTCAGTGTCTCAAGCAGCGCCACCCGCAATGCGCAATCGACGTGCTGGCGCCCGAATGGAGCCGGCCGATCCTCGAGCGCATGCCCGAAGTGCGCAAGGCCTTGAGCTTCCCGCTCGGCCACGGCGCGCTGGAACTGGCGACGCGCCGGCGCATCGGCAAATCCCTGCGCGGTCAGTACGATCAGGCGATCCTGCTGCCGAACTCGCTGAAATCGGCACTGGTGCCGTTTTTTGCCGGCATCCCGAAACGCACCGGTTGGCGCGGCGAATTCCGCTATGGCCTGCTCAACGACGTGCGTACCCTCGACAAAGAACGCTACCCGCTGATGATCGAGCGTTTCATGGCGCTGGCCTATGAAGCGAACGCCGAGCTGCCGAAGCCGTACCCGCGCCCGAGTCTGCAAATTGACCCGGTCACCCGCGAGGCGGCACTGGCCAAGTTCGGCCTGAGCCTTGATCGCCCGGTCCTGGCCCTGTGCCCCGGGGCCGAGTTCGGCGAATCCAAGCGCTGGCCGTCCGAGCATTACGCCAAGGTCGCCGAAGCGCGCATCCGCGAAGGCTGGCAGGTGTGGCTGTTCGGCTCGAAAAACGATCACGCGGTCGGCGAAGACATTCGCGCCCGGCTGATCCCGGGCCTGCGTGAAGAATCGGTCAACCTCAGCGGCGGCACCTCGCTGGCCGAGGCCATTGACCTGCTCTCATGCGCCGATTCCGTCGTGTCCAATGACTCCGGCCTGATGCACGTCGCTGCGGCATTGAATCGTCCGCTGGTCGCGGTGTACGGCTCGACCTCGCCGGGCTTCACCCCGCCGCTGGCCGAGCAGGTCGAGATCGTGCGCCTGGGCATCGAATGCAGCCCTTGCTTCGATCGAACTTGCCGGTTCGGCCATTACAACTGCCTGCGCCAGCTGATGCCGGACGCGGTCAACGATGCCTTGCAGAAGTTGCAGGGCTCCGTGGTCGAGGTTCATTAACTTGCGGGTATTGCTGATCAAGACTTCATCGCTGGGCGACGTGATTCACGCGTTGCCAGCGCTGACCGACGCCGCACGGGCGATCCCGGGCATCAAGTTCGACTGGGTGGTGGAAGAGGGTTTCGCCGAGATTCCGAGCTGGCACCCGGCGGTCGATAAAGTGATTCCGGTGGCGATCCGCCGCTGGCGCAAGAATTTGTGGAAAACCCTCACCAGCGGCGAGTGGAAACGCTTCAAGCAAAGCGTGCGCGCCAATAAATACGATCTGGTGATCGACGCTCAAGGCCTGCTGAAAAGTGCCTGGCTGACCCGCTACGTCAAAGCCCCGGTGGCCGGCCTCGATAAAACCTCCGCGCGCGAGCCGATGGCTGCGCGCTTCTACGATCGTAAACTCGCTGTCGCCCGAGGCCAGCACGCCGTCGAGCGCGTACGCCAGTTATTCGCCATCGCTCTGGGTTACGACTTGCCCAAAGGCCTCGGCGATTACGGCCTCAACGTCGAGCGCCTGGTCGAGTTGCCACGCAAGAACGCTTACGTGGTGTTCCTCCACGGCACCACTTGGGACACCAAGCACTGGCCGGAACTCTACTGGCGCGAGCTGACCGAGCGGGTCGGCTACCTCGGCGTTGGCGTCAGGCTGCCATGGGGCAACCCACAGGAAAAGGCCCGCGCCGAACGCATCGCTGCCGGCTTCAAACACGCCGAAGTGCTGCCGAAACTCAACCTGGCCGGCGTCGGCAAAGTCCTCGCCGGCGCGCAAGCCTGCGTGGCGGTGGACACCGGGCTCGGCCATCTGGCCGCTGCGCTGGATGTGCCGACCATCTCGTTGTTCGGCCCGACCAACCCGGGCCTGACCGGCGCTTACGGCAAGCTGCAGATTCATCTGGCCAGCGACTTCCCGTGCGCGCCCTGCATGCAGAAAAAATGTACCTATCAACCGACCGAGCAGGATGCCCGTGAGTTTGACCTGAAACGCGAGCAGCCTTTGTGCTTCACGCGTGTGAATCCCGAGCGTGTCGCCAGCCGACTGAGCACGTTGTTAATGGCTGAGGAGCTGCGCTGATGCAATTGGCATTTGTCCTGTACAAATATTTCCCGTTCGGCGGCTTGCAGCGCGACTTCATGCGCATCGCCCTCGAATGCCAGAAGCGCGGCCATCAGATTCGCGTCTACACGCTGATCTGGGAAGGCGACGTGCCGCCGGGTTTCGAAGTGCTGGTGGCGCCGGTTAAAGCGTTCTTCAATCACCGTCGCAACGAAAAGCTCAGCGCGTGGATGGCCGCGGATCTGGCCAAGCGTCCGGTCGATCGCCTGATCGGCTTCAACAAGATGCCGGGTCTGGACGTCTACTACGCCGCCGACGGCTGCTTTGAAGACAAGGCGCAGAACCTGCGCAACTCGTTGTATCGCCGCTGGGGTCGCTATCGCCACTTCGCCGAGTACGAGCGCGCGGTGTTCGCCAAGGACGCGAAGACCGAAGTGCTGATGATTTCCGAAGTGCAGCAACCACTGTTCATCAAGTACTACGACACGCCGCTCGAGCGCTTCCACCTGCTGCCGCCGGGCATTGCCCAGGATCGTCGGCGGCCGGCGAATGCCGATGAGATTCGCGCCGGTTTCCGCGCTGAATTCAATCTCAAGGACGACGAGTTGCTGCTGGTGCAGATTGGCTCCGGCTTCAAGACCAAGGGTGTCGATCGCAGTCTCAAGGCGCTGGCCGCGCTCCCCGCCGAATTGCGCAAACGCACCCGGCTGTTTGTAATTGGCCAGGATGACCCCAAATTATTCCAGATGCAGAGTGCGACGCTGGGCCTGGGCGACAATGTGACCTTCCTCAAAGGGCGCAGCGATATCCCGCGTTTTCTGCTCGGCGCTGATCTGTTGATTCACCCGGCCTACAACGAAAACACCGGCACCGTGCTGCTTGAAGCGCTGGTGGCCGGCTTGCCGGTGTTGGTCAGCGCGGTCTGCGGTTACGCCCATTACATCGCCGAAGCCGATGCCGGGCGCGTGCTGGACGAGCCGTTCGAGCAGGCGCAGCTGACGCAATACCTGACCGAGATGTTGAGCGACGACGCTGCACGTGCGGCCTGGAGCCGCAACGGTCTGGCCTTCGCCGAGACGGCCGACCTCTACAGCATGCCGCAGCACGCGGCGGATGTGATTCTGGCGGAGCACGCTTAATGAAGTTGATGCTGGCTGAACCGTTCAAAAGCCTTTGGGCCGGACGCGACCCGTTCGCCGAAGTCGAGGGCTTGCAGGGCGAGGTATACCGTGAGCTGGAAGCGCGCCGGACATTGCGCACGGAAGTCGACGGCCATGGTTTTTTCGTCAAGATCCACCGTGGCATCGGCTGGGGCGAAATCTTCAAGAACCTGCTGACCGCCAAGCTGCCGGTGCTCGGCGCGGGTCAGGAGTGGAAAGCCATTCAGCGTTTGCAGGAAGCCGGCGTGCCGACCATGACCGCCGTCGCCTACGGCGAGAAGGGCAGCAACCCGGCGGATCAGCATTCGTTCATCGTCACCGAAGAACTCGCGCCGACCATCAGCCTTGAAGACTTCAGCATCGATTGGGTCAAGCAGCCGCCGCAGCCAACACTCAAGCGCGCACTGATTGCCGAAGTCGCGCGGATGACCGGGATGATGCACCGTGCCGGGGTCAATCACCGCGACTGCTACATCTGCCATTTTCTGCTGCACACCGACAAACCGGTCACGCCGCAGGATTTCAAACTCTCGGTGATCGATCTGCACCGAGCCCAGACCCGCGCAAAGATCACTCAACGCTGGCGCAACAAGGATCTGGCGGCGCTGTACTTCTCCGCGCTGGACATCGGCCTGACCCGCCGCGACAAACTGCGTTTCCTCAAAGGCTATTTTCAGCAACCGCTGCGGCAGATTCTGGCGGAGGAAGCGCCATTGCTGAGCTGGCTGCAAGGCAAGGCCGACAAGCTCTACGCGCGTAAACAGCGTTACGGGGATGCGCTCTGATGGCGGGCTGGACACTTGAACCGCAGTACAACGAACTCGCCGAGGACTTCGGCAGCCTCGAAGCGGTGTTTGCCTTGCAGGGCGAACGCCTGACCCGCGATCCGCTGTCGGAGGTGGTTCGGGTGCAGCGCGACGGGGTCAATTACTACGTCAAACGCTACGTCGGCGCCGGTAAGGGCCTGCGCCGTTACCTCGGCAAGCCGCGGGTAAAAATGGAATGGCAGAACCTCAAGCGCTTCGCCAAGTGGGGCATCCCCACGGCCGAGGTGGTGGCCTGGGGCCTGGAGCGGCGGGGCGCGGCCTATGATCGGGGCGCGATGATCACCCGTGAGCTGCCCAATACCGAAGATCTCTCGGCGCTGGCCGAGCGCAAGGATCCCCGGCTCAAGGATCGCGCCTGGGTCGACGGTGTCAGCCGGCAACTGGCTGGCTACACCCGGACCATGCACGACCATCGGTTTACGCATAACGATTTGAAATGGCGCAATCTGCTGATCGACGATCAGGCGCGCATTTTCCTCATCGACTGCCCCAACGGCGAATTCTGGCGCGGCTTCTGGCTCAAGTACCGGATCACCAAGGACCTCGCCTGTCTCGATAAGCTGGCCAAATATCACCTGTCCAATACCCAGCGCCTGCGCTTCTATAAGCAATACCGCCAGTGCGATCGGCTCAATGTCGCCGACAAGAAACGGATTCGCCACGTGGTGAGATTTTTTGAGGGACGTGAATGACTGATTTTATTGCCGAACAAGACCGCGTGCTGCTCGAGCGCCACGGTCTCGGCACTTTCGACGCACTGTGGGCCAAACAGCTTGAAGCTGTGGATGAGCCCAACAGTGCCGGTGGCGGCTGGAGCAGCGTGTTTCGCCTGGATCTTGAAGGCCAGGGCTATTACCTCAAGCGTCAAAGCAATTATCTGACCCGAACTTTGCACGCGCCGTTTGGCGAGCCAAGCTTTGCCCGCGAATTTCGCAACATCAGCCGTTATCGCAAGTTGGGCATCCCGGCGTTGCAGGCAGCGTTTTTCGGTGAGCGCAAGGTCGCCGGGGAAGTGCGCGCCATTCTGCTCACCCGCGCCCTGGATGGCTGGAGCGACCTGGATTCGCTGCTGGCGCGCTGGACGCAGCTCAGTGCCGGGCAGCATTCGGCGATTCTCAAGGCGTGCGGACTGCTGGCGTGGCGGCTGCACGGCGCGCGTCAGGTGCATGGCTGTTTCTATCCCAAACATATTTTCCTGCGCGCCACCGGCGACGGCTATGAGGCGCAACTGATCGATCTGGAGAAGACCCGTCCGCTGCTGTTCGGCATGCGTGATCGGGTCAAGGACCTGGAGCCGTTGCAACGCCGAGCGCCGCAGTGGAGCGAAGCAGACTTGCGCCAATTGCTCGCGGCTTATCTCGATCAGCCGACTGACAGCTCGCTGCTCGACAGCTGGCTGAGCCGACTGACAGCGCGGCGCAGCCACAAGGAGACCCGTTGATGCAACTATCCGAGCTGGCCCGCTCCGGGCGCGCACCCACACTGCCGCTGACCGTGACCCTGGCGGACGCTGCCGGCGCGGCGGATTTGCAGTTGCTGAGTCTGCTGCGGGTGTTGCCCGGGCAGCGTTACGTTGGCGCAGGTGTCTGGCGCGGTCGGCCGGTGCTGGCCAAGTTATTGGTCGGCAGCAAAGCTGCGCGGCATTTTCAGCGTGAGCTGCAAGGCGTGCGCTTGCTCGCTGCGCAGGGCATGACGACGCCGCTGTTATTGGCCGATGGGCTGAAGGACGGCGAGGGTGGCTGGCTGCTGTTCGAATTTCTCGAGGGTGCCGAGAGCCTCGGTGATGCCTGGACCGAGGTCGAGTCTCTGCCGGCGCTGGCCGATGAGCAAACCGCCGTTTTGGCCGAAGCACTGGATGCGATCGGTCGGATGCATGGCAAAGGACTCTGGCAGGAAGATCTGCACCTGGACAATCTGCTGCGTCACGGCGGTCAGTTGTACCTGATCGATGGCGCCGGCGTTCGTGCGGAAGCGGCGGGGCAGCCACTGTCCCGACAAAAAGTGCTGGAAAACCTCGGGGTGTTTTTCGCCCAGCTACCGAAGTCACTCGAGCCGTTCACCGAAGAGTTGCTGGTCTATTACCTGTTGAGCAACAGCGAACATGCGTTGCCGCTGGAGGCTCTGCAGAAACAGATCGACAAGGTGCGCAACTGGCGACTCAGGGATTACCTGATCAAGGTTGGCCGCGACTGCACGTTGTTCGCCGTGCAGCGCGGCGCATTTGCCCTGCGCGCCATTCGCCGCGAAGAAGAAGCGGCCATGCTGCCGGTGCTTGAGCAGGCTGACGCCTTGCTTGATCAGGGGCACCTGTACAAGACCGGCGGCGCGGCCAGCGTCGGCAAAGTCGAGATAGCCGGGCGGGCTCTGGTTATCAAGCGCTACAACATCAAGAATTTCGCCCATTGGCTCAAACGCTTCTGGCGCCCGAGTCGGGCCTGGCATTCCTGGCGTGAAGGCAATCGCCTGGCGTTCCTTGGCATCGCCACGCCGAAACCGCTGGCGGTACTGGAGAAGCGCTTCTTGTGGCTGCGCCGCAGTGCCTATCTGGTCACCGAATACCTGCCCGGGCCGGACATCATCGAGCGCTTTGCGCCGTACGTGGAAAATGGCCAGGCACCGGAAGCCGAGTTGCTGGCGCTGGATCAACTGTTTGCCCGATTGATCGCCGAGCGCATCAGTCATGGCGACTTCAAAGGCCACAACCTGTTCTGGCAGGCGGATCGCTGGGCGCTGATCGACCTCGACTCGATGTGTCAGCACTCATCGATCGGCAGTTTCGCCCCGGCTTACGCCCGCGATCGCGCGCGGTTCATGCGCAACTGGCCTGAAAGCAGCGCGTTGTACCAAGTCATTGATCAGCGGTTGCCGAAGGGAGTTTCCAGCGCAGGGTGAGTTCTTCTCACGAGCAGGCTCGTTCTTGCAATGGGCCTGGTCCACTGCGAAACGGAGTCTGTGGGCAGTAACGGACAAAATACAGCGATCTGTCCTACGACTTCTCCAGAAGCCATGAACTGTGCCCTGCTCGGGCTCGATGCTAATTTGCCTGACGATCTCGGAGGGCGAATCTTGAGCATGAAAAAAATTCTGATGCTCGGCGTAATTTCTGTGGTGCTCTCAGGCTGTGGCAGTGTCTCAACCGTGTTACAGGGGGACGCCGATGCTGCCCGTGACCTGCGCAAAAAGAAGACCTACTGCCAATCGATTCCGCGCATCTACAGTGGCGTGGCCTTCGATTTTTGCACTTTGAATGCGCCGCCCGATCCTACGGGTATGCTGGCGCCGTTTGTTTTGTTCGATCTTCCGCTGTCCGCCGTGTTCGATACGCTTTCGCTGCCTTACACGGTATATCGGCAGATTACCGATTCAAATCTGAGTATTTACTGGCGCAGAGACGGCTATTGAGTCGTTGAACCTGTTGATTCGGACCAATCGTGCAGGTGGCAATTCGCACAAGGTAATTCCCGTCATGTTTACGCTATAATCCCGCCCTTTAGCTGTCACTCGCCCTGTGCGAGGGCACATCAATTTTCAAGGCGCTTCGCGCCTGCATGCAGACTAAAGAGGCTAGACCCCTGTGGCATTGACGATTCTTGGCCTGTCCGGCGCCCTTAGCCATGATCCTTCCGCAGCCTTGTACATCGACGGCAAGCTGGTCGCGGCGGCTGAGGAAGAGCGCTTCGTACGCGATAAACATGCAAAGAACCGCATGCCCTACGAATCGGCGAAATTCTGCCTCGAGCAAGCCGGTATCAAACCTTCCGACGTTGACGTGGTGGCGATTCCATTCGCCCCGATCAGCCTGTTCGGCAAGGCCCGCTGGCATTACGCCAAGCGCTACTGGTACGCCCCGGATCGTGCTCTCGATGCGATCCTGATGGGCAACCGTCGCTACAAGCGCTATCGCAACAAGATTGTCTGGTGCCTCGAGCAACTGGGCTTCGATCCGAAGAAAATCAAGATCGAGCCGGTCGAACATCACCTGGCTCACGCCTCCAGTGCTTATCACTGCTCGGGTTTCAAAGAGAAAACCGCGATCCTCGGCATCGACGGTAAAGGTGAATACGCCACGACCTTTTTCGGTTATGGCGAAAACGGCAAGATTCACAAGATCAAGGAATTCTTCGACCCGGATTCCCTCGGTGGTTTGTACGGTGCGATCACTGAATTCCTCGGTTTCGAGATGCTCGACGGCGAGTTCAAGGTCATGGGCATGGCGCCGTACGGCGACGCCAGCAAGTATGATTTCTCGCGTCTGGCCTCGTTCGAGAATGGCGAACTGGTGATCAATACCGACTACGCCAACGTCATCGGCCTGCGTCGCTATAAGGAGAAGGGCAAAGGCTTCTACTTCTCGCCGAAGCTGATAGAGTGGCTAGGTCCGAAGCGCGAAGGCGACATCGCTGATGAGCCTTACATCCACTACGCCGCGAGCATGCAAGCGCTGTTCGAGAAGCTGGCGCTGCAGATGATCGACCACTACCTGGGCGACGTGCTCAAGGAGACCGGCAAACTGGCTTTCGCCGGTGGCTGTGCGTTGAACGTCAAGCTGAACCAGAAAATCATCGCCCGCGACGATATCAAAGAGCTGTTCGTACAGCCTGCGTCCGGCGATGCCGGCACCGCGGTCGGCGCTGCCGCTTACGTGTCGCACGCCCGCGGCGTGCCGGTCGAGAAGATGGAACACGTCTACCTTGGCCCGTCGTACAGCAACGAAGACGTGATTGCCGCCTGCGCCCGTCACGAGAACAAGCCGACCTGGCGCAAGCTCGACAACATGCCCGAGCAGATCGCCAAAATCATGGTCGATGGCAACCCTGTAGCCTGGTTCCAGGGCCGCATGGAGTTCGGTCCGCGCGCATTGGGTGGTCGTTCGATCATCGGGTGCCCGAGCGTGGCCGGTGTCGCCGACCGCATCAACCACCAGATCAAGTTCCGCGAGCGCTGGAGGCCTTTCTGCCCGTCGATGCTCGACACCGTCGCGCCGCAGATGATCAAGATCGACCACCCGGCACCATTCATGACTTTCACCTTCGAAGTCGCCGAAGAATGGAAAACCCGCGTGCCGGAAGTTGTCCATGAAGACGGTACTTCCCGGGCTCAAGTGCTCAAGCGTGAATACAACCCGCGCTACTACGACATGATGAAGGCGCTGGAAAACCTCACCGGTAACGGCGTGTCGCTGAACACTTCGCTCAATCGTCGTGGCGAGCCGATGATCTGCTCGCCGACCGACGCCCTGAACATGTTTTTCGGCTCGGATCTGCAGTACCTGATCATGGAAGATATTCTGGTCGTCAAAGAAGGCGTGCAAGGAAACGGTCTTGACTGAAACACTGATCAGCGTCGTCATCCCCGCGTATAACTACGCCGATTCCCTGCCTCGGGCTGTGGAGTCGGTGTTGCTGCAGTTGCACGAAGCGACGGCGGATCTGCTGGTTATCGATGACGGGTCCACTGACTCGACGCCTGAGGTAATGCAAGCGTTGCTGGCCGAACATGCCGGGCGTTTTCGTGCCATACGCCAAAGCAATGGCGGGCTGTCTTCAGTGCGCAATCGCGGGATCGACGAAACCACCGGGCAATTTCTGATTTTTCTCGATGCAGATGACGAGATGGCTCCCGGTGCTCTGGCGGCGCTATCGCAACACATCGCCAGTCATCCTGACACGCAGATGATCATCGGTGCTCATTGGTCGATCTTCTCCGGTGGCAAGCGCAGCCTGCAGGCTGTCAAACCGTTGCCGGCCACTTTGCGACAGCGGGTCAGGGGCTATTTGCTGGACAAGACTGTGTCGATCTCCAACGGTGCCTGTGCAATGCATCGTGAGGTATTCGCACCGGGCAATTATCCCGAGCACCTGCGCAATGTCGAAGATCTGCCGGTGTTTGCCCAGGTGTTGGCGCGCTTTCCCTGCACGGTGGTCGAGCAGCCACTGGCGCTCATTTACAAGCACTCCGACAGCATGCGCCATGATCTGCGCCAGAGCCTGGCAGCGGGTACCGAACAGGTGGTTGCTGAAGTTTTTTCCAGTCAACGGATGCCGCAAGAGTTCCATGATTTGCGCCAGGCTTATCTGGCGCAGCGTTGTCTGTCGTTGTTCCGCGATTGCTACTCCCATGGCGAATATGCGTTAGCGAAAACGTTTTATATGCAAGCGTTACGCGCCGACTGGCACATCCTCGGGCGCTGGTCATACATGCGCAAAGCCTTGCGTCTGCTGTTCAAATAAAGCGATCGTTGTTTTTTTTGCGTACCTGTGGCGCGTGATATTGAGAGGGCTGGGTGAAAGGTACGGATAGTAAATGGGCGGTCAAGGCAGCTCGGGTAATCGATGAGCGGCCGATCAGTGTCGCGTTCTGGGCAAGCATTCTCCTTTCATTGATCGCGGTGTGGGGTACCGCAACGGTCGGTCGCGATGCTGCGCTGTACATCGATATCGCCCATCAGGTTGTCTTGCACGGGGCCGACGTGGCCTGGGCGCATTTCGACTGGCCGTGGTTCTCCATCCTTCTGGCGCTGACCAATCGCTTCCTGCTGTTGCCGCTGGAGTTGAGCGCCTATCTCTGGTGCGGTCTGTTTTTTGCCGGCACCAGTGCCTTGATGGTCGATTGTATCCGTCGACGCTCTCCCGAGCTTGCCGGCTGGGCGTGCCTGATTGTGCTGGCGATGCCAGCGGTCAATGCCTTTCGAAATGACATCATCCGCGAATGCGGTTTCTGGTTTTTCTGCACGCTGGCGTTATGGCAGGCGTTGCGTTGGCAAGCCCTGGGCGGCTGGATCAGGGCGGGTCTGATCCACTTGGCGATCGTGGCTGCTGCGCTGTTCCGGCTGGAGGCATTGCTGTTATTGCCGGCGCTCGGGCTGTGGCAATTGCCGGGTCTGTGGCGCTCTGGCCAGCGCACTCGTCTGCTGCAGTTTGCTCTGTTGCCGGCAATAGGGCTGCTGGTTGCATCGGCCTTCGGTTTTTTCATGTCGGCGCGCTTCCTTCTGTACCTGGACATGATTGCACCGCAGGGCGTCTACGAGTCGTTTCAGATGCTGTCCGAACAGTTCGGCAACTCGCTGATCAACAAGTATTCCCAGGATGAAGCCGGGCGCATCGTGTTCTTTGGCCTGCTGGCGACGATGACGATCACATTCGTCAAGCTGATGGGGCCGTTCGCTGTGCCCTTTATCCTGCGTCGCAACTGGGGTGTCTTGGGAGTTTATTGGCGAGACTATCGTCCTTTCGCTTGGGCGGCGCTGCTGTATCTCATTGTGCTGATGCTGTTTTTCATCAAGCAGCAATTCATGAACGCCCGTTATCTGAGCTTTCTCAATCTGCTGGTCGTGCCGCTGCTGGCGATGGCGCTGGCGGCATTTGCCCGGCAGTTTCCGCGCTGGACCAAAGTGCTGGTCGTAGCGGCGTTACTGGTGATGCTGTCGAATGTGATTTCGACTGGCGCAGGCAAGACCCATTACGTGGCCGCCGGGCGCTGGATGTCCGCGCACGTCGAGCCTGAGGCCAGCGCCTGGTTTGAAGACGGTCGCATCAGCTATTACGCCGGGCGCGGTTATGTGTTGCCGACGCTCACGCGTGAGCAGGCCATGTCGCCGGAGCACGCCGATGAGTATCGCTATTTCCTGATCGAGGGAAAGGGTGATGAACCGTGGCTGAGCCAATGGCTGGTGGCGCACAAGATGCGCATCATCGAGCGCTTCGCCAATCGCAAGGGTGCGACGATTCTGGTGATCGGCAAGTAAGGCTCAATTCAGCAGCAGGCGCAGGCGTTCCATCAGCGCAGCTTGTCGCTTGCTCGGCAATGCCTGGCGATAACCCTCAAGAAAAGTGCTCCCGGCGTCGCCGCCGAGCAGCCATTGCCGGTCTTGTTTGTAGCGCAGCAGGTGGGCGAAGTTGCGCAGTCGCTTGCTGTCGCTCAGGGCGCGCCTCTGGCAGCGCAGGTCGGCGATGTCGATCAATCCGAGCTGATTCTGCGGCGTCTGCACGACATTGCCGAAGTGCAGGGACCGGAAGTACACGCCTTTTTCGTGCAGTTGCGCAATGAATGCTCCCAGTTGACTGCGCAACGTCTCGGTCTCTTCGGGCGTGCCCTGCAATTGCCGTACGGTTTCGCCCGCCAGCGGTGCGTAATACACGCCATCGCGCTGAATACTTGGAATGCGATAAACCGCGATCACGTTCGGGCAGAGGATGTCGCGCTGCTGCAACGCCTTGGTGTTGTTGGCGAAGCGCTGGGCGTAGGGAAAGAACAGCGCCGAACTCAGCAGGCGTTTGCGGCGAAACAGTTTGAGCATGCGACCGTCGGCCAACCTGAGCACCTTGTCGCCGGAACCGTCGGCTTCGAGTACCTGAGCACCTTTGCGCAGTGCCTCGTAAGTGCTGTGATCAATCGATTGCATGCCTGACTCCCCATCATGAGCCGGCTATCTTAACCGACTTGCCCAATGGCTGGCGCCCGGTGATGTTGATCGGCGCAAAAGGGCCTGTGATATCATCGCCGCCTCACTGATTTACGCGGATTCCCATGAGCAGTCCTGAACCGAAAGCCCAGTCAACGCTGGCGATCTACTTCCGCCTTTTGGCTTACGTGCGTCCTTACGCCGGCCTGTTCATTCTGAGTATCGTTGGCTTTCTGATCTTCGCATCGACCCAACCGATGCTTGCCTACATCCTCAAATATTTCGTCGACGGCCTGGCTAATCCGGAGGCCAGCCTGTTTCCCGGCAATCCTTATCTGGGCAAGTTGCAGTTGCTCGAAAGCGTGCCGTTGCTGATCGTGCTGATTGCCGTGTGGCAAGGCGTCGGTTCGTATCTGGGCAACTACTTTCTGGCGCGGGTCTCTCTCGGCCTGGTGCATGACCTGCGTGTGGTTCTGTTCAACAAGCTGCTGGATCTGCCCAACAGCTATTTCGACAAGAACAACTCCGGCCACCTGATTTCCCGCATTACCTTCAACGTGACCATGGTCACCGGCGCCGCCACCGACGCGATCAAAGTGGTGATCCGTGAGGGCATGACGGTGATTTTCCTGTTCTGCACCCTGTTGTGGATGAACTGGAAGCTGACGTTGGTGATGGTCGCCATCCTGCCGGTCATTGGCCTGATGGTGAACAGCACCAGCAAGAAATTTCGCAAGCAGAGCAAAAAGATTCAGGTGTCGATGGGTAACGTCACGCATGTGGCGTCCGAGACGATTCATGGTTACCGCGTGGTGCGCAGCTTTGGTGGCGAAACCTACGAAAAGGTTCGCTTTCACGACGCCAGCCAGAGTAATACCGACAAACAGCTGACCATGACCAAGACCGGCGCGGTGTATACGCCGATGCTGCAATTGGTGACGTATAGCGCCATGGCGGTAGTGATGTTTCTGGTCCTGTACCTTCGCGGTGATGCGTCGCCCGGTGATCTGGTAGCCTACATCACCATGGCTGGCCTGCTGCCAAAACCGATTCGCCAGCTCTCGGAAGTCAGCTCGACGATCCAGAAGGGCGTGGCCGGTGCCGAGAGCATTTTCGAGCAGTTGGACGAGCCGGCAGAAGTCGATAACGGCACAGTCGAGCGCGACCGTCTGCAAGGTCGCCTCGAAGTGCGCAACCTCAGCTTCAGTTATCCCGACAGTGACAAGAAGGTCCTTGATGACATCAGTTTCGTCGTCGAACCAGGACAAATGGTCGCGCTGGTCGGTCGTTCCGGAAGTGGCAAGTCCACCTTGGCCGGTCTGATTCCACGCTTCTACCAGCACGAGCAGGAACACGGGCATATTCTGCTCGATGATGTGCAGGTACAGGACTTGACCCTGCGCAGCCTGCGTCGGCAGATTGCCCTGGTGACCCAGCAGGTCACGCTGTTCAACGATACGGTGACCAATAACATCGCTTACGGCGACCTGGCCGGGGCGCCGTTCGAAGAAGTCAAACGCGCAGCCACCGAAGCCTACGCCGATGAATTCATCATCAAGATGCCGCAGGGCTATGAAACCCTGGTCGGCGAAAATGGTGTGTTGCTGTCCGGTGGTCAGCGTCAGCGCATCGCCATCGCACGTGCATTGCTCAAGGACGCGCCGCTGTTGATTCTCGATGAGGCCACGTCGGCCCTCGATACGGAATCGGAACGGCATATCCAGGCGGCTCTCGATCATGTGGTGCAGAACCGCACGACGCTGGTCATCGCTCACCGTTTGAGCACCATCGAAAAGGCCGACCTCATTCTGGTCATGGACGAAGGCAAGATCGTCGAGCGCGGCACCCATACCCAGCTCCTGGCGCAGAATGGCTATTACGCACGCTTGCACGCCAAAGAGTTCGAAGAAGGCGACGAGCCGCAACCGACCCATGTGACCGACCTATGCTGACGGCGTTTCGCGCTTGGCGGGAGCGCGGCTGGAGCGAGATTGATCAGGCAGCCTACGCACAGGCCTGGCAGCGATTCGGTGGCAGTTTTGCAACTCATCCTGAAGTGGTGGAGCGGCTGTCGGCGTTTGTCGGCATCAAGCTGCACTACCTGGGCTGGGTCGTCGATGGCGAAGTCGTCGCGGCTGTTGCTTGCTGGGGCAGGTACGCCGCGCTGTCCAAGGAAGTGCTCAAACGCGAAGGCAAGCGCGGGCTGCTGGACATGGGCAATGCCGAACTGATTCTGCCGATTGCCGCGGATGTCGTGGTTCCGGTGCGTCAGCGCATGGCCTATGTCTCGCAGCTCAACGCCGAACAGATCAGCACTCTGCGCGCTCAGCCCGAAGGGCTGGCACTGGCGCGGCTGCCTGAGGATTATTCGAAGAAATTTCGCTACAACCAGCGTCGCGAACAACGCCTGCTGGAAGAGGCGGGTGGTGCGCTGATTCCGATGTCCGACTTGACGCCGCAAGAGCAGGCCGCCGCTTATGGCGATCTGTTCCAGCGCCGCTGGGGCTTTGATGTGCCCGGCAAAGCCGGACTGGTCGAAGTGTTCACCCTGCTGCGCGAGTTCATGACCGGTTCGGTAGTGGTGCTCGAGTCGGCGCCGGTCGCCATCCAGATTCTCTACCGTGTCGAAGCGCCGCAATGGGTATCGCTGGAATACGTCAACGGTGGTGTCGACCCGCAAAGCCGCGAGTTCAGTCCCGGCAGCGTGTTGAGTTTCGTCAACACCCAGCAGGCGTGGGCGGATGCTCAGGCACTGGGCAAGACACTGCGCTATTCGTTCGGCCGTGCCGACCGCGAATACAAGGATCGCTGGTGCCACACGGTGCCCGTCTACAAGGTCTGAAACCATGACTGCTCGCAAGCAACAGCTTCTCAAGGCGCACCGACGCAGCAAACGCTTGTTCCTCATCGCGTTTGTGATCGCGCTGGTGGCGGCCGGCTTCTTGCTGGGCTGGTGGCTGGTGCCGGTGCTGCTGGTCTTGGCGTGGGTGGCGCATGAGGCGTGGTTTGCCGACCATCTGTTCTATCGCGCAAGCGACGACTATCAGTACAACTTTCCCAGCGGTACGCCGCGTCAAGCCGTAGAACTGGATGCTGGAATCGTGCGTCTGAGCGAGCCGCTGGCGCCGGGTGAAACGCTGCTGCTGGAGCTCAAGATAACGGCCAAGTGGCTGGGCCGCTGGCGAGATCCTTATGTCGAGCTGGGTGACGATCGCCAGGATTTTGAGCGTGGCGTCGGCGGGCGGCGCTTTCTCAATCTGTCCGGGCAGGCGGCGGCGCTTGGCAACAATACCCTGACAGTGCGTGGTCGGCATTGCACGCTGAGTTCCAGAGGCACACTGTGGATCATGCGCAATCCCGATTACGCGCAGCAACGGGTCATGGTCATCGCGCCCCACGCCGATGATGCCGAGCTGGCGGCTTTCGGGCTTTACAGTCGCTGCAAACAAGCGAGCATCGTCACCCTGACCCAGGGCGAAATCGAGGCCGAAGACTTCCAGCGCCTCGGGCTGGACAAGGCTCAGGCTGCTCGCTTGAAGGGCAGGCTGCGCGGTTGGGACAGCCTGAGCATTCCATTGTGGGGCGGGGTGCCGGCCAGTCATTGTGTACAGCTGGGCTACTACTGCCTGCAATTGCCGGCGATGGCCGAGGAGCCGGGCAAACCATTCGGCTCGCGGGAATCCGGCGAAAACGATGTGCGCAGTGTGCGGCAGCACAATCCGATCAAACTCCCCGGCGATGTCGATGGTGCGCCGACCTGGATCAATCTCGTCGGTGATATACGGCAATTGCTCGAGCACTTTCGGCCCGAAGTCGTTGTCACTCCGCATCCCGAACTGGATCCGCACAGCGATCACGTCGCTTCAACCCGTGCCCTGCTGGAAGCTATCGCCGCCAGTACCTGGAAGCCCTCTTCCTTGCTGATGTATGCCAACCACCTGCATGACAACGATCGTTGGCCAATGGGCCCGGCCAGCGGCGGTGTCGCACTGCCGCCGGCGATCGAGCCGTTACCGTCCGATCGTTTGTGGAGTCCGGTGCTGTCAGCGGATGTGCAGTTGGACAAGGCCATGGCGCTGGCCATGGAGCATGACCTGCAGGGCCCGCTCGGATTCAAGCGGCAGTCGCGCCGGGTGATCCAACAAGTGCTGGCCGGACGCCGCTGGCCTGTCACAGGCAGTAACGAGTTTTTCCGCAAGGCTGTTCGCCGCCACGAACTGTTCTGGGTCCGCGACCTTTGAGATTGAGGCGGACGGCGCTTTACCCTGTGTTAATATCGCGCCCCTGTTCATTTTGTATGTGGGTTGCTCCATGAAGTTGTCCATGCCGCGTTTCGATCAAGCCCCTGTCTTGGTAGTCGGCGATGTCATGCTCGACCGTTACTGGCATGGCGGAACCTCACGGATTTCCCCTGAGGCGCCGGTGCCGGTGGTCAAGGTCGAGCAAATCGAAGACCGTCCGGGCGGTGCCGCGAACGTTGCCCTGAACATTGCCGCACTGGGTGCGCCGGCGTCGCTGGTCGGTGTGACCGGTGATGACGAAGCCGCCGACAGCCTGAGCAACAGTCTCAAGGGCGCCGGCGTACGTGCCCTGTTCCAGCGCATCGCGCACCAGCCAACCATCGTCAAGCTGCGGGTCATGAGCCGCCACCAGCAATTGCTGCGTATCGACTTCGAAGAACCGTTCGCCACCGATGCGCTGGCGCTCGGCTCGCAGGTCGATGACCTGCTCGAAGGCATCAAGGTGCTGGTGCTTTCCGACTACGGCAAAGGCGCGCTGAAAAATCATCAGGCGCTGATCCAGGCGGCACGGGCGAAAAACATCCCGGTACTGGCCGACCCGAAGGGCAAGGATTTCTCGATCTACCGTGGCGCCAGCCTGATCACCCCGAACCTGAGCGAATTCGAAGCCATCGTCGGCGGTTGCGTTGATGAACACGAACTCGTCAGCAAGGGCGCAACGTTGATGCACGATCTGGAGCTGGGAGCACTGCTGGTCACCCGTGGCGAACACGGCATGACCCTGCTGCGCCCGGATCAACCGGCGTTGCATTTGCCAGCGCGTGCCCGGGAAGTGTTCGATGTGACCGGCGCCGGCGACACCGTGATCTCGACGCTGGCCGCGGCGATTGCTGCCGGTGAGGATCTGCCACACGCCGTGGCCCTGGCCAACCTGGCGGCAGGTATCGTGGTCGGCAAGCTTGGTACGGCGGCCATCAGTGCCCCGGAACTGCGTCGCGCGATTCAGCGCGAGGAAGGCTCCGAGCGCGGCGTGCTGGGGCTTGAGCAACTGGTGCTGGCCGTCGCCGACGCCCGTGCGCATAACGAACGAATCGTCTTCACCAATGGCTGCTTCGACATCCTGCACGCCGGCCATGTGACTTATCTTGAGCAGGCACGAGCCCAAGGCGATCGACTGATTGTCGCAGTCAACGACGATGCTTCGGTCAGTCGCCTGAAAGGTCCCGGTCGCCCGATCAATAGTGTCGACCGGCGCATGGCGGTTCTGGCGGGCCTCGGTGCCGTGGACTGGGTCATCAGCTTCCCGGAAGGCACGCCAGAGAATCTGCTGCGCGAGGTCAAGCCGGATGTGCTGGTCAAGGGTGGCGATTACGGCATCGATCAGGTTGTCGGTGCAGATATCGTCACCGCTTATGGCGGTACCGTGAAAGTGTTAGGACTGGTGGAAAACAGCTCGACGACCGCAATTGTCGAAAAAATCCGCAGTCGCTGATCAGATGAATTTTTACCGTTGTGTACCGCGTGTGAACGGATTTTGCCTTGGGGATTTCACCGTTTCCGTTGATGTTGGCAGGTTTGAATCCGCTGCGCTTGCCCGCCTACGTTACGTGGTCATTTAATCTATGAAAGTCATGCTTCTGGTGATGGACGAGCAGCGGGTCATTCTCGACCGGCTCTATGACATCGTTCAGCAGAACTGCGATGAGTGTTTCATCTATCGTCTGAGCAAACAGCAGCAGATGAACCTCGGAGCCTTTCTGGCGTCGGTCGAATACCAGAGCTTTGATCGCGTGGTGATCTTTTCCCGGGTCAAACGTCTGGCGCCGCAACTGCGGGTGCTCAAGTGCATTCCAGGGCTGGTGTTTCTCGAGCACGATGCCTATCAGAACTACATGCCGGCCAGTAAATACCGTGGTGTTTATTCGCGCTTGTACAGCCGATTGCCGAGCTGCCGGGCGCTGGTTTCCGGCGCAGTGGTCGCGCGCAAGATGCTCGCCGAAGGCATCGATACCGTGTTCGTCTCTAAAGGCTATGACGAGCAAATGCTGCACAACACCGGCGTCGAGCGCGATATCCCGATCGGCTTCCTCGGCAGCTTGAAGAGTACCGAGTACGCCGAGCGCAAGGCCATGCTTGAAGCCCTTTCACAGCGCACCGGGATGCTCGTGACCCGTACCAAATCGGGTGCGGAATATCTGGAAACTCTCAATCGCATCAAAATCTTCGTCAGCGCCGACATCGGCATGAACGAGTTCATGATCAAGAACTTCGAAGCCATGGCTTGCGGCTGTGTGCTGCTGGCCTGGAGCCAAGGCGAAGAAGACCGGTTGCTCGGTTTCGAAGACATGCACAACACCGTGTTCTACCACAGCGAAGACGAGGCGGTAGCGAAGATCAAGCTGCTGCAGGACGACCCGGAACTGGCGCAGCGAATTGCCGGCAACGGCCAGGCGTTTGCTGAAAGCCGTTACTCGTTTGCCCGGGTCGGCCAGGCGCTCGCCGAAGCCATACAACGCGATATGCGCCCATGGCAGCCGCCGTCGGCTTTCACCCGGTTCTGGGTCAAATTGCGTTATGGCATGAAGGTGCCCGCCTGAATGGCGGACGAATACATGGCGCTGGATGCGCTGCCCGGTGGCGACCAGTCGGTTTTGCAAGCCTTGCCCGAAGCCCTGCGCGAATGCCTCAGCCGTGCGGCGCGGGTGGTATTGATCGCTAATAATCCCGCGGTTACCGCAGCTGACTTCGCGGCGCTGAATATCGGCGCTGATGACGTCGTCGTCAGTTTCAATCACTGCATCAAGGCGACGCTGCTCAACGAGCAAAGCGTGAATCTCTTCGTGCACGGCTACAACGCGCCGGACGCCTATTTCTTCGGACTACCCTGCAACCAGGACGTACAGCGACTGTTCGACTGTGCGGGCGAGCGCTGCTTCACCATGCTGGTGGGTTGCGCAGCGCCGATGTGCCCGTTGCCTCGCGTTGCGATGTACTGGGATCGCATTCCGTTGCCGCCACTGTGGAACTACCCGGTCGACCGCCCGGGCGGCAAGCGCTACGTCGGCCCCTCCACCGGCTTCAATACGCTGGTGCTGTTCGATTGGTTGCGCGGGCATCTCGGTTCTGCCTATCAGTTGATGACCCTGGGTTTCTCCAACGAGGCGGGCAAGCTCTGGAGCGGCCATGCCTGGGATTACGAGCGGGACTGGTTGCAAAAGTCCGATGTCATTGTCGTGCCGCTGCAACCCCGACGCTGGTGGCAGAAACTGTTCAAGCGCAAATAAGCCACGCCGCAGTCAGGTGCCTGCCGGGCCGAATCATTTCTTCATAGGTGCAATCGAGTGTTGAAAATTGCCGTGGCGTTTTTCGGGATTCCAAGAAATTCGCCGATCTGCTTCCCTTCAATCGAACAGAACGTAATGGCGCAGTTGCCTGCGGGCAGCGAGGTGAAGTGCTTTTATCATCTGTATAAAGTCGATGAAGTGCAGAATTCGCGTTCCGGCGAGAAAGGCGAGCTGGCGGCTGACAACTATCAGCCCTTCGAAGCCATGAGCGGCGCGCTTACCTCAACCGAAGGCGTGCTGGAGCGCTGGGATTTCGAGCGGGTCAAGGCGCTGGGCGATACCTGGGCCGATGACTATGCATCGCTGCGCAACCTGATCTATCAGTTGAACTCCTTGCATACTGTCACCGGCGAGATCGAGTCGTTCGATCCCGACTTCGTCGTGTTCGTGCGGCCGGACAATTTCTTCCACACGGCGCTGCCATGCTATGTGTTCAACCACGCCGAGGCGCGGCGGCACAACGTCTATATTCCTGACTGGCAGTGGTGGGGCGGCCTGAATGACCGTTTCGCCGTGTGCGGGCGCGATACCTATGTCGCCTACGGTAAACGCATCGAACGTATCTTCGATTTCTGCAAGGCGACCGGCCGCAAGCTGCACTCCGAGCGCTTGCTCAAATACGCCCTGCTCGAGGCAGGCGCCAAGGTCTGCACATTGCCGATCCAGGCCTCCCGCGTGCGAATCACCGGTGCATTTGCCGAAGAGTCGTTCTCCCCCAAGCGTGGCATGGGCAAGCGCGAAAACCGCTACTTCCACTTGTTCGCGACATTGCGCACCTGGTGGGATCGCCGGCGCTAGCGGTTCGCGCGTTTCCTTCCCAGCCCGACCAGGCGCAATGCCTTGATGCTCAACTGCTTGAGGCCGGTGCGTGGCGCTTTCGCCGGTGTCAGACCCTGTTGCACCAGCCAGTCCTTCCAGCGAATGCGTTCGTCGTGCACGACCCAGCCCTGTTGCGTTGCAAAGCTTTCCGCCAGGTGAATGCCGCGGGTGCTGGCCGGTATCAGCTTGTCGCGTTTGAGGGTGAACAGCTCGGCGGTTGGTGCGCCGTCCTTGAGCGGCATGAGATACAAATCAGGACGTTTTCGGTCCAGCCGCGCCACCAGTTGATCACCCTCCAAGCGTTCATCGACATGAAACAAGCTCAGCGATTTGGCTTCCCTGGGCACTTCCAAACGCAAATCGTAGATCAATTGCAGCGACGCCGTCGGCAAATGCACGTACGCCCGTGGCCGCTCCAGCAATTGCAGGTTGGCGCAGCGCACCGGACGCGCCGAACCGGACAACGGTGTCAGGCGAAACGGCAGCGCTTCGCGGTAATGCAGCGCGGCGGAGTAGGGCGCCGGCAACCAGGTGTCGTTGAAACGCCCGCCGAGCCAGCCTTCCGGGGTTTCCAGCAGGCACTCTTCGGCAATTTCCTGAATCGCCGTGTGCAGCGGAATATTCAGCTCATGGGCCGGCACGTAGCCGGAAATCAGCTTCAGTACCACGTCGCCGCGATCCTGCCGACGCTGGCGCACCAGCACCCAGTAATCACGGTTCTGCCAATGCAGGGTCAGGCGCACGGACACGCCGAGGTTGGCCAGTTCCAGGGCGAAGCGCTCGCTGTCGGCGACGCTGACCGGTTTACGCCGTTGCAGGGTCTGGGCGAAGTTCAGCGGCATGCCGACGCTCTGATAGCTCAGGCCTTCGGGCGTGGCTTCGACGAACAGCGGCAGCGTCTTGAAGTTGCTCGGGTTCTTGCGGATGAGCGTGCGCGGCATATCGGCTCCTGGCTTAAGGCCGCGGGGCGGCGTCAGTGACTACGCAGGACCTGGGCAACGGTCGCAACGTTATGGGCGAGGTGCAGCGGATTGATCGTGCCGACAATAGCACTGGCGACACCAGGCTGAGTGAACAGCAACTCGAAGCTGGCGCGCACCGGATCGACTCCCGGACTCAGACAGACATGACCGCTGGCCAGGGCTTTTTTCACTAGAATGGCTTTGCCGTGGGCAGCAGCATAGTCAATGACTGCCTTTTCGTTTTGTTCGTTCAGATTGTAGGTGACCATCGCGCAGTCGCCTTGCTCCAGCGCTTTCAAGCCGCCTTCGACGGTTTTCCCGGAAAACCCGAAGCCGCGAATCTTGCCCTCGGCCTTCAGGGCCGCGAGGGTGGCGTAGACCTCTTGGTGCTCGAGGATGGCCATGTCGTTGCCGTCCGAGTGCACCAGAACCAGATCGATAAAATCCGTTTCCAGACGTTGCAGGCTGCGCTCGACCGACATTCGCGTGTGCGCAGCGCTGAAGTCGTGGCGCGACACGCCATCGGCAAACTCTTCGCCGACCTTGCTGACAATCACCCAATCCTGTCGCTGGCCGCGTAGCAGCGGGCCGAGGCGTTCTTCGCTGCGACCATAGGCCGGCGCGGTGTCGATCAGGTTGATGCCCAGATCCCGCGCCTGGCGCAGCAGCATGCGCGCCTCGTCGTCGCCGGGAATCTGAAAGCCGTTGGGGTATTTCACCCCTTGATCGCGGCCGAGTTTGACTGTGCCCAGGCCCAACGGCGAAACCGACAGGCCGGTGCTGCCCAGCGGGCGATGCAGTTCGTGCAGAGTGGCGATGGTCATGGCAGCAGTTGCTCCCACGCGGGTACGCCGAGCGGCGGTTTCGGCAATGGCGGCAGCGGTTCAGTCGCCTGCGGCTGGATGCCGTCGCGTTGCAGCGACGCGATAACGCGGTCGGCGAAGTCTGGCGCCAGTGCCAGTTTGGTCGGCCAGCCGACGAGCAAGCGACCCTCCTCGGCGAGGAAAGCGTTGTCCGGGCGGGTAAGGCCGCTTTGCAGCGGCTCGGCGCGGTCGACGCGCAGGGTTGCCCATTGCGTGGTGCTGAGGTCGATCCATGGCAGCAGCTGGGCGATTTCCTTTTGCGCGGTGGCGATCTGTTCGGCCGGCTCGCGGGCCACGCCTTCGCTTTCGGCAATGTCGCCGCCCATGTACCAGACCCACTGACCATCAGCCGCCGGATGCGTGGTCACGGTGATGCGTGGCTTGGTGCCGCCGCCCAGGCAGTGCGCGTACAGCGGTTTCAAGCCGGGGCCCTTGGCGAGGATCATGTGCAGTGGTCGGCGCTGCATGGCCGGACGACTGAAGCCCAACGCTTCGAGCAGTTCGGCAGTGCCGGCGCCAGCACTGAGGACGATGCGCTGGGCGCGGATCTCACGCCCATCGACTTTCAGGCCGACCAGCACGCCGGCTTCCAGCAGCGGCTCGATCACCTTACCGGCGAGCAGACCGTCACCGGCCAGCTCGGCCAGACGCTGGATCAGGCTCGGGACATCCACCACCAGTTCGGCGAGGCGATAGACCTTGCCCTTGAAACGCTTGTCTTGCAGGGCCAGCGGCAGCTCGTCACCCTTGACCTGATCGACCCGGCCACGCACGGCTTTGCTGGCGAAGAAACTGGTCAGGTTGCCGGCCAGCGTGCCCGGCGACCACAGGTAATGCGCTTCGGACAGCAGGCGTACGCCGGACAGATCCAGCTCGCCCGTGCCGGCCAGCGCCTCGCGCCAGCGGCGCGGCATGTCGGCGATGGCTTCCGAGGCGCCAGTCAGCGCGCCGTGCAGCGCGTACTTGGCGCCGCCATGGATGATGCCCTGGGACTTCACGCTCTGCCCGCCACCGAGGCTGGCGCTTTCCACCAGCACGGTCGAAAAACCCTGACCGCGCAGGCGCGCATTCAGCCAGAGGCCGGCGACACCAGCGCCGACAATCAGAACGTCGGTGGAAATAACGGATGGCATGCAGCGACCTCGGAGCTTGAAGAAGCCGCAAGTTTCAAGCTTCAAGCTGCAAGCTGCAACCCGGACCAGCAAATCAGCAATGCTTGCGGCTTGCCGCTTGAAGCTTGCTGCTGCTTTTTAATGCCCCGCAGTTTTCGAAAACAGCTGAATCACGACGACCCCCAGCACGATCAACGCCATCCCCAGCATCGCCGGTACGTCGAGCTTCTGCCCGTAAATGAACAGAGCGGCGACGCTGACCATGACAATGCCCATCCCCGCCCAGACCGCGTAGGCAACGCCCACCGGTACGGTGCGCACCACCAGCGTCAGCATCCAGAATGCAATCCCGTAGCCGACAATCACCAGAATCAGCGGCAGCGGCGTGCTGAAGCCCTTGACCGCTTTCATCGAAACGGTGGCGATCACTTCGGCGCAGATGGCGATGGCCAGATAGACGTAAGCGTTCATGGTTGTGATCCTCAAATAAAACGTTGCTTGCTGAGGCGACATTCTAGGGACTGCTCAGATGGGGTAAAGTCATTACCTATCTGTTCTATAGATGGGTTGGTAGCAAGCATGCAATGGAATCTCGATCAGCTGCGAGTATTTGTCGATGTCGCTGAACAGCGGTCTTTCTCCGCCGTGGCGCGTCGACAACGCAAGGCGCAATCGGCGATCAGCAGTGCTGTTGCGATGCTCGAAGAGGATTTGGGCGTGAGCCTGTTCGAACGCAGCAGCGGTCGGCAGCCGATGCTCACCGAGGCGGGCGCGGCATTGCTGGAAGAGGCACGGGAAGTGTTGCGCCAGTGCGAGCGCCTCAACGGCAGGGCCATGGCGATGCTGCGCGGTCAGGAGGCGCAGTTGCGGGTGGCCCAGGACGAGGCGATGCCCTATCAGGCGCTGGTGGAAAGTTTCGGCGAACTGGCCGAGCAGTTTCCCAGCCTGGAAGTGCAACTGACCAGCGCCGCCCAAGGCGAAGTCGCGCGCAAACTGGTCGAACGTCGCGCCGACCTCGGCCTGCTGTTCTATCACGATGAAATCCCCGAAGCCCTTGAGCGCCGCGTGCTGGGTCGAGTGGAAATGGTCACGGTCTGCGGCGTCAATCATCCGCTGGCGCAGCAGGCCTACGTGACCTGCCAGCAACTGGCGCAGCACCGGCAATTGCTGATGTCGACGCAGACCAGCGTCTATCCCGGCAACGAGCCGGCCAGCCCGCAGGTGTGGCGCGCCGACAGTTTTTACGTGATGTCCGAATGGCTGGTGCGCGATCTCGGCTGGGCGTGGTTACCGCGCCACGTTGTGCAGTACTCGGCGTATCAGGGCCAAATGGTTGAACTCGATAGCGAATGGACGCCGCCGGCGTTGGTGGTGGAACTGGTCTGGCGCCGCGACGAACCGCTCGGCCCGGCCGCGCGCTGGCTGGCGGAACGTTTTGCCGTGCACTTGCGGGCGATCGGCGACAAAAGCCGATAAACTCCGCCGCCATGAATAGAACTCTCTACACCGCGCTGTTTTACCTGGGGCTGCCATTGGTGGCGATTCGGCTGTGGCTGCGCGCACGCAAGGCGCCGGCGTATGCCAAGCGCATTGGCGAGCGCTTCACTCTTGGCATGCCGACCTTGCAGCCCGGCGGCATCTGGGTGCACGCGGTGTCGGTCGGCGAAAGCATTGCCGCCGCGCCGATGATCCGCGCGCTGCTTGAACGCTATCCGGCGCTGCCGATCACCGTGACCTGCATGACCCCGACCGGTTCGGAGCGGATTCAGGCACTGTTCGCCAACGAGCCGCGCATCCAGCACTGCTATCTGCCGTATGACTTGCCTTGTGCGGCGGCGCGTTTTCTTGATCGCGTGCAGCCGAAACTTGCGGTGATCATGGAAACCGAGCTGTGGCCCAATCATATTCATCAATGTGCCAAGCGCGGGATCCCGGTGGCGCTGGCCAATGGACGGTTGTCGCAGCGTTCCGCCAAAGGCTATGGCCGCTTCAGCAAACTCACCGCGCCTATGCTTGCCGAGATGAGCCTGTTGGCGGTGCAGACCGAAGCCGAGGCCCAGCGCTTCCGCGATCTCGGCGCGCGGCCTGAATCTGTCGAGGTCACCGGTTCGATCAAGTTCGACCTGACCATCGACCCGCAACTGTTGCAGCGTGCTACCGAATTGCGTAGCCAATGGCAGGCGCTGGAGCGTCCCGTGTGGATCGCCGCGAGCACCCACGAGGGCGAAGACGAAGTGGTGCTCGACGCCCATCGTCGTTTGCTTGGCAGTCATTCCGATGCGTTGCTGATTCTGGTGCCGCGCCATCCGGAGCGTTTCAATTCTGTGTTCGACTTATGCCAGCGCGAAGGTTTCGCCACGGTACGTCGCTCGACCGGGGCCAATGTCGATGCGCAGACGAGCGTGCTGCTTGGCGACACCATGGGCGAATTGCTGTTTCTCTATGCCTTGGCTGACAGCGCTTTTGTCGGCGGCAGTCTGGTGCCGAATGGCGGGCACAACCTGCTCGAACCCGCCGCGCTGGCGAAACCGGTACTCAGCGGCCCACACCTGTTCAACTTCCTCGACATCGCTGCGCAACTGCGCGAAGCCGGGGCATTGGCCGAAGTGGATGATGCCGAAGGCCTCGCAGTCGAGGTGCAGCGCTTGTTCGAACTGCCCCGTGATGCGCAGCGCATGGCCGAGGCCGGGCTGGCGGTGATGCGGCGCAATCAGGGCGCATTGCAGCGGCTGCTGGATGGCTTGGCGCGGCTGATCCAATAGTCGCCTGGAATATTACTGTGGCGAGGGGATTCATCCCCGCTGGGTTGCGAAGCAGCCCCAAAACCATTCAACACGGTGATTCAGTTGGATCTGGCAACTCGGATTTACGACTGCTGCGCAGCCGGACGGGGATAAATCCCCTCGCCACAGGAATTCATCCCCGCTGGGTTGCGAAGCAGCCCCGAAACCATTCAGCGCGGTGATTCAGTTAGATCCGGCAAGTCGGATTTACGACTGCTGCGCAGCCGGACGGGGATAAATCCCCTCACCACAGGGATTCATCCCCGCTGGGTTGCGAAGCAGCCCCAAAACCATTCAGCGCGGTGATTCAGTCAGATCTGGCAAGCAGGATTTACGACTGCTGCGCAGCCGATCGGGGATAAATCCCCTCACCACAGGGGATTCATCCAGATTGTTTAAGGCCGGGCCTTGAGCTGCGCCTCGGCCGCCGACGCCAGATCCGGCGGCAGGAAATCCTTGTCCGGGTTGTAGTCGGCTTTCAGATAACGCCGCAGGTCTTCCAGGTCACCCGGGTTCAGCGTCCCCGCCGCCTGCTTCAGGCGCAGGTTGTCGAGGATGTAGTCGTAGCGGGTGTTGTTGTAGTTGCGCACCGAGGTGTACAGCTGGCGCTGCGCGTCGAGCACGTCGACGATGTTGCGTGTGCCGACCTGATAACCGATTTCCGTGGCTTCCACCGCGCTCTGGTTGGAGATGATCGACTGGCGGCGCGCCTGCACCTGCTCGACGTCGGTGTTCACCGCGCGGTGCAGATTGCGGGTGTTTTCCACCACTTGCCGGCGCAGCGATTCGCGCTGCTGTTCGCTCTGATCCAGTTGCGCATAGGACTGGCGCACTTGCGAACTGGTCAGCCCGCCGCTGTAGATCGGGATGTTCAGTTGCAGGCCCAGCGTGCTCTGCTCGACGTTGCCGCCATAAGGCGCGCCGAACGAGTTGGGGTTGGCGAAGCCGAGGGCGTCGTTGTCGCCTTTCTCGTATTTCGCCACGGCGTCGAGGGTCGGCAAGTGGCCGGCCTTGCGCTGCTTGAGCGTCTGTTCGGCGGAGCTGACCGCGTAGTTGCTGGCGAGCAGATTGAGGTTCTGCCGCGCCGCCGTGTCGACCCAGGATTTCGCATCGTTGGGCGCCGGCGGCAGGATCGGTAGCGTATGAACGATGCCCTGAATCGAGTTGTACTGACGGTTGGTCAGGGTGATCAACGCTTGGAACGCATCATCGACCTGACGCTGGGCGACGATGCGGTTGGCTCGCGCGGTGTCGTAACTGGCTTGCGATTGCAGCACGTCGGTCTTATCCGAGAGGCCGACATCGAAGCGCTCGTTGGACTGATCGAGCTGACGTTTGAACGCCGCTTCTTCAGCTTTGGTCGAGGCCAGATTGTCCTGGCTGCGCAGCACGTTGAAGTAGCTTTCGGCGCTCTGCAGGATCAGGTTCTGTTCGGTCGCCGAGAGCTGCAGCGCGGCCTGCTCGTTAACGTCCTTGGCTGCTTGATACTGGAACCAGCGATCGGCGCGGAACAGCGGCTGCGCGAGCGTCGCCTGATAGGAATGCGCGCTGCGGTTGGCGATGGCCGAGGGTTGGTCGATCGAGGTGCGCACGTCAGCAACTTCGGCGCCACCGGACAGGTTCGGCAGCAGACCGGCGCGGGCCTGGGGCACCACTTCTTTCTGCGCGCCATACTGGGCGCGGGCCGCGGCGAGGTCGGCGTTGTTGTCGACCGCTTCCTGATAGACGCTGACCAGATCGGTTTTGGTCGACAAGGGTGCTTCCGCTGCCCAGGCCATTGTGTTGGACGCACAGGACACGGCAACAGCCAGTGAAAGTTTGCGCAGCATGAGGCGATCCCTAGCATGAATATTATGGAAGTAATCCGGGCGCCAAAGGTAAGGCGCAGCCCGCACAGCGTCAAGGCTGAGCAGGCCCAGCGAGTGTAGTTGCGCATTGCTCCGGCAACAATCGGCCAGCTTGGGTATTTACGCCATTCATCATGGCGTTTGCTGCGGTGTTGGCGTTCCTCGGTGGTTGTGTCTAGACTGGCCGGGTTCTTGTCGGGGTGCCTTGCTATGAGGCTGAGATCGAATAATTTCGGATCCCGTTGAACCTGATCAGGTTAGCGCCTGCGTAGGGAACAAGATTTCTCGTCACCCGGCGAGTCCTCTTGTGCTTCGTCCGGGATATTGTTCGACAATCGAACGCCATGGCGAATGCACAGCACCGGTCCTTGGTGCGTCCGTGCCTTTCAGGTTCTGCTCCGACAATCCACTGCTGGATGCCGTCTGGAGAGCCTGTGATGACAACAAAAGAAAAAAACGCGATCAACCTGAGTGACTCGGCCAAGGTCGACGAGCAATCGGTCAAGCCGTTCACCCGTTCGCAAAAAATCTACGTTCAGGGTTCGCGCCCGGACATCCGCGTACCGATGCGCGAAATCAGCCTCGATGTAACCCCGACCGATTTCGGCGGCGAGATCAACGCCCCGGTCACCGTCTACGACACCTCCGGCCCGTACACCGATCCGAACGTGGTCATCGATGTGCGCAAAGGTCTGGCCGATGTGCGTTCAGCGTGGATCGATGACCGTGGCGATACCGAGCGCCTGCCGGGCCTGAGCTCGAACTTCGGCCAGCAGCGTCTGGCCGATGCCGAGCTGACCAAACTGCGCTTCGCCCACGTCAACAACCCGCGCCGCGCCAAGGCCGGGGCCAACGTCAGCCAGATGCACTACGCGCGCAAAGGGATCATCACTGCCGAGATGGAATACGTCGCCATCCGCGAAAACATGAAGCTGCAAGAAGCGCGCGCGGCCGGCCTGCTCAAACAGCAACATGCCGGCCACAGCTTCGGCGCAAGCATTCCGCAAGAAATCACCGCGGAATTCGTCCGCGAAGAAATTGCCCGCGGCCGCGCGATCATTCCCGCCAACATCAACCACGTCGAACTGGAACCGATGATCATCGGCCGTAACTTCCTGGTGAAGATCAACGGCAACATCGGCAACAGCGCCCTGGGTTCTTCGATCGAAGAAGAAGTGGCGAAGCTGACCTGGGGCATTCGCTGGGGCTCGGACACGGTGATGGACCTGTCCACCGGCAAACACATTCACGAAACCCGCGAGTGGATTATCCGTAACTCGCCGGTGCCGATCGGTACCGTGCCGATCTATCAGGCGCTGGAGAAGGTCAACGGCGTCGCTGAAGACCTGACCTGGGAGTTGTTCCGCGACACCCTGATCGAACAGGCCGAGCAGGGCGTAGACTACTTCACCATTCACGCCGGCGTGCTCCTGCGCTACGTACCGCTGACCGCCAAACGCGTCACCGGCATCGTCTCCCGTGGCGGTTCGATCATGGCCAAGTGGTGCCTGGCGCACCACAAA
>Ga0308163_10001097_pt1 | contig 33450 bp, 22 predicted proteins | sample PhyTR1_FD_201037 | JGI IMG/M metagenome (GOLD analysis project Ga0308163, IMG submission 201037) | Phyllosphere microbial communities from UC Gill Tract Community Farm, Albany, California, United States - DLSLT.R1 | ecosystem: Host-associated > Plants > Phyllosphere > Unclassified | place: USA... | reverse complement strand
AGGGGCCCAAGTTTTGCGATGCGCTACGAACTTGGGCCCCTGCCTGCGCAGGGGCGACGTTCATATGTACGTGTCCACGGTCGAATGAATCGGCTTACTTGGTCGCCGTGATCCAGCGCTCCACCTGCGCCTCCAGAATCGGCAACGGCAACGTCCCATCCCCCAGCACCACCGCATGGAAAGCCGGGAAGCTGAACTTCGGCCCCAGTTCCTTCTGCGCCCTGGCGCGCAATTCCAGGATCTTCAGCGCCCCGACCTTGTAGGCCAGCGCCTGGCCCGGCCACACCATGTAGCGCTCGATCTGGTTGGCCGCTTCGGCCTCGCCATAGCCCAGGTTCTCGACCGCGTACGCAATCGCCTTTTCGCGCGACCAGCCCTGCGCGTGCATGCCGGTGTCGACCACCAGGCGCACGGCGCGCAGCAGTTCGTCGTTCAGGTGGCCGAAGTAGGAGGCCGGGTCGTCGTACAGGCCGAAATCCTTGCCCAGGGTCTCACAGTACAGCGCCCAGCCTTCGCCGTAGGCGGCCGCGCTCGGGTGCTCGGTGAAGAACTTGCGGAAGTCCGGCAGCGGGAGTTCCTTCAGCAGCGCCGCATGCAGGTGGTGGCCGGGCACGCCCTCGTGCAGCAGCAGGGTCGACATGCCGACAGTGCTGTACTGCGCCGGGTCGTTGACCACGGCCCAGAACACGCCCGGATGCGAGCCGTCGGCCGCGACCGGGGTGTAGTGGTCGGAAGCGGTGGCGCGCGTCAGTTCCGGTTCGAGCTGGATGCTCAGCCTAGCCTTCGGCAGCAGCGAGAAGTAGGCCGGCAGCTTGCCCTCGACGGTGGCATAGATCTCGCGGTAGCGCGCCAGCACTTCCTGGTCGGTCTTGAAGGGCTTGAACCTGGTTTGCTCCTCGACCCAGTGCGGGAAGCGCTCGATCGGTCCCTGGTAGCCCAGGCGCGGCGCCAGCGCGGCCATCTGCTGGCGGATGCGCGCGACTTCCTTCAGGCCGAGCGCGTGGATCTCGGCGGGCGCCAGATCGAGGTTGGTGTTGTTGCGGATGCGTGCGCGGTACCAGGCTTGCCCATCCGGCAGGGCGCCGTAGCCGGCGCTGGTGCGGCCGGCCTTCAGGTAGTCGGTCTCGAGGAAGGCGACCAGGCGGCCGAGCGCGGCGTCGATCCGGCCCGCGGCCTGGCGGTAGCCGTCCGCCAGCGCGCGCTTGTCGGCGTCCGGGAAGCCGGCCGGCATGCGCGTGGCCGGCGAGTAGAACACGCTGGCTTCCGGCTTGCCGCTCCTGAGCTGGCGGAACTGCGGCAGCATGCGCGTGGTGACGATCTTCGGCTGCACCACGCCGGCGCGGATGCCTGCCTTCATGTTGGCGACCGCCTGGTCGATCCAGGCCGGCAGCTGCTCCAGGCGGCGCAGGTAGGCGCGGTACTGCGCCGGCGTCTCGAGCGGCTGCGAGCCGGTGCCGCTGGCGTAGTTCGCCAGGTTGCTCGGCACGTTGTCGAAGTGGTTCAGCGGCAGCAGGTGCTCGGGGAATTTTTCCAGGTCGAGCTGGGCGCCGATCTCGAAAACGAGGATGTCGTAGTTCAGGCGCGCCTTGGGCGCCAGGCGGGCCGGATCGATTGCCTTCAGCTGGCGCAGCAGCGCGTGGTTGTCGGCCAGGTAGCGGGCGCGCACGGTCGGCGCGATCGCCATGCCGAGCTGGTCGTCGTAGCGGCTGTCGCCGTTGGCGGTGGCGTACAGCAGCGGATCGAAGCGGGCGCGCAGGTCGTAGAAGCGGGCGGCGATGCGGTCCACCTGCTGCTCGGCCGCCTGCACATTGGCAACCGGCGCGGCAACCGGCGCCGCGGGCGCGGCGGCCTGGGCGGCCAGCGCGGGAAGGGAAGCGGCGCCGAGGACGGCCGCCAGGACAGCCGCGCGCAGCGGCCGGACAGTCAGGGTCATGTTGTACCTTCGCAAATGAAATCCCGAGAAGGATACAACAGCTTGCCCATAAAAAACGGCGTGCCGGCCGCAGGGGCGGGCACGCCGTTCAACGGAAGCGGACCGTTCAGCCGCGGCGGCGCATGCTCGACAGGGCGACGCCGCTCAGGATCACGGCAAAGCCGGCCACGTGGTACAGGTGCGGTGCTTCCTTCAGCAGCGGCCAGGCGGCCAGTGTGGCGAACAGCGGGATGAGGTACAGGCTCATGCTAGCGCGTGCCGGGCCGGTCAGCGCCACCAGGCGGTCGAAGCAGAAGTAGGCGCCCAGGCTCGGCACCACGGCCAGGAAGCCCAGCGCGACATACAGGCGGCCGTCGGCGAAGTTCGGGACGGTGCCGGTGGCGGCTTCCAGGGCGGCGAACGGCGCCAGCACCAGCGCACCGCCGGCGATCAGGGACGCCAGCTTGACGGTGCTCGGCAGCGGCGGCAGCGGCACGCGCTTGTTGAACACCGTGTACAGCGCCCAGCCGCAGCCGGCCAGCACCACCCACAGGTCGCCGCGGCCGAATTCCAGCTGGCCGAGGGCGGCCGGGTTCCCCTTGGACAGCACCGTCAGCACGCCGCAGATGGCCAGCAGCATGCCGGCGGCCTGCTTGCGTTCCAGCGGCGCGCGCCACACCAGGGTCTCGATCAGGGTGACCAGCGCCGGGCAGGCGGCGAAGATGATGCCGATGTTGGCCGCGCTCGTATGGCGCGCGCCGATGTATTGCGGCGCCACCGCGACGCCCATGCCGAGACCGGCCAGCAGCAGGATGCGCGGCCAGTTGGCGAGCAGGGTATGGCGCAGCGCGAACATGCGCGGGCCGACGCTCGGCAGCAGCACCAGGAAGGCCAGCGCCCAGCGGCCGAAGGCCAGGAAGACTGGCGGGATGGCGGCGCTTTCGGCCCAGCGCGCAACGATCAGGTTGGCGGCGAACAGGGCAGGGGCGATGAACATGAGCGGCATTTCGGCTGCAAAGGCATCGCCCCTGTAGCCCAGACCGACCCGTGAAACTGCTTCGGACACGTGAAACTCCTCGATGGTGGTGAGGCTGGACATCCGGCAGCGCATTCCTGGTAAGGAAGTGGGCCGGGTTAATGGTGCGCTGCATCAACGCGCGTGAAATAGTAAAGGAGCACGCATAGAATGTGCTTTTGTTCGATAGCGGTAACAAAGGATTTTTTGAAAGAACTATCTTTAAAAAGGTTAAAATGAAGATAGTTATTCAGTATTTATCCGGAAACCGACAAGGACGCGCTGCATGAAGGAAGGCCAACTCGACGAGATCGACCGCAAGATCCTGCGTACCCTGAGCCAGGACGGCCGCATCAGCAACCAGAAGCTTGCCGAGACCGTCAACCTGTCGCCGACGCCGTGCTGGCACCGCGTCCGCGCGCTGGAAGAGGCCGGCTACATCACCGGTTACGTGGCGATGCTCGACCAGCGCGCGCTCGGCGTGCCGGACACGGTGATCATCGAAGTCACGGTCGACCGCCACGACGACGAAATCTTCAAGGCCTTCTCCGATGCGCTGGCCGAACTCCCGGAAGTCATGGAGGCTTACCTGCTGTCGGGCGAGTACGATTACCTGATCAAGGTGGCGGTGTCCGGGACGGAAGGGTACGAACGCTTCCTGCGCCAGAAGCTGTACAAGCTGCCGGGCGTGCGGCATACGCGCTCGACCTTCACCTTGCGCTGCCTGAAGCGGGCGCCGTCGGTGACGCCGTAAACTTTGGCCGGGAGGGATGAGGATGCGAATGCCATGTGTGCTGCTGGCGCTGTCGTCGATGCTGCTGCAGGCGCACGCCCGACCACCCGGACAACAGGAAGAGTGGTTCGTGCCGGCGGGGAGCGGCAGCTTTTCCGCAGCTGCCCGAAATATCTGCACGCCACCGTCCGGAGGCGTGGGCGACGGGAACATCTGGTCGCCGGACCTGCGGCGCAGGGTCGCGATACGTCCCACTCCCGACGGCGAAACTGCCTTGTTCGCAATCGACGAACATGGCCGGGAGACCGCCATCGACACGGCGGCCTGGCCTTGTCCGGAAATCGGCTGGTCGGCGGATTCGGCGCTGTTCTTCGTCAGCTACAGCGATGGCGGCGCCGTGGGAACCTTCCACGTCTCGGCCTATCGCATCGCTGCCGGCAAGACCGTGAAGATCGACATCGCGTCGGCGGTGCGCCGCGATTTCCAGCGCCGCTATCCGGCGTGTTTCGCGCCGGAGACGCCGAATGTCGCCGGCATCGCCTGGTCGAAAAGTGCCGTCACGGTACTCGTCGCGGCACAGGTGCTTCCTCATGCCAACTGCGACAACATGGGCACCTTTGCGCTGTACGAAGTCGCGGTCCCCAGCGGGAAAATCCTGCGCCGCATTCCGCAGCTGGCTGCCAAGGCTTCGTTCAGGCGCTTGCTCGGGCCCGGACTGCGCGCGGCCGAAGACGCTTGTTTCGTGCAGCCGGCAGACTGCAGCATACCGGCGTTGCACGCCAGGCCTTGACGGCACCGCTCAGTCGCGCAGCTTCACGCGCCAGAGCTGGGTCGGCAGGGCCCCCGGCGCATCCTTCTTGTAGAACGCGGAGTCCTGGATGCGCGAAGTGGTCACGTACAGGCTGCCGTCGGGACCCTGGCTGAAGGTGTCGGGCCAGCGCAGGCGCGGATCCTGGACCAGGGTGCGCGTGCTGCCGGACGGTCCCTGCGACAGGTCGCGCACGCCGATCGCATTCGTCTCGATCAGGCTGAGATACAGCTGGTCGGCCGGCTTGCCGCCGCGCCGCCCGATCCACAGGCCGTCGGTCGGCGCGGTCTGGCCGTAGGGCTGCACGTCACCCGACACGTCCTGCCCCTGGAATCCGCGCGAGGCCAGCACGCTGGTCTGGATCCGGTATAGCGTCTTGCCGGTCAGCGCCTTCCAGTACAGGTAGCCGTCGCCGGACAGGGCGATGCTGTCGGCGGCAAACTGGACCTTGCGGCCGTCGGGGCTGCGCACCGGCTTGCCTTCCGAGTGCACCACCACGCCTTTTTCGGGCTGGGTGGATGGGTGGCCGTCGAGCACGCGCCGCGCCTTGCCGCTCGCCAGTTCCACCACCACCAGGGCGCCGCGTTCGCCCGAATCGGTGATGAAGGCGAACTTGCCGTCGCTCGAGAAGCGCACGTCGTTCAGGTAGGAACCGGGGATCGCCACCGACTGGTCGAAGGCGATGGTCTGGGCCACGCGGTCGGTGGCGAGATCGATGCGCACCATCTTGGGCGCGCCCGGCACGATGGCATCATGGGCCGGCGAGCCCGGATCGAGCACCCACAGGCTGCCGCGCCCGTCGGCCACCACGCTCTGCACGCATACCCAGTGGTCGTTCGGGGTGGTCTCGTCGGCGGTGACGTTGCGCCATGCATTCCACTGTGCATCCGGATACGGCTTGATCGAGCCGTCCTTCATGACCTCGGCCACCGACACCGGCGCATCCTCGGTCCAGCGCGGAAAGTTGACGAAGATGCGGCCACGTTCGCTGACGCTGACGCCGGTAACCTGATGCCCGAACTGGGCCACCGGCTCCAGGGTGGGCTGGCGCGCGGCCGGCTCGGCTGCGGCGGCGACGGCACCGGCACCGATCATGCCGGCGAACGACAGAGCGAGCACTGCGGGTTTGTGTTTCATTATTTCCTCCCTGAATTAACACGATATGGCGTCATATCGATATTGAATTATGGTCGTGAGCGCTTCAGGCTCGGCGCACGCAAGGCGCATAAGCTTGGACAGCCAGTCCGCGATTGCGTGCCACTTCGGATTTCTCGCAGTCGAATCCCGGCATTTCCTGATGTTTCTGATAATCAAGAAGCTTTAAACTTTGCTTATCGTCAACGTCAATGACGATTCACCGGCCAGACAATGGTTCGGTAATACCAACGAGAAAGGGAGTCGACATGAAAGGCACGTTATTGTTGAAGCTCATCGGCGGACTGGTCCTGCTGATGGTGTTGTGGTCGCTGGCGCCGTTCGGCACCGTGCCGGCAGGATTCCGGGGCGTGATGACGACCTTCGGCAGTCCGGGCAGCGAAGTGCTGAGCGAGGGCATCCACTTCCGCATCCCGCTGGCGCAGAAGCTCAACCTGGTCAACGTGTCGATCCAGAAGGGCGAGGGCGATGGCGATGCCGCCTCGCGCGACCTGCAGACCGTGCACACGCGCGTGGCGCTGAACTACCACGTCCGGCCGGAAGGCGCGGTATCGGTGTTCCGCGACCTGGGCAACGAGCCGGGCCAGCGCATCATCATCCCGGCCGTGCAGGAAGCCGTGAAGGCCGTCACCGCGCGCTTCACCGCCGAAGAGCTGATCGCGCGCCGCACCGACGTGCGCGACCAGATCATGGTCCAGCTGCGCGAACGCCTGGCGCGCCACGCCATCGAGGTGGACGAGTTCTCGATCGTGAACTTCAATTTCTCGAAGTCCTTCAACGACGCCATCGAAGGCAAGACCACGGCCGAACAGCTGAAGCTGAAGGCGGAACGCGACCTGCAGCGCATCGAGGTGGAAGCCAGGCAGCGCGTGGCCCAGGCCCGCGCCGAAGCCGAATCGCTGGCGGTGCAGCGCCAGCAGGTCACGCCCGAACTGATCCGCCTGCGCGAAATGGAAAACCAGCGCCTGGCCATCGAGAAGTGGGACGGCAAGCTGCCCAGCGTGTCGGGCGGGGCGGTACCCTTCATTAACGTGAAGTGATGCTCAGGGCGGGCAGCCGTCCGCCTTTCCTCCTTGGTTGCGTGTATTCTTGATAACAAAAAGGAGGCGATCATGAAACGATCAATCGTAGTCGGCGGGCTGCTGGCGGCGCTGTGCATGACACTGCTGGGCGGCTGCAAGCCGCAGGTCGATGGCGCCGGGCCGGCCGAAAAGGCGGGCAAGGCGATCGACGACGCCGGCGCCAGGGTGGCCGGCAAGGTGCAGGAGCAGGTCGAGAAGGCCGATGCCGCGGCGGCGCAGGCGCGTGTGCGGGCGAAGGAGGCGACGGCCGAGGCCAGCCGCAACCTGGAACGGGCGACCGAGACGGTCGGGAAGAAGGTGGAGCAGGCCGGGGAGAAGATCCAGCAGGCGGCGCAGTGAAGCGACAGTGAAGAACGTTAGCCGATGAACGTCGCGACGGGGCTTGGCGCGAACGAGCGGCTGATCACGACACCGCCCGCAGATCCGGCAAATTCCCCTGCACGATCGACAGGTCGACATGGCCGTTGCGCCAGGCGCGTTCGATGTCCTGCTCGACTTCCTGCATCACGTCTTCGTCGAGACGTTTGACGCCGCGTACGCCGTAGGCGCGGTTGCGGCCGTGGCCCTTGGCCAGGTACAGCGCCATGTCGACGATGTTGACCGCGCGCTCCCAGGACAGGACGTCGCCGCGCGTCAGCGGGAAGGGGGCGAAGCCGATCGAGACGTTGACCGACAGGGTCGTGCCCTGGTAGTCGATGGTGCGCGCCGGGATCCCGGTCAGCAGGCGCAGCGCCACCTCGTCGAGGTTGCTGCGCGGCACCGTCGGCAGGAAGGCCAGGAATTCCTCGCCGCCCCAGCGCACGATCATGTCGGTCTCGCGCAGGATCTCGCGCAGGCCGTCGGCGATCTCGCGCAGCACCGCGTCGCCGGCGCCGTGGCCCCAGGTGTCGTTGATGTGCTTGAAGTGGTCGACGTCGAGCAGGAACAGCGCGCCGACCATGTCGTCGCCCTGCGGGTTGACGCCGGTGCCGCGCCGGTTGGTGTCCTGGTGGCCGCGCATGAACTCCTGGAAGTGGCGGCGGTTGTACAGGCCGGTCAGCGGATCGCGCGCGCTCTGCTGCTTCAGTTCCAGGTTCTTTTCTTCGAGTTGGGCGTTGGTCTGGCGCACCTTGCGGTACAACATCAGGACGATCGCCGAGGCCAGCGCGAACACCGTGGCCAGCAGCCACCAGACGCGCTGCTGCAGGCGGCGGTTGTCGAGTTCGGTCGACTTGACCTGGTTTTCCTGGCGCAGCAGCTCGATCTGGCGCTGGCGCTTGTCGGCCTCGTATTTTTCCTGCAGCTCCACCATCGCCTTCTGGCGGCGCTTTTCGAACAGCTCGTTCGACAGCGTGCGTTCGCGGTGGTAGGCCTTGAGCGCGCCGGCATAATCGCCGACGCGTTCGAGCGCGTCGCCGTATTCGGTCAGGACCATCTGCAGGTCGGGCTTGTGGCCGGATTTCTCGTACCAGGCCATGCCGTCCTCGATGCTCTTCTTGCCTTCCGCCAGGCGGCCCAGCGCCAGGTAGGACTGGCCGATGTTCAGGCGCGCAGTGGCCGTCAGCCGGTCGTCGCTGGTGCGGCGCGCCTGCTCCAGCGCCTGCTGGGCGTAGGACAGGGCGGCGCGGTAATCGCGCAGCTTCAGGTTGCAGTCGGACAGGTTGACCAGCGCGGTGCCGATCATCGGGCCGGAGCCGATCTGGCGCGCCAGGTCGAGCTCGTCGTGCATGGCCTTGAGGGCGCGCTGGAGCTGGCCGGAATCGACCGCCACCCCGTATTCGGTATTCTTCAGGATCGCTACGCGGCCCGGCGAGCCCAGGCGCTTGGCGACGCGGTAGGCTTCGTCCAGCACGTCGAAGGCCTTGCGGTGCTCGCGCATCTGGTTGTACAGGTAGGCCAGCGAATTCAGGGACAGCACGGACAGCAGCGGGTCGTCGATCTGGCGCGCCAGCGTGACGGCGGCCTGGATCCGGTCCAGCGCGGTCGGGAAGTTGCCGTCTTCGGCGAACGATTCGCCCGACGACACCAGGGCGCGGATGCGCAAGTCCGTATCCTGGCTGCGGGCAGCCAGCTTCTCGGCTTCCCACACCAACTGGTGCGATTGCCCCATTTCGTTCATCGCGAACAGGGCATAGGCCTTGGCCAGCAGGGCGCGCGCGACCACGTCCTGGTTGCCGGACTGGCGCGCCAGCGCCAGGCTCTGTTCGCACACCGGCAGGGCCTGGTCGTGATGGCCGCTGCGGCGCAGCGCGATGCAGGTCAGGCTGAGGATATGGGCGCGTTCGGCCGGCGTGACCGTGGGCTGGTCGGCCTGCAGCCTGGCCAGCATCGGCAGTGCGCGCTGCGGGTCGATCCGGGCGGTTTCCTGGATTTGCATCAGTTGCGCGCGCAGCGGCAGCTGCCCGGCGTCGGCGGCCAGCGCCGCACTGCCCCAGGCCAGCATCAGCGCAGGCAGCAAAGCACGCAAGGACGCGCGCGCTGCTGCGCGGCTGCCTCGGTCATCCGGTGCGCGATTCGGACCTGCCAACATAGTTCCCCAGGGATAGGTGTATGTCCCACAGATAGGGACTGTCGCTCAGAATTATAGGCCCGTTGCTTGGCAGAAAGACGCTTTTTTCTGGGCGCTATGCGAAAAAGACACACGTTTGCTCCACGTCAAGATGAAGGCGCCCAATCGTGGTGCAAATGCACCAAGATTATCCGTATCAAGCTGCCATTTGTTGCAGTAGATACAAGCGTTGATACAGCCCGCCTTCTATCCGCATCAACTCGTCGTGGCTGCCCGCTTCGCTGATCCGGCCATGGTTGAGCACCACGATGCGGTCGGCGTCGCGGATGGTCGACAGGCGGTGCGCGATCGCGATGATGGTCACTTTGCCACGCAATTCGGTCAGTGCCAGCTGCACGATCTGCTCGGTCTGGCTATCGATGCGCGAGGTGGCCTCGTCCAGCAGCAGCACGCGCGGCTGGCCGGCCAGCGCGCGCGCGATCGCGATCAGCTGCTTCTGGCCGGACGACAGGCGCGAGCCGTTTTCGCCCAGCGGCGTGTCGTAACCCTGTTCCAGCGCCGCGATGAAGCCGTGGGCGTGGGCCGCGCGCGCCGCCGCCTCGATCGCCGCCATCGGCAGGCCGCGCCCCATGTCGATGTTTTCGCGCGCCGATGCCGCCAGCAGGAAGGGGTCCTGCGGCACCAGCCCGACTTCGCTGCGGAAGCGTTCGTTGTCGATCGCCGCCAGCGGCTCGCCGTACAGTTCGATGCTGCCCTCGGTCGCCGGGTAGTAGCGCAGCAGCAGCGACAGCAGCGTCGACTTGCCGCTGCCGGTGTGGCCGACGATGCCGAAGAAGGAACCGCGCGGGATGTCGAGCGACAGGTCGTGCAGCACCGGTTGGCCGTCGATGTAGGCGAAGTTGAGGCCGCGCACGCGCACCGCCGGCGCGTCCGGATCGGCGTTGGCGGGATCGTCGGCGCGGCGGCCTTCGCCGGCCCGGCGGCGGCCGTGCTCGGGCGCGCCGCTCTCGTCGAGCAGGGCCGAGACGCGCGCGGTCGCGACCACCGCCTGCTGCAGGCCGCTGAACTGCATCGTGATCTGGATGAGCGGCTCGACCACGCGCGCGATGTAGCTGATGAAGGCGTACAGCACGCCCACTTCGACCGCGCCCACGCGCTGCATGCCGAAGCTGAAGATCACCACCGCCAGCAGCACCACGTTCAGGAAGTCGAGCGCGGGGCGCAGCAGGAAGGCGTTGGCGCGCAGTTCGGCCACGCGCGCCGTGTAGTGCTGTTCGTTGGTGTTGGCAAACCGTTCGCCGAAGCGGTGCTGGGCATTGTTCGCCTGCAGCACGCTCATGCCGCCGATCGATTCGGCCATCTGGCCGTTGATGTCGCTGCGCAGCGCGCGGGCGCGCGTGACCGCCGGCGCCGACAGCCGCTGGTAGAGCCAGACGATGCCCAGCACCGCCGGCACCAGGGCCAGCACGATCAGCATCAGGTGCCAGTCGAGCCAGGCCATCGCGATGGTGGTCCCGACCAGCACGATGCTGCTGTCGAGGATCACGAACAGCACCTGGATGTACAGGGTCTTGACGGCCTCGGTGTCGTTGGTGACGCGGCTCACCAGTTGGCCGGTGATGGCCTTGTCGAAGAAGGCCATCGGCAGGCGCAGCACGTGGCCGTACACCCATTCGCGCAGGCGCTGCACCGAGCGCATCGCCAGGCCGGACAGGCGCACCAGCTGCAGGAAGCGCAGCCACGACGCGGCCCAGCCGGTCACCAGCACGCCGCCCAGCAGCAGCGCCATGCGGGTCCAGTCCAGGTGGTGCGGCAGCAGGTGTTCGTCGATCAGCTTCTTGCCGAGCAGGGGGCCGAGCACTTCCAGCGCGGCGGCCAGGATCAGCCACAGCGTGGCCCATTTCAGGTGAGCACGGTCGGGTTCGGCCGCGCGGCGCAGCAGGCCGAGCGCCTGCGCGGCCTCGGCTTTGGACGCGCCCTTGGTTTTTTTGTCCCCGTCTTTTTGGTTCGTATCAGACTGCATCGAGGCTGGCCTCCAGTTGTTGATAGCGCCACTGGCTGGCATACCAGCCGTCGCGCGCCAGCAGTTCGTCGTGGGTGCCGGCTTCCACGATGCGGCCTTCGCGCAGCACCACGGTGAGATCGGCCTTGACCACGGCCGACAGGCGGTGGCTGGCGATGATCACCGACAGTTCCGGGCGCGTGCGGCGCAGTTCGTCGAAGTGTTCGAGGATGCTGGTCTCGGTGCCGGTATCGACCGCGGACAGGGCGTCGTCCAGCAGCAGCAGCGAACTTTCCGCCAGCAGCGAGCGCGCGATCGCCACGCGCTGGCGCTGGCCGCCGGACAGGGTGATGCCTTTTTCGCCGACCGGGGTGTCGTAGCCGTACGGGAAGCGCAGGATGTCGTCGTGGATCGATGCCATCCGCGCCGCCTGTTCGATCTCGGCGCGCGAGGCGCCGGGGCGGCCGAGGGCGATGTTCTCGGCGATCGAGGCCGAGAACAGGAAGGATTCCTGCGGCACCCAGCTCAGGTTGGCGCGCAGCGTCGCCAGCGTGTATTCGTCGAGGCGGTGGCCGCCCCAGCTGACCGTGCCGCGCTGCGGCGTGGCCTGGCGCAGCAGCACGCGCAGCAGGGTCGACTTGCCGGCGCCGGTGGCGCCGACCAGGCCCAGGGTCTGGCCCGGTTCCAGGCGCAGCGAAACCTTGTCCAGCGCCGGAGGGATTGCGCCTTCCTGGCCGCCATAGGTAAAGCTGACGTCCTGCAGCACCAGCGGACCGCGCTCGAGGTGCTGGAGGGTGCCGCGGTCGTCGACGGTGAGCGGGGCGTCCAGCAGCGGCTCCAGGCGCGCCAGCGCGGCGCGGCCGCGCTCGATCAGCGACAGCACCCAGCCGGCCGCGAACATCGGCCAGATCAGCTGTCCGAGGTACATCGTGAAGCTGGTCAGCAAGCCGATGGTGAGCTGGCCCTGCCACACCAGATACCCGCCCAGGCCGAGGGTCAGGCCGGTGGCGGCGGTGAGGGTCAGGCCGACCGCAGGCTCGTAGGCGGCTTCCCATTTCTGGGCGGTCAGGCTGGCGTCGGCGGCGCGCGCGGCCAGTTCCGAGAACTGCTGGCTGCTGCGCTGTTCCAGGCCGAGCGCGCGCAGCGTGCGCACGCCGGACAGCGATTCCTGCACGTGGTCGTTGAGCGCCGAAAAGCGTTTCAGGGAGTCGCCGGAGGCGGTGTGGATGTGGCTCGAGATGTGCCAGAACGCCAGCCCCATCAGCGGGAAGGGCAGCAGCGCGATCAGGGTCAGGCGCCAGTCGACGCCGAGGAACATGATACCCAGTACCATCAGCAGCGTGAGGGTGCCGTCGAAGCCGGCCAGCATCGCCTCGCCCGAGGCCTGCTCGATGGCGTCGATGTCGTTGGTGGCCAGCGCCATCAGGTCGCCGGTGCGCTGGCGCTGGTAGAAGGCCGGCCCCTGGGCCGACAGCCGCGCATACAGCCTGGTGCGCAGCTCGACGCCGAGTCGGTAGGCTGCCGAATACAGGCGCAGGCGCCAGGCGACGCGCAAGCCGTAGATCGCCGCCCCCAGGGCGAGCAGTTGCAGCAGCTGGATCGTCAAGTCGTGGCTGCTCAGGCGGTGCGCGGCCAGGCCGTCGATCATCGCGCCGACCTTGCGCGGCACCAGCACCGAACACACGGAAACGCCGACCAGCATCACGGCCGACGACGCATAGGAACGCCAATGCCGGCGCACGAAGCCGCCGATCAGGCTAGCCAAACCCATTGAATTATCCTGTTGAAAATGAAAAGCGGGCCTTGGCGCGATACCTTCGATTCAGAGCAATTATTCTTCCGTCAGCGCATATGCGTCGTCCCTGCGCAGGCAGGGACCCAAGTTCTGCCGGCGTCAACGATACGCCAGCAACTTGGGTCCCTGCCTGCGCAGGGACGACGTGCATCGGCTAACGAAAAAACGGCATTTCGCTCAGTAACCGGTATCAGGCCAAGGCCCGCTAATGTACTACCTTTGCGCCGCCCTTGCAGCCGGGGCGGCTGCAAGCGGAACGGCGGCGCTGTCGCTGGCGCAGCGTGTCAAGCGCAGTGTCAAGACTTCTTGCGCGAGGCGCGGCGGCGCTCGCTCGGTGCCGGACCGTTGCTCAGCTTGACCGGCGGCGTGGCTTCCTGCGGCGTCACCATCGGCAGCTCGACGTGGCCGCTGGCTTCCAGCGGCACGGTGGAGGCGATCGGGTGCTCGGCGCTGGCCGGCTTGGGGACGACTTCGTTCAGGGCTTCGACCAGCGGCTTGGCCTTGGCCGGCGGGGTGTCTTCCGCGATGACCAGGTCGACCAGGGCATCGACGTTGGCGCTGGTCTCGTCGATCGGCGCCGCGCTCACCGGCGCGGGTTCGCTGTCCGGCACTTCGGAGGGCGCCTCGCCGGTCTTTTCGGCATCGAGTTCGGTCGGCGCATCGGCCGGGACAGTGTCAGGGACAGCGGCGGGTGCGGCGGCCGGCACCGCTTCAGGTGCCGCGGCTTGCGCGGCAGATTGCACGGCGTCGGCGGCGCTGGCGCCGGCCTCGCTCACGGCCCGGCCGGCCGCATGCAGCGATGCCTCGGCCAGGGTCGCATGGGTGTCGGCGGCGGCGGCCGCGATCTCGCTGGTGACGGTGGTGGCTTCGGCGATCGCGATGCTGGCCTGCTCGGTCACGTCGATCACCGGGGCCGCCAGCAGTTGCAGCGGCGCGGGTGCGGTGGGCAGGGGCAGGGTGATCCAGCTGCGTTCGCGCGCGCCCATGGCGATGCCGAGCAGTTCGCGCGAATACGAGAACACCTGCTGCAACTGGCCCTGGGCCTGGGTGCCGATCGCGAACAGGTCGCGCGGATCGGTCGCGTACAGCATCTGGTGGAAGGTCCCGGCGGCTTGTTCGATCGAGGCGCGGGAAGTCTTCATGTTGAGCGCAAACAGCTGTTCGGCGCTGTCGAGGGCGCGGGTGGTCAGCGTGTGGAATGCGTCGAGCTGGGCTTCCCATTGGGGACGGACGACAGACAGGCGGTCGGAAAGTGAAGTCATTGGGATTCCTTAAGTTCTGTTGACACTATTCAGGTTATGACGCACTGCAATAGACTTAGTGTAAAGCCGTTCATCAGGGTTGGAAAGCGAATTCTACGTAGTTTTTACAAGGAAATCTTGCAGCGCAGCATCAATTTTGGATGTGATAAGCTGCAAACAAATTGACCATTTTGCCCTGCAGAAGGAGTACCGCATGGACCTCGTGATCCGCAACGCCACCCTGGCCGACGGCCGCAAACAGATCGATATCGCGATCCGCGGCGACACCATCGCCGACGTCGGACCGGCCCTGCCGTTGCGCGGCGCCCACGAAGTCGACGCCGGCGGCGACCTGGTGTCGGCGCCCTTCGTCGATGCCCACTTCCACATGGATGCCACGCTCAGCTATGGCCTGCCGCGCGTCAACCAGTCCGGCACGCTGCTGGAAGGGATCGCGCTGTGGGGCGAGCTGAAACCGCAGCTGGCGCAGGAGGCGCTGGTCGAACGCGCGCTGCAGTATTGCGACTGGGCGGTGGCGCGCGGCCTGCTGGCGATTCGCACCCACGTCGACGTCTGCGACGACCGGCTGCTGGCAGTGGAGGCGCTGCTCGAGGTGAAGCGCCTTGTCGCGCCGTATATCGACCTGCAGCTGGTGGCCTTTCCCCAGGACGGCCTGCTGCGCAGCCCGACCGCGTTCGCCAACCTGAAGCGCGCGATCGCGATGGGCGTCGACGTGGTCGGCGGCATCCCGCACTTCGAACGCACCATGGCGCAGGGCGCCGAATCGGTGCGCCTGCTGTGCGAGTTCGCGGCGGAGCATGGGCTGATGGTCGACATGCATTGCGACGAAAGCGACGACCCGATGTCGCGCCACATCGAGACGCTGGCGTACGAGGCGCAGCGCCTCGGCCTGCAGGGACGCGTCACCGGTTCGCACCTGACCTCGATGCACTCGATGGACAACTATTACGTGAGCAAGCTGCTGCCGCTGATCGCCGAATCGGGCGTGGCGGCAATCGCGAATCCCCTCATCAACATCACCCTGCAGGGCCGCCACGACACCTATCCGAAGCGGCGCGGCATGACCCGGGTGCCGGAACTGCTGGCGGCCGGCGTGCCGGTCGCCTTCGGCCACGACTGCGTGATGGACCCGTGGTACGGCATGGGCTCCGGCGACATGCTGGAAGTTGCGCACATGGGACTGCACGTGGCGCAGATGACCAGCCAGGCTGCGATGCTGCAGTGCTTCCAGGCCGTCACCGAGACCCCGGCGCGCATTCTCGGGCTACAGGGCTACGGCATCGCCCCCGGCTGCAAGGCCGACCTGGTGCTGCTCGATGCCGGCGGTCCGGTCGAGGCGATCCGGCTGCGCGCGGCGCGCCGGCTGGTCGTGCGGCGCGGGCAGATCGTCAGCGAGGCGCCGCCGGCGCGCGCCAGCCTGCGCCTGCCGGGACGGCCGGAAACGGTCGACTTCCGCCTGGCCCGCAACGGTTGATGCCGGGTTGCGGATAGCCTGGAAGCAGCTTCTCTTTCCTCTTGTAATTGCTGAAAAATATTGTCCAAAAACCTGTCAGTTTGGCTAGCCGTACGGGCAAATCCTGGTGATAAACTCTTGCGCTTTCGATACATCCAAGCAGGTTCAGCAAGTGATAGATATCCAGGTCCGCCCCGCTACCGATGCTGATTTCAACGCCATGTGGAACATCTTCCAGTCGCACGTCGCCGAGGGAGAAACCTGTGTCCAGGGCCCCGGCACCAGCCGCGAACAGGCCCTGGATTACTGGTTCGCGCCGGGCGTCGCCACCTGGGTCGCGGTCAAGGGCGGGGAGCGCATCCTCGGCATGTACAAGCTGCAGCCCAACCACCAGGAGCGCGGCGCCCACGTGGCGAACGCCTCCTACATGGTGAGTTCGAATGCGCAGGGCGTCGGCATCGGCCACCTGCTGGGCGAGCACAGCATCGGCGAAGCGCGGCGCCAGGGCTACCTGGCGATGCAGTTCAACTTCGTGGTCAGCACCAACAACCGCGCCATCCATTTGTGGAAGCGGCTCGGTTTCTCGATCGTCGGCACCCTGCCCAAGGCCTTCCGCCACCGGCGCCTGGGCTATGTCGACGCCTATGTGATGTACAAGCTGCTGGAAGACCCGGCCCGCTGGCCGCTTCCCGACGAAGACTGAGGCCCATTTGCACATCCTCGACACCGGACGGCTGCGCCTGCGCACCGTCGAACCGGACGACACCGCCTTCTACCTGGCACTGGTGAACGACCCCGCCTTCATCGAACACATCGGCGACCGCGGCATCCACACGCTCGACGAGGCGCGCGAGGCGCTGCTGACCGGCCCGATCGCGATGCAGGAAGCGCGCGGCCATTCGCTGTACGTGGTCGAGCTCAAGGAGGGGCAGGTACCGATCGGTATGTGCGGCCTGATCAAGCGCGACAGCCTGGACGGCATCGACATCGGCTATGCCTTCCTGCCGGCCTGGCGCGGCCAGGGCTATGCGCACGAGGCCGGGGTGGCGGTGCTGGGTTTCGCGCCCAGCCTGGGCATTCGGCGCGTGCTGGCGATCACCTCGCCCAACAACATCGCCTCGAATTTCCTGCTGCGCAAGATGGGCTTGCGCTTCGAGCGCTTCATGCACCTGGTGCCGGGCGATGCGGGCAGCAATCTGTACAGCATCGACCTGGATGCGCCGGCGGACACGGGCAGGCTGCCGCTGATCGCGCAGGCGCTGGATGCGTTGACGCCGCCGGTGCCGGGGCGGGTGTAACTGTTCTCATTTTCAACGGAAGATCTATCGTCCTCCTGCTCCAGCACGTCGCCCCTGCGAAGGCAGGGGCCCAAGTTGCCCGCATGTCGATAACGCGTGCAAAAATTGGACCCCTGCCTTCGCAGGGGCGACGGGGCATCGCCGCACGCGGGATCGATGGGGATTTTTACTGCCGGGTACTCCCCCACGGGAAGAACCACATCAAGGGCCGGTCCACCCGCGCCGACCACGAGGCCTCGTTGTGCCGCCCGCCCTCGGCCTGGTAGAACATCAGGTCGACGTTCTCCTTGTACCCCTTGCCCAGCATCGCATCGCGCATCCCGAGCGTGTCGTCCAGGCCATCGTCGCGGGTGCCGGCGTCGATGTAGAACTTCAGCGGCTGGCGCTGTGCCGGCAGCGCGCCGATCACGGCCTTGCCGTTCCACCAGAACGAGCTGGACATCCCGCCGGCCTTCGAGAACAGGTCGGGGCGGTGCTGGGCGATCAGCAGCGAGGCCAGGCCGCCCAGCGAGGAACCCATGATCGCCGTGCTGTCCTTGCCGGGCAGGGTGCGGTAGTGGGCGTCGACGTACGGCTTGACGGTGTCGGTCACGAAGTGTTCGTAGCGGTCGAGCTTCCCGCCGCCGTATTGCGGATCGCAGCAGGGCGTGTATTCGGGGATGCGATCGGGCGTGTTGTCGATGCCGACCACGATCGCCTCGTCGATTTTGCCCATCGCGACCAGGCTGTTCATGGTCTCGTCGATGCGCCACTCGACGCCGAAGGCGGCGGTCTTGGCATCGAACAGATTCTGGCCGTCGTGCATGTACAGCACCGGATAGCGCTTGGCCGGATTCTCGGCGTAGCTGGGCGGCAGGTAGATGCGCAGCGCGCGCTTGTTGTCGAGCTGCGGCGAGGCGACGTCCTTCACGATGACGACCTTGCCGAAGGGCGCGCCGAAGAAGGGATAGATGTCGAGGGTGGTGCCGGCCGGGATGCGCCAGGCACCGCCGATCGCCACCTTGTCCTCGCCCAGCGTGGGTTTCATCGCGATCTCGCCCAGTTCGTCGGGCCAGGTGTAGGTCCAGATGTTGACCGGGCCGCCGGATGCGGCCGGGACGCCCTTGTCCCAGTTGGTCGCGCCCTTGTCGCCGCGGATGCGGATGCCTTCGGCGCCGGCCGAGTAGTGCACGCGCACGGTGGTGGCGCCGGCGTCGGCCAGGGCCAGGAGGGCCACCGCGGTGGCCAGGAGTCGTCTCGCTTTCATCGGTCCCTTGTCTGCTGCGTCAGCGCACGCGCAGCAGGCGCACGCCGTAGATGTCGAAGCGGTTGGATGGCCCTTCGACCCCGCCGGCCGCGCTGAAGCTGCTGTTGCTCTGCAGGTAGCTCATGTTATAGAAATCGCTCATCTCGATCCGGTAGCCGCTACCGGCGGCCAGGCGCGCCGTCAGCGGCGTCGAGAACACCGTCGGCGTATTGGCCTTGTCCAGGCGCGCGTGCGGCAGCTGCACCACGCCCTGGGCCACGACGGTCCCGGAACGGTCCTTGACGGCCAGCCATTTTACGCCGCCGCTGATGCCCAGGTTCACCTGGTTGGCGCCGTTGTGGTAGCGGATCTGCACGGCGTAGTCGCCGGCCTGCGGCACGCGCACGTCGCGCACCGCGAAGCGGTCGTCCGGCTTGCCCCAGCCGGCCAGGTGTGGCTCGGCGAAGCGCGCGTTGGGACCGGCCAAGGTGGCGCTGCTCTCGACGCGGGCATCGGTGGCGGCGATCGCCACGCCGTCGTCCAGGCAGCGCGGCTGGCTGTGGTGGCTGCGGTTGCCGCTCGCGGTGAATTGCGCTTCGACCGCGTAGCAGGCGCCGGCCGTGGCCCTGGCGTCAGTCCAGCTGCGCGCGCTCAGGCCCTGCGCCACCGGCTTGCCGTCGCGGTAGACGTTGTAGAGCACCGCGCCCGGCTCGGCCGGCTGGGTCGGCGCGGCGATCGCCAGCACCGCCTTGCCGCCGGCGCCGCGCGCCAGGGTCTCGATGCGCGGCTCGCGCGGGCCGAACACGGCCGGGTCTTCGCGGTAAGGGTCGGCCTGCACGCGGCGGATCGCCGGGGTGCCGGCGAGTGCCTTGGCGAAGCGGATCTCGATGGTGTTCCTGTCCTTCAGCTGGTCCCAGCGGATGTCGGCGCCGACGGGCTGCCCGTTCAGCAGGATCGATGCCACCGGATAGTGGCCGCTCGCCTGGCCGGGGCCGCCGGCGGCCGGCAGGCGCAGCACCACGTCGACGGCGCGGCCCTGCAGGCGCAGGTTGCGCAGCGTGGCGACGCCGTCCGCGCCGATCATCCCGGCGCGCAGCCTGGTGGTGACGAAGGGCTGCAGGCGGATGCCGCCGGCGGTGGTGGACACGCCGAACACGTTGCGCACCACCATGCCGATGTAGCCGCCGACCGACCACAGCTGGCGGCGCGAATTGATGACCGGGCCGATCAGCTCGGGATGCTGCTCGTCCAGCAGCACCGGCTGACCGGACAGCCACTCCAGGTTCTCCATGTTCGACAGGTTCAGCGCCGCGCCGCGGATCAGGGAATCGTAAGCGGCGTCGGCCACCGCGGCATTGCCGCCGATGCTGGCGGCGCGCAGGCCGTAGGCGGTCACGAAGGGCCACATGGCGCGGTTGTGGTAGACCGGCATGCCCTGCTGCTGCGGCCAGATCACCGGGGCGCCCATCGGACCGTGCGGGTAGTGCGCCAGGATGCTGCGCGTGCGGGTTTCGTCGGCGACGCCGGTGACGATCGCCAGCGCCTGGCCCAGCCAGTCGAACTTGTGCATCGGCGCGCCGTCGAAGTGGGCGGCGGTGAGGCTGCTGTACATGCCCGCTTCGGGCAGCCACAGGCGCGCGTTGATGGCGCGTTTCAGGTCGGCGGCCCAGCCGGCGTAGCGCTTGGCGCGCGCGGCGTCGCCCTGTTCCCGGGCCAGTTCGGCGGCGAGGCGCAGGGCCTTGTAGTGGCCGACGTTGGTCGACAGCGCCTTCGAGCTCGACATCGAAGCCAGGTCGTTCGGGATCCAGGCCGCGTAGCTCTGGTCGCGCCAGTCGAGGAAGGATTCCTCGCCGGTGTACAGGCCGGCGGCCGCGTCGAAGGCGGCGATGCGGTCGTTGTCGATGGTGTTCGACAGCGCCTGCAGCGCCTTGGCGGCAAAGGCCGCGCGTTCGGCCGGCGCCAGGTTCCTGAGCGTTTCCTCGGCCGCGAAGGCCCAGGTGATGCGGTCGGTGCTGACCGGCCAGCTGCCGCCGCTGCCGGTATCTTGTACTATCTGCAGGCCGTCCGGCGTGCCCGCGACCTGCGCCGCGCGCGGGATGCCGGCGCGCCAGCCGGACAGCTTGAAGTCGAGCGAATTGCGCACCCGCTGCGGGTCGAGCATGGCCAGGCCGAGGTCGGCCGCATACGACAGGTCGCGCGTCCACACGTAATGCCACTTCTCGCCGGTCTCGAAGCAGTCGCAGGGAATCGGCGCGTTGCCGTTGTAGTTGCCGTCGCGGATCTCCTCCACCGAATCCTGCTTCATCTCGTGCACGGCCAGTGCGAACAGGGCGTCGAAGGCCAGGTTGCCGCTGCGGACCACCGGCTGGGCGGCGTCCTCCTTGTACGAGATCGACTGCGGACCGGGGTCGCGCAGCTGCATCGTGGTCGAGTGCACGTAGGTGCGCAAGGCCGCCTGCGGATCGGGACTGGAAAAGCGCGCATGCTCCTGCTTGCCGTCCCAGGTCGCGAAGTCGAGCGCGCCGGTGGCGGCCGCGCCGCGGTGCGGATCGGTGGCCGGGCCCTGGGCCGGCGTCTCGAGCCGGGTCACGCTCAGCACCGGCTTCTTCGCATCGCTGACGTCGACGCGGAAGCGGTAGCTGGCGGTCTGTTTGCTGAACAGGTAGTCTTCCGGCCCGGCCTCGGTCGCCAGGACATAAACCTGGCCGAGCGCGACGCGCACGCTGGCGCCCGGATCGGCCACCCATTCGGCGTTCCAGTCCTTGCTGCCGATCTTGAAGGCGTGGTTGCCCGGGCTGACCAGGATGTCGGTCTCGTACACGCCCTTGCCCTTGTAGGCCAGTACGTTGTCCGTGCCCCAGCCGTTGAAGGCGCCGCGCACGTAGATATCGTAGTTGAGGGGCGGCGCCTCGGCGGCGACGGAAACGGCGGCCTGCGCGAACAGCGCGGCGGCGAGGGCGATCACGGTAGGTTTCATGAGGGAGACGAAGCGTTACGGGTAGGTGGACGGCCGCACCCGCCGCTTTGCACACCCGCGGCGGCAAAGCCGTCCACGCGTGCACGCCGCGGGTGCGCAGCCGCTACAGCGCGAGTTACAGCTCGAGAATCAGCGTCGACTTGGCCGGCAGGCGGATCTCGTCCTTCAGCGCATAGGTCTTGCCGCTCAGGACATCGCGTCCCGACGCCACCCCGTCCAGCATCTCGTGGAAGCGCGCCGCCGGCAGCACCATCTCCTTGGTGTTGGCGTTGAAGGCGACCATCACCTTCTTGTTGTCATCGTAGCGGAAGTAGACCCAGGTATTGTTCTCCGGGCCGTACTGCATCAGCTTGCCCTCGTGGATCACCGGGTTGTTCTTGCGCCAGGTGACCAGCTTGCGGATGAAGTCCTGGGCTTCGCGCACGCGTGGGCTCAGGCCCTTGCCGGTGAAGGCGTTGACCCGGTCGCCGGCCCAGCCGCCCGGGAAGTCGGTACGGTAGCTGTTGTCGTTGCGGACCTTGACGTCGCTGGTCATCAGCAGTTCGTCGCCGCTGTAGAAGTGCGGGATGCGCGGCATCGTCATCACGAACGCGATGTCCATCTTGTAGCGGTCGAAGTCCTCGTTTACCACGCTGTAGATGCGCGCCATGTCGTGGTTACCCTCGAACAGCACCAGGCGCTTCGGGTCCGGGTACAGGTAATCCTGCGACAGGGTCTCGTAGACGTCGCGGAAGATGTCGCCATCCTTCTTGGCCAGTCCGTCGCGCATCGCTTCGGTCAGCGGGAAGTCCATCAGGCTCGGCATCGAGCTGACGTAGCCGTCGAAGTTGACCTTGCCCCGCTGCCAGTGCGAGACCAGCGACGGCAGTTTGCTCCATTCCTCGCCCACCATGTTCAGGTGCGGGTACTCGGCCATCAGGCGACGGGTGTACTCGCTCAAGAACTTGCCGTCCGAGTAGCCAAAGGTGTCGATGCGCAGCCCGCTCAGGCCCGCGTATTCGATCCACCAGATGTTGTTCTGGATGAGGTAATTGGCGACCAGCGGATTGGTCTGGTTCATGTCCGGCATGCCGGGGCTGAACCAGCCGGTGGTGAAGTTCTCTGCATCTTCCTTCGACGCGTACGGATCGTGCACCGCCGTGTGGTAGTGCTTGGTGGGGACGAACTTGCCCGGGTGGTTGATCCAGTCCGGCGTCGGCAGGTCCTTCATCCACCAGTGGTTCAGGCCGATGTGCGACAGCACCACGTCCTGGATCAGGCCGATGCCGTGCTTCTTCGCTTCGGTCGACAGGCGCTTGAAGTCGTCGTTGCTGCCGTAGCGCGGGTCGATCTTGTACAGGTCGGTGGCGGCGTAGCCGTGATACGAGGCGGCCTTCATGTCGTTCTCGACCAGCGGGGTCGGCCACAGCTGGGTGAAGCCCAGGCCTTCGATGTAGTCGAGGTGGTCGATCATGCCCTTGATGTCGCCGCCGTGACGGCCGTGGCCCAGCTTGCGATCCAGCTTGTCGGGCAGGCCGGCCACGCTGTCGTTCGACGGATCGCCGTTGGCGAAGCGGTCCGGCATGACCTGGTAGATCGCATCCTTGGTATCGAAGCCCTTGCGCTGGGCGGAGCCGGGCTCGCGCGCCAGCAGCTTGTAGGCATAGGTGGCCGTGCGGCCGCCCGCGCCCTTGAACACGATGTCGAAGCTGCCCGGCTTGGCCTCTTCGCCGACGATCAGGTCGATGAACAGGTAGTTCTTGCTGGCGACGCGGCTGCTCGAGGCGATGCGCACGCCGGGGTAGTCCAGGCTCGGCACCAGTTCGCCGATGCCGGGGCCGTGAACCATCAGCTGCAATCCCTTGTTCTGCATGCCGGCCCACCAGAACGGCGGATCCATGTGGTCGATGGCGGGCGCTTGCGCATGGGCGGCGCCGGCGGTGAGGAAAGCGGCGCCGATCAGCAAGGCGGCGAGGGTCTTGTTCATACAGTCTCCAAGGGTCGAAGTAGTGCAACTACATGGCGGGCGCATCCGAATTCCACGAAATTGAATGCTCTTGTTCTATTGTTGCCGGGAGAATACTACAGCGACTGTTGCGAGACAACGGACGCGCGAATCACGCGGTCTAGTTTTGCTACAGGAACTTTTGGAAGAGAAGTCAACGAATGTTGATCAATCGTGTGAGCGATCCGTAAATCTACTACGCTTTTTTGCACTAAATCAGTGCATATTTGTATAAAAATGGTGCAATGCAAGGTGTTTGTAGTACGACTACAACCGCTATATCTGATATTTGTAGCTCGAATACAACGTTATCCCGCTGGAATCGCCGAAAGATGCGTAAAAACCCTACATTGGCGTAGCTGAAGGCAACTCACGTTGACAGTGCATCTAGTTTTAGTACAGAATCGTTGACAGAACGTCTAAGAAACGTCTACTTCAGGCTCCCGTGTTGTTGGCTCTCCGGCCGGTGTTTGCGGGAAAAAATGTAGCTATAAACGTATTTGAGGGGACACATGAACCTGTTCGCAAACAAGCGCTCGGCGCGCACCGTGCCGGGCCAATCCGCATTCAAACTCAGCCCGGTCGCAGCGGGCTGCGCCGTCTTCATCGCACTGGCGAGCCATGCCGCCTTCGCGCAAGAACAAGAAAACCAGACCACCAGCCAGGCAGTTGCCCAGAGCAGCGGCGATGCCGCCGCCAACAACGGCAATATCGGCGTCCAGACCGTCAAGGTGACCGGCATCCGCCGCGGCATCGAAGCGGCGATCTCGGTCAAGAAGAACAGCGACTCCATCGTCGAAGCGATTTCGGCCGAAGACATCGGCAAGCTGCCGGACCAGTCGATCGCCGAATCGATCTCGCGCCTGCCGGGCCTGACCGCCCAGCGCGACGAGCACGGCAACGCATCGGTCATCTCGATCCGCGGCCTGTCGCCGGCCTTCTCGACCGGCCTGCTGAACGGCCGCGAGCAGGTGTCGGTGGGCGACAACCGCAACGTCGAGTTCGACCAGTACCCGGGTGAGATGCTGTCCGGCGTGACCGTGTACAAGACCCCGGATTCCGCCCTGATGGGCCAGGGCCTGTCGGGTACCATCGACATGCAGACCGTGCGTCCGCTGGACTTCAAGGAACGCACCATGGCGGTCAACTACCGCCGCGAGAAGACCGGCCTGGGCATGGAAACCCACGGCTACAGCAACCGCACCACCTTCTCGTACATCGACCAGTTCCAGAACCGCACCGTCGGTATCGCCTTCGGCTTCACCCGCCTGCAGGGCGTGACCGGCGAACAGACCCGCTTCGGTTCGTGGGGCAACGGCACCACCACCTTCAACGGCCAGACCGTCAACATTCCGTACACCGGCATGGAGGCGTTCACCGAAGTCTACTCGCAGGAACGCAACGGCCTGATGGGCGTGATCCAGTTCCGCCCGAGCCGCGAATTCTCGAGCACCATCGACCTGTTCTACTCGCGCTATGACCGCGACACCGCGACCCACGGCATCCAGCTGCCGCTGTCGGACACCCCGGCGACGACCCTGTACGACCGTCCGGGCCAGCTGGTCAATCCTACGCTGTCGGGCAACACCGTCACCGCCGGCTCGTTCAACAACGTGCGCGCCGTGCTGCGTAACGATAACGAAGCCTACAGCGACACCAGCAAGTCGATCGGCTGGAACAACAAGCTGAAGCTGAACCAGGACTGGACCGCCAACCTCGACCTGTCGTGGAACTCGGCCGAGCGCAACGGCGCCAACATCGAAACCTACGGCACCTCGAACAACCTGGCCACCGTCGGCTTCACCGCCGGCAGCCAGATCTTCACCTCCAACGTCAACTACGCCGATCCGGCCAGCGTGCGCCTGACCGACGCGCAGGGCTGGGGCGGTGCACAGGTGCAGGCCGGCTACGTCAAGTTCCCGCACGTGTACGACAAGCTGGGCGCGCTGCGCTTCGACCTGACCCGCGAACTGGACAACGCCTGGGTGTTCAACAAGGTGAACTTCGGCGTCAACGTCACCAACCGTTCGAAGACCCGCGACTACACCGAGAACCTGCTGTCGATCGCCGGCAGCGCCGATCCGTTCGCCTCCGTCGCTTACCCGAGCGGCTCGGGCACCGCGGCCGCCGGCGCCAGCGGCATCAACATGCTGGTGTTCAACCCGCTGGACAACCTGAACCTGTACAGCATCAACCAGAAGCTGCACCCGGAGATCTACAACAAGGACTGGACCGTCCGCGAAAAGATCTCGACCGGCTTCGCCAAGCTGAACATCGACACCCAGGTCGGCCGCATCCCGGTGCGTGGCGCGCTGGGCCTGCAAGTGGTCCACACCAAGCAGGAATCGACCGCCTTCTCGGTGGATAACTCGGTCCCGGGCACCACCGACGCTAATCGTCCGACCGGCACCTACACCGACGGCACCAGCTACAACGACGTGCTGCCGACCCTGAACCTGATCGGCGACCTGGGCAACCAGCAGACCCTGCGCTTCTCGGCCGAGAAGATCATGGCCCGTCCGACCCTGAACGACATGCGTGCATCGCGTACCTTCGGCCTGGATACCACCAGGAACGAATACGCGGGCAGCGGCGGTAACCCGCAGCTGAAGCCGTTCCGCGCCAAGGGCGTCGACCTGTCGTACGAAAAATACTGGGAGAGCAAGGCCTACGTCAGCGCCGCCGTGTTCTACCGCAAGCTCGACACCTACATCATCACCGGTGGCCAGAGCACCGACTTCACGCCTTACCTGCTGCCGACCACGGTCCGCGCACCGAGCAACATCGGTATCTATACCGCACCGGTCAACGGTTCGGGCGGCAACATGAAGGGCGTGGAACTGGCAGCGTCGATGCCGTTCAACCTGTTCACCCGTTACCTGGACGGTTTCGGCGTGGTCGCCAACGTGGCCCAGAACAGCAGCGCCGTGAGCCTGCCGGACACCACCAACGGCGGTTCGGGCACGATGGCCCTGCCGGGTCTGTCGAAGCGCGCAGCCAGCCTGACCCTGTACTACGAAAAGGCCGGCTTCTCGGCCCGCGTGGCAGAGCGTTATCGCTCGGACTTCATCGGCGAAGTGTCGGACTACTCCGGTGCGCGTGAGCTGACCTACTTCCAGGGCGAGAAGGTCGTCGACCTGCAGCTCGGCTACGAGTTCCAGACCGGCCGCATGAAGGGTCTGTCGCTGCTGGTCCAGATGACCAACGTCAACGATGCGCCGTACATGCGCTATCGTAAGACCAAGGACAACGTCATCGAAGACAAGCGCTTCGGCCGCAACGTGATGGTTGGCCTGAACTACAAGATGTAATCCGCCGATTGGCTTGCGCCGATTGATTGTGAAAGCCTCCTGCCCGGCGTTGCCGCGCAGGAGGCTTTTTTGTATCCTGCATAACCATGACCCAAACGCCCATCAAAAACATCGTGATCGTCGGCGGCGGTACCGCCGGCTGGATGGCGGCCGCCTCGCTGTCGCGCCTGTTGAAGAACAAGTTCGCCATCCGCCTGATCGAATCGGACGAGATCTCCACCGTCGGCGTCGGCGAATCGACGATCCCGATGATCCGCCTCTTCAACAACGTGCTCGGCATCAACGAGGACGAGTTCATGCGCGAGACCAAGGCCACCTTCAAGCTCGGCATCGAATTCGAGGACTGGGGCAGGGTGGGCGAGCGCTACATGCACGGCTTCGGCAAGTTCGGCCAGGACCTGTGGACGGTCGACTTCTTCCAGTACTGGCTGAAGGCGCATCAGGCCGGCCAGGCGCCCGACCTCGAGCACTATTCGATCAACCGCATGGCGGCACGCGCGTCGAAGTTCATCCGGCCCACGCCGGAGATGGCGAATTCGCCGCTGGCCGACATCGTGTACGCCTTCCACCTGGATGCCGGCCTGTATGCGCGCTACCTGCGCAAGTACGCCGAGACGCACGGGGTGGTGCGTACGGAAGGAAAGATCGTGCAGGTGCGCCAGCGCGCGCAGGACGGCTTCATCGAATCGGTGGCGCTGGAAAACGGTACCGTGATCGAGGGCGACCTGTTCCTCGACTGCTCGGGCTTCCGCGGCCTGCTGATCGAACAGTCGCTGAACACCGGCTTCGAGGACTGGAGCCACTGGCTGCCCTGCGATCGCGCCTGGGCGGTGCCGTGCGAACTGGGCGCCGACCTGCTGCCGTACACCCGCGCCACCGCGCGCCCGGCCGGCTGGCAGTGGCGCATCGGCCTGCAGCACCGCACCGGCAACGGCCACGTGTTCTCGAGCCGCTTCATGAGCGACGACGAGGCGGCGTCGATCCTGATGGCCAACCTGGACGGCAAGCCGCTGGCCGAGCCGCGCCTGCTGCGCTTCACCGCCGGCAAGCGCAACAAGGCGTGGAACAAGAACGTGATTGCGATCGGGCTGGCCTCGGGCTTCCTGGAGCCGCTCGAGTCGACCTCGATCCACCTGGTCCAGTCGACCCTGCAGCGCCTGGTGAGCTTTTTCCCGGACAAGGGCTTCCACCAGGCCGACATCGACGAGTTCAACCGCCAGAACGACTTCGAGGTCGAGCGCATCCGCGACTTCATCATCCTGCACTACCACGCGACCCAGCGCGCCGACACGCCGTTCTGGGACCATGTGCGCACCATGGAGATCCCGGAAACCCTGCGCCGCAAGCTGGATCTGTACAAGGCGCATGGCCGGGTAGTGCGGGAAAACAACGAATTGTTCACGGAGATCGGCTGGCAGCAGGTTCTGCACGGACAGGGCGTGCGCGCCGAGGGCTACAACCCGCTGGCCGACCTGCTGGACGCGCGCGAACTGGGCGAGTTCCTGAAAAATATCGAACGCGTGGTCGGCAAATGCGTTGACGTGATGCCATCGCACCGCGACTTCATAGCGGCGATCGCGGCCGCCAAGGGGTGAAAAAGCAGGAAATCTGGGGCATTTATCGCAAATTGTCACGGTATGCGCCCGCAACCGAGTAAACTATAGGATTGCCCAGATTTTTTAAGAGATTTTCTTTCATGCTTGAAACCCCGCTCCAGACGTTCGCCGACCTCGGTATCCCCGCGCCCATCCTCAAGGCGCTCAAGGAAGTCGGCTACGAAACGCCATCGCCGATCCAGGCGGCTACCATTCCGCTGCTGATGGCAGGCCGCGACGTGCTGGGGCAGGCGCAGACCGGCACCGGCAAGACCGCCGCGTTCGCGCTGCCGGTGCTGGCGCAGATCGACACCAAACTGACCGCACCGCAGGCGCTGGTGCTGGCGCCGACGCGCGAGCTGGCGATCCAGGTGGCCGAGGCCTTCCAGAGCTACGCCGCCCACATCAAGGGCTTCCACGTGCTGCCGATCTACGGCGGCCAGGCCTACGGCCCGCAGCTGGCGGCCCTGCGCCGCGGCGTCCACGTCGTGGTCGGCACGCCCGGCCGCGTCATCGACCACATCGAAAAGGGTTCGCTCGACCTGTCGCAGCTGAAGACCCTGATCCTCGACGAAGCCGACGAGATGCTGCGCATGGGCTTCATCGACGACGTCGAGCAGATCCTGAAGCAGACCCCGGCCGCGCGCCAGACCACGCTGTTCTCGGCCACCATGCCGCCGGTGATCAAGCGCATCGCCAAGACCTACCTGCGCGACCCGCAGGAAGTGACGGTCGCCGCCAAGACCGGCACCGCCGACAACATCACCCAGCGCTACTGGCTGGTGGCCGGCCTGCAGAAGCTGGAGGCGCTGACCCGCATCCTGGAAGCCGAGCCCTTCGACGGCATGATCATCTTCGCGCGCACCAAGCTCGGCACCGAGGAACTGGCCAGCAAGCTGCAGGCGCGCGGCTTCGCCGCCGCCGCCATCAACGGCGACCTGGCCCAGCAGCAGCGCGAGCGCACCATCGACCAGCTCAAGAACGGCAAGATCGACATCCTGGTCGCCACCGACGTCGCCGCGCGCGGCCTGGACGTCGAGCGCATCAGCCACGTGATCAACTACGACGTGCCGTCGGATCCGGAAAGCTACACCCACCGCATCGGCCGCACCGGCCGCGCCGGCCGCAGCGGCCAGGCGATCCTGTTCATCACCCCGCGCGAACGCGGGCTGCTGAAATCGATCGAGCGCGCCACGCGCCAGCCGGTGGCGCAGCTGACCCTGCCGACCATCAAGGCCGTCAACGACGTGCGCATCGCGCGCTTCAAGGACCAGATCGGCGAAACGCTGGCCGCCGGCGGCCTGGATGTGTTCCGTTCCCTCATCGAAGAATACGAGCGCGACCAGAACGTGCCGGCGATCGACATCGCCGCCGCGCTGGCCAAGCTGTACCGCGGTGACGAGCCGCTGCTGATCGAGAAGCCGGACCGCGAGCCGAAGCCGGCCCCGGAATGGCGCGAGCGCGAGCCGCGCGCAGAAGGCCGCGAGCGTCCGTTCGAGCGCGGGTCCGAACGTGATGAGCGTCCGGCCCGCGGCGGCCGCGAAGGTTTCGCGCCGCGCGAGGGCTTCGCACCGCGTGAAGGCTTTGCCCCGCGCGAAGGCTTCAAGAAGGAGCGCGTGATGCGCGCGCCGGAACCGGGCATGGCCACCTACCGCATCGAAGTCGGCCACGCGCACGGCGTCAAGCCGGGCAACATCGTCGGCGCCATCGCCAACGAGGGCGGCATCGCGTCCAAGGAAATCGGCCGCATCGAGATCTACGACGATTTCAGCACGCTGGACATGCCGGCCGACCTGCCGCAGGACCTGGTCGACCACCTCAAGAAGGTGTGGGTGGCCGGCCAGCAGCTGGGCATCACGCGCGACGGCGAGACCCCGCCGGAAAAGAAGCCGGCGGCCAAGCGCAAGTTTGCGGACAAGAAGCCGCATCGCAAGGGCTGATCGAGCCAGGCTTGATCAACCGTAGGGTGGGCTCCCCGAGCCCACGCGAACGTCGGCATCACGCCGACTCTTCGCCGATTACGGCCAACGTGAGGCACCCGTCATGCGTGGGCACGGAGTGCCCACCCTACATGTTGTTTGACTACACAATCGCGTGTCTTCTAGAGTGTTGTATAGATTGACACTCATCCATCCCCCATGTTACTTTGCTACATCGAGGTAGTCTGGCCCCAGTCCGGACACCGTTAGGGGACACAGATGGACATGCAAACTCAATCGCTCAAGCCGCGCCTGTCGTTCTGGCAGCTGTGGAACATGAGCTTCGGCTTCTTCGGCATCCAGTTCGGCTTCGCGCTGCAGAACGCCAACACCAGCCGGATCTTCGCCACCCTCGGCGCCAATATGGACGACCTGTCCCTGTACTGGCTCGCCGCGCCCGTCACCGGCCTGCTGGTGCAGCCCGTGATCGGCTACCTCAGCGACAACACCTGGCACCCGACCTGGGGCCGCCGCCGTCCCTTCTTCTTCCTCGGTGCGATCTTCGCCGCCCTGGCCCTGTTCCTGATGCCGAATTCCGCCGCGATCTGGATGGCGGTGACCGTGCTGTGGATGATGGATGCCGCGATCAACGTGTCGATGGAGCCGTTCCGCGCCTTCGTGGGCGACAAGCTCGACCCCTCGCAGCAGACCGCCGGCTTTGCGATGCAGACCTTCTTCATCGGTTGCGGCGCCGTCATCGCGTCGCTGCTGCCGACCTTCTTCTCGGAGGTCATGCACGTCTCGAACGTGCCGGTGAACGGCGCCATTCCCGACAGCGTGCGCTATGCCTTCTATACCGGCGGCCTGGTGTTCCTGCTGGCCGTGAGCTGGACCGTGTTCACCGCCACCGAACTGCCGCCGCCCGACCTCGACCGCTTCCAGGCCCAGCGCAAGCATGCGCGCAACTTCGGCGTCGCGCTGCGCGAGATCCTCGGCGGCTTCGCGCAGATGCCGAAGACCATGGTGCAGCTGGCCCTGGTCCAGTTCTTCACCTGGATCGCGCTGTTCGCACTGTGGATCTATACCGGCACCGCGATCGCCGACAGCGTCTACGGCACCACCGACCCGCAATCGCCCGCCTACCAGGAAGCCGCCAACTACGTCGGCGTGATGTTTGCGGTGTACAACGGCATCTCGGCGCTGGCCGCCTTCGTGCTGCCGATCCTGGCGCGCGCCACCAGCCGCAAGGCCTGCCACACGATCTGCCTCGCCATCGGCGGCGCCAGCCTGGCCAGCCTGTTCTTCATCCACGACCGCCACGTGCTGTTCCAGCTGTTCGGCATCGACGTCACCATGCTGATGGTGCCGATGATCGGCGTCGGCCTGGCCTGGGCCAGCATCCTCACCATGCCGTACGCGATCCTGGCCGGCGCGCTGCCCGCCAACCGCATGGGCTACTACATGGGCCTGTTCAACTTCTTCGTCGTAATCCCGCAGATCGTCAGCGGCGTGGTGCTGGGCTACTTCACCACCCACCTGTTCGGCGGCCACGCGGTGCAGACGCTGGTGCTGGGCGGTGCCTGCATGATGCTGGCGGCGGTATTGACGCTGTTCGTCACCGACAACGCGAAGCCGGCGGCCAAGTAAAAACTGCGACGTGATTTGCGTTCCTGTCGTATTGTGATGGTTTGACAACAAACCCAAGCAGCAACGATTTCCACAGGAGCGCAACATGACGATTCAAACGGTAGCGACCAAGCCATTTGCCGGGCAGCGCCCCGGCACCTCGGGCCTGCGCAAGAAGGTGACCGAGTTCCAGAAGCCCGGCTATCTCGAAAACTTCGTCGAGGCGATTTTCCTGACCCTGGGCGACTGCAGCGGCCGCACCCTCGTGCTCGGGGGCGACGGCCGGTTCTTCAACCGCGAAGCGATCCAGACCATCCTGCGCATGGCCGCCGCCCACGGCGTGGCCAGGGTGCTGGTCGGGCGCGGCGGCATCCTGTCCACGCCGGCGGTGAGCTGCGTGATCCGCAAGTACGACGCCTGGGGCGGCATCGTCCTCTCCGCCAGCCATAACCCGGGCGGCCCGGACGGCGACTTCGGCATCAAGTACAACATCGGCAACGGCGGCCCGGCGCCGGAAAAGATCACCGAGGCGATCTACACGCACACCACCACGCTCAACGAGTACCTGATCAGCGACGCCGGCCCGGTCAACCTCGACCAGCTCGGCACCAGCCAGCTGGAAGCCATGCAGGTCGAGGTGATCGACTCGGTCGCCGACTACGCGGAACTCATGAAAGGCCTGTTCGATTTCGAGGCCATCCGCGCGATGTTCGCGCAGGGCTTCACGATGAAATTCGACGGCATGGGCGCGGTTTCCGGCCCGTATGCCAAGGCGATCATCGAAGGCATGCTGGGCGCGCCCGCCGGCACCGTCATCAACGGCGAGCCGCTGGAAGACTTCGGCGGCCACCACCCGGACCCGAATCCGGTCAACGCGGCCGAGCTGGTGGCGCTGATGAACGGCCCCGATGCGCCCGAATTCGGCGCCGCCTCGGACGGCGACGGCGACCGCAACATGATCGTCGGCCGCAACCTGGCCGTCTCGCCCTCGGACAGCCTGGCCATCATCGCCGCCAACGCGACCCTGGCGCCGGGCTACCGCGCCGGCATCAAGGGCATCGCGCGCTCGATGCCGACCTCGCAGGCGGCCGACCGCGTGGCGGCCGCGCTGGGCGTGTCCTGCTTCGAGACCCCGACCGGCTGGAAGTACTTCGGCAACCTGCTGGACGCCGGCCTGGCCACGCTGTGCGGCGAGGAGAGCTACGGCACCGGCTCCGACCACATCCGCGAAAAGGACGGCCTGTGGGCCGTGCTGTTCTGGCTGAACCTGGTGGCCGCGAGCGGCAAGTCGGTCAACCAGCTGGTCGAGGAGCACTGGGCGCGCTTCGGCCGCAACTATTATTCGCGCCACGACTACGAAGCGGTCGACAGCGACGCCGCCGACCAGATGATGACGGCGCTGCGCGGCAAGCTGGAAGGCCTGGCCGGCCAGACCTTCGAGGGCTTCCGCGTGCAGCAAGCCGACGATTTCGTCTACAACGACCCGGTCGACAAATCGGTGGCCACGCGCCAGGGCATCCGCATCATCATGCTGGATGGTTCCCGCATCGTGTTCCGCCTGTCGGGCACCGGCACCGAGGGCGCGACCGTGCGCCTGTACCTGGAACGCTACGAAGCCGACCCGTCGCGCCACCAGCTCGATACCCAGGAAGCGCTGGCGCCGCTGATCGCGATCGCCGAGCAGGTGTCCGGCCTCAAACAGCGTACCGGACGCCAGCAGCCAACGGTTGTCACATGATTTACCTCCGTCGCCCCTGCGGAGGCAGGGGCCCAAGTTGCCGGTGTACCGGCGAAGCACGCAAAACTTGGG
>Ga0308163_10001093_pt1 | contig 33595 bp, 29 predicted proteins | sample PhyTR1_FD_201037 | JGI IMG/M metagenome (GOLD analysis project Ga0308163, IMG submission 201037) | Phyllosphere microbial communities from UC Gill Tract Community Farm, Albany, California, United States - DLSLT.R1 | ecosystem: Host-associated > Plants > Phyllosphere > Unclassified | place: USA... | reverse complement strand
TCACGATTGCCAGGGCGACGATCAGGATCGTGCGTTTAATATCCATGATTACTCGGCCATCGAAGAGGAACGGGAGGTGGGAGCAGGTGGAACCGGGTCGAAACCACCGGGATTCCACGGATGACAGCGACCTAGGCGACGCAAGGTCAGCCAGCCGCCGCGCACCAGGCCATAATTTTCAATGGCTTCGTACGCGTAGCAGGAGCAACTGGGGTAGAAACGACAGTGACTGGCCATCAGAGGACTAATGGCATAGCGGTAAAACTGGATCGGAATGAGCGCCAGTTTACGCATCAGGACTGTCTACCCCCGCAGTTTCGGTTTTGACTTCTGAGGTTGGCCGGCTGCGCGCCAGACGTTTCCAGAGCTTGCCGAAATGCTGAATCAATTCGGGGTTTTCAATGTCACCCAAGCCTTTGCGCGCGACAACCACGATATCCCAACCAACGAGGTTGTCTTGGTGGTGGCGAAAAGATTCGCGCATCAGGCGTTTCAAGCGATTGCGCTCGACGGAGAGCTTCACGCTCTTCTTACCGATCACCAATCCCAAGCGGGCGTGATCCAGGTCGTTGTTGCGCACAAGGAGCAGGAGATTTTTCCCCGGAACCTTGCCGGTGGGGGAGTCAAAGACTGCCTTGAAATGCCGGGGTGTCAGCAAACGCTTTTCCCGACTGAAGTCTCGACTCACCACCTGTGCCGATTAATCAAACTGCCAGACGCTTACGGCCTTTGGCGCGACGACGCGACAGAACTGCACGGCCGTTTTTGGTGGCCATACGAGCACGGAAACCGTGGGTGCGGGCGCGCTTGATAGTGCTGGGTTGGAAAGTACGTTTCATGGCGTGTTACCTGGTTCGTCCACAACGGGCCGGAATGGCCCCCGTTTTAAGAGACCGGGGATTCTAGAGAAAGCAAGCTCTCAGGTCAATTTCCAACCAACGTTTCTTCCATTTACTTCTTGCCTGCATTCCAGAGGGCACACGCCCGTTCGTGAACGACAGATCGGAACCTTAGACATAAAAATAAAGAAGGAAAGTATTTAAAGCTTTTCTGTAAAGCTTATAAAGACTATAGGCGGCCCTGTCTGTGGATAAGTAGCTCTAGCCCCTTTAAATCAAGGTGTACAGAGAATCAAAACTCTGTCTAAAAGCCGTGTTGCGCCTGTGCTGCGCCCTCGGAAAACCTGTGTGTGGAAAGCAATGTTATCCACAGGGCAGTTACCCACAGATTTTCGACCCCACTTATGCAATGGGCTGAGTCATGGTTATCCACAGAGCTTATACACTTGCCATCGGTCGGGATTTATCCTCATAAGATGTTGATTTTGAGATGCCCGTTAGCCACCTACATGTGGATAAGTCTGCCGGGGGTGGTTACAATGGGCGCTTGTTTTTGCCTCACCGGCTTTCGAAACTTAGGGGATATCCGTGTCAGTGGAACTTTGGCAGCAGTGCGTGGAGCTTTTGCGCGATGAGCTGCCTGCCCAGCAATTCAACACCTGGATCCGTCCGCTACAGGTCGAAGCCGAAGGCGACGAGTTGCGTGTCTATGCGCCAAACCGGTTCGTGCTTGATTGGGTGAATGAAAAGTACCTGGGTCGCGTGCTCGAATTATTGGCGGAGCAAGGCCAGGGCATTGCTCCTTCGCTTTCCTTATTAATAGGCAGCAAACGAAGCTCGGCTCCCCGGGCTGCGCCCAATGCTCCGTTGGCAGCGGCCGCCGCCGCATCGCAGGCTGCTCAAAATGCAGCTAGCCAGGCGACCACTTCCTCTGCTCCGGCTGCCACGCCCGCGTCAGCACCTGCTGCACCAGTGTTGCAAGTAGCGCTGGATGTAGATGACGAGCCTTCGCGCGCAAGCTTTGACCCGATGGCCGGCGCCAGCTCTCAGCAGGCACCTGCTCGCGCTGAGCAGCGCAATGTCCAGGTCGAAGGAGCGCTCAAGCACACCAGCTACCTGAACCGTACCTTTACGTTCGAAAACTTTGTTGAAGGTAAGTCAAACCAACTGGCGCGCGCCGCAGCGTGGCAGGTTGCGGACAACCCCAAGCACGGCTACAACCCGCTGTTCCTTTACGGTGGTGTCGGCTTGGGTAAAACCCACTTGATGCACGCTGTGGGTAACCACTTGCTCAAGAAAAACCCGAATGCCAAGGTTGTTTATCTCCATTCGGAGCGTTTCGTTGCGGACATGGTTAAAGCGCTGCAACTCAATGCAATCAATGAATTCAAGCGTTTCTATCGATCCGTCGACGCCCTGCTGATCGATGACATTCAATTTTTTGCGCGCAAGGAGCGTTCCCAGGAAGAGTTTTTCCACACCTTCAACGCGCTCCTTGAAGGCGGTCAGCAGGTCATCCTGACCAGCGACCGTTATCCAAAGGAGATCGAAGGTCTGGAGGAGCGTCTCAAATCGCGTTTTGGCTGGGGCTTGACCGTAGCGGTCGAACCGCCTGAGCTTGAAACCCGAGTAGCGATCCTCATGAAGAAAGCAGATCAGGCGAAGGTCGAACTTCCCCACGATGCTGCGTTCTTTATTGCCCAACGCATTCGATCCAACGTGCGTGAGCTGGAGGGTGCGCTCAAGCGTGTCATCGCTCACTCCCACTTCATGGGGCGCGACATCACCATCGAGTTGATTCGCGAGTCGCTCAAGGACCTGCTGGCATTGCAGGACAAGCTGGTGAGTGTGGATAACATTCAGCGCACCGTCGCTGAGTACTACAAGATCAAGATTTCCGATCTTTTGTCGAAACGTCGTTCGAGATCGGTTGCACGCCCGCGGCAGGTCGCGATGGCGTTGTCCAAGGAATTGACCAACCACAGTTTGCCGGAGATCGGCGATGTGTTTGGCGGACGCGACCATACCACCGTGCTGCACGCCTGCCGCAAGATCAATGAGCTTAAAGAATCCGATGCGGACATCCGCGAGGACTACAAGAACCTGCTGCGTACTTTGACTACGTGATGCTGACGCAGCTTTTCAAGGCAAGGGACTAGACCATGCATTTCACCATTCAACGCGAAGCCCTGTTGAAACCCCTGCAACTGGTCGCGGGCGTTGTAGAACGCCGCCAGACCTTGCCGGTTCTGTCGAACGTGTTGCTGGTCGTCGAAGGGCAGCAACTGTCCTTGACCGGTACCGATCTGGAAGTCGAGCTGGTTGGACGGGTTCAGTTGGAAGAGCCTGCAGAACCGGGCGAGATCACGGTGCCGGCTCGTAAGCTAATGGACATCTGCAAAAGCCTACCGAATGACACCCTGATCGATATCAAAGTCGACGAGCAGAAACTCGTCGTCAAGGCTGGGCGCAGTCGTTTTACGCTGTCGACGTTACCGGCCAATGATTTCCCGACGGTAGAAGAAGGGCCAGGTTCGCTGACGTTCAACCTGGTGCAAAGCAAACTGCGTCGGTTGATCGAGCGCACCAGCTTCGCCATGGCTCAACAGGACGTGCGTTACTACTTGAACGGCATGCTGTTGGAAGTGCAATCAGGCATTTTGCGCGCAGTCGCCACCGATGGTCACCGTCTGGCAATGTGCTCGATGTCTGCAGAAATCGAGCACGCTGATCGTCATCAGGTGATTGTGCCGCGCAAAGGTATCCTGGAACTTGCGCGCCTCCTGACCGAGCAGGATGGTCTGGTCAGCATCGTGCTGGGTCAGCATCACATTCGCGCCACGACCGGCGAATTCACGTTCACTTCCAAACTGGTGGACGGCAAATTCCCGGACTACGAACGCGTACTGCCTAAAGGCGGCGACAAATTGGTGGTGGGTGATCGTCAAGCGTTGCGCGAAGCATTCAGCCGTACTGCCATTCTGTCGAACGAGAAGTACCGCGGTATTCGTCTGCAGTTGGCCAGCGGTCAGCTGAAGATTCAGGCAAACAACCCTGAGCAGGAAGAAGCGGAAGAAGAGATCAGCGTTGACTACAACGGTAGTTCGTTGGAGATCGGCTTTAACGTGAGCTATTTGCTCGACGTGTTGGGCGTCATGACGACTGAGCAAGTTCGTCTGATTCTTTCCGACTCAAACAGCAGTGCGCTCGTACAAGAGTCTGGCAACGACGATTCGGCTTACGTCGTCATGCCGATGCGCCTGTAATCAGCAGTCGATAGATGTCTCTCAGCCGTGTCTCGGTCACCGGGGTGCGCAATCTGCATCCGGTGACCTTCTCCCCCTCCCCCCGCATCAATATCCTTTATGGCGCCAACGGCAGTGGTAAAACCAGTGTGCTTGAGGCGATCCATCTGCTTGGGCTTGCTCGTTCGTTCCGTAGTACCCGCCTGCAACCTGTTATCCAATACGAACAGCCCGCTTGCACGGTCTTCGGACAGGTTGAACTCGCTGAAGGCGGGCACAGCAATCTAGGCATTTCGCGGGATCGCCAAGGCGAATTCCAGATTCGTATCGACGGTCAGAACGCTAAAAGCGCTGCTCAGTTGGCGGAGACGTTGCCGCTGCAATTGATTAACCCAGACAGCTTTCGGCTGCTTGAGGGTGCTCCGAAGATCCGCCGCCAGTTTCTGGATTGGGGAGTGTTCCACGTGGAACCTCGCTTTATGGCCACTTGGCAGCGCTTGCAGAAGGCCCTGAGGCAGCGGAACTCGTGGCTTCGGCATGGTACACTTGACGGCGCTTCGCAGGCGGCTTGGGACCGGGAACTGTGCCTTGCCAGTGACGAAATCGACGAGTTTCGAAGGGCTTATATCAAGGCCCTTAAACCCGTGTTCGAACAGACGTTGAGCGAACTGGTTCAGCTTGGTGGCCTGACCCTAAGCTACTACCGCGGTTGGGATAAAGAGAAAGACCTGAGCACTGTGCTCGCCTCGTCTCTCTATCGCGATCAACAAATGGGTCATACCCAAGCAGGACCGCAGCGCGCAGATTTGCGTCTTCGGCTCGGCGGTCATAACGCAGCGGATATCCTGTCACGCGGACAGCAGAAACTCGTGGTCTGCGCGTTACGCATTGCTCAAGGTCATCTCGTTAGTCAGGCGCGCCGCGGCCAATGTATTTATCTCGTCGACGATCTGCCATCGGAGCTCGACGAGCATCACCGCAGCGCATTGTGTCGCTTGCTGGAAGAATTACGCTGCCAGGTATTTATCACCTGTGTAGATCATGAATTGTTGAGGGAAGGCTGGCAGACGGAAACGCCAGTGGCTTTGTTCCACGTGGAACATGGCAGTATCACCCAGACCCACGACCATCGGGAGTGAATGCATGAGCGAAAATCAAACGTACGACTCGTCCAGCATTAAAGTGCTGAAAGGACTTGATGCCGTACGCAAGCGTCCCGGTATGTACATCGGCGATACGGACGATGGCAGCGGTCTTCACCACATGGTGTTTGAAGTGGTGGACAACTCCATCGACGAAGCGTTGGCTGGCCATTGCGACGACATCAGCATCATCATCCATCCGGACGAATCCATCACCGTGCGCGATAACGGCCGCGGCATCCCGGTTGATGTGCACAAAGAAGAAGGCGTTTCCGCGGCCGAGGTCATCATGACCGTGCTGCACGCCGGCGGTAAGTTTGACGACAACTCCTACAAAGTATCCGGCGGGTTGCACGGTGTAGGTGTTTCTGTTGTGAATGCGCTGTCTGAAGAACTGAACCTGACCGTTCGCCGCAGCGGCAAAATCTGGGAACAGACATACGTTCATGGTGTTCCACAAGAGCCGATGAAAATCGTCGGCGAAAGTGACTCCACAGGCACGGAAATCCATTTCAAGCCGTCCGCCGAAACATTCAAGAATATCCACTTCAGCTGGGACATCTTGGCCAAGCGTATTCGCGAGTTGTCGTTCCTTAACTCCGGTGTAGGTATCGTCCTGAAGGATGAGCGCAGCGGAAAGGAAGAGTTGTTCAAGTACGAGGGTGGATTGCGTGCATTCGTCGAATACCTGAACACCAACAAGACGCCGGTGAACCAGGTCTTCCACTTCAACGTTCAGCGCGATGACGGTGTCGGCGTCGAAATCGCACTGCAGTGGAACGATAGCTTCAACGAGAACCTGTTGTGCTTCACCAACAACATCCCTCAGCGCGACGGTGGTACCCACCTCGTGGGTTTCCGCTCCGCGCTGACGCGTAACCTGAACAACTACATCGAGCAAGAGGGTCTGGCGAAGAAGCACAAAGTTGCCACTACCGGTGATGACGCACGTGAAGGCCTAACGGCAATTATCTCGGTTAAGGTTCCTGATCCTAAGTTCAGTTCCCAGACCAAGGACAAGCTGGTTTCTTCCGAGGTGAAAACCGCAGTCGAGCAAGAGATGGGTAAATACTTCTCTGACTTCCTGCTGGAAAACCCGAACGAAGCCAAAGCCGTCGTCGGCAAGATGATCGACGCTGCCCGTGCCCGTGAAGCAGCGCGTAAAGCGCGCGAGATGACCCGTCGCAAAGGCGCGCTGGATATCGCAGGCCTGCCAGGCAAACTGGCTGACTGCCAGGAAAAGGACCCTGCCCTCTCCGAACTGTATCTGGTGGAAGGTGACTCTGCTGGCGGGTCCGCCAAGCAGGGACGTAACCGCAAGACTCAGGCCATCCTGCCGCTCAAGGGCAAGATCCTGAACGTTGAAAAAGCCCGCTTCGACAAGATGATTTCCTCGCAGGAAGTCGGCACCTTGATCACCGCGCTGGGCTGCGGCATCGGTCGCGACGAGTACAACATCGACAAGCTGCGCTACCACAACATCATCATCATGACCGATGCTGACGTCGACGGTTCGCACATCCGTACCCTGCTGCTGACGTTCTTCTTCCGTCAGTTGCCGGAGTTGGTCGAGCGTGGCTACATCTACATCGCTCAGCCACCGTTGTACAAGGTCAAGAAAGGCAAGCAAGAGCAGTACATCAAAGACGACGACGCCATGGAAGAGTACATGACGCAGTCGGCCCTGGAAGACGCAAGCCTGCACTTGAACGAGTCCGCGCCTGGTATCTCCGGTCCTGCACTGGAAAAACTGGTCAATGACTTCCGCATGGTCATGAAGACGCTCAAGCGTCTGTCACGTCTGTACCCTCAGGAGCTGACCGAGCACTTCGTGTATTTGCCGCCTGTAGCGATGGAGCAATTGTCGGATCATGTCGCGATGCAGGACTGGCTGGCCAAATTCGACGAGCGTCTGCGTGTCGGCGAAAAATCCGGTCTGGTTTACAAGGCAAGTCTGCGTGAAGACCGTGAACGTAATGTCTGGCTGCCAGAGGTCGAACTGATCTCTCACGGCCTATCCAACTACGTGACGTTCAACCGCGACTTCTTCGGCAGTAACGATTACAAGACCGTTACCGCACTTGGCGCGCAGATCAGCACGCTGCTGGAGGAAGGCGCTTACGTGCAACGTGGTGAACGCAAGAAGCCGGTGACCGAGTTCAAAGAAGCCCTCGCCTGGCTGATGGCCGAAAGCACCAAGCGCCACACCATTCAGCGATACAAAGGTCTGGGCGAGATGAACCCGGATCAGCTGTGGGAAACCACGATGGACCCAAGCGTGCGTCGCATGCTGAAGGTCACCATCGAAGACGCAATCGCTGCCGATCAGATTTTCAACACGCTGATGGGCGACGCCGTAGAACCTCGCCGCGATTTCATCGAAGCTAACGCGCTGGCGGTATCGAACCTGGATTTTTAAGGTTTATTAATCGCTACAACAACAACCCCGGCCGATACTCATCGGCCGGGGTTTTTGTTTTTCAGGCCGACCCGCTTCTCACACCTGCCCAATACGTTTTCAAGTCTGTCATCGTGGATGTGAGCTGCGCAGCAAATGCATGTCGTCGCGCCATGGCTGGCTTTTCGATGAAGTGCCAAGAGAACACCGCGGCAATCAATACGATTGGAAAAGCCACCAGCATCATACTGAGAGGGCCGATGCCTTTGACCTGATGCGCGAGTATCTCTTGCACAGGGAAGGCATAGATGTAAACGCCGTAGGAGTAATCACCCAACTGGTTGTAGCGATCAACAAACCGGTTGGTGGCAAAACCCAGGTAGAAGATCAGGTACGTCCAGGCGGCCACGAAGCACTCGAAGAACCACGGCTTTTGATAGGACCACGCGGCCAACGCCGCCAGCGGCATGAACCACACGAAGCGATGTTGAATGTGCTGACGATAGCGGTACAGCGACATGCCGATTACGAACGGAAGGCTCCAGGTGAAGAAGAACTGGGCCCGATGCAGTTCGTTCAGCAGTGCGGTATTAGCCAGCACCTGCTTGAAGGCGATGTAGATAATCGCGTAAACAAGAAGAAACCCGGCAAACCGCACGCCTCGTCCGTAGAACGCAAAAGCGCCCAACCCGCCAACCAGCGCGTACAGCGTCACTTCGTAGAACAGGGTCCACAGTGAGCCGTTGATGCCAGGCCACGGGTTATCCTCGAAGACACCAGGGAGCTGAAATTTCATGCTGAACAGCATCAGGTTATTGCTCAGGTAACTGTAAATTGCACTCGAGCGGAAATATTCCAGCGTGCCCAATGTCGTATAGATCGGGCCGATCAGGAAGACGCTCAGAAGCAGGACGAGGGTCAGCCCCGGGTAGATGCGCAGAAACCGCGCAGAGAAGAAATCCAGGTTAGTCGGCGCACGGTCACGGCTAAGGGAAATGAAGAAGCCGGAAACGCAGAAGAAGGTGATCACCGCCAGCTCACCGAGCGACAGCCCCAGCCAACCGGATAAAGGCTCAACGGCTGTACTGCCCAACGCAAGTGGATAACTGTGGGAGATCAAAACCGCCGTTGCAGCAAGCATTCTGATCAGGTTGAAGTTATTGTTTCGTCTGGACGCCAAGTCACCCAATGTATTCATACCGCCTCCGCCCGCGATCAGGGCAACTGCATTTCGATCCGTTCACCGCTGTGATGCTTCACGTCTAGAGCAACGCGCAATACCGAGAGGCAAAAAGTGTGGTCCCACGCTCGAACCATACACCGGCGGTGTATAGGGTCTAATTGCCATGCGTAATCGCCCTTTGAATTACCGGGTTGCCAATAATTTGACCGAACGCGGCCCCCGATAGATTCCTTGCAATCAGCGCCTGTTTTGAACCGGTCAATCTGACTTTCTGGAAAGTGAACATGCCTGCCGAAACAATCAGCAAAACCCTGCAGCAGACCACCGAGGGATTACGCCTTGTAGGGGACGCAGCCAACCCTTGGCGGGAATGGGGACCCTATGTCAGTGATCGTCAGTGGGGGACGGTGCGAGAGGACTACAGTGCCGACGGCGATGCGTGGGCTTACTTCCCGCATGATCATGCTCGCAGCCGCGCTTATCGTTGGGGTGAGGATGGTCTGGCCGGGTTTTCTGACAAGTCGCAGCATTGGTGTATCGGACTGGCGTTATGGAACGAGCGTGATTCGATTCTCAAGGAGCGTCTGTTCGGTCTGAACAACGCCGAGGGCAATCACGGCGAGGACGTGAAGGAGCTGTATTTTCATGTCGACGGTGTGCCGAGCCACGCCTACATGCGCATGCTCTACAAATATCCACACGCAGCCTTTCCTTACAGCGATCTCGTTGAAGAAAACGCGCGACGAGGCCTGGACGATCCCGAATACGAAGTGCTGGATACCGGGGTGTTCAACGACAATCATTATTTCGACGTGACCATCGAATATGCCAAGCACACGCCCGACGACGTCTTTATGCGGGTGACCGTGGTCAACCGATCCGATTGCTCGGCAAGTCTGCATGTGTTGCCTCAGGTGTGGGCGCGGGATATCTGGAGCTGGGCCGGCGAGCCTGTCGATCGCCCTGCCCTCTTGCTGCAGAACGATCGGGTGGCAGCTCGTCATCCCTCACAGCCCGACAAGGAAGTAACTGCCTGGGGAAAACAATGCTGTGACTGGTTGTTTTGCGAGAACACCACCAACAATACTCGGCTGTTCGGCCAGCCTGCCAGTGGGCCGTTCAAGGATGGCATCAATGATTACGTCGTCGGTGCCAACCAAGACGCGATCCGACATGACTCAGGCACCAAGGTTGCCGCGCACTTTCGCATGACCCTCGAAGCCGGGGCATCCGAGGTCGTCTATCTGCGCTTTGCGCCAGCCGGCGCGACTCACGTCAATGGCAAGGCATTGTTCGACCAGCGCAAATCCGAGGCTAACGAGTATTACGGTGCCCTTCAGCACGCGCTGAAGGATCAGGACACGCGCAATGTTCAGCGCCAGGCGCTGGCTGGTTTGCTGTGGTCCAAGCAACTTTATTTTTTCGACGTCAAAGCCTGGCTTGAGGGTGATCCAGGAAAAGGCCCTGTGCCCGCAGGACGTTCGCACATTCGCAACAATCAATGGCGGCACCTGTGTAATTTCGACATCGTCTCGATGCCTGACAAATGGGAGTACCCGTGGTACGCCTCATGGGATCTGGCATTTCAGGCCGTGGCATTTGCATTGATCGACATCGAGTTCGCCAAAGACCAGTTACTGATGCTGGTCAAAGACCGCTTCATGCATCCTAACGGCCAGCTTCCCGCCTACGAGTGGCGCTTCGACGACGCTAATCCCCCGGTCCATGCGTGGGCGACGTGGCGTGTCTATCAGATGGAAAAAACGCAAACCGGCAAGGGAGATGTGGTTTTCCTGGAGCGAGTTTTCCACAAGCTGCTGCTGAATTTTTCATGGTGGGTCAATCGCAAGGATGCCGAGGGACACAATATCTTTCAGGGCGGATTCCTGGGGCTGGATAACATTGGTCTGTTTGATCGGTCGGCCGCCCTCGCCCCCGGTTACCAACTGGACCAGGCCGATGGCACCGCGTGGGTCGCAGGATACGCGCTGGACCTGATGCGCATCGCGTTGGAGCTTGCCCAGCACAATGAAGTGTACGTCGACATCGCAGTGAAGTTTTTCGAGCACTTCCTTTATATCGCTGGGGCGATCAACGAGGTCGACAAGGGGGATGTCGAGGGGCTGTGGAACGAAGACGACGGGTTTTTCTACGATGTGCTGCACCGACCTGACGGTTTGCGCGAGTCGGTGCGGCTTCGCTCATTCGTGGGGCTCATTCCTTTATTTGCCGTGCGTGTCCTGGAACAGCGCGAGCATGAAGGTTTGAAAGGACTGCGTGAGCGTCTGCTGGGCTTCCTCCAGCATCGCCCCGACCTTGCGGCATTGATTTCCCGCTGGACAGAACCGGGCAAGGGCAACCGTTTGTTGCTGGCTTTGTTACGCGGACAACGCACCAAGGACCTGATCAAGCGCATGCTCGATGAAAGCGAATTTCTCTCGGGCTTTGGTGTGCGGTCATTGTCTCGTTACTATGGCGATCAGCCGTTCAAGATGCAGGTGGACGGCAGCACGCTGTGTGCGGACTATCAGCCGGCGGAATCGAACTCTCGTTTGTTTGGCGGCAACTCGAACTGGCGCGGGCCGGTATGGATGCCGCTGAACTACATGCTGATCGAGTCCCTGCGGGAGTTTCATCGCTATTACGGCGAGAATTTTTCTGTTGAGTACCCCAACGGGTCAGGGTATCTCGCGTCACTGGATGAAGTGGCAGACGGGCTCAGCCATCGCATAAACAGTCTTTTCCTGCGCAACGAGGCAGGCAATCGCCCTTCCATGGCAGGTTATCCACAGCTTGAAATAGACCCCGAAAGTCGGGATCTGATTTTGTTTCATGAGTACTTCCACGGCGAGAACGGGCGTGGTCTTGGAGCTTCCCACCAGACAGGCTGGAGCGCGCTGGTGGCCCTTCTCCTTCAGCCGAAGGAATGAACTTGCTGACTGCTCGATAAAAATCGGAATCGCGATACCAGGATAACTACGGGTCAAGGAGCTGTAACCGGATGTCGTTTCGCAAATACCAGAAAGTACTGGCGATCCCGAGGGTATTGCCGGCCACGTTGTTCATGTTCGTCGCGGGCCTACCGCTGACGATCATGACGCTGACGTTAAGCCTTCATGTCCTCAATGAGATGGGTCGCAGTTATTTCGACGCGGGCCTGGTGGCGACAGCCACGGCATTGGGGTTTGCCGTGGGATCACCGTTGCTGGGACGCATGATGGACCGGCATGGTCTGCGTCCGGTGGTCGCGGTCTGCGGGGCATTATCCACATTCGCCTGGGTTCTGCTGCCACTGGTGAACTACACGCTGTTCGTCGCGCTGGCCTTCGCTGCCGGCGTTTTCACCATACCCACTGGCTCCCTCTCAAGGCAGTTCGTCGCCAGTCTTGTACCGGAAGATCAGCGTCGTCCGGCGTATTCGCTGACAACGATGCTGATGGAGCTCTCTTTTGTCATCACGCCTGCTGTCGGCATTCTGTTGATAACGGCCTATTCGGCGACTGCGGTGCTGGTGGGCATCGGCATCTGGCGAGCACTGTCCTACGCGGCGCTTTACCTATTGAACTGGCCGATCCGCAATCCCGATGAGGTTTTCGCGGTGACGGAGCCCGCCCGGCCGAAGCTGCGTGAGTGGCTCAATGCTCGGCTGATAAGCGTGTTGCTCATTAGTTCGGGCGCGCTGTTTGTGATGTTCGGGACGGAGCTTGCGTTGATTGCGGTGTTACGGGAAAACGGTGAGATCGCGTACACCGGCTATGTGATTGCAGCCATGTCGATTGCCTCAATTGCCGGTGGTTTCGTTCACGGGATTGTCCACAGGTCCTGGTCGTTAAACCGGCTGGCAGTGACCATGAGTCTGTTACTGCTGCCGGTCGTCTTCTTCGATCACGTCTGGTGGTGGCTGTTACTGGCGCTCTTGCCGACCAACCTGTTGTGTACGCCGACGCTGGCGGCGAGCTCCGAGGCGGTCGCGCAGCTCGCCCCCGCCAGTGTGCGAGGTCAGGTCATGGGACTGCAGGATTCTGCAAACCGGATGGGCCAGACCCTCTCGATGCCGTTGGTGGGGTATGCGATTGATAGCTTGTCGCCGGCGATGGGGTTTGTAGCAGCGGCGTGCGGAGGGCTGGTTCTAATCGCACTCGCGGCGCTGTGCAATCTTTGGATAACGAAACGTACCCAAACGGCCTGAAAATAAAATCGGTCTTGACCGGGAAGGCTCAAGACCGATGGATTCAGCGCTGGTAACGGACGCTCAGAAAAACTTATGCACGTTTTAGGCTTGATAATTGCCGACAGAAATAAGTAATTAAATTAGAGACTTAGATCCATTTAATGGAAATTTCTCACAATTGGTGCACAGGTTATCCACAATTCACACGGGTGATTTTTCAGGTGTGGGTGCGGGCGTGGTCGCAGAGCCCAGAGCCTTCTGAGTGGCCTCGTTCCAGGCGTAGACGCGGTCATTCAACGCTGCGATGGCGCGCGGCCCCGTACCCTCTGCATACATGGGTTCGCCGATCACTACCTCGATGGTCCCAGGCTTTTTCCCCCATCCTTCTTTTGGCCAGTATTTGCCCGCGTTGTGGGCGATCGGCAGAACGGGCAAATCAGCATTCACTGCCAGTGCCGACCCGCTGCGGGAGAACTTGCCGATCTGGCCGTAGGGCACGCGCGTCCCTTCCGGAAAGATCATCACCCAGACGCCGTCTTTCAATAATTCATCGCCCTTCTTCGCCACGACCTTGAGCGCCGCTTTGGGGTTGTTGCGATCGATGGCGATCGGTCGCAGCATCGCCATTGCCCAACCGAAGAACGGCACATACAGCAGCTCACGCTTGAGCACCTGACTCAGCGGCTGGAAGTGCGCGGACAGGAAGAACGTTTCCCATGTGCTCTGGTGATTCGAAACGATCACGCAAGGCGTCTTGGGGACGTTTTCCTGGCCTGTGACATTGACCCGGATGTTGAGCAACACCCTGGTCAGCCAGACCGCACAGCGACACCAATAGACATTGATGAAGCGATAACGAATGCGGAACGGCAGGAAAGGCGCGATGAAAAAACTCAGCGAGCACCACAGCAGAGCGCTGGTGCCCAGCAGCAGGTAAAAGAAGAAGATCCTGATGGCCTGCACTATCGACATAGCTGCTTTTACCATTACGGGCAGTGCCCGGATTGAGCGTGCCGTTGAACGACCGGTCAGCCGTTCAACGAAGCGCTGTTGTGGATAAGTTCGGCGGCAACCGCCGCCAGATCGTCAAAAATCAAGGTTCCCGCAGGCAATGAATTGCTCCGCGTCTTTTGACCTTTGCCTGTCATGACCAAAACAGGTTGAGAGTCGACGGCCACCGCCGCCTCCAGGTCACCCTTGCTGTCGCCGACAAACCAGATTCCGCGCAAATCGACGGCGTAATGGCTGGCAATGGTGCGCAACATGCCCGGCTTCGGTTTGCGGCAATCGCACCCTTGGTCCGGGCCGTGAGGACAATAAACAATCAGACCGACCTCGCCGCCCTGCTCCGCCACAAGTTCACGCAGCCGTGCGTGCATGGCGTCCAGGGTGGCCAGATCGTAGTAGCCGCGAGCGATGCCGGACTGATTGGTGGCGACTGCCACCGTCCAGCCGGCCTTGCTCAGTTGCGCGATCGCCTCGATCGAGCCGGGGATCGGAATCCACTCCTGCACCGATTTGATATAAGCGTCGGAGTCTTCGTTGATCACTCCGTCCCGATCGAGAATCAGCAGCTTCAAATCATGTTCTCCTGCCTCAGCCCGGCTTAACCCAGTAGGGAAATGTCGGCGACGCCGAGGAACAGGTTGCGCAGACGTGCCAGCAACGCGTAACGGTTGGCCCGCACGTTTGCATCTTCTGCGTTCACCATCACGGCTTCGAAGAAGGCGTCAACGGGTTCACGAAGGGCGGCCAGACGTGTCAGGGCTTCGTTGTACTGACGGTTGGCAGACATCGGCACGACGGCCTGATCGGCCTGTTGAATCGCCGAGTACAGCGAGAACTCGTTAGCGTTGTCGAAGTACTTCGGCTCGACGGTGTGGGCAATGTTGCCCTCCGCTTTGCTCAGCAGATTCGACACACGCTTGTTCACGGCCGCCAGTGCCGCCGCTTCAGGCAACTTGCGGAACGCCTGAACGGCTTGCACGCGCTGATCGAAGTCCAGCGCCGAGCCGGGTTGCAGAGCACGCACCGACAGGTAAACCGACACATCGACGCCTTCGTCTTCGTAACGCGCACGCAGGCGGTCGAAGATGAACTCAAGGACTTGCTCGGCCAGACCGGCCGACTTCACCTTGGCACCGAACTGGGTGACGGCGAACTGCACCGTCTTGATCAGGTCGAGGTCCAGCTTCTTCTCGATCAGGATGCGCAGGATACCCAGTGCTGCACGACGCAATGCGTACGGGTCTTTGCTGCCGGTCGGCAACATGCCGATGCCGAAGATGCCGACCAGCGTGTCGAGCTTGTCAGCGATCGCCACCGCAGAACCGGTCAGGGTGCTTGGCAATTCAGCGCCAGCGCCACGCGGCATGTACTGCTCGTTGAGGGCCAGTGCCACGTCTTCCGGTTCGCCATCCGCCAGCGCGTAGTAGTAACCCGCCACGCCCTGCATTTCAGGGAACTCGCCGACCATTTCGGTCGCCAGGTCGCACTTGGACAACAGGCCCGCACGGCCAGCGCGCTGAGCGTCGCCACCAATGCGCGGTGCGATGAACGCGGCCAGTTTGGAAACGCGCTCGGCTTTGTCGAACACGGTACCCAGCTGAGCCTGGAATACAACGTTTTGCAGACGCTGGTTGAAGGTTTCCAGCTTCTGCTTCTTGTCCTGCTTAAAGAAGAACTCGGCGTCGGTCAGACGTGGGCGAACGACTTTCTCGTTACCCAGGACGATCTGCGACGGGTCCTTGCTCTCGATGTTGGCGACAGTGATGAAGCGCGGCAGCAGCTTGCCGTCGGCATCCAGCAGGCAGAAATACTTCTGGTTGTCCTGCATGGTGGTGATCAAGGCTTCCTGAGGGACTTCCAGGAAACGCTCTTCGAACGAACACACCAACGGAACCGGCCACTCGACCAACGCGGTCACTTCGTCCAGCAGTGCTGGCGGGACGATCGCCGTGCCTTCGTGCTGAGTTGCCAGCTCTTCGACGCGCTTGCTGATCAGCTGACGGCGCTCGTTGAAGTCGGCCAATACGTGGGCTGCGCGCAGGTCGCTGGCGTAGTTGGCAGGCGAGGTGATGCGCACGCTTTCAGGGTGGTGGAAGCGATGACCGCGGGATTCACGACCGGCGGTTTGAGCCAGGATTGTGCAGTCGATCACTTGATCGCCAAACAGCATCACCAACCATTGGGTCGGACGCACGAACTCTTCCTTGCGAGCACCCCAGCGCATGCGCTTAGGGATTGGAAGGTCATTCAACGAGTCTTCAATGATGGTCGGCAGCAGGCTCGAGGTCGGTTTACCGGCGATGCTCTGGCTGTAACGCAGCTTGGGGCCACTCTGGTCGATTTCGCTCAGGTCGACGCCGCACTTCTTGGCGAAGCCCAGTGCTGCCTGGGTCGGATTGCCTTCAGCGTCGAACGCGGCCTGACGAGGCGGCCCATCCAGATTGACGCTGCGGTCCGGTTGTTGAGTCGCCAGTTCGGTGATCAGTACTGCCAGACGACGCGGCGCGGCATACACCTGCTTGGCGCTGTAAGTCAGGCCAGCAGCCTGCAGGCCTTTTTCGATACCGGCCAAAAATGCGTCGGCCAGGGTGTTCAGAGCTTTCGGCGGCAGTTCTTCGGTGCCCAATTCAACCAGGAAATCTTGAGCACTCATTGTGCAGCCTCCAACTTAGCCAACACTTCATCACGAATATCCGGTGCGGCCATCGGGAAGCCAAGTCTGGCCCGGGCCATCAGGTACGCCTGGGCAACGGAACGCGCCAGCGTGCGCACGCGCAGAATGTATTGCTGACGCGCGGTCACGGAAATCGCACGACGGGCATCCAGCAGGTTAAAGGTGTGCGACGCCTTGAGCACCATTTCGTAGCTCGGCAGCGGCAGTTCAGCTTCGATCAGGCGCACGGCTTCGCTTTCATAGAAATCGAACAGCTCGAACAGTTTGTCGACGTTGGCGTGTTCGAAGTTGTAGGTCGATTGCTCCACTTCGTTCTGGTGGAACACATCGCCGTAGGTCACTTTGCCGAACGGGCCGTCGGTCCAGACCAGGTCGTAGACCGATTCCACGCCCTGCAGGTACATCGCCAGACGCTCAAGACCGTAAGTGATTTCGCCAGTGACCGGGTAGCACTCGATGCCGCCCACTTGCTGGAAGTAGGTGAATTGAGAAACTTCCATGCCATTCAGCCAGATTTCCCAGCCCAGGCCCCACGCGCCGAGGGTTGGCGATTCCCAGTTGTCTTCGACGAAACGCACATCGTGGACCAGCGGATCGAGGCCGACATGCTTCAGCGAGCCCAGATACAGCTCCTGGAAGTTGTCAGGGTTTGGCTTCAGAACGACCTGGAACTGATAGTAGTGCTGCAGGCGGTTCGGGTTCTCGCCATAGCGGCCATCGGTAGGACGACGGCTCGGCTGTACGTAGGCGGCGTTCCAGGTTTCCGGGCCGACGGCGCGCAGAAACGTGGCGGTGTGGAAAGTGCCGGCGCCCACTTCCATATCGTAGGGCTGAAGTACCACACAACCTTGCTCAGCCCAGTATTGCTGGAGGGCGAGGATCAAGTCTTGGAAGGTACGCACGGCTGGCGTAGGCTGGCTCACGAAATTCACCTGTACTGGGGGGCTGCGATTTAAAGAGCGGGAGTATACCCGATTCAGCAGCGCCTCCACCCTTGGGAGCCCTATGCCACGCTGCTTTTGGTGCAACGAAGATCCGCTTTATATGGACTATCACGATAAGGAGTGGGGCGTGCCGTTGCGCGACGCGCAGATGCTGTTCGAGTTTCTATTGCTCGAAGGGTTCCAGGCAGGTCTGTCGTGGATCACGATTTTGAAGAAGCGCGCGCGGTATCGCGAAGTGATGTTCAACTTCGACGTGCAGCGCATTGCGAACATGACCGACGCCGAGATCGAGGCGTTGATGCTTGAACCGGGCATCATCCGAAACCGTCTGAAGCTCAACGCAGCGCGCAAGAATGCACTGGCCTGGCTGCGTCTCGAAGACCCGGTTGCGTTCGTCTGGTCTTTCGTCGGTGGTCAGCCAAAGGTCAATCACTTCAAAGACCGCAGCGAAGTCCCGGCTATCACGCCCGAGGCCGAAGCCATGAGCAAGGCCTTGAAAAAAGCCGGCTTCACCTTCGTCGGCCCGACCATTTGCTATGCGTATATGCAGGCCACGGGGATGGTCATGGACCACACGGTGGATTGTGATCGGTACGCGCAGTTGGCCGAGGTGTAAGCGGTCTGTTTCTCTGGGGCGTCACTTGGCTAGCGAAGATCCCTGTGGGAGTGAGCTTGCTCACGAAGAGGCCGGCACATCCGTTATATCGTTGGCGGCTGAGCGTCAGCCTTCGTGAGCAAGCTCACTCCCACAGGGGGCGGCGCCTCTCTATAAGCGGCTGTGCCGATGGTTTGGCGAACCTTTAATGCTGAGCGGTTACAATGCCCACCTCATTGATTCAGGAGTGATCTGTGGATAAGTTCAAAGGCGCCATGATGGTCGGGGCGTTGCGGTTGTTTGCCCTGTTGCCGTGGCGTGCCGTCCAGTGGGTGGGCACCGGCATCGGCTGGTTGATGTGGAAGCTGCCTAACCGTTCTCGTGAAGTTGCGCGCATCAACCTCTCCAAATGTTTTCCTGAGCTGAGCCCTGCCGAGCTTGAGGCGTTGGTCGGTCGCAGCCTGATGGACATCGGCAAGACCTTGACCGAAAGCGCCTGTGCGTGGATCTGGCCTGCTCAGAAATCGATCAACCTGGTGCGTGAAGTTGAAGGTTTGCAAGTGCTGAAAGACGCGCTCGCGTCCGGCAAGGGCGTGGTCGGCATCACCAGCCATCTGGGCAATTGGGAAGTGCTTAACCACTTCTATTGCAGCCAGTGCAAACCGATCATTTTCTATCGTCCACCCAAGCTCAAGGCTGTGGATGAACTGCTGCGTAAACAGCGGGTACAGTTGGGTAATCGCGTGGCCGCGTCGACCAAGGAAGGGATTCTCAGCGTCATCAAGGAAGTGCGCAAAGGCGGTTCGGTAGGCATTCCGGCGGATCCGGAGCCGGCGGAATCGGCCGGTATCTTCGTGCCGTTCTGCGGCACCGTGGCGCTGACCAGCAAGTTCGTGCCGAACATGCTGGCGGGCGGTAAAGCGGTGGGCGTGTTCCTGCATGCCATGCGTCTGGACGATGGCTCAGGCTACAAAGTGGTTCTGGAAGCGGCGCCGGAAGACATGTACAGCACCGACACCGAAACCTCGGCGGCGGCGATGAGCAAGGTCGTTGAGAAGTACGTGCGCGCTTACCCGAGCCAGTACATGTGGACCATGAAGCGGTTCAAGAAGCGGCCTGAGGGGGAGGCGCGCTGGTATTGAGTCTGGCCTGAGCTAGCACGGTCATTACATAGGACCCGGCATGCTGGCGAATGAAGTCGTTCTGATACATCAGTATTGAGTGACGCATTGGGTTCGCCAGCAAGCCGGCTCCTAGAATGAATTGCATTTCTATGCGGTATCTGTGGCGCTAGGCCTTGCGATCAAGCCTCTTCAAAAACACCGTCATCTCTTTTTCGGCCTGTTTATCGCCATGACCGACTGCCGCTGAAACTCCCTGCTCCCAGGCCTGACGGGCTTGTCCGGTGTCTCCCGACGCCAGCAAAGCCTTGCCGAGCAGTTTCCACGCCGCCGAATACTTAGGGTCGAATTCGACGCAGCGCTGCAAATGCTCGACGGCCTTCTGAGGATCTCCGGCATCGAGATACCCTTTGCCCAGACCGAAACGCAGCAGCGCGTTGTCCATGCCCTTAGCGAGCATCTTTTCCAGCGATTCGAGCACGTCGGTTCTCCTTGCTTAAAAAAAGCTCAGCCCTACCTGAAATAGTCGCTCCACATCGCGAATGTACTTTTTATCCACAAGGAACATGACGACATGGTCGCCGGATTCGATCACCGTGCTGTCGTGGGCGATCAACACTTGCTCGGCGCGGGTAATTGCGCCGATGGTGGTGCCTGGCGGCAGATTGATGTCCTTGATGGCTTTGCCGATGACTTTGCTCGACTTGGCATCGCCGTGGGCCACGACCTCAATGGCTTCGGCTGCGCCGCGCCGTAGCGAATGCACGCTCACGATGTCGCCGCGTCGGACGTGAGCCAGCAGAGTGCCGATGGTTGCCAATTGAGGGCTGACCGCGATGTCGATTTCCCCGCCTTGCACCAGGTCCACATACGCGGGGTTGTTGATGATGGTCATGACCTTTTTTGCGCCCAGCCGCTTGGCCAGCAACGACGACATGATGTTGGCTTCATCGTCGTTGGTCAGGGCAAGGAACAGGTCGGCGTTGTCGATGTTTTCTTCCATCAACAGGTCGCGGTCCGAGGAGCTGCCTTGCAGGATCACGGTGTTGTCGAGAGTGTCCGACAAATAGCGACAGCGTGCCGGGTTCATCTCGATGATCTTCACCTGGTAACGATTTTCGATGGCCTCGGCCAGCCGCTCGCCGATCTGCCCGCCCCCCGCGATGACGATGCGCTTGTAGCTCTCGTCCAGACGGCGCATTTCGCCCATCACCGCACGAATATCAGCCTTGGCGGCAATGAAGAAGACTTCGTCATCCGCCTCGATGACGGTATCGCCTTGGGGAATGATTGGACGGTCGCGGCGGAAAATAGCCGCGACGCGGGTGTCGACATTCGGCATGTGCGCGCGCAACTGGCGCAGTTGCTGGCCCACCAACGGGCCGCCGTAATACGCCTTCACGGCGACGAGTTGCACCTTGCCGTCGGCAAAGTCGATGACCTGGAGCGCGCTCGGGTACTCGATCAAGCGCTTGATGTAGTTGGTGACCACTTGCTCGGGGCTGATCAGCACGTCCACCGGAATGGCGTCATTTTCGAACAGCCCGGCACGGGTCAGGTAGGCCGATTCCCGAACCCGGGCGATCTTGGTCGGGGTATGAAACAACGTGTAGGCGACCTGGCAGGCGACCATGTTGGTTTCATCGCTGCTGGTCACGGCCACCAGCATGTCGGCATCGTCGGCACCGGCTTGGCGCAGTACGGTCGGGAAAGAGCCACGGCCTTGAACGGTGCGGATATCCAGCCGGTCACCCAGTGCGCGTAGCCGATCGGCATCAGTGTCGACCACGGTGATGTCGTTGGCTTCGCTGGCCAGATGTTCTGCCAGCGTGCCACCGACCTGTCCTGCACCGAGAATGATGATCTTCAATCAGTCTCTCCTTGAAATGATGATGGTGTCGTTTGCCTGCGCAGGGGGACGCATACGTTTGATAGGGAACGCGGACTGTAGGAGCCGGCTTGCTGGCGAATGCAATCGATCATTCACCACAGTGGCGTCTGACCTGACGCTTTCGCCAGCAAGCCGGCTCCTACAAGGGAGTCGCGTCAGGTGCCTGCCGCGATCTTGATCAGTTTGGCGTAATAAAAGCCGTCATGCCCGCCTTCCTGCGCCAGCAACTGGCGGCCGTGGGGCTGTTTCAGGCCCGGCGGCGGGTTGCCTTGCTGACCGGCGATGTCCAGCTCCCGTGCGCCGGGCGTGCGGGCGAGGAAGGCGTCGATCACTTCGGTGTTCTCGGTGGGCAGTGTCGAACACGTGGCGTACAGCAGAATGCCGCCCACCTGCAGGGTCGGCCACAACGCATCGAGCAGTTCGCCTTGCAGCGTCGCAAGGGCTGGAATGTCATCGGCCTGACGGGTCAGCTTGATGTCCGGGTGACGACGAATGACACCGGTCGCCGAACAAGGCGCGTCGAGCAGAATGCGCTGGAACGGCTTGCCGTCCCACCATTGATCGGTCGCACGGGCGTCGGCGGCAATGAGCTCTGCGCTCAGGCCCAGACGATCCAGGTTTTCCTTCACGCGCACCATGCGCTTGGCTTCCAGGTCCACGGCGACAACGCCCGCGAGCCCCGGCTGCACCTCAAGCAGATGGCAGGTTTTGCCGCCCGGAGCGCAACAGGCATCGAGCACACGTTGACCCGGCGCCAGCTCCAGCAGATCGGCCGCCAGTTGTGCGGCTTCGTCCTGCACGCTGATCCAGCCCTCGGCGAAACCCGGCAGCGAGCGAACGTCGCCCGGTTCGGTGAGTACGATGCCGTCCTGACTGTAGGTGCTGGCAGTGGCGGCAATGCCTGCGTCCTCCAGCAACTGGACGTACTGGTCACGCGTCTTATGACGGCGATTGACCCGCAGAATCATCGGCGGATGTGCGTTGTTCGCGGCACAAATCGCTTCCCAATGTTCCGGCCATGCGGCTTTCAGGGCTTTTTGCAGCCAGCGCGGATGAGCGGTTCTCACCACCGGGTCGTGTTCGAGCTCGGTCAGCAACGCTTCGCCTTCACGCTGTGCACGACGCAGGACGGCGTTGAGCAGTGCCTTGGCCCACGGTTTTTTCAGCTTGTCTGCGCAACCGACGGTTTCACCGATGGCCGCATGCGCGGGGATGCGCGAATAGAAGAGTTGATACAAACCCACCAGCAGCAATGCCTGAACATCGTTGTCGGCGGCTTTGAACGGTTTCTGTAGCAGCTTCGCAGCGAGGGCTGACAATCGAGGTTCCCAGCGGGCGGTGCCGAACGCCAGGTCCTGGGTCAGGCCGCGATCACGGTCCTCGACCTTGTCCAGTTGAGTGGGCAGCGAGCTGTTGAGCGACGCTTTACCGCTGAGTACGGCAGCCAATGCCTTGGCAGCGGCGAGACGCGGATTCATTGGCTGTCCACCTGAGCGCCCAGCACGGTGCCGACGGCAAATTTCTCACGGCGGCTGTTGAACAGGTCAGCGAAGCCCAGCGGTTTGCCGCCCGGCAATTGCAAGCGAGTCAGGCGCAGGGCGCGTTGTCCACAGGCCACGACCAGACCGTCCTTGCTGGCGCTGAGTACCGTACCGGGCTCGCCTTCGCCTTCGGCGACCTGAGCGGCAAGCACTTTCAGCGCTTCGCCGTTGAGGGTGCTGTGGCAGATCGGCCAAGGGTTGAAGGCGCGAACCAGACGTTCCAGTTCATCCGCCGGGCGCGTCCAGTCGATGCGCGCCTCGTCTTTGTTCAGCTTGTGAGCGTAGGTGGCAAGACTGTCGTCCTGCACTTCGCCCACCAGTGAACCGTTAGCCAGGCCTGCGATGGCTTTAAGAACGGCAACGGGTCCGAGCTCAGCCAGGCGATCATGCAAGGTGCCGCCGGTGTCTTCGCCGGTGATCGCGGTAACGGACTTGAGCAGCATCGGCCCTGTATCCAGACCGGCTTCCATGCGCATGACCGTCACGCCGCTTTCAGCATCGCCAGCCTGCACGGCACGCTGGATCGGCGCTGCACCGCGCCAGCGCGGCAGCAAGGATGCGTGACTGTTGATGCAGCCCAGGCGAGGAATATCCAGCACCACCTGCGGCAGGATAAGGCCGTAGGCGACAACCACCATCAGATCGGGCTTGAGAGCGGCGAGCTCGGCCTGTGCTTCAGGCGCACGCAGGGTGGGCGGTTGCAGCACCGGAATATCGTGCTGCAGGGCGAGTTGCTTGACCGGGCTGGGCATCAGCTTCTGGCCACGGCCTGCCGGGCGATCGGGCTGGGTGTAAACCGCGATCACGTCATAAGGGCTGTCGAGCAGGGCTTTGAGGTGTTCGGCGGCGAATTCAGGGGTGCCGGCGAAGACGATGCGCAGTGGCTCAGTCATGGGCTTCTCGTTGAAGAATATGGCCGCAGGGGGCGTTTGCCCGGGATTGCAGGGAGTCAGCCGACGAGTGCGTCAGAGACAGATTGCAATCGCGGGCAAGCGCGCTCCTGCAGATAGGGAAGGATCAAGCGTTTTGCTTGTGCTGTTTTTCCAGCTTCTTCTTGATCCGGTCACGCTTGAGATTAGACAGGTAGTCCACGAACAGCTTGCCGTTGAGGTGATCGCATTCATGCTGAATGCACACGGCGAGCAGCCCTTCGGCGATGAGTTCATAAGGCTGGCCGTCACGGTCCAGCGCCTTGACCTTGACCTTCTGAGGGCGGTCCACGTTTTCGTAGAAGCCGGGAACCGACAGGCAGCCTTCCTGGTACTGATCCATTTCGTCGGTCAGCGCCTCGATCTCGGGATTGATGAAAACCCGTGGCTCGCTGCGATCTTCGGAGAGATCCATTACAACGACGCGCTTGTGTACGTTAACCTGCGTCGCCGCCAGACCGATGCCAGGTGCCTCGTACATGGTTTCAAACATGTCGTCGACCAACTGGCGAATGCCGTCGTCCACTGCAGCCACCGGCTTGGCGATGGTGCGAAGGCGCGAATCGGGGAATTCGAGGATGTTTAAAATGGCCATATACGTAAGAGCTGCACTTGTAGGGTAAAGTCAAAATCGGCTGCTAGGCTGTGGACGTCACAAGCGGGCAGCCCTTGTAAAACCGAAGTCTCGCAAGACTCAACGTTTCACGCGAAGCCAACATGATAAAGGGATTCACCGCATGAGGAAATCACTACTCGCCCTGCTGCTGTTGGCCGCGACAGGCCTTGTCCAGGCGCAAGTACAACTCAGGGATGGCCATCCACAGAGTTACACCGTTGTCGCCGGTGACACACTCTGGGACATTTCCGACAAGTTTCTGAGCCAACCGTGGAAGTGGCCGCAGCTCTGGCGCGCGAACCCGCAGGTCCACGACCCTGATTTGATCTACCCCGGCGACACGCTGAACCTCATTTATGTGGACGGCCAGCCGAGGATTGTTCTTAACCGTGGCGAGTCTCGCGGCACGATCAAACTCTCCCCTCGGGTGCGCAGCACGCCTATCGCCGATGCGATTCCGACCATTCCGCTGGGCGCAATCAACGCATTCCTGCTCAACAACCGGATCATGGACACCGCCGAGCAGTTCGAAGATGCACCGTACATTGTGGCCGGTAATGGCGAGCGCGTCTTGAGCGGCGCCGGCGACCGGATTTATGCGCGAGGCAGCTTTGACCCGGCCCACGTGTCCTACGGCATCTTCCGCAAGGGCAAGACCTACTACGACCCAGAAACCGATGAGCCCTTGGGTATCAACGCCGATGACATCGGCAGCGGTGAGGTGGTGGCCAGCGAAGGTGACGTGGCGACGGTGCAGATGCAACGTTCGACTCAAGAGGTCCGGTTGGGCGACCGCCTGTTCGTCAGTGAAGAGCGCGCGATCAACTCCAACTTTCTGCCGAGTGAGCCGAAGCAGGAAATCAGCGGCATGATCATCGACGTGCCGCGCGGCGTGACACAGATTGGCGAGTTCGACGTGGTCACGCTGGACCGTGGTCGTCTCGACGGTCTGGCAGAGGGCAACGTGCTGGCGATCTATAAGGCGGGCGAGACTGTTCGCGACCGCATCACGGGCGAGCAAGTAAAAATCCCGGACGAGCGTTCCGGTCTGCTGATGGTATTTCGTACTTACAATCGCTTGAGCTACGCGATGGTGCTTCATGCGTCCAGATCTCTGGCGGTGAACGACCGGGTGCGCAATCCGTAATGCTATGTATCAGCTCTAAAACACTTTTTCCCACCGGCATGCTTCACTTATCTAATTGTTGTTAACAGACTTATCCACAGGTTGGCCCGCTCATTTGAAGTGGGCCACGGATCAAGGAAGATCTCATGCCGTTGTTCGAAAATGCCGGGCAGTCCCCTGCCGAGCTGGAGGCGCGTCTGCGCCTTCATCGATTGCCCGAAATCGGTCCCAAGCGTTTTCATACCCTTATCGATGCGTTCGGCAGTGCCTCTGCTGCCCTGAGCGCGCCGGCGTCCGCGTGGCGTTCCTTAAGGCTTCCGGCCGCCAGTTCTGACGCACGGCGCAGCCCGCAAGTGCGTGACGGTGCCAGCGCTGCATTGGCCTGGTTAGAGGGTCCGGGCCAGCATTTATTGATGTGGGACGATCCCGACTACCCTGCCTTGCTGGCTGAAATTGCCGATCCCCCTCCGCTTCTTTTCATTGCCGGTGATCGAACATTGCTTGAGCGTCCGCAGCTCGGGATGGTCGGCAGTCGACGCGCCTCAAGGCCGGGACTCGATACGGCGAAGGCGTTTGCACGTAGCCTTGCGGGGGCTGGATTTGTTGTCACCAGCGGCCTTGCACTCGGCATCGATGGCGCTGCCCATCAGGGTGCGTTGGATGTAAAAGGCGCCACGATTGGCGTGCTTGGCACGGGCATCGAAAAACTTTATCCACAGCGGCATCGTCAACTTGCAGCGAACATGGTGGCGCAGGGTGGCGCGGTGATTTCCGAGCTTCCGCTGGACGCCGAACCCCACGCCAGCAATTTTCCGCGACGCAACCGGATTATCAGCGGCCTGTCGTTGGGCGTGCTGGTGGTGGAGGCCAGTGTTGGCAGTGGCTCGCTGATCACGGCGCGGTTGGCCGCCGAGCAGGGCCGGGAGATCTACGCGATTCCCGGATCGATTCATCACCCGGGCGCTCGGGGCTGTCATCAACTGATCCGCGAAGGCGCAGTCTTGGTGGAAACCATCGATCACATTCTGGAAGCGCTGCAGGGCTGGAAAAATCTGCCGCCGAGCAGTGAACCAGCGGAAAGCAAGCCTGGACCCACCCATCCTCTTCTGGCGTTGCTGCATGCCGCGCCGCAGACCAGCGAGGGCTTGTCAGCCAGCAGTGGCTGGCCGTTGCCCAAGGTACTGGCGGCGCTGACGGAACTTGAACTCGACAACAGCGTGGCCTGTGAGGCCGGGCGATGGTTTGCCCGGGCGCCCTGAGGTTAAACTGCCCACCAGCGTTAATTCGGAGAGTGAACGATGGTCAGCAGTTGGCGTGTGCAACAAGCCGCACGAGAGATCCGGGCCGGAGCGGTGATTGCCTATCCAACCGAAGCGGTATGGGGTTTGGGGTGCGATCCTTGGGATGCGGAAGCAGTTTACCGCTTGCTGGCAATCAAGGCGCGGCCTGTGGAAAAAGGCTTGATCCTGATTGCCGACAATATTCGCCAGTTCGATTTCCTCTTCGAGGATTTCCCTGAGCTGTGGATTGATCGCATGGCCAGCACCTGGCCTGGCCCGAACACCTGGCTGGTGCCGCATCAAGGCCTGTTGCCCGACTGGATCACAGGTGGCCGCGACACCGTGGCGCTGCGTGTCAGCGATCATCCGTTGGTGCGTGAACTGTGCGCGTTGACCGGGCCGCTGGTGTCGACGTCGGCCAACCCGACGGGCCGACCTGCCGCGCGTTCGCGGTTGCGGATCGAGCAGTACTTCCATAATCAGCTGGACATGGTCCTGGGCGGCGCGCTGGGCGGCCGTCGTAATCCGAGTGTGATTCGTGATCTGGTGACTGCCGAGGTGGTGCGGGCGGGGTGATGTCGTTTGCACGACCCTGTAGGGGCTGCGCGAGGTTACGAGAGTGGCGAATGCGGTGTGTCAGGCAAAACGCGTTCGCCACCGTCGTAACCTCCGGCAGCTCCTACAGGTAGTCAGCCGTTGGACTTAAGGCACCAAAATGATCGACCCGGTCGTGCGTCGTGCCGACAGCTCGGTGTGCGCCTTGGCCGCGTCCTTCAAGTCGAATTTTTTCAGGTCGTCCACCTTGACCTTGCCGCTGGACACCATTGCGAACACCTCGTCGGCCATCGCCTGCAAGGCTTCCGGGGTGTTGGCGTAGGAACCGAGGGTCGGGCGGGTCACGTACAGCGAGCCTTTCTGCGCCAGGATCCCCAGGTTCACGCCCGATACAGCCCCTGAAGCGTTGCCGAAACTCACCAGTAATCCGCGCAGCTCCAGGCAGTCCAGAGAGGTTTCCCAGGTGTCTTTGCCGACGCCGTCGTAGACCACCGACACTTTCTTGCCATCGGTCAGTTCAACCACGCGCTTGGCGACGTCTTCCTTGCTGTAGTCGATCACTTCCCATGCACCATTGGCTTTGGCGTGGGCGGCTTTCTCCGGCGAGCTGACCGTGCCGATCAGCTTCACACCCATGGCGTTGGCCCACTGGCAGGCGATGGAGCCTACGCCCCCGGCGGCGGCGTGAAACAGGATGATTTCTTCAGGACGAATCTCGTACGTCTGACGGAACAGGTACTGCACCGTCAGGCCCTTGAGCATGATGGCCGCAGCTTGCTCAAAGCTGATGTCGTCCGGCAGTTTGACCACGTTGGCCGCCGGCGTCAGGTGCAGGTCGGCGTAGCTGCCAAGAGGCCCGGTGCCGTAGCCCACTCGGTCACCGACGTTGACGTGGGTGACTTCTGTGCCGACCGCCTCGACGACGCCCGCCCCTTCGTTACCCAAGCCCGATGGCATCGAGGCCACGGGATACAGGCCGGTGCGGAAATAGGTTTCGATGAAGTTGACGCCAATCGCTTTGTTGCGCACGAGCACTTCGTTCGGACCGGGAGCGGCCGGCTCGAAGTCGACGTACTCAAGAACTTCAGGGCCGCCGTGGGCGCGGAACTGGATACGCTTTGCCATTTGCTTTCTCCGTCATGGATCGAAACTTTTGTACGAAAGGGCTCTATCGGACTCCTTCGTTTGGTCTTCGTCAACTGCGGCACCGGCCAAGCCGGTGATATGCTACGCGCCACTTTCGCGGCAGCGTTTTGATGGACGATGGTCTTCTCAGCGGCAGATTGCGCTCAAAACGATGCTCACAAACACCGGTTTCACGTTCTTTCAAGGTACTGCCATGTCCTTTCGCACCGATGCCGTCAAAGCCTACCTGCTCGATCTGCAAGACCGGATCTGCGCCGCGCTGGAACAGGAAGACGGCAGCGCACGTTTTGTCGAAGACGCCTGGGAGCGACCTGCGGGTGGCGGCGGACGGACCCGAGTGATCGAGAACGGCGACGTCATCGAAAAAGGCGGCGTCAACTTCTCCCATGTCTTCGGCGCAGGGCTCCCGCCTTCGGCCAGTGCTCATCGTCCGGAACTGGCCGGGCGTGGCTTTGAGGCACTGGGCGTGTCGCTGGTCATGCATCCGCATAACCCACATGTTCCGACCTCACACGCCAACGTGCGTTTCTTCATTGCCGAAAAAGAAGGTGAAGAACCGGTCTGGTGGTTCGGCGGCGGTTTTGACCTGACGCCTTACTACGGCGTCGAAGAAGACTGCGTGCACTGGCACCGGGTCGCCGAGCAGGCCTGCGCGCCGTTTGGCGCCGACGTCTACCCGCGCTATAAAGCTTGGTGCGACCGGTATTTCCACATCAAGCATCGCAATGAGCCGCGCGGCGTGGGTGGTCTGTTCTTCGATGACCTGAATGATTGGGACTTCGACACCAGTTTCGCTTTCCTGCGTGCCATTGGCGATGCGTTTGTGGACGCCTACCTCCCCATCGTGCAGCGCCGCAAGGCCACGCCTTACACGGCACAGCAGCGCGAATTTCAGGAATTCCGCCGTGGCCGTTACGTGGAATTCAACCTCGTCTACGACCGAGGCACGCTGTTCGGGTTGCAGTCGGGTGGCCGTACTGAATCCATCCTCATGTCCCTGCCGCCGCAAGTACGATGGGGCTACGACTGGAAAGCCGCGCCGGGCAGCGAAGAAGCGCGCTTGACCGACTACTTCCTGCAGGATCGCGACTGGTTGGGGTTATTGCCCCCGTCGGTCTGAAAACGCATCGCCCCTTTCGCGAGCAAGCTCGCTCCCACAGGAGATGTGCAGCCCTCTGAGTGCTGGTACATCCCCTGCTCCACACTGAAGTGAGCGTGTTCAGTGAGTGGAGGTACATTTCAGCTCCACAGTGGGAGTGAAGTTGCTCTCCTGGCTCGGGCACAAACCTGCTCACTGTGGGAGTGAGTTTGCTCTCCGGGCTCGGGCGCAAACCTGCTCACAGCGGGAGTGAGTTTGCTCTCCGGGCTCGGGCACAAACCTGCTCACTGTGGGAGTGAGTTTGCTCTCCGGGCTCGGGCGCAAACCTGCTCACAGCGGGAGTGAGTTTGCTCTCCGGGCTCGGGCGCAAACCTGCTCAATGTGGGAGTGAGTTTGCTCTCCGGGCTCGGGCACAAACCTGCTCACTGTGGGAGTGAGTTTGCTCTCCGGGCTCGGGCACAAACCTGCTCACTGTGGGAGCGAGCTTGCTCGCGAAGAGGGCTGGATACACAACTGATCTCTGGAGGCTGACTCCAGTCTGGAGTACACATGGACCACTACGTCGTCTTCGGCAACCCGATCGCACACAGTAAGTCGCCGTTGATTCACCGTCTGTTTGCGGAGCAGACCGGTCAGGCGCTGGATTACCAGACCGCCTTGGCGCCGCTCGATGACTTCACGGCATTCGCCAGGCAGTTCTTCGTATCCGGGCTTGGCGCAAACGTCACCGTGCCGTTCAAGGAAGAAGCCTACCGCTTGGCGGATCAACTGACCGAGCGCGGTCGTCGTGCCGGTGCGGTAAACACCTTGGCGAGGCAAGCCGACGGCAGCCTGTTGGGCGATAACACCGACGGCGCGGGGCTTGTGCGCGACTTGAAGGTCAACTATGGCGTGACAATCAAGGACAAACGCATGCTGCTGCTGGGGGCTGGCGGGGCTGTACGAGGTGCGCTTGAGCCGCTGCTGGCCGAAGAGCCGTACGTGTTGGTCATCGCCAACCGCACGGTAGAGAAGGCAGAACGGCTGGCACAAGAGTTTGCGGATATCGGTCCGGTGCTGCCCGCCGGTTACGACTGGCTCGAAGAGCCGGTGGACATCATCATCAACGCAACGTCAGCCAGCCTTTCAGGAGAGGTGCCGCCGATTGCGCCGAGCCTGATTCAACCGGGCGAAACCTTTTGCTACGACATGATGTACGCCAAGGAGCCCACCGCGTTTTGCCGTTGGGCGGCCGAGCATGAAGCCGGGCGAGCTGTTGACGGTCTGGGGATGCTGGTCGAGCAGGCGGCGGAAGCCTTTTTCCTGTGGCGCGGCGTGCGCCCGGACTCTGCGCCGGTGCTGGCCGAGTTGCGGCGGTTGATGGCTGAGGGTTGATCAACAAGTGGATGCTGCTGGCGGTCGCCGATCTACCTGATGCTGTAGATCTACTGTGGGAGCGAATTCATTCGCGAGACGGCGCCACTGGCGACAGAAATGTGTCGGATGTACAGCGAATCGCGAATGAATTCGCTCCCACATGTCAGTCATCAACCTTGAGATCAAATTGATCCCAAGGTCTGGAGGACGCTTATAACTTGGCCTTAACCGCTGGCAGCGCATCCTTGTCGTCGATGGTTTTCACGCCGCTCAACCACTTCTCCAGGACCGCCGGGTTTTCCTTGAGCCAGGCTTTGACCGCTTCGGTGTTGCTGACCTTGTTATCCACCACGTTTTTCATGATGGTGTTTTCCATGTCCTGCGTGAACGTCAGGTTGGAGAACAGCTTGGCCACGTTCGGGCAGGCATCAGCGTAGCCCTTGCGAGTCACGGTGTAGACGCTGCCGGTATCACCGAAGTACTTTTCGCCACCTTTGAGGTAGTGCATGCCTTTGATCTGCACGTTCATCGGGTGTGGTGTCCAGCCCAGGAACACAACGAACTCTTTCTTCTTCACGTTTCGCTGCACTTCGGCCAGCATCGCCTGTTCACTGGACTCAACCAGCTTCCAGTCGCCCAGGTCGAACTCGTTCTTTTTGATGATCTCTTGAATCGACGCGTTGGCCGGCGCCCCCGAACCGATGCCGTAAATCTTCTTGTGGAACTTGTCGGCGAACGTGTTCAGGTCGGCGAAGTTATGCACACCCGCGTCGTAGACGTAGTCAGGAACGGCGAGGGTGAACTCGGTGCCTTCCAGGTTCTTGGCGTATTGCGTCACATCGCCGGTGGCGATGAACTTGTCATAGAAACCCTGCTGCGCAGGCATCCAGTTGCCCAGGAAAACGTCCATTTGACCGTCTTTGAGACCACCATAGGCAATCGGCACTGCCAGCGTATCGACCTTGGTCTTGTAACCCATGCCGTCGAGCAGAAAGCTCGCCGTGGCATTGGTTGCAGCGATGTCGCTCCAACCTGGATCTGCCATCTTGACCGTACTGCAGCTTGCGTCAGCGGCGTATGCAACGACGCTGCTCAAGCTCATCACCGCAACCGCCAGCGTTGTGAACAACTTCTTCATGGTGTGCCCCTTTTTGGTTTTCTAAGTGTTGGCAGGGTTCAAGGTTGTGGATAACGGGCCCTGCGCTCCAGATCGTCTAAATCGATATGGTTGCGCATGTATTGCTGACTGGCGTCTACCAGCGGCTGGTGATCCCAACTCTTCAGCTTGCCGAGGGCCAGCGACTCGGCGACGAAACGCCGACGACGCTGGCTGGCGAGCACCTGATGGTGTATCGCCGGGATGTCCCACTTGGCCTTTGCTTCGGCCAGGAACGCGTTGAACAGGTCGCGATGAGCCTCGGACTGGCTCAGCTCTTCCTGCTCCTTCGGATCGTTTTCCACGTCATACAGCAGACATGGATCCTGTTCCGAATAGATGAATTTATAAGCGCCACGACGAATCATCATCAGCGGGCTGTTGGTGCCCTCGGCCATGTATTCACCGAACACTTCATCGTGACCGCCCGTGCCTTGCAAATGCGGCAGCAGCGAACGGCCGTCGAGGGGAAGGCCCGCCTCCAACTCGCCTTGCGCCATCGCGACGAAAGTCGGCAACAGGTCGGCGGTGGACACGGCGGCCTTCACGCGGCCCGCCTTGAACTGACCCGGAGCGTACACGAGCAGTGGCACACGGGCGGACATTTCAAACCAGTGCATTTTGTACCAGAGCCCACGTTCGCCGAGCATGTCGCCGTGGTCGCCGGAGAACACGATGATGGTGTCGTCGGCCAGACCGGTGTCCTCCAGGGTTTTGAGCAGCTTGCCGACATTGTCGTCAATGTAGCTGCACGCGCCGAAGTAAGCGCGGCGAGCGTCGCGGATCTTGTGTTCCGGCAGCGGCTTATCCCACAGGTCGTAGACCTTGAGCAGACGCTGGGAGTGCGGATCCTGATCGGCCTGGGCGGGCGGTGCTGGCGGCATGGGAATTTCGTCGTCGGTGTAGAGATTCCAGAACGACTTGGGAATGGTGTACGGGTCGTGCGGGTGAGTCATCGACACAGTCAGGCAGAACGGCTGGTCACCGTCTTCACGCACATGGTCGAACAGGTACTGCTGCGCCTTGAAGACCACTTCTTCGTCGAAGTCGAGCTGATTGGTCCGCACGCACGGGCCGGCTTGCAGCACGGACGACATATTGTGGTACCAGCTTGGACGAACGTCAGGCTCGTCCCAGTTCACCGCCCAGCCATAGTCGGCGGGATAGATGTCGCTGGTCAGACGCTCTTCATAGCCGTGCAGTTGGTCGGGACCACAGAAGTGCATCTTGCCCGACAGTGCCGTGCGGTAACCAAGACGGCGCAGATAATGGGCGTACGTCGGGACATCGGCGGGGAAGTCGGCAGCGTTGTCGTAGGCGCCGATCTTGCTCGGGAGCTGACCGCTGACGAGGGTAAAGCGCGATGGAGCGCACAGCGGGCTGTTGCAGTAAGCAGCGTCGAACACCACGCCCTCAGCGGCGAGGCGGCTCAAATTCGGCATTTTGATTGGAGATGAGGCGTAAATCGGCAACATCGGCGCGGCCATTTGATCGGCCATGATGAAAAGAATGTTCTTGCGCTTCATGTATTCGCGGCATTCCATAGTGAATATTTATGCGAAATTGCTGTTCCAGAGAAT